>WNGK01001891.1_pt1 | contig 30542 bp, 28 predicted proteins | sample 5400601 | NCBI WGS metagenome assembly WNGK01 (sample SAMN13153376, study PRJNA577476) | soil metagenome | isolation source: 60 cm soil or saprolite under Garry oak tree replicate 1 | place: USA:California | collected 2016-06-15 | reverse complement strand
CATGAGCGTGGAGCGGTTATCCGATTCGCGCTCCATCGTCTGCCTCGACACTCATCCAGAAGATTATCTGCACATTCCGTCGGTCAACGTGCTGATGAACTCAGTGGCCGCAACCTTCAAAAACCTCGCCCTTGGAGTCATTATGACGGGAATGGGTTCCGATGGTGCAGAAGGGATGAATGCCATCCACCGCCATGGCGGCTTTACCATTGGCCAGGACGAAGCAACCTGCACGGTCTACGGCATGCCTGCGCCGAGTTGGGCATTCTCACTAGCGTGGTCCCGCTCTCCCAGATTCCAGCACAGATCCTGCAAGCTACCCGTTACCGCAGACGTGCTTGAGCAGATCTTCTGTCCCGGCCACGAGTCTCCTGGGATCCAGCAATTGCCTCACTCTCCGCAACAGCACTTCAGTAGAAAACGGCTTCGCTAGACATTCCTCATGCTTCGTCCCTGGCACAGCCATCTGATCCGAATATCCGGTGACGAATAAAACCTTGAGCCCGGGATTTTCACGCCGAAGTCTTCCTGCCAACGCGCGTCCCGTCTCGTCCGGCAGAACGACGTCCGTCAGCAAAAGCTCAACGTCGCCGCGATGCGCGTCGTAGACACATACGGCTTCCGCCGCATTTTTGGCGGTCAGAATCAGGTATCCGGCAGATCGGAGAACCTCACCGGTCACTTCCCGTACAAATGCTTCGTCTTCCACGAACAGGATGGTGGCCGCCAACATTTCCTGGTCCGCACCACCATAGCGCCCGTTCGCCGCTGCCGGCGTCTCCGTAATTTGTATGTACACGGCACTTCCTCGACCATTGCTGGCTCGATTCGCATCCTTCTAGCAAGCAGATCGGCTGCCATAGCGGACGGTGAGGCAGTCGAACAAAGGCCAATGGAAATGCAACACTTAGGTCGGTAGAGCCATTCGAGAGATCGCGCGCGCGATTCCCCTTTCCCATTTCGGGAATCGCGTGTGGGACAGAAGACCGATTCGGGTAGCAGATCTATCGCGGTCCGCCCCGACGGCTACCGCGGACTCGTCAGAATCGTCTCATACGGATCGAGGACGACCTTGTGCGCCCCGGCTGGAGCCGATACGCGGAACGAAGACTCCTCGCCGTCGGCGAAGACGCGCCCCAGCAGCACCATCCGCTTCCCCGCCATCACTGCATATACGGGAACAGATGTCACGAGATCTTCCGGCGCGTCTTCTTGCACAATGGTGCCACTAACCACCGAGCCTGTACCCTTCGGAGTAAATTTCACTCCCTTGAGTTCCAGCTTTGGCAGCGACGTGCCGTTGATCCAACCCTCGAGAAACCAGTCGAGCGATTTCTTGCCTTCGTACCGCAGCGCAGGCGGAAGCTCTTCTGCGAAGACGTCCAACAGTTCACTGGTGCTGATCGATTGGCCTTCGTACCGCTCTCGGACCTTTCGCAGTGCCCGCACGAAAGGCTCATCTGCACTGCTGCTGCCTTTGCGTCCACTCTCCTGCGACGCAGCATCTTTCATCATCGTCCGCAGCATGTGGAACAGCCACGTCCCGCGGCCATAGAAGATCGTTTCGTAACCCCCGGGAAACCGGGACGAGAGCAGCCGTGCACCCAGAGTCACCGGACCTGAATCCATCGGAGACGAGCCGTCTCTGTCTCTTTCGATCAGATCCCGGCGGTACCTTTCCATCACTTGCCGAAAGCCCGAGGGATCCTTCTCTTGCAGTATCATCATGGCGCAGTAATTCGCCAGTCCTTCGGAAAACCATTGGTCGCGGTAACTGTTCCAGGTAATCAGGTCTCCCCACCATTGATGCGCTGCTTCGTGCGCCGGAATCGCTTGCTGAAGCAGTATCCGGTAGGGCTCATAATGCAGTTGTTCGCGCTCCTGCTGATCGAGAAATGCATAGGAAGAAAGAAACACCAACCCTGGCCAACCTTGGCTGTCTCCTCCCGGAATCTGGGTCAGAGCCAGGTGGCTGTACGGAAATGGCCCGAACCGTTCGGCGTAATACTGGATGGCCCGCGCCGCGCTCTCCGCGACCGTCACTTCGTTCTGCACCGGTGATGGGCGTCTCGGTACGATTAACTGCTGCCCGCGTCGAGCAGCGGGACTGGAAGGATTGGGCTCAACCACCTGAATTCGGGGACTTGGAAAGTCTCGCTCCACTCCCGTAGTAGCGTAGGTCTCCACCGTAACGTCACCCGCCCGTGCCGTGGCCACTTTGTACTTACCCAGGTTGAATCCCGCCAACGGAATCGGCCGTTCCGACACCCAGTGGGACGTCTGCTGACCGGTGGTCTTCGCGGCCGCCGAAACGGCGGTCGGCTTTCCCGTTGCCACCAGTGTCCAGCCCGCCGGATACTCGAATTCCAGGTCAAAGTCCGCCATCGCCATCCCACGATTCGGATACCAAGTCCCTCGTGCCCCTACATAAAGCAATCCGCTGCCCGCCTCCGCCAGAACTTCGCCGCCGTATACAAACTCAAGGTCGATTTTCTGCCCGGTTCGTGCGGGCTCTGGAAGGATCACTGCCACAATGTCATTCCCCCGGCGAGAAAGTTGCGTCCCTTCCACCGACGGATTGTGAATGAACTCCACGGCATGGCCGTCGAGGTTAACGCTCTCAATCTGCAAGAACCGCGACAACTCGAACAGTAACGCACGCGTCCCGCCCTCCCTCACGCCAAGCTTGACGCGGGCTCGCGAGTGAATCCGCTTGGGGGGCTCCACCTCAGTTGTGATCTCGTAGCGCTGCGCCGCGATCCAGTCTTCTCGCGGGCCCGGATTGCCTGGTGCCGAGGTACTGCCGACGGTCCTCCCCGCAGTCCCCGGCGCAGTGGGTGAAAATGATGTCCAGACGTCGTAGTAAGCGACGCCATTCTCGGCGGCCTTTACCTGTCCCGCTTCCACCTGCTCGGCGGCCAGAGAATCGAAGAGAACGTCAAACACGCCGAGCTTGGTTCCTTGCAATCGCGCGCGTAGAAACCGGTCCTCGTTGCGGCCAAGAAAATTCGCTCTCTCTGAAGAGGTCGCGATGCCATTCACCGGCATCATCCGGCTAAACGTCACCAGCAGCCTCATGGCATCCGCTTGCGCCAGATTCTGTGCAGTGGTTCCCCAACGATCGACAAACTCCTGCCGGTTGTCCGTGACGCGCAGATCGGGTCGCAGTTCGGTCGCTGCATCATCGTTGAAGCGAAAATAAGCGGTGGCAAAGTGTTCTTCCAGAATTGCCATCCCGGTGAACAGGCTCATCGATCTCCGCTCAACGGCACTCGGAGGCGTTAGCAGCACTTCGCCGTCGCCCTCGAAAAACGCTCCGGTGATCCTGCCCATCACGTCTTGTGTGAAGGCGATGGTGCCGTCCTCCAAAGTAATGTGAACTGCAGATCGATCCAGTGACGCTCCCCTCACTTGATACACCCGCGCCGGATCCAGCCCTATATGTCCGAGCTTCAGGTAGAGCGCCTCCGCTGGCTTTTCGGGCGGGTTCTCGGCCTGCAGCAATGCCCCAAACGCGAAGCAGATCGCCGCCGCGACCCGCAAGCCGCGCATATTGTGTAGTACCTTCGTCACGTGGGTGGGAGCGTCCTCAGTTGCTAGAATGCACCTGAATGCGGCTGCGTGTCACCATCCTCTTTATAGCTTCTGCCGTCGCCGGCGCTTGGGCCGACACCATCCACCTGAAAAATGGCCGCACCATTGTCGCCGATCACGTCCACGAAGATGGCAGTCATTATGAATACGACATCGGCGACGACTCCTACGCAGTCCCTAAATCTGCCGTAGATCATATTGATACTGGAGGCACCCCATCTCCTGCCTCATCGGGCGCTGCGAAGGCCGCCGATCTTCCCGCCTTTACCCCCGCCGACAGCCTTGCCAATGAAGGGGATCTCGTCGCCCGGATCATCAAGGAAGGCAAGGTCAACCCGGACGTTCTAGCCAGCCTAGAAGGCAAGGGCAACGCCGAGTTGAGCGCGACGGCCGATTTTATCGCCGGGAAGTTTGAATTCGAACACGGCAACGTTGCTCAGGCCCGTCAGTATTTCGAGAGCGCCCTCCGCTTCCAGCCGGACAATTCCACCATCCTGGTTTATTACGCCGCACTGCTGGTCCGCACCGGAAGCGCAGTCCAGGCGCTGCCCTATTCCCAGCGCGCCGCACAGGCTACGCCCAGTTCGCCCGACGCCTACACCATGCTCGGCTACGCCCAGTTCGCTTTGGACCACACGCGCGAAGCCATCACATCATGGAAGCGCTCCCTTGAGTTGCGCCCCGATGCCAGGGTCGAGCAGTTACTGGCCAAGGCCCAGCGCGAACAGAGGGTGGAATCCGATTTCACTCAAGGGGAGAGCAGTCATTTCGTTCTGCACTATGAGGGCAAACAAACATCCGAAATCTTTCGCGGACAAATCCTGGCTGCGCTCGAAGCCGACTATGACGACCTCGTTCGCGATCTCGGCACCCCACCTCGCGACAACATTCTTGTGACCCTGTACACCGAGCAAGCTTTCTTCGATGTCACGCACGCTCCCTCTTGGACCGGCGCCATCAATGACGGTAAGCTGCGCGTCCCGATCAGCGGCCTGAGTTCCATGACGCCGGAACTCGCGCATGTTCTAAAGCACGAGTTGGCCCACTCGTTTATTGCGCATCTTTCCGCAGGCCGCTGCCCGCCCTGGTTACACGAAGGTATAGCTCAGTTCCTTGAACCCAGGAGTCTAGGCGGCGAGGGCCGCCAACTTTCTCTGCTCTTCAAAGCGCAAGGCAATATTCCGCTGAATACCCTGGAGGGAAGTTTCCTGCATTTATCCGGCCCACAAGTCCATATCGCCTACGCCGAATCGCTGGCCGCTGTATCCTACATCAGCGATTCGTATGGACTGAGCGATATTCAGCGCATCCTCGACCGCATCAGCCAGGGAAGTTCCACTGAGGCAGCCCTGCGTGCCACCATCCACTCCGACTACGGCCAGTTTGAGTCCGACTTAGCCAGATACCTCGCCGACAAGTACGGCCAGTAGCGCGGCGCTCACCTGCCCCCATCTACGTCCAAAGGTGTTCTCGTTCCGTTTGCTCGCTTATCGTTCCTGTGCTAGCTTCGCTTTCAGGTCAGCCATGCGCTCCCTCTTCCACTCCCGCGTTCCTGACGCTGCACCGGCAGTCGAGCCCGTCCCCACCATATTTCCCAAGATCGAGGGGGCAGACATCGCGGCCGTCTTTACCGGCAAACGCGTTGCTGGAGACTTCTACGATTCGGTACGCGTGAGTCCGGAACGCGTTCTGTTTGGTTTGCTCGACGTTGCCGGCCGCCGCAAGGATAACCGCGGCATCCTCGTCGCCGCCCAGGAGATTTTTCGGACCTTTGGCGCTGAACTCTTTTCGCGCCCCGACATCAACGAATCCGAGGCCATGACGGAGCTCAGTCTTCGCATCAATCGCGCCCTCATCGAAACCTCGAGCGGCGTCGTATCGTGCCCGGCCTTCATCGGCTGCTACCACGAGAAGTTCGGTACGCTCTGCTACACCAACGCCGGACACACGCCCGGAGTTTTCCGCGACAGCAACGGGATCTCTGAGCTGAGCTCGGGAGGTTTGCCTCTCGGACTCTTTTCCCACGCCACCTCCGACGCTCCGACCGTAGGCCTGGAGAACGGTGCCGTTCTGCTGCTGGTTTCGCGCGGAGTAGTCACCTGCGAGGGACACCACGATCGTTCCGGCGAGGAGTTCGGCCTGGCAGGTGTCAGCCGTCTCTTCCAGGTTGCCCCGCCCAGCAGTGCAGCGGTTCTTTGTGCTTCCATCCTGAAAGCCGTAGGTGAGTTCGGCGGTGAATCGCCTCTGTGTGACGACCAGACAGCGCTGGCGTTGGTGCGGACCGCCTGACTCCTCCGGGCCAACTTTCCAGCCCACGTCGGCGTCAAACCAAGAGGCTGCGCCCCAGGGAGCGCTCCGAAGGAGTAAAATATTTTATCGGCCATGGCCCACCCTGTACCCGCAAGCCCAGGAAGCGTGGCGGCCCAACACATCCTATGAAGAAATTTTCTCTGGTCCTTATTGCTTCGGTATGTCTACCCGCCCTGGCGGCCGGACAAGTCGTCGAAGAGATTATTACTCGCGTCAACAACCAGATCATCACCCGCTCGGAGTTTGAACGCAGTAAGGATCAGCTCAGGGACGAAATCAAGCAACAGCCCCCCCCCAATCCCGACAAAGTCTTTACCGAACGTGAAAAAGATGTCCTCCGCGATCTCGTCGACCAGCAGCTTCTTCTCGACAAAGGCAAAGATCTCGGCATCACCGGCGACACCGAGCTCATCAAGCGCCTCGATCAGATGCGTAAGGACATGAAGCTTGAAACGCTGGAAGATCTTGAGAAAGAAGCCACCAAACAAGGCGTCTCCTGGGAAGATTTCAAGCAGAACATGCGCAACCAGATCATCACTCAGAAGGTGATCGGTGAGGAAGTCAGCGGCCACTTATCCGTCAGTAAAGATGAGGAGCAGAAGTTCTACGACGACCACAAGAGCGAGATGGCACAGCCGGAGTACATCCGCCTCAGTGAGATTCTCGTCGCGCCCAAAACCGTCGCGCCCGCGTCCGCTCCCTCCCCTGCATCTGCAGCCGCCCCCGCAGCCATAAATGGGCCCCCGAATGCGGCCAATGACCCCAGCTCGGCTCCTACCGCTACTCCGAGCGCTCAGCCCGCCGCCGATGAAGCGTCCCGTCAGGCCGATGCCGCGGCCCTCAGCGCCGCCGAGGCCAAGGCCAACGATCTGCTCAAACAGATTCACGATGGCGCCGCTTTCGAAGATATCGCCAAGAAATATTCTGACGGCCCCTCTGCTGCCGAAGGCGGCAACCTGGGCACGTTCGAGCGTGGCAAACTTGCCAAGCAGATCGAAGACGCAACCTTTGCGCTGAAATCTGGCGAGCTCACCGGCGTGATTCGCACCAAGCAGGGCTATGTGATCCTGAAGGTCGTCGATCATCAGCAGGCAGGTGTTCCTCCGCTGAAGGACGCACTGCCCAAAATTCAGGACGCGCTCTACTACCAGAAACTGCAGCCTGCTCTCCGCGCTTACCTCACAAAGCTACGCGAAGAGGCCTATATCAAATACGCAGACGGCTACATCGATACGGGTAAGAGCGTCAACCAGACCCAGCCCGTCGAAACCGCCGCTGCTAAGGAATCCGACGCCAAGAAACTCGCTAAGAAGAGAAAGAAGAAGCTCGGCATCCTCTAATCTAGGCGGCGGTGCGTGCTTTATACTTCAGACAGCCTATGAAAGATTTTTACATCGGCGAGTGCGCGCGCCACGAGAACAAGATCGTCACCTCGAGTTTCGTCGTCGTCGCCAAGCAGATCAAACCCAAGAAGACTGGGGAGCCTTACCTGGCCCTCGTTCTCGGTGACCGCAGCGGCCAGCTCGAAGCCAAAATGTGGGACAACGTCGAAGAGGTCCTTGACGCGTTCGATCAGGATGACTTCCTCAAAATCAAGGGCCTCGTCAACAAGTATAAGAACCGTTTCCAGCTCACGGTCCACAAGCTGCGCAAGCTGGGCGAATCCGAAATCGACTTCGCCGACTACCTGCCAAAAACCACCAAGAACGTCGACGAACTCTGGCAGACTCTGACGGGCTTTGTTTCCTCGTTCCAGAATCTGCATCTCAAGGCGCTCGTCCAGACTTTCATGGCCGATCCTGAGATTGCGGCCGCCTACCGCAACGCTCCCGCCGCCAAGACGCTGCATCATGCCTACATCGGCGGCCTGCTTGATCACGTCGTCTCTCTATTCCGCTCCTGTGATCTGATGTGCCAGAACTATCCCCAGATCAATCGCGATCTTCTTCTGACCGGCGCGTTCCTGCACGACATCGGCAAGATTCACGAGCTGACCTACAACCGCTCGTTCTCATACACAACCAAGGGCCAATTGCTGGGCCACATGATCATCGAATTGGAGATGTTGCAGGCCAAGCTCGCTCTGCAACCCGGGTTTCCCGACGAACTCAAAACGATGATCGAGCACCTCATCATCAGCCATCATGGACAGTACGACTTCGGCTCACCCAAGCTGCCGATGTTCCCCGAAGCCCTCATGCTCCATTACCTCGATGACCTCGATTCCAAGATGGAAGCCATGCGCGCCCATTTCGAGCGCGAAGCCAGTTACGACAGCCCTTGGACCAGCTACAACGCTTCCCTTGGCCGCCCGCTCTTGAACACGGAGAAGTTTCTGGCGCCAAAAAAGGTTCCGCCGCCGGAAGATCCCGCTGCGGCCCTCGACGCCGAACTCGACGAATCCCCCGATCCCACTCCCGCCTTGCCCGGCATCGAGCCTCGGCGGTAAAGTAGTCAACCAATCCCATCTCTGAGCGCTGGTGTCTTACTATGCCCAAACCCAAAGCTCCGAAGAAAAAATCCGCACCCAAGAAAAACGTAACCAACCCCGCAGGCTGCATTGTCGGTTTGCCCCACGTGCCAGCCATGTACGGACTAAAGCCGCGAAAACAATACCTGCCCTTCAGCCACGCCGAAGAGCGGCTCACGCAATCGCGTAACTATTGGATCTGCACCTCACGCCCCGACGGCCGCCCTCACTCCATCCCGGTCTGGGGCTTTTGGCTCGACGGGACTCTCTACTTCGGCACTGCCCGCTCGTCGCGCAAGGCCCGCAACCTGGCCGAGAACGCCGCCGTATCCATCCATCTCGACTCTGGCGATGATGTAGTCATCCTTGAAGGCACCGCCGTCGAGGTAGACCTGACTGACAAGCCACTGTTCAAGAAGCTGGACGCCGCTTCCCGCGCCCAGTACAAGATGCCGCTTATGGTCGTGCCTGAGTCGGTGCTCTATTCCGTCCGCCCGCGCGTGGTACTGGCCTGGACCGAGAAAGATTTCCCCAACAACGCCACTCGCTGGCAGTTCGATACCGCCAGCGCCTGAACGGACACGTGTTCCCGCGACACAGATCAATACACTTTTGATTCACCGTCGAATGCGTCGCCCGTTGCTGCTCACCGCTGAATTCCAGTACAGTGGCAACAACAGCAGTAACCGACGGAGGTCCTTATGCGATCCAGTGCACTCCTGCTCACCGTAAGTCTCTGTCTCGGGCTTGCTTTGCTCGGATGCAGCAAGCCCCCTGCTGGTAACGGCACTGACAATGCCAGCGCGGGCAACACCGACGCAAGCAACACTGATTCCAAGGGCGCTACCGGTAAAAACGGTAAAGAATCAAAAGAACGCAAGGAAGCCAAGAGAGAGCCGCTCATTGTCCCCGGTGGGACCACGCTCACGGTGAGTCTGGGCTCTGCCCTGGGCTCCAAGTTGAACCAGGCTGGCCAAATCTTCACCGGCTCCGTCGCGAAAGACGTCGTGGTTGGGAAGGCAGTCGCGATCCCTCAAGGTGCGACCGTAAGTGGCACAGTCACAGACGCCAAGCCTTTGGGCAAGTTCGCGGGCGGCGCAGTTCTTCAGGTGCGGCTTGATTCCATCAACCTGAACGGCTCTGACCTGCCCGTTCAAGCGGCTCTTAACACCTTCTCCGCCAAGGGCAAAGGCAAGCGCACCGCTGTTCTAGCCGGCGGAGGCAAAGGTGCCGCGATTGGAATGGCCGCTGGCGGTGGCGCCGGTGGCGCGGCTCTTACCGGAAACAAAGACATCATTCTGCCCGCCGAGTCCGCCGTCGCCTTTGAGTTGTCGCAACCGCTCGAATTAAGACAGTAAGCAGGCAGACGGTCGACGAAACGAGACCTCGGTCACCTCCAGCCCTGTTCTGGGGGAACCTCAGACTCAACTTTTCGCGGAACAGGATCGGCCCATGCTCGACTTCTCCCGCTTCGAAGTTCTCACCTTCGATTGTTACGGCACACTGATCGACTGGGAAACCGGAATTCTCTCCGCTCTTCATCGTATTCTCTCCGCCCACGGAAAAAAGATCGACGACGCCACTCTCCTCAGACTCTACGGAGATTTTGAGCAGCGTTCCGAGCAGGGCGCATTTCTTCCTTATCGTGAGGTCTTGGAATCTGTCGTTCGCCAGTTGGCTGCTGAACTTCGATTCACGCCAACCGCCCAAGAAGTGCGGTCGCTGCCCGACTCTCTCTCAACCTGGAAGCCCTGGCCCGACTCCGTCGCCGCTCTTCGTCAGCTAAAGGCCCGCTTCAAGCTCGCTATTCTGTCCAACGTGGACGACGATCTCTTCGCCCTCACGCGTCCTCAATTACAGGTCGACTTCGACAACGTGATCACCGCGCAGCGAGCTCAAGCATACAAGCCTTCGCTGAAGCTCTTCGAGCTGGCGCTAAGTCGCATCAACACTCCCGCACATCGCGTCCTGCACATCGGTCAAAGCATCTACCACGACGTGATTCCGGCTCAGGCGCTCGGCCTCGCCACGGTATGGGTGAACCGTCCCTCGGCCCGCCCCGGCGTCGGAGCCGTCAAGGCCGCGGACGCCAAGCCCGATCTCACTGTCTCCAGCCTCGCAGAACTCGCCAAGGCCGTGGTTCACGACTAGTCGCGATTCACGATTAGAAATGTTGCTTTGTATCAAGCGTGGAAGAGGATCTGCGAAACAGCAAGCCGCGACGCGGCGGCACGTGAAAGCCCGGCACGGTAGTGCCGGGTAAGGCGAGTAAGCGGGATTGAGTCCCGTAGGGGACGACACGGGGAAGATCCAAATACAATCCTAGAAATTCGCCGGCAGCTTCACGACTCTCTTCTGAATCGCCCACATCACCAGCTCTGCCTTATTGTGAATCCCCAACTTCCGCATCAGATTAAACTTGTGCGCATCCACCGTCTTGATGCTGAGTCCTAAAACGCCGGCCGCGGAGCGCACTGTCCTGCCTTCGGCCAGCAACTTCAACACTTCGCGTTCTCGTGCCGTCAAAACGCGCTTTCGCGGAAGTAGTTCCTCGGACGGCCATTCTTCCTGGCGCCTTTCGCGCACCTCCCGCACCCCGGTCTTATGGGTGGAGTGCGTCCTCCGAACCATGTCCACTAACTCCTCCGCGGAAGTCTGGCGCACCACGCAACTGGTCACATCGCCGCCGTCGTCTGGCAGCAGGTCGCGAACTTCATGCGTCAGGAATAGCACCTTGCTGTATGGAGACTCCTGCAGAATCAACCACTCGGTTTGATTGGCCGCGCACTCGAACATGTGCGCATCGGTGATCACGATTTCGGGCCGGTGCTCGAATACCTTCCGCAGCGCTTCAGCAGCATTCCCTGCCTCGGCCACCACTTCCATATCCGGTTCGTCCTCAAGCAAACGCCGCAATCCCTGGCGCAGCAGGACATGGTCATGCACGAGAAGGCAACGAATTTCCTTATCGCCAAGAACTTTTTCGCGTTGGATCTGTGCGGGGGGGCACACAGGGCAACTCCTTCGTTGGTGGCCAGAGAAAGTTTGCGATGCAGCGCGGGTTCGGTTCGAACCCTCACGGAAAGGTCGTTGCCTCATTGTAACCGCTCATGCCGCCGTTTGCCTTGTGAAAATCGAGTTTCTCGTGTCTTTTCTTTAGAATGCGCAGACTCGGATTACCGTTCCGGAACCCCGGTCCCGCCTCGTATCAGGTACAATCGACCATTTATGCTGCGCTACTTTACTGCGGGAGAGTCCCACGGCGAAGCTCTGGTCGCCTTCCTTTCCGGCATGCCCGCCGGATTGAAAATTGACCAGACCTTCCTCGACCGGGAACTCTGGCGTCGCCAACAGGGCTACGGCCGTGGCGGACGCATGAAGATCGAGCGCGACTCTGCTCACATTTTGTCCGGTGTACGTCAAGGCCTGACTATCGGGTCTCCCATCTCGATACAACTTGAAAACCGCGACTGGAAAAATTGGCAGGAATCGTTGCCCGTTGGCGAGGGCGATCCCTCCAAGCACAAGCGCGTGGCCTCTCCCCGCCCCGGCCACGCCGATCTCGCCGGAGCGTTGAAGTACAACTTCCCGGAAGCCCGCTACGTGCTCGAGCGCGCTTCCGCTCGCGAATCGGCCGCCCGCGTTGCCATCGGCGCGATCGCAAAGCTTTTCCTGCGCGACCTTGGCATCGAGGTCCTCAGTCACGTGGTTACCACTGGCAGCGTCACGCTTCCCGATCAAGTCCCGTGGGAAAGAATTCGCGCCCTGCACTCTCGCGAAGACGTTCTGCTCAACTGCGCCCATCCAGAAGCGGAGCAGCGCATGAAAGAAGAAGTAGACAAAGTTCTCAGGACCGGCGACTCGCTTGGCGGAGTTTTCGAAGTCGTAGCCCACCAGGTTCCGCCCGGCCTCGGCACCTACGCCCAGTGGGATGAACGCCTCGACGCCCTGCTCGCCGCCGCGGTCATGTCGCTGCAAGCCGTCAAGGCTGTGGAAATCGGCTCGGGCGTCGCCGCAGCTTTCGCTCCCGGCTCCAGGGTGCACGACGAAATTGGCTACACCGCCACTTCCGGCTACACAGCTTTCTCCCGCACCCGCAACAACGCCGGAGGCATTGAGGGCGGCGTTTCGAATGGACAGGAAATCCGCGTCCGCGGCTATTTGAAACCAATTTCCACGCTTCGCCGTCCCTTGCAGTCGGTCGATTTTTCGACGCGCGAGCCCGTCAAGGCCGCCTACGAGCGTTCGGATGTTTGCGTTGTCCCCGCGGCCGGCGTAGCTGGCGAGGCCATGGTCGCGCTTACTCTGGCCCGCTGCGCTCTGGAAAAATTCGGCGGCGATTCTATGACGGAGACGTTAAGAAATTTTCAGGGCTACTGCCAGCAATTGAAAGACTACTGATCCTACGAGAGATGATCTATCCCATCGTAAAATTCGGCAATCCGGTCCTAGAGAAACCTTCTGAACCCGTGACTGTCTTCGACGAAGAGCTGAAGAAGCTCATCGAAGATATGTTCGAGTCGATGTACGCCGCTCACGGAGTCGGCCTGGCCGCCCCGCAAATCGGCATTGCCCGCCGCATCGCGGTCATCGACGTCACCTTTAAGGAAGATCCCGACGCCAAGCTCGTCCTCATCAATCCCGAACTCATTCACACCGAGGGCCGCCATACCCAGAGCGAAGGATGCCTCAGCATCCCCGATTTCCGCGAGAACGTGAGTCGTGCCAACAAAGTCACCGTCCGCGCTCAGGACGTTCACGGTAAAGTCTTCCAAAAGACCGGGGAGGATTTGCTGGCCCGCGCCTTCCTGCACGAAACCGATCACCTGAACGGAAAGCTCTACATCAGCCACATCAGCGCCCTGAAGCGCGACCTGATGAAACGCAAAATCCGCAAGATGATGAAAGCGGGAGAATGGTAGAAATTGAGTAATTGGGAAATTTAGTAATTGGGGAATTTCAAACCAATCTGTCGCGAAATTACGCAATTACTAAATTACCCAATTACCAAATGCCTTTGGATCTCGTTTTCTGCGGCACGCCGCGCTTCGCCGTCCCCACACTCGAGAAGTTGGTCGACGCCGGATTCCGCGTTCATCTCGTCGTGACTCAACCTGACCGCCCTAAAGGACGCGGCCTGGAACTCGTCCAATCGCCCGTGAAACAATCCGCGCTACGATTGAACTTTTCCATCACACAGCCCGACCGTATCAAAATTAACGACGAATTCCGCGCGCAACTCACCGCCTTCAAGCCCGATGCCATCATCGTCGTCGGCTATGGCCGCATCATTCCGCAGTGGATGCTCGATCTCCCTCCACTCGGCAACATCAACCTTCACGCGTCGCTACTCCCGAAATACCGTGGCGCCGCGCCCATCCAGTGGGCCATCGCGAACGGCGAAACCGTCACCGGAGTCACCACCATGCGCATCGATGCCGGCCTCGATACCGGCGACATCCTTCAACAGCGGGAGCTCCCGATCGCGCCCGACGACACCGCCGAGACTCTCGCTCCACGCCTCGCCTCCATCGGAGCCGATCTCGTCGTCGAGACCCTAGGCGACCTGCAAGCCGGCACGGTTCACCCTCGCCCGCAGGATAACTCGCAAGCCAGCCTCGCCCCGATTCTCAAAAAAGAAGATGGCGTCGTGGATTTTTCCCGCTCGGCCAACGACATCTTCAACCGTATCCGCGGCTTCCAGCCCTGGCCAGGAGCGAACACAAAGTTCCGCGGCAAGACTCTGCAGATCATAAAAGCGCGCCCAGCGACCGACGCTCTCCCGTCCGCCGAGCTCCACGCCGAAGCCGATCGCCTCCTAGTCGGCTGCGCCCACAACACATCGCTCGAACTGCTGGAAATCCAGCTGGAAGGTAAAAAGCGCACCGCCGCTGCAGATTTCGTCCACGGCTATCGTCCGATCCCGGGCGAAAAGCTAGGCTCCAACTGATCTCAATATGAAGACAGGAATCAAAATGTGGAGACAGCCGCCCTCGACTGTCTCGCGGGCCCAGCCCGCGTTTCGCTGCCACCCCGATCCCATCCGGTTCGCTGAATTTCACTCGCCCAACTTCCGCACTCCGCTGGCTTCGGTCATACTGACAGCTTGAGCCCTCAGTCCAGACCAGCGAAAGCCTTCGTCTCCCCCGCCCGCGCCGCCGCCTTCGACATACTTCTTCGCGTCGAACGCGAATCCTCCTACGCCTCCGACCTTCTCCATTCTTCGGCCCACGGCCACCTCTCTACTGCCGATCATGCCCTGGCCACTGAACTCGTCATGGGCGTTCTCCGATGGCGTTCGCACCTCGACGCCCAGATCGCCACCACCTCCACGCAACCATTGTCCAAACTCGACCTCGAAATTCTGATCGCCTTACGCCTGGCCCTCTATCAGTTCCTCCGGCTCGATCGGATCCCGCAGCGCGCCGCTCTCCACGAGAGCGTCGAACTGGTGAAGCGAGCTCGCAAGCTCTCCGCCGCTCCCTTCGTGAATGCCGTCCTACGCAAGCTGTCCGCCGCCCCGCGAAAAGACGATGAAGTCAAAACCACTTCGCCCGAAGCCTTGGCCCATGCTCTCGCGCATCCGCCATGGCTCGTCGAACGCTGGGCCCGCGAATACGGACTCCCCGCCACTCGACAGATCTGCCAACATGATCAGTCAATCCCCACCACTGCAATTCGCCTCCGCGCGCCCCATATCGCAGATCAGCTTAATCAGGAAGGAATCTCTCTCGCCCCCGGCGGTCTACTCGCCTCCGCCCGCCGCGTCAAGGCAGGAGACATCACGAGAACCCAGGCATTCCGCTCTGGCCAGATCGTCATCCAGGACGAAGCCTCGCAACTCGTCGCCGCCCTGGTAGGCGAGGGATCAAACATTCTGGACTGCTGCGCCGCTCCCGGTGGCAAGACCCTGGCCATCGCGGACCGTAACACTGCAGCCACCATCACTGCCGTCGACCTTCACCCCCACCGCGCACGCCTGCTCCAAAAACTTTTGCGCCCGCATGCGTCGCAATCTGCCGTTCGAATCCAAATCGTAACCGGCGACGCGCAGCAATTACCGATGACCGCCCAGTTCGACCGTGTCCTCGCCGACGTCCCCTGCTCCGGCACCGGCACGCTCGCCCGCAATCCCGAGATCAAATGGCGGCTGACGGTCGGAGATCTCGCGGAGCTGCCTCAGCGCCAGCTTGCAATCCTCCGCTCCGCCCTGGCCCAAGTCGCTCCGGGAGGACGCCTCGTCTACTCAACTTGTTCTTTGGAGAAAGAAGAGAATGAGAATATTATCGAGCAAGCCGTGTCGGAAAATGATTCCTTCCGTCTGCTCGACTGCCAATCCGAGCTCGACCGCCTGAAAACCACCGGCGAGCTGACTTGGCCTGAACCAACCACGCTCACCCGCGGCCCCTACCTCCGCACAATCCCAGGCATCCACCCTTGCGACGGCTTCTTCGCTGCAATATTGGAAAGAGTTTAGGAATGATGTTGGGGTTGTCCGTGAAGATTCGCGTAAATCCGGGCAAATTCTTACCGCACTTCAAAATTAACCGCACTCCCCGCAAACACCTTCTGCCCCGCCACGGGCACCTGCGACACAATGATGCTCGCAGGCGAGGGCTGCGCTGGAGGCGACGGCTGTGCCTGTGGAACCTCAGCCGAAGGCGCAGCTGGAGCATTCGGATTCGCCGCGTCCACCGGAGCCGCGCTCGCCGGCACCACGACATTCACATTCCCCAGCTTGAACCCCGCATCCTGCAAGCTGCGGTTCGCGCTGCCCAGGGGCTGCCCCACAAAGCTCGGCATCACAAAGGCCTGCGGCTCCGCTGCCGCCGTCACCAGAAAGCTGATCTTTGGGGCTGCCACCTGCGTCTCGTTTGCCGTCGGACTCTGTGCCAGCACCTGATCCGCCGGAATCCCCGGTGCCTGTACTTCCGCCATCGAAGCCACATCCAGCCCGCGCCGCCGGATATTCAATTCCGCCGCGTGTTCGCTCTGCCCCGTGACATCCGGAATTGTCACTCGCGTCTTTCCCAGACTCTGCGCCACCCGAACCTGCCACCCGTGCCTCACTTTGGTTCCCGGCAACGGCAGTTGCGACATGATTCTTCCCTCAGGAATCTGCGGACTGTAGTACTGCCGCTCGACCGAGATTTGCAGCCCGAGACCCGCCACCGCGCGCTCTGCTTCCGCAGGAGTCAAACCCATCACCGGAGGCACCGCCACCTCCTGCCCGTGAATCGCAAACCGCATCGCCGTCAGCGCCGACACCATGGCCACAATCATCAGCACTAACGCCAACATCGCAAATCGGATCGCGGATTTCATGATTCGAACTTGCCCAGTAATCCGAATTATAGCTTCCGTGGTAGCGCCGGCGTCCCGCCGCCCCGATAGCGTGCTGAAAGCCCGCCTGAGAGTCTTCAGCTGATTGAGAATCCGCCCAACCCCGCCTGCAATCTAACCAACTTTGAGCGTTCTACCTGCGAGGTGCGCCATGACTTGCCCGTTGGAGTATCATGTCTCTGTGCGGCATTCGATTCCGGCCTCGATCGCACTTTTCAGCCTGCTGGCGCTGCCGGCGACTCTCGTCTCAACCAGCCACGCGCAGATCAATGGCACCCCTGTGTCAGTGACTTCCCCCGGATTCGGCGGACGCGCGATCAACGGTCCTCCCGCAAGCGTAACTTCGCTCGGCCCCCGCGGCTACGCCCCCAGTCCTCGCGTCACTTTTTCCATGCCGACTGTGCCTCGCGCTGGCAAGGGCCATCATCGCCGCCACCATTTTGTGGACTACATCCCTCTCGTGCCGTACGCCGTCCCGGTCCCTTACGCCGTCGACATCGGCGCAAATGAAGGCTCAGACTACGATGACGACGATGCCAGCCCCGATGACCGCGACCCCAATTATCAGGGTGGCCCCACCATCTTCGACCAAGGCGGATCCGGTGCCGCCTCCTACATTCCACCGGTGAAAGATGTTCCCAGGCCGCACGCGGTTCAAAATGCCGATCCCTCTTCCGTCGATCCCGAGCCTCCTCAGTCACCGACGCTGCTCATCTTCAAGGATAGTCGTAAGGTCGAAGTCGGCAACTACGCCATCATTGGCGCGACGCTCTTTGATCTAACGCCTGGACACGCCCGCAAAATCGCTCTTGCCGATCTCGACCTTGAGGCCACTCTCAAAGAGAACGACGACCGCGGCGTAGCCTTTCAGATTCCGTCAGCTCCACAGGTGAACTGACATGCGCCCGCTGCTTCTAATCACATTGCTTGCGCTGCTTACACCATACGCAAGCGCCCAGCGAATGGTTTCCGCCTCTCCTCACTTCGCGTCCGGGCTCCACCGAGGCGGCCATCAGCGCGCCTTCTTTTATCCACTCGCCTTCTTCGACCCCTTCTATTCCGACTATCTATCCAGCACTGGATATTCCGTCGCATCCCAGCCGCCGGTTGTCATCATCCAAGCTCCTCCGGCGGCAGCGCCGGCGCAAAACCGTTTTCCATCACCCGCCCAGCCGCTGATGATCGAACTGCAAGGCGATCGCTACGTTCGCGTGAGTGGCCCGGAAGCGTGGGGAGCAGAGATGATCCAGCCAGAGGAAGGTGGTCAAATGCAGGCCACTCCAAGCGAGCAGCGACGGCCATCCAGTGCCGCGGTTCCAGCAACTGCTGCCAGGGACTTAGCCCCAGCGGTCCTAATATTTCGCGACGGCCACCGCGAAGAAGCATCCGATTATACCATCGCCGATGGCATCCTTTACGCAAGCGCCGACCGTTACACCACCGGTTCCTGGAATCGGAAGATTGAACTCTCATCGCTCAACCTGCCCGAAACCGTCGAGACCAACCGCTCTCGCGGCGTCCGATTCCAACTCCCAACCTCACCAAACGAAGTCATAGTCAGACCCTAGCAGATATCGATTTGCTCTTGCGCGCATCTCCGTGTCCTCTGTGTCCCCTGTGTTGAAAGGTCTTGGTCTTGGTCTTGGTCTTGGTCTTGGTTTTGTTTTTCGATCTTGCCACCTCTTACGACGAAACTTCCTCATGCCGCGGGAACCAACGCCGCCTCCAATTCAGATGACTTCTTCCGATCCCGCAATCGCAGCATCGGCCGCTCCACCAGATAATAAGAAGCGCTCGCCAGTCCCACCGCAAACAGCACGAAATACCACGGCCTGTGACGATCTCCATACGCAAATAACTGCTGCCACAAGTAAAGGCTGTAGCTGATCTTCCCCAGCCAAACCACGGGCCGCACGTTCAACAGCCAATAAGGCGTCTGCACAACGTGCAGCAACAGTCCAGCTATCGAGAGATGCATCACCGGCCACAGCACAAACAGCAAAACCAGCGTGATATGAAACCGCAATGCGCCCAAATACACCGGAACCAGCACCACGGGCACGTTCATCGCCAATGCCCAAGCCGCTCTAATCTTCGGCACACGCGCCGCAAAAATTGCCAAGAGGCACCCAATCGCCAAAATGTCCGCCACCGCCGGAAACGTCTCGTCGGCCCGCCCATGCAGTCCCATGAAGTGACACGCCACCCGATACAGCGGTGAAAGCGCAACCACTCCCACCAAAATCGCAACCCGATGCCGATGCCATCTCTTCAACACGCCCGGCCAAAGAAAATAAAACTGCTCCTCCACGCTCAATGACCACAAGTGCCCCAGAAACCACGGATGCGCAAAATCAAAGTTCGCCAAATACAACGCTGCAGCCGCCATGTGATACCAGCGCAGCTCATGCCAGAAAATCACAAACACCGGCACCATAAACACGATTGCAGCCGGCAGAATCCGATAAGCCCGCCGCACATAAAATTCCCGCAATCCAATTGTCGAAGTCTTTCCGTACTCCTTCAGCAGCAACATCGTAATCAAATATCGAAATGACGAAAAAGATTCGTACTCCCAGATTCGCAAACGCTCCCGCCACATCAGAGTGAGATCGCAACTCCACCCAGTGCCCCACAACGACCAGCGAAATAGAAATAGCCCGCAGGCCGTCCAAAGACGGAATCCGTTTCATTCCGCGAAGCCTAGCAGCCAAGCCCGCGGATTCTCAGTGACGCCCAACCAATTCCGCAAACATTTCCCAAGAATTTCCCATCTCGGAACCGAATCGGAGCCGAACGCGGGCACCCCATTTCTCGCGTTTCTTGCAAGAGTGGGGCTTTTGTTGCTACTTTTCGACGGCGCTGAGCGTGGTATAATAAATTCAGCTTCCAAGGCACATAACGCCCTGTAAATACAAGCAGTTACAAGATTTTCAGCGGACCCGCGCACCCGATTTCGGACGCGCTTAAGTTGTGGCCAAAAGCTAAGAGCGATTCATGCCAGACGATCAAAACCCCGAACTCCCCCTCACTCCTCCTCCCGGCGGCGGCGATGGCCCCGGCGCGTTGAACATTCAACCCGTCAACATTGAAGAGGAGATGAAGCGGTCGTATCTCGATTACTCCATGTCGGTGATCATCGGCCGCGCTCTGCCCGATGTCCGCGACGGATTGAAGCCCGTTCATCGCCGCATTCTCTACACGATGGCCCAAATGGGGCTGCAGCCCAACAAGGCTACGCGCAAGTGCGCCCGCATCGTCGGCGAAGTCATGGGCAAGTACCATCCCCACGGCAACCTCGCCGTTTACGATGCCTTGGTTCGCCTCGCGCAGACCTGGAGCCTGCGCTATCCTCTGATTTTTGGTCAGGGCAACTTCGGCTCCGTGGATGGAGACCCGCCCGCCGCCGACCGATATACCGAAGCGAAGCTGGCACCAGTTTCTACCGCGCTGCTCGAGGACCTCGACAAAGAGACTGTCGATTTTCACGACAACTATGACGGCAGCGAGATCGAGCCTGACGTTCTTCCCGCGCGCATTCCGAATCTTCTCGTCAATGGCTCCGACGGAATCGCCGTCGGCATGGCCACAAAAATTCCGCCGCACAATCTCACCGAGATCGTCGACGCCACTATCACGCTGGTCAACAATCCCAACGCACAGCTCGCCGAGATTCTGAAATTCGTCCAAGGCCCCGACTTCCCCACCGCTGGCATCATTCACGGCCGCGCTGGAGTTTTCGAAGCATACCGCACCGGACGCGGCCGCTTCATGATGCGCGCCAAGGCCCTGATCGAGAACATCAACAAAGACCGTCAGGCCATCATCGTTACCGAGATTCCCTATCAGGTGAACAAGGCGAAGCTGGTCGAGCGCATCGCCCAACTGGTCAACGACAAAGACATCGAAGACATCTCCGACATTCGCGACGAAAGCGACCGCGACGGCATGCGCATCGTCGTCGAGCTCAAGCGCGGGGCAGAACCGCAAATTGTTTTGAACCAACTCTTCAAGCACACCCAGATGCAGGAAAGCTTTTCCATGATCCTGCTGGCGGTGGTCAACGGACAGCCCCGCGAAATGGGTCTGATCCAGACCATCAAGTACTTCATCGAGCACCGCGTCGACGTCGTCCGCCGCCGCAGCGCCTACTTGCTGCAGAAAGCCAAAGACCGCGAGCACATCCTCGAAGGCTACCTCAACGCCCTCGACCACCTCGACAACGTCATCACTATCATTCGCGGCAGCGCCAACCGCGCCGACGCCCGCGAAAATTTGGTGCTCTACTTCGGCGGCAAGAAGATCGACATCAACACCACGGGCCGCGCTCCCAAGCTCGATCCCGAGAAGCCCTTCACCACCCGGCAGGCCGACGCCATCCTCGAACTGCAGTTGCATCGTCTGACCAAGCTCTCCATCGATGAAATTGCCAACGAGTTGAAGGACGTCCGCGACAGCATCGCCGAATACGAATCGATCCTCGGCTCCGAGTCGAAGCTGCGCAAAGTCATCATCAAAGAGCTGGAAGAAGTAAAAAAGTTATACGGCGACAACCGCCGCACCCGCCTCGAAGACGAAGCCGCGGAGATCGTCCTCGAAGATCTCATCGCCGACGAGCAGGTTGCCGTCACCGTCAGCCATTCCGGCTACATGAAGCGCACGCCCATCTCCACCTACCGCATGCAGCGCCGCGGAGGCACGGGCCGCACCGGCATGAAGACGCGCGACGAAGATTTCGTCGAGCATCTCTTCATCGCCTCAACGCACGCCTACATTCTGATTTTTACCAACAAGGGCCGCGTCTACTGGCTCAAGGTCTACGAGATTCCCGACGTCAGCGCCGCCGGCAAAGGCAAACACATCGGCAACCTGGTCGGACTGCAGCCCGGCGAAACCGTGAAGACCATGCTCGCCGTGCGCAATCTCGAAGAAGAAAATAAGTACGTCTTCTTCGCCACCCGCAAGGGTCTGGTAAAGAAGTCGGCGTTGCGCGAGTTCATGCACGTGCGCTCCAACGGCATCAACGCCATCGCCATTGAAGATGGCGACGAGCTGGTCGCCGCCCGCATCACCAACGGCAATCAGATCGTCTTCCTCGCTTCGCACGAAGGCATGGCCGTCCGCTTCGACGAAAGCCACGTCCGCCCCATGGGCCGCGCCGCCTACGGTGTCTGGGGCATCGACCTCGACGCGAACGACTACGTAGTAGGCATGGCCACAACCCCAAAGCCAGGCACGGAAAATGTGGGAACCACGGAACATGTAGGGACGGCCGCCTCGGCCGTCCCGGGCGCTTCAGCGCCCGCTTCCGGTGTGTCCGAAGTTGAGCCCGAAGCCATTGACATCGCCGTGAAAGGCAGCCTGATCCTCTCCGTCACCGAAAACGGTTTCGGCAAGCGCACAGCCGCCGAAGAATACCGCCTCACGAATCGCGGCGGTAAGGGCGTGATCAATCTGAAGACCACCGAGCGCGTCGGCAAAGTCGTCGCCATCGCGCAAGTGGACGAAACCTCCGAAGTCATGCTGATCAGCCACTATGGAAAAATCATCCGCATGGACTCAACGACGATCCGCGAATCCGGCCGCAACGCCCAAGGCGTCCGCCTCCTGCAGATGGAACCCGGTGACCGCGTAGCCGCAGCCGTAGTAATCGCCCCCGACGCCGAACCAAATGGCGGCAACGGAGGCACGCTGATTCAGTAGGTGAGGCGGCAACGGAGGCACGCTGATTCAGTAGGTGAGCCGATTCGTGGCGGAGGCGGCCTTCAGCCGTGATGCTGCGTTACAGGTTGTCAAATATCGCGATATCGCTCATTGACCAGCTGTCAAAACGTGTAATCGCCTGATTTCGATAGTTATCGATGTAAGCCTCAGCGATTTCCGGACCCGGCGGCGTTGCGACCGGCTCGAACAACTTGAGGTCGAAGTAGGGTGAAGCATGCATCCTTGGAAGCTGCCCTTGCCCGTTCCCGAATCTCCTTCACGGAAGGCCGAAGGCGTACACGTTGTAGTCGTCCGACCCGACGTAAACTACCCCATTCACCACGACGGGCGAAGACTCGACCATGTTGCCGGTGGCGTACTTCCACAGCTTGGAGCCGGTCTTGGCGTTCAACGCGTATATGTTGTGGTCGTACGAGCCGACATACACCACCCCATTCGCTACGGCCGGCGAGCTATTCACATACGCGCCGATGGCATGGCTCCACAGCTTGGCGCCAGTGCTGGCATCCAGCGCGTGCACGTTGTTGTCGGATGCGCCGTAATAAACCACACCATACGCCACCGCGGGCGAGGATATGACGGAGCCCGCAGAGTAGCTCCACAGCACAGCGCCGGTAGTGGCGTTCAGCGCGGACACGTGGCCGTCGTTCGAGCCGACATACACCACCCCATTCGCCACCGCGGGCGAGGATTGCGTAAAAAATCCAGTGTCGTAGCTCCACAGCGGGGTGCCGATGCTGGCATTCAGCGCATAAATAAGCCCGTCGGTCCCGTTGCTGATATACACCACCCCATTCGCTACGGTGGGCGAGTTAGCGGGCGAGCTATCCATATAGAAGCCGGTGGTGTAGCTCCACAGCAAGGCGCCATCGCTAACCTTCAGCGCGTACACGTTGCCGTCGCCTGAGGCGACATAAACCACCCCATTCACGACCGTGGGAGAGGAAGACACCCAGTGGCCGGTTTGGTAGCTCCACACCAGCGCTCCGGTTTTTGCATTCAGGGCGTACACGTTGTAGTCCTGCGAGCCGAAATACACCACCCCATTCACCACGGACGGCGAGGAAAACACAGAGTTGCCGGTAGTGTACCTCCACAGCTTGGCGCCGGTGGTGGCGTTCAGCGCGTACAAGTTGCCGTCCCCGAGCCGACATAAACCGTCCCACCCACCACGGCGGGCGAGGAATACACCCAGCTGCCGGTGGTGTGGATCCACTTCAAGCTGAGGCTCCCGACATTGTTGACGTTAAGCACGTCCTCGTACGGGTTCCAGCGATGCATGTTGGGCCTGTGAAACTCGGTCCAGTTGTTGCAGCCCGTGCATGCTGGCTGCTGACCCCATGCCACGGACACGAAGCACGCGCAGAGAATCGAAGCCAAGATACGGATGCGTTCCATGACAAACCTCCAGAAAGTGAACTTGGCCCAAGGTTTCTCGGTAATTCATTCGCCGCAGGAGATGCTGCGTCTCCTGCCTATTGACAAGAATTTGGCGGATCGACTTTTTTGTGCGAGGTCGGCTCTATTACGGCGATATTTAATGGGCTATCCATTCACCAGCGCCATCATGTGCTCGGGATATCGTCCTCCAGCGGCCGCCTCCGCCGGAAACACTTCATCGATCCGCCGCAAATCTTCTTTGGTAAGCTTCACCTCAACCGCAGCCACGTTCTCCTCCAAATATTTCCGCCGCTTGGTCCCCGGAATCGGCACAATGTCGTCTCCCTGCGCGAGCACCCAAGCCAGCACCAGCTGTGAAGGCTTGTATCTCTTCTCGCGAGCGATCTCCTCCATGCGCTGCACCAGGTCCAGATTCTTCTGAAAGTTCTCTCCCTGAAACCGCGGCGAAAACCGCCGGTAATCGTCCTCCGGCAAATCTTCAAACCTCTGGAATTGCCCAGTCAGAAACCCGCGCCCCAACGGACTATACGCAACAAACCCAATCCCCAATTCGCGGCAAGTCGCCAGAATCTCGCTCTCGGGATCGCGCGTCCACAAAGAGTATTCCGTCTGCAGCGCGGCTATCGGATGCACCTTCACCGCACGCCGCAACGTCTGCGGCGAAGCCTCCGAGAGCCCCAGATACCGCACCTTGCCGACCTTCACCAATTCAGCCATCGCGCCGACAGTCTCCTCAATCGGTGTCGCCGGATCGACCCGGTGCTGGTAATAAAGATCGATGGTCTCCACACCCAGTCGCCGCAAGCTCGCGTCGCACGACTTTCGTACATACTCGGCCTTGCCATTCACCCCGCGCACATTCGGATTGCTCGGGTCGCGGACAATTCCAAACTTCGTCGCCAGAACGATCTGGCCGCGCCTGCCTTTGATCGCCCGACCGACCAGCTCTTCGTTCGTGTGCGGCCCGTAGACATCCGCCGTGTCGAGAAAGTTGATGCCCAGTTCCAGCGCCCGATGAATCGTCGCGACGGATTCCTCATCGTCACGCCCGCCATAAAATTCCGACATCCCCATGCACCCCAGCCCTTGGGCCGAGACCTTAAGACCACTGCATCCAAGCTCGCGAATTTGCATAATGACTCCTTCTGGCAAAGAGCCACTTCAGGAATACGTACCACTTAAGAGATGCACCAACCCCGGCCCGCGATGACAGGAATTTATGAGTCGCGTAGAAAGGAACCGCATCATTCATCCGTTGGACTTATCCCCATGATCGGCGGTATCCATGAGCCACGTGCCAGTCTGGTTTGAACGCAAGTTTGAGTTTTCGTTCCCGGTGGAACTGCATCCCAATCTGCTAGCACGTCTGCGCGGCACTCCGGCCCGGCTGGAAGAGGTGCTTCGCGGATGTTCTCGCGAAATGCTGACCAGGAAACCGGAAGAAAAGTGGTCGGCCCAGGAACACGCCGGACACCTGCTAGACCTCGAACCGCTATGGCTGGCGCGAGTGGGCGATTACGTGGCCGCCAGCGATCAGCTCACGGTCGCAGACCTGCAGAATCGAAAAACCGACGAAGCGAACCACAACGCGCACCCGCTGGAACAGATTCTGACTGAGTTCCGTGAGGCCCGAGAGAGATTGCTGCGGCGAGTGGACGAACTGGACGCATCTCTATTTGCCCGAGCCATTCCCCACCCGCGTTTAAAGACGCCGATGCGACTCGTAGACCATTTGTATTTTGTAGCCGAACATGACGACCACCACCTGGCGCGAATCTGGGAATTGCTCCACGCCCGGTAGAAGCCTTGATTGTGTGGGCGCGGGCGACTCGCCCACGCAGCTTACACCGACACCCGGATCCGAGGTTTCACGTTCGCCAAGACCTCGCCGACCTCGACCGCCGCCACCCCAGCATCATTGAGAGCCCGCGCCAGCGGCCCCGAGTCCGGAGTGGAAATCAGCAAGCCTCCCGCAGTCTGCGGATCGAACAGCAGCGCCCGCACATCCTCCGGCACTCCGTCCTCATACTCCACCAGGCACTCCGCAAACTCCCGGTTATTCCTAAGCCCCGCCGGAACGTAACCCGCTCGAACGCACTCCAGCGCCCCCTCGATCAGCGGAATCTTTCCAACGGAAATCCGGATCGACACATCCGACGCCAGCACCATTTCACGCGCATGCCCGATCAACCCGAATCCAGTCACATCAGTCATCGCATTCACGCGAAACTCTCCACCAACGATCACTTCGGCGGCCCGCTTGTTGAGTGTAGTCATCGACCGCACCGCCGCATCAATCCAGCCAGCCTCGGCTTTTCCTTTTTTGATCGCCGTAGAGATCACGCCCGTCCCAATCGCCTTGGTGAACAGCAGCGAGTCCCCCGGCTTAGCCCCGACATTCGCCAAAATTTTCTTGGGATGCACAACTCCGGTAACGGAATATCCAAACTTGGTCTCCTCGTCGCGGATGCTGTGCCCGCCAATCACGGTGCATCCCGCCTCGATCATCTTCGACAACCCGCCAGCGAGAATGCGCTCCAGGATTTCCAGATCGGCTTTCTCGGGAAAACACACCAGCGCCAGCGAGGTCAGAGGCTTGCCGCCCATGGCGTACACGTCGCTCAACGCGTTGGTCGCCGCAATCTGCCCGAACGTATAAGGATCGTCGACAATCGGCGTAAAAAAATCCACCGTCTGCACTAGAGCCCGATCCGGCGCGATCAGATACACTCCCGCGTCGTCGGCATGATCGAAGCCGACCAGAACGTTCGGGTCATGTTGCCGGGCTAATTTCCCAAGCACCGTGTCCAGCGCCGCCGGACTCAGCTTGGAAGCTCAACCCGCAGCTTTCACCCACTCCGTGAGCCGAAACGGCTTGCTCTCAGACATGGATTCATTGTAGCGGGAACACACAAAGCGAGCGGCAGGCCACTACTTCACGGATACATCCGTAACACGAATCTCCGGGTAATTTCGGTTCCACTGCGCCGAGATGCTGTCGAACGTCAGCCGGAACGGCTGCGTTTGTCCCGGGGCCAACGGAGAAACGCCAACGTCGACCGGTTCAAGATAAGCTCCATTGGTCCGCACCACCTGCAGCGGCACTTCTTCCCGCTGCGCCAGTTGTCCCATTGAGTCCTGGAACACCACTTCCACCACAACATGCGTCACGGTCCTGTCACCCGTATTCTTGATCGTGCCGTCGATATAGCTGACCGTGTGCCCAATGAAGTTCTCAGCCGCGCTCATCTTGAAATCAGCCAGCTTCAAGCTGGCGATATAAGGCGAGGCCCTCTTCGCGGCCTTCGGCGGTTGTTGCAGAAGAAACGCGGCAGCAAGCGCGCCCCCAATCACTACCACCACTGCGATCCCGATAATCAAACGGCTAGAGTCGCGTTCCTCAGCGACCGGAGTTGGCTGCCCCAAACTGCTCATGAAAGGAATTGTAGGCTGTTGCTTTTTGATTGTCGATTTTCTCGGCGGAAATCGAATGTGAACAAAAGCAGGGTTCCCCTGTGTCCTCAGTGTCCCCTGTGTTTAAGCTCTTCGTCCCGCGAGCAGCTTCGCCGCATTCTCGTGATACACCTGCCGCAGAATCGCATCGCTCAATCCGAACCCATTCAAGCTCCAGTGATACGAAAACTGCTCGGTCTCATAAAAGTGCTCATCCAGCGATTCCAGGATTCTGAACGTAACCCGGTACATCGCCTTGTCGAATCCCATGTCGGTGCCGTACACCAGCCGGTCCGCATGCCTCTCATAAAACTGCGCCGCGAAGCGCGGGATCGGTGCCGTCTCCGCATACCGCGCAGAAATATCGGCATACAAATTCGGATTCCGTTCCAGCACCTCTCCCAGACGCGCCAGATCGTAGTCGAGGTTGGCGAAGTGGCATGCGATAAATGTAGTGTTCCGATGCCTCTGTACGGTGCGCTCCAGGATGTCGACCATTCCGGACAGCCCGACAATGTTCGGCTGATTATCGAGTCTCCACTGCCATGCATTCATCAGCCCGTCATTGTACCGGTCCATCTTCTGATACATCCAGATCGGATCGGCCACGTGCAAGCTGATGGGCATCCCCAGTTCGCCACACTTTTCAAACAGCGAATCCATGCGCGGATCGTCCGGATGCATCCCCGGCGCATTCGACTTTCCAGACCTCAGCCCCTTCCCCTTGTCATGAATCTCCCCCACGCCGCGCGCCCCCGACTGCCGGCAGCGTTCCAATTCTTTGAGAGCGCCTGGCCCAAACCCCGGCTTGTTGTAGCCCGTGAAATCGAAGCCGCACCAGATCTCAAAGCGTTCTGGATGGTTCGCATACTTACGGTAAATCTCGTCAAACTCTGCGCCAGTCGCCATCGTCAGGATGATCGTCTTCTCAACCCCGACCTCGTCCATGTTCTGGACCCACTCCTCAATCTCGCGCGCAGTCTTGGCGTAAGGATGCGAGTGCATGTCGATCACAGGGAATTTGGCCTTCGGAATTTCCGTTACCGGAATCTTGTAGATGGACTTCGGCCGATAGTCCTTCAGAAGAATTGTCTCGGGCGACCCAACATTCTTCGCTGTCGAAGCCTTCGCTGGCAAGCCACGCCTCGCCTCATCCAAAGCGGTTGCGAACGCTGAAGAAGAAGGAATCCCCGCTGCCAGTCCAGCCAGATTGGCCCATTTCAAGAACGATCTTCGATTCATGGATTCTCCGTGCGGTTGATGTTGGGGCTGCTTTTCTCTGCGCTCTCAGCGGCCTTTCTCCGCGCACTTAGCGGTTAAAAGCTTTTGACTGTAGCATTGCCCCGCATTCACAAGAATATCTAAGCGGAAGTTCGAAAGAACGCAAGCAGAAAGAGCGCCCCGAGCAGCACGTCGACTCCGCCAAACACCAGGTCCGCCGCATGAAGTCGCTGCTGCAAATAGAGAACGAGCAGGGAAGCCCCATACCCGAATTTCTCGATCATGGAAGGAATCATCATCAGCCGGAAGCGCGCCGGATCAGCATCGAAGAAAAACGAGCCCCTGCCGAATATGCAACACCACGAACAAACGGGATCGTGAACGCAAAGAAATCAGCGCAGCCCGGCGACCGTGCACCATTTGAGCAGTCCGCGCCAGAAAAGTGAGACCAGATACCCCCATTCCCTCGGCTGGTTATAAACCTCAATCCGAACCATAGCGCTGGCAGGACCCATGTCCATTTGGTCGCCTCTGTTTTCCAAGTTCGCCACATGAAAAAGCCGATGATCGCTGCGCCCAAAACGTCCAGACTCCAGACCTTCCAAAGAACGCCAGCGATTGAGTGAGGATGGAACATCCCGCCAATCTCGGTCTCCAGGACTGCTGTGCCAAAAAGCGCAACGCAGGTATTAAGAATCAAGATTCCGCCGAAGCTGATTACTCTGACCAACGGCGATTTGTGGCATAAAGTGCCCTCGCGTTTCGGCCCTCGTTCGCTGTCGACAGGGACAGCATCCAAGCGACGCCGTCGTAGCTCATCGGCCAGCAGCGACTTGGCATCTTCCCGAAGCGACGGACAGTCTTCTGCGAGAGTCAGCAATTCGTCGTCAGTTTTTGAGGAATAAAGTTGCTCCAGGGACTGTTTGTTCACGAGGGAACCTTAGGACCCGGCTTCCAGGGTGTCAAGAGGATCATTGTTGTAACCAGGCGTGGCCCTTGAAAAAGTCCATTTTCTTCAAAACAGCCAAGATTTGGGGGATGGAAAATGTCTAGGAAAACCGAGAAAGTCGCTTGCTCCGTCCTGACGAACAGTTGCTGCGCCGGCTTAAGAATACCTCTGGGCGGCTAAAACATTTACTGAGAAGAGAAATGACTCACCGCAGCACTGAAAGCGCTCCGCCACCCAAAAGGAAGTTTTTCAAGAGACGGTTAAGCTTGGGCTACTTGCGCGCTCTGCGGGCGCGGAGCTCCACTACTCGCCGCCCACAGTCAGCCCGTCCACGCGAATCGTCGGTGCCGCCACCGACCCACGAAACTCCAGATCATTGGCGATTTCCGAAATATTGAAGAATAATTCTTTCAGATTCCCCGCCACCGTAATCTCTTCCACCGGATAAGCAAACTCTCCGCCCGAAATCCACATCCCCGAAGCCCCGCGCGAATAGTCACCGGTCACCAGGTTCACACCCTGTCCCAGGAACTCCGTGACGTAAAGGCCTTCCTTCACACTAGAGATCATCTCCTTCGCCGTCTTGGTTCCGACCTGCAGAAAATAATTCCCCGGCCCAATCCCCGGAGTCCCCGCCAGCCCGCGCGCCGCGTTCCCCGTAGTCTGCAAACCAAGTTTCTTTGCGCTGTAGGTGTTCAGCAAATAAGACTTCAGCACTCCGTTCTCGATCACGACGGTGCGCCTCGTAGGAACGCCTTCGCCATCGAACGGGCTCGTCCCGAACCCGCCGACGATCGTGCCATCGTCGATGATGTTGACGTTGTCTCCCGCGATTTTCCGCCCCAGCTTGCCCGCAAGAAACGACGCTCCACGGTATACCGAGTCTCCATTCACCCCTTCAAAAATGTGCTCGAGGATCGAGGTCGAAACCATGGGATCGAAAATAATCGGCACCCGTGCGGTCTTCGCCTTGCGCGCGCCCAGCCGTCGCAAAGTACGTTCCGCGGCAATCTTGCCCACCTTCTCCGGCGCATCCAGCTTCGACAGCGTGCGCGCCACGGAGTACCAATAATCACG
>WNGK01004632.1_pt1 | contig 30544 bp, 27 predicted proteins | sample 5400601 | NCBI WGS metagenome assembly WNGK01 (sample SAMN13153376, study PRJNA577476) | soil metagenome | isolation source: 60 cm soil or saprolite under Garry oak tree replicate 1 | place: USA:California | collected 2016-06-15 | reverse complement strand
CATTACCTGAGCCGGGACGGTTGTCGCATTTGGTCCGGCAAAGGTTACTACGTTCTCTGTAGCACTCGCACTGAAGCCGTCCCCCCTAATTATGACAACGGTGAAGGCTTGGCCGCTGGACGGCTCCAGGCTTGTGACAGTCAAAGGCCGATCATCGAGTAACGACACCACGAATGTCGTCAAATAGGTCACCTCGGCCGAAGCAATTCGGCCGGATTCATCGGCGGCAGCAAAAAATTTGGTGGTCTCATACTGACTCGTCTGCCGGTTGAAAGCCAACAAGGGGATTCGCATCCCGGGCGGCACCTGTGCGTCGAGCGAAAAAGTGAGCCGAACCGGGATTTGCAAGCGCGTCCCGGCCGGGGCGGTGTCCACGACTGAGACCGGCCGTTGGTTGACAGATGGTCGCTGAACACCGGCAACCCCGCTGTGCACCACGCGGATTGGCGTATCGGCACTCAAGGCGTTCGGCGGAATGAGAATCGACGCGGTGCCGTCCTCTGCGATCACCTCTGCACCAGCTGAAGCGCTGACCATGGACCCGCTTGCCTTTGGTATCAGGTTCACGCCCTGGGCGGACACGTCAGCCAAGAAACTGGAAGTCGCCCGGGAGCCGACCAGTTCTAACGCAAAGATGGGGCGGGTCGACGTAATGCGAATGTACCCACCGACTTGATCGACTGCGCTTTGGAAAAACTCGCCGAGCAGCCTTGTCCTTCGCTCGCCCGCTGATAACGTGAATATTGTGGAACCCGTGCGCCCACCTGTGCGATCGAACATCTCCAGTGTCACGGTGGCGGGCTGAGTGTTCAGGTTGAGAAGCGCAACGCCGGTATAGTAGGCGAAATTTTCGGCCAGGACAGAAAAGAATATGTCGGAATACCCTTGGCCCTGAGCTTCGACAGCCGATAACGCGATGCCGTCTGTCGTTCCGTAATCCAGATAACCGAATACGCCAGGAGTATCGCCCTGAGTTTCATAACGAATGTACCCGGTGGTCAGCGAATTTCCCTGCAGTCCAAACATCTGTTCGACAGGCTCGCGCAAGCGTCCATTGGGTGGGATAATACGCTCGACGCCGACCAACCTTGGACCATAGAGTTGGCCGTTGCCTTCGAGTTGGGCCGTAATTCGAATGGTTTGGGAATAACCTCTGTCGTTGAGCAGTGTTAACGTTGTTGAATAGCCGCCTCCGCTGACCAAGTGAGCCAGCTGTGCGGTTCGCTGTCGGGCCGCCTCAGGAAAGGCCCGGATCAGTGCGATGTCTGCTCGGTTCCGATAAGTTTCGAAGCCAAGAAGGCTTTGGGGCCCTTCCGAGCCCGGCCTGGTTTGCGATTCCACCACCAGGTATCCTTCAAAGCCTGCAATCGAAGGCACGAGTTCGTTGACGGTGCCGCTGAAGCCGCCAAGTGCCGGCAACGTGAGAACTGCCGTGCCTACGAGCCCGCCGCCGTCTTCATACGCCGAGATGAATCCCTGAACGAGGTCCTGCGCCGTATTGACTATGGTTACGCGGGCTGAGGAAAGGCTGGACACTTTTGGGAAAATTAACCGGCGGGATAGTCTGGATGATATTTCGCTTCCGTCGATATAGCTTAATCCGGAATCGTAGATCATAAAGCAGCCTTTCACCGCAGGCGTGGAAGCGGATAGCTCGATCCAGCCCGTTTGCCCGGAGATGCCGTTGCCGAATATCTCGACCGCTTGTAATGCTTTCTGACTCGACGCTGGCAGGCTTAACGTGACGGGGTTGACGACGCCGTCCTTCTGAATCAGTGCTCCGCTGTAACTTCGCACCGTCAAGGTTACTGTTGCCTCCGCGATAGTCGGATTGACCAGCGCAATCCCCAAGCCGTCCGCATCGGTGGTCTGTAGTACGGGTAAGTAGGATGCGTACTGACCCTCGAGAGGTAACGTCGCGGCGATTAACAGAACAGTAGCGAGGATGAGGAGCCTTGCATGGGCATTCGCTAAACAAAAATGGGCATTCGCTAAACAAAAACGCAGCAACTTGCACTCCTGTCGAGCCATCAGTAGTCGGAAGTTCGAACCGCAACACATACAGAGGGAGGAATCGCTCTACGGACTGTCAAGTCAGCAGACAGTCACGGTTAAAGAACGCGTAGCATAGCAAATTCAAAAAGCAGCGGAAAGACGGGAGTACACATTTTACATGTTTTAACGCGACAGCAATTTTGTGTCCGTTGCATTTAAGCCGAGGCCGGTAACGTCGGTTGTGCTATGTTGCGGGTTTGCGGAAATTTTCGGTATGCCTCTCCATCAGAGCAAGTCGATTATATTGAAGACGTATCCGCTCGGAGAGGCGATCGCATCGTCGCATTTTTTAGCCGCGACTATGGAAAGCTGGCAACGCGTGACGATCGCCCGCGCCCGACATTGCACCCGTTTGCAAACTTGATAGGAAGATTCCAGTGGATACCGGCGTGCATTCTCCTTTTCCAACAACGCCACTGCGCTGTCGGGGCTTAACCAACATGGCGGTAAAGAAGATCTCCTAACGCGGCCAAAACAGGATCAGGGGCCTTCGCTATCAGACTTTTCGCTATGATTCCTAAAGGCCGCCGCGCAGACAAACGCTCGGGGGTTGCAGGACACCGGTGGTAGGTCAGAGGAAATCGTGCGGCGCCCCAGTGATCCTTGAAGGCAATGAGGCCCGGGGTTTCATAATCGCTACGGCCGCCAAGCGGATTGAAGCTCGCGTCGGAACATCCGTACTTGTAGGTGACCACACCTTTGAAAGACAGCGTAATAATGCTGGCGATCGGCGTATCATCCTTCGACGCCACCCTGATCTTCAATCTCGGACCTAAACAATCGATGAGGTTTCGAAACCAGACCAACGGTTGCGGCGGCAATTGATGGCGGCGACGCGTCAAAAGAAGCAAACGATAGAACTTGCTCAAGAGTTCTTCGGATCTTCCTTCCTCGTAGCTCACCCGCTCACGTTCGCTGCGCGCTATCTTTCGAACGACCTGTTTGTGAAACCCTCGAAAGATGTCCTCTTGGCTAGGACGGAGATCTAGCCTATGAATGAGAGCACCACTGTTCTTGGTGACTTTCGCCTCTGCCGGCACATGCGGCTCTTCTAAGATGAGAGGCCTGATCTCAAAATATTTGCAGCGTTGCTCTGCGGCGTCCTCCTGCACCGCGGAAAGCAATTCCTTGAGTTCGAGGTAACTCTCGACCAGTGGTTGGCAGTGGTCGGAGAACGGCAGCGACACCAGCCTCCGTCCGGTAAACCAACTCCTAATTCGGCAGAACGGTATGCCGTTCACCAATTCCTGTCCTCGCTCAATTGCGTACGCCACTGGCTCATAGCCGTAAGTCCGACGCAGCGCTTCAAGCCACCCCGACGTATGAAAAATGCCAGCGTCGCGATGACGTTCGATAAGCGCTTGCCACCGCTGGTCAATGATCGGATCTACTCGACATACTGCCATAAGCCCTCTGGTTGATCCCTCAGATGTTCGGTTTGACAGTTCACCCCGTGCGAGCACAATTTCGGATTCCCCATAGTGCTTGTACCCGTCACATCTGGAGCGGCATGAACCGGATCCATTACACCGCACGGCGCGCGCGTTATGCATCGGCCGGTCCGACAATTTTCATACGGACATTTGTCGGTTCTTGAGAAAGAACAATTGTTGGACCGAGGCTCTGATAAGGATGGCTTCGGCGGCCACCCTCTCCCAAAGCGAGAGGGGACTTTTCGGAACACATCTTAACGACGGCCAACAATGATGTATACTGCCGTCGCGTCATGCAGGTTATGAACGAATACATTGGAATTGCCGTCAGTTCTGTGTTGGCAGGCGGAATCACGGCGTTGATGGTCTTATTGAGTTCGACGCTGGGAAAGAAGAATCCGACGCCGGTAAAGTTAGCGCCATTCGAATGCGGAAAGGAGCCTTTGTCTCTCCCGGTTGGCCGGTTCGCGGTCAAGTTTTACTTGATCGGGATTCTTTTCATTTTGTTCGACGTCGAGCTCGTTTTCCTCTATCCATGGGCTGTGGTGCACCACGCGCTAGGGCTTTCCGGCCTGATTGATATAGGAATCTTTCTTGGGATCTTGATGGTGGGTTTCGTCTACGCCTGGGACAATGGCGCCTTGAATTGGCGGTGAGGTTATGAGCGATTCATCATTCTTTACGAGCCGCCTCGATGAGGCGATTGGCTGGGCACGAAAGTACTCGATATTCCAATATCCTTTCGTAACCGCATGTTGCGGGATGGAGTACATGGCAACCGCCTGCTCTCACTACGACGTGGATCGCTTCGGAGCCGGATTACCGCGCTTTTCTCCGCGACAGGCGGACGTACTTTTCGTTGTGGGTACGATCAGCCACAAGATGGCGCCGGTCTTGAAGAGGATCTACGAACAGATGGCCGACCCGAAGTGGGTGGTCGCCTTCGGAGTCTGCACATGCACCGGCGGTTTCTACGACAACTACGCCACCGTCATGGGTATCGATACGATCATACCCGTCGACGTCTACATACCCGGGTGCCCGCCGCGGCCGGAAATGGTGCTTGATGGTCTGATGAAGCTCCAGAACAAAATCCAGCATCAGCGGACGACCGGTGAGCGGGCTGTACCCGAACCTCGTCCGGAAATCTTGGAGCGATGAGCGGAGCGAATGCAAGCCCGATAGGGCGCAGCCATCAAGATAATGAATACCACCTCCTTGATTGAAGCCGTCAGAAAACATTTTCCGCAGGCGGTCTCGGCTTCCCATACCTTCCGGGGCGATGCCACGGTAATTCTGCGCGCGGAATTCCTGCTCGAGGTGGCCCGGTTCCTGAAAGAAGATCCGGAGATGCGAATGAGTTATCTCATGGACCTGACGGCCGTGGACTACTCCGCCTTCGGAAAGAAACCGGCGCCCGCCTTCTTCGCTTCTTCGGGAGTAGCGGTGGGCCCCTCTCCTGAAATTCCCGATGAGAACCCCTGGCCCGGACCGCCGGGCGAAACGCGTTTCGCGGTCGTGTACCACTTCTTCTCCGTGCCCCATAAGCATCGGCTGCGGCTGGTGGTTCCAGTAGACGAAGCGGCTGCGGAAGTGGATTCACTGGCCTCGCTGTGGCCCGCGGCCAACTGGCTGGAACGGGAGGTTTGGGACATGTTCGGAATCCGCTTTCGAGGGCATCCTGGATTGAAACGCATCCTCATGTACGAAGGGTTTGAGGGCCACCCGTTGCGCAAGGACTATCCCGTTAAACAGCGTCAGCCTCTGATTGGACCCGTCAACTAGCTATGCCGATCGAAACGACGGACCTCTCACCTCAAAGCAATCGAGCGGACCTCCAGACGCGAGATATGCTTCTCAATATCGGTCCTGCGCATCCGGCGATGCACGGGATCATCCGGATCGTGACCAAGCTCGACGGCGAGCGAATCGAGGAGGCCGAGGTCGAAATCGGCTATCTTCACCGTGGTTTTGAGAAGATGGCGGAAACGGTCGACTACAACGGTGTGATGCCTTACACCGACCGGCTCAACTACGTTTCACCACTCATCAACAACATGGGCTACTCCATGGCTGTGGAGAAGCTGCTTGGGATCACCGTTCCCGAACGCTGCCACTATGTGCGCGTCATCATGTCGGAGATCTCGCGAATCTGCGATCACCTCACCTGTGTGGGCGCAAGCGCCATGGAGCTGGGCGCCTTCACCGTTTTTCTCTACATGATCAAGGCCCGCGAATATCTCTGGGAACTGGTGGAAAAGGTGACCGGCGCGCGCATGACGATCAGCTATTGCCGCGTAGGAGGAGTAAAGGCCGATCTTCCTGCCGATTTTACCGACTTGTGCCGGAAAGCGTTTGAGGAAACCCGCAAGGTCCTTGCCGAGTCGGACGGACTTCTCACGCGCAACCGGATTTTCGTAGATCGCATGAGCGGTACGGGCGTGATCACTGCCGAGGACGCCATGGCCTACGGGATTACGGGTCCCTTTCTACGTGCAAGCGGCGCCGATTACGACGTGCGTAAGGACAACCCATATGCTGTCTACGACCGGCTGAACTTTGACGTACCGGTCGGCACACGGGGCGACAATATGGATCGCTATCTGGTACGCATGGAAGAGATGCATCAGTCCATGCGCATTGTGGAGGAAGCGCTCCGGCAAATCCCTCCGGGCCCTGTACAAGTCGATCCTGAAACGGGCCACGCCATTCCGGCCGCGGAGATGGTCGATCTGGCCAAAGTCGGCAACATCGAAGCGATCTCCGGTGATTCCGCCGTGACCTGCCCAACGCTCGAGGGTTCAGGCCGAGCGCAGCATTCATCTATCGCTGCGGACGAAAAGCGCGTCGTCCTCCCTCCCAAAGAGGATACCTACGGGAATATCGAAGGGCTCATGCAGCAATTCAAGCTGGTTATGTACGGCCACGGCGTGCGGCCGCCGAAGGGCGAGGTCTACTTTCCGGTTGAAGGCGCCAACGGGGAGCTCGGGTTCTACGTCGTGAGCGATGGAACCGCGAATCCGTACCGCGTGCGGGTCCGTCCACCTTGCTTTGCGATCATGTCGGCTTTGCACAAAATTCTGACTGGCGACATGATCGCCGACATGATTCCAACCTTCGGGTCGGTCAACATGATTGGAGGCGAACTCGACCGGTGAACTTTTGTTCGCCCTCAAACCTGCAGGAATAGAATGCCGATAAACCTTTCCGACCTTGAAATCCACGCTGGAGAAATCATCCAGCGCTACGAATACCCGAAGGCCGCCATGCTGCCCTTGTTGTGGCTCGTCCAGCAGAAGCAGGGGTATGTCTCGGCGGAAGCAGAGGCCTGGGTTGGCCGTCTCACCGGCGTCTCAATCGCCCACGTGCGCGAAGTTGTCTCCTTCTACAACATGTTTCACACCAAACCGGTCGGCCGGCGCGAGCTTCGCGTGTGCACGAGTTTGCCATGCGTTTTGCAGGGAGCCGGCGAGCTGCTGGAACGAATCAAGGAGCGCCTGAAGATCAGCCCGGGTGAAACGACGCCAGACAAGCAGGTCACGCTCTCTGAGGTCGAGTGCCTCTGCGCTTGCGAGATGGCGCCGATGGCACAGCTGGATGAACGTTTCATCGGTCCTCTTGAGGGTGAGGCGATCGACACGCTCATTAACGACGCGCTCACGGAACCAGGCAAACCGGAATCGACTGCTGAGCCCAAGCCTTTCATCTGTTACTACGGGCCCGTACTGTCCACGCGATTCAAGAATCCGGAAGGGATGTGGTTGGAAGACTACATCGCTGACAGCGGATATGTGGCAGCCAGAAAAGCTCTCACCTCCATGACTCCCGAGCAAGTGACCGACGAAGTCAATAAGGCCAAGTTGCGCGGTTTAGGCGGCGCTGGATTTCCAACGGCCAGGAAGTGGACTTTCATTCCCAAACAGAGCCCAAAACCAAAATACCTCGTCGTCAACGCAGATGAGGGCGAACCGGGAACTTTCAAGGATCGCTACATCCTGGAACGGGACCCGCACGCTCTTCTCGAAGGAATGATCATTGCGGCTTATGCCATCGGCAGTCATAAGGCGTATGTCTACATTCGCGGCGAATATTTCCGTCCGGCTAAACGCTTCCAGCGCGCCATCGATGAAGCCTACCGCCGGAACTGGCTCGGCAAAAATATTCAAGGAACCGGTTTCGATCTCGACGTCGTCATCCATCGCGGGGCCGGCGCTTATATTTGCGGAGAAGAAACCGCGCTTTTGACTTCGCTCGAGGGCGGCAAAGGTTTTCCCCGAATCAAGCCTCCATTCCCGGCGATTTCGGGTCTTTTCGCGTGTCCTACTATTGTCAACAATGTCGAGACCCTCGCCTGTATCCCATTCATTCTGCGCAATGGGGCGGAACGTTTCGCTGCTATCGGTTCGGACAACCAGGGCGGGACGCGGCTCTTCAGCGTGTGCGGGCATGTGGCCCGCCCGGGGCTTTACGAGGAACCGGTCGGCGTGACCCTGCGCGACCTCATCCGGCGTGCTGGAGGAGTGCGCAACGGAAGAAAACTCAAGGCAGTCGTTCCCGGTGGCCTTTCGGCAAAGATTTTGAGAGCCGACGAAATTGATGTCGCCATGGACTTCAATTCTCTGGCGGCTGCCGGAACGATGGCCGGATCCGGTGGCGTGATTGTGATGGACGAGACCACTTCCATGATTGAGGCCCTCGATTCCGCTGTAAAGTTCTTCGCTCACGAGTCCTGCGGACAATGCTCACCGTGCCGTGAGGGGACAGGGTGGGTTCATCGCATCATGGGACGCATTACCACAGGGCGAGGAATTATTCAGGACCTGGACGATCTCCTCACCATCGCCGGTAACATGGAAGGAAAAACCATCTGCGTCTTCGCGGATGCAGCTGCATGGCCGATTCAGTCCTACATCACAAAGTTCCGGGACGAGTTCGAAGAATATATCCGTGCCGGCCGGAAGGCCGAGAGGAAAGAAAAAGACAGGGAAGCCGCCGTATGCCGAAGTTGACCATCGACGGCCGCGAAATTAGCGTGCCCGAAGGAGCCACTGTAATCCAGGCCGCGGAGAAGCTCGGGATCTTTATTCCACGGTACTGCTATCATCCTGCGCTCTCTATCGCGGGCAACTGCCGCATCTGCCTCGTGGATATCGAAAAGACGCCCAAGCTCCAGATCGCTTGCAATACGCCCGTGACCGAAGGGATGGTTGTGCACACTAAGAATCCCAAGGCTGAGGAAGGCCGGCGGGCCGTGCTGGAGTTTTTGCTGGCGAACCATCCGTTGGATTGTCCGGTTTGTGATCAGTCCGGTGAGTGCGACCTGCAGAATTTCTATCTCAACTTCGGGCTCTACAATCCGCGATTCAAGGAGCAAAAGGTCAAGAAACATAAGGCCGTGCCGCTCGGTCCGCATGTGATGTTGGATCAGGAGCGTTGCATTCTCTGCTCCCGCTGCGTGCGCTTTACCGACGAGATCACCAAGACCGGCGAGCTCGGCATTTTCAATCGCGGAGACCACGGCGAGGTCGGGGTTTTTCCAGGTACGACGCTCGAGAATTCTTACTCCGCGAACGTGGTGGACATCTGCCCTGTGGGCGCACTGACCGAGCGGGATTTCCGTTTCAAGGCCAGGGTTTGGTATCTCTCGAGCGCGCCGACCGTGTGCAATGGCTGCAGTCAAGGGTGCAATATGGACCTGCATTACGTGCTCGACAGGCCTCACCTGAACGACGGCGCTCGTGTGGTGCGCGTCAAGCCCCGTTACAACGCGGATGTGAACCAATGGTGGTTGTGCGATGAAGGCCGCTACGGGTTTGGCTGGATCGATCGGGGAAGACTGAAAAACGTGCAGGGACCGTCGACCTATACTGCGAATCCGAGCTGGGACCAGGCCCTCACTGCGATTGCGGCGGCGCTCAGCGGCGCCAGGATCGGCGTGATCGCCTCCCCCCAGCTCACCAACGAAGAGCTCTTTCTGATCCGGGACATCTTCGAGCGCCGTCTGGGCGCCAAGGTGAGCGCCCGAGTTCCCGATAGACCCGGGTCCTCTGACGGCCTCTTAATTAAAGCCGATAAGAATCCCAACACGCTTGGAGCGACCATGTTGGGTTTGGCGGGCCCGGCCGCACTCGATGCCGCAGAGATTGTGGATGGAGCACTCGCCGGAAATCTCGACGTTTTGTGGGTTATGGCACACGACCTGGTGACGCTCTTTGGTGAAGAGAAGATCCGGGAACTCTCGAAAAAGCTCGGTTTGTTTGTCTTCTCCGGCACAAACCACAACGCAACCGTGCCCTTGGCCCATTGGGTTCTCCCCGGCGCCGCCTATGTGGAGAAGGACGGGACGTTCGTCAATTGTCACGGCCGTATTCAGCGTATCGGCTGCGCCTTTCCGCCGATCAAGGATTCCCGCGAGGACTGGCGCATTCTCCTGGAATTGGGCGTAAGGCTGGGACAGCAAATCGATTGGCGCGGGCCGGAGGACATCTTCCAATCACTGGCCAAGGAGTTGCCGCCTTTTCAAGGATTAACTTACGAAAGGATTGGCGCGCGAGGGGTTGAGCTGGCGACAGCGGATTTTGCGCAGGAAGTAGCGAAATCGTGAGCGGCTGCGAACGCAAGCCCGACAGGGCGCAGCAATCAAGAAAATGATCGAAGTGGTGATCATCAAGTTCGTCTTGGCGGGAATCGTCTTTTTCGCTGCGCTGAACCTCGCGGGATTTCACACCTGGGTGGAGCGCAAACAGTCGGCCCTCATTCAGGACCGCATTGGGGCGAATCGTGCGGACATCTTCGGTTTTCGGATGCTCGGAATGTTCCATGGCGTGGCCGATGTGGTGAAGATGTTCACGAAGGAGGATATTGTTCCAGCCAATGCCGACAAGGCCCTCCACAACCTGGCGCCTTTTTTTTCGGTGTTCTTCGCGCTGATGACTTTTGCGGGAATCCCGTTCGGAGACCGCCTCATTATTGGTGACCGGTTCATCGAACTCCAGGTCGCCCATATTGACGCGGCGCTGCTCTATATCTTCGCCATGCTCTCGCTCGGAGTCTATGGCGTCATTCTCGCGGGCTTTGCCTCACGCAACAACTATGCCCTCCTGGGAGGATTGAGGGCCACGGCGCAAATGATTTCCTACGAAATTGCCCTCGGCATATCCCTCGTCGGAGTGATCGTGGTTTACGGGACGATCGATCTGGCCGAAATCGTCCGCGCTCAAGGACAGTTGATCGGCGGGTGGATTCCCAAATGGGGCATCATCACGCAACCCATAGCGTTCTTCGTTTTCGTCACTGCGGCTCTCGCCGAAACGAAACGAGTTCCCTTTGACCTGCCGGAAGGCGAATCGGAAATCATTGGATACTTTGTCGAGTACAGTGGAATGAAGTTCGGAATGTTCTATCTGACGGACTTTCTCGAAACCATCGTCGTCGCGAGCCTTTCGACCACTCTATTTTTCGGCGGATGGCAAGTGCCTTATCTGATGCCCGATGGCTTTCACTTCCCCTGGGGGGGAACGTTGCTTGTTTCTAATTGGATCTATGTTCTTCTGGGCGTGGCGAGTTTTTCGATCAAGGGCCTCACGTTTTGTTTTCTATTCATGCAACTGCGTTGGACGCTGCCGCGGTTCCGCTACGACCAGCTTATGAGTCTGGGATGGAAAGGGCTTTTCCCGATCTCGGTGGCCAATGTGGTGGTAACAGCTATACTGGTAACTTATTTGGGCGGAGTGCACTGATGCCCGCAACCGTAAAAGTCGTCCGCAGACGTGAGCTGACCTTTTGGGAAAAACTTTATGTCCCCCAGATCGTCTGCGGTCTCAAGATCACTTTCGCGCACTTCTTCCGAAACCTCTTTCTCCACACGGCGCATCAGTTCGGCCGATTCAAGAACCTTTCAGCGGCTGCGACTTACCAATTTCCCGAAGAGCTTCGGCCGCTCATGTCGCGTTTTCGCAGCCGTCACAGGCTGACCCGCCGTGAAGATAACACTCCGCGTTGCGTGGGATGCATGCTCTGCGAAACAGTTTGCCCGGCCAAGTGCATCACGATTGTGCCGGGTGAGCATCCGGATCCGAACGTTGAAAAGTACCCTGTGCGTTTCGATATCGATTTGGGAGTCTGCGTTTATTGCGGTTACTGCGTTGAAGTATGTCCGGAGGATGCGATCCGGATGGACACAGGAATCCTCGACGTGGCTGCCTATTCCAGGGAAGCCATGCGTCTCGATATCCATGAGCTGATGAATCCTCAATTGCGTAAGCCGATCCGGGAATGCAATCTGAAGTTCCCGCACAAATGCCAGCTCAAGGGCGGACAGATGACCGGGAGCTGGGATTTGTCGCGGCAAGTGTCGCAAGTCGATTGACCAATCCGCCGGGCGAAGACATACTTGGTGATCGTGGGGATGTTTGGGAAAAGAAATTCCCCTCCTAACTTAGGAGGGGAGCGAGTGCTGTTGTGCGCTGCCTTTATCGCCCTGTTGTATATCGCCTACCTTCCCATCTATGCGCAAGACACTCAACGTACCGTCTGGGACGGCGTCTACAACGACACTCAGGCCCGGCGCGGTGAAGCGGTTTTCCTCGAGGCATGTTCGAATTGTCATGGACGATCGTTAGAAGGTGCGGACATGACACCGGCCCTTACCGGCGGTGCGTTCATGGCGAACTGGGATGGATTGACCGTGGGTGATCTGTTCGATCGAATCCGCATCTCGATGCCGGCGGATCGTCCGGGCTCGCTTTCCCGGCAAGAAGATGCTGACGTCGTCGCTTACATTCTTCGCTTCAACGAATTTCCATCCGGCAAGGAAGAACTGCCGCGCGAAGTTCAGATCCTGAAGCAGATCCTCTTTAAAGCCTCTCGACAGTAACGTTGCGCCGAATCGCTAAGGATCAGCATGGCAGGAATCTCGACATTCAGCACGAAAGACCTCGATTTTTTCTATTACTCCGATCGGGCAAAAGTCGATGGAAAAGTCGTTTCGCACCTTGTCCAATTCATCTCGGCTGCGAAACACACGCTCGACCTAGCAATCTATGACCTGAAGAACAAGGAAGTCTTGACGGCCCTAAAGAAGATATCCAGCAAAGTTCAACTCACTATCCTCTACGACGGCGGGGCCGGCGGCAAGGTTGGCGGTGGAAGCACGACAATCGATCCGAAGATTGGCACTGCAAAAGCGATCATCGATGCCGGTTTGAAAAAGTTCGCTCATCCGATTCACGACAAAGGCAGACATCTGATGCACGATAAATTCATCGTGCGCGACGGCGCTTCTGTTTGGACCGGCTCAGGTAACTTCACCAACGGTGGTTTACGTTTGCAGGACAACAACTATTTGGTCATCGATTCGCCTGCGGTCGCCGCGTTATATGCAAAGGCTTTCGGTGACATACGCGCACCGGGACACTCGGTCAGCCACACAAAAGGGACGCCGGGGGGACCAGGTAAAGTTAAGTTGGGAAATATGAAGTTGTCTGTGTTCTTCTCGACACAATTCACGGAAGCGGAGAACATCGAAACCGAGGTTCAAAAACACCTGACGGGCGCCAAGAAGGTTCGCGTCATGGCCATGTTGATCAGCGACCCTGGAATTCTCGCCCGTCTATTCGCCTTAAAGAAGATCGATATCAAAGGTATCTTGGATCCCCACATGATGCAAAACGTGGTGAGACCGCCCAAAGGCAAGAGCAAGTTGGATCCCAAGCTGTTCTGGTTCGAAAGCGATAAGCGATTCGTAGCAGCGCCCTCTCATGCCTTCGTCCGGAGTGACAACAACAATTTCATGCACAACAAGGTCATGATCATCGACGACAAGGTGGTCATTACCGGAAGTTACAACTTCTCGGAAAATGCTGAACTGAACGACGAGAATATGATGATTATCGAGTCCGGCGCCGTTGCTCGAGCGTACACGAAATATTTCGACGCACTTTTCAAGGTCTACCAAAAGACGGGACCCAAACTGCCGCTGCCCCGTAGCGCATAACCCCAGTTCGGGTTATTGTAGCCAGTTATGAACGATGCAACGCGTGTAGTTCGCGCAGGTCTACCGAAGCCGTCGAAGGGAGAGCCCTTCCTTCCAGGGCCGACGTTTGCGGCGCCATTTCATCTGATCGGCGATCCGGCAGGCGTGCCGTACAGTTATGGGCGTCACCACAATCCGACGTGGACAGCGTATGAAGCGGCCCTTACGGAACTTGAAAAGGCGGCAGCGACCGTCGTCTTCTCGTCGGGAATGGCTGCGATCGCGGCCACTCTAGGCGTTTTGCTCCAATCCGGGGATGCGGTCCTGATTCCGTCGGACGGCTACTATACCGGACGAACTCTGGTCCTGGAGGTGTTTGGCAAATTCGGAGTCACGGCTCGCGAGGTGCCAACCGCGGGCGAAATTCAAGGCCGATCCTTACGCGGCATCAAGTTGGTATGGCTGGAGACTCCCAGCAACCCGAATCTCGACGTATGCGATATTGCCGCCATCGCTGGGATTGCCCACGAGACCGGCGCGCTGGTGGCCGTCGACAACACTACGCCATCTTGCCTTGGCCAGCAACCGCTGACGCTTGGGGCGGACTTTTCGCTCGCCTCCGACACCAAGATCACGACGGGCCACAGCGACCTAATTCTCGGTCACGTATCCGTAAATGACGAAGGACTCGCCGAACGATTGCGCACATGGCGGAAACAAATGGGCGCGATCGCAGGTCCGATGGAAGTCTGGCTTGCACACCGATCGCTTGCGACGCTTCACCTGCGCATGGAACGCCAATGCCAGAATGCTTCAGCGATTGCGCGGTTTCTGGCTTCTCGCTCCGATGTTCACGGCCTGCGCTACCCCGGTCTGCCGAGCGATCCCGCTCACACGATCGCCGCGCGACAAATGAAGTATTTCGGGCCAGTCGTCAGCTTTGCGCTGCGGAGCCGCGAACACGCAGAGCGCTTTCTTTCAAATTGCGAACTCGTTTACGACGCAACAAGCTTCGGAAGCCTGCACACCACGGCGGAACGGCGAGCCCGCTGGGGTGGTGATGTGGTTGAGGAAGGATTTATCCGCCTGAGCGTCGGTTGTGAGGACGCCCAGGATCTCATTGCAGATTTCGAACGCGCGCTGGATCGAAGCTCAACGTAGTGGCACCGAATAATTCAATTATCCTTCCTCGGTGTCGAAAAAATGAATCGGCGGATCACGCGGTTCCACCACATGATCGCGCCGGTCACAAACATCGCCGCGGGTGCGAGCCCGAATAGCGCCCAAATCGCCTTCGTCGTCTGGTCGCACAGGCCGGGACCGCTGCAAGGAATGCCTATGCCGTTGATGCGGCCGAAATGCAAGTAGGCGAGCCAGTAGATGATCCCGTCGACCATCCGTGTCCCGGCATTAGAGGCTGTCGCAGGCTCGAGGCGGTCGGCGAGGTCCTGGAATGTTTCTGGAAAGCCGAGATACGCTCCGCTCAGGGCAAACACGAGTGTGAATCCCAGGCTCCAGAAGCCGATCATGCTGTGCAAGTGCCAGGTCAGGCGCTTCCATCCTACGCCGCGATGCAATGTGAGACTACGGCGCCACGTCTTGATGCCCGGCCACCAGATCACCAGACCTGTGACAGCAAGAGCAAGCACGGCGAGTGCGCCAAGGCCGTTCACCTGCCTGCCGGTGGGTCCGGCGAGCAGATTGTCGTGCAGATCGAGAAGATTCGAGACGAGCCAGATGCCGGCTCGCACCGATTCGCCAAGATCGCTGCCGGTCCGAGGGTCGAACAGCCGATACCTGGTCACATCGCCGCGCCGCAGCCAGATATCTACCGCCTGATCAGGATTTCGCGCCCGAGTGAGATTTATAACGTGATAGCCGGGATACAGGCGCGTGGCGGCCTCTGTGAGTTGCTCGTCAGTCAGTGCTGGTTCCGAACTCTTCGAGATGATTGGTTCTGGAGTGGCTGCTCTGTAAAGCTCGTTCCGATAGACGACCACGCTGCCGGTAACGCTGATCGTGAGAATGTAGAGTCCGATGGCGATGCCACTCCATAAGTGAACCTGAAAAAGCGCTCTTCGTAACCAGATGTTCTGCGGCTGCCGAAGCCAGCGCTGCCACGGTGTCGGTTGATTGCTCTCGTCGGCAAGCCTTCTCGGATGACGTGTCATTCTCTGTAGGGGCGGTCTGTGACCGCCCACAATCTAGAACCGAGACATCGGGTCATAGGGGGTGTGAACAAATTGACGGAAGCCAAACTTATCAAATGTCGAATGTCTGTTGTGCGATGTCCGATGAACTTGTAAAAACGACCCATTGACGAAATGACCTAATGACTAAATCATTTTCCACTAAGAATTTGGTCGTCTGGTCAGTAGGTCATCTGGCGCTTTGACAAATACACTACACATCGCACAACAGACATTCGACATTTGACAAGTTGCCCATTGCCAATTTTTTCTCATCTTCATAGACCGCCCTACAGTTTGCAGGCGCATTTTGTTTCCTCCAATGATGAGTTCTGAAATTACCGAGAGAGTTTGATCTTCAGCTCGGCCCCGTAGAGCATGCTGCGGTCGTTATCGCGGGCGGCCCACTTCAGGAGCGTCTCGAGATCGCGCTGGACGCGGCCATCGAAAACGGATCGGCCGTTGGCAGTAACTTTGATCGGCTGATCGAAATCGAATTTTTCAGGCGAGAGAAGAAGCGTGAATGCGGCGACACCTCTCGTTGTGGCTTCAATCGCGTTGCCACGACGCGTAAGGTCGACGCGGCCCGGCTGCCGGAACCGTTCAAATAGCGGTTGGTCCTCCATCAAATTCAGATCCGGCATCGGATTGGCATCGCCGGATTGCGTCCCGAATTGATCGATCACCAGCCAATGTGCGCGGTTGTGATCGAGCGTCACCGCCTCCCATGTCAAGTTGTCCGGATGCGGATCGCGCGGATGATCGGCGACAAATTTTTCGAAAACGTCCTTCATCTCGGGCCACCACATCGTGTTGTGACCGGCTTCGGGCTGTGGGTAATAGTCGACGTTGACCGCCGTCGCAAGGTGTTTCACAAACGGCTCGACTTCGGCCGTCGGGTAAAGACGATCGCGGCCGCCGTTGATGACGAACATCGGTTTGTTGCGAAGATTGTTCGGGAAGATCTGACCGTCATCGATGTCGCGGTTGGCAAGGACCATGATGAAACCATTCAAAGGCAGAAAGCTCGCATAGGGCGTCGTATCGCGCATTCCGATGTAATACGCGCCGGTGCCGCCGTCGGAAACTCCAGCGACGACGACGCGATTCTCATCGACGTTGTACATGCGCTTGATGGCATCGACAATGCCCCGGAGGTTGAAGACCTGATCGTCGCTCCACCACGGCGCGGCATCCCAGGCATAAGGAACCACATAAATCTGCTCGGCTCCCGGTAGCGGCGATTCTCCATTCCCGCGCGGCTGATTCGTCTGGCGCCCACCGACACCACCGTGCAACTGAAAACGGACCTGATAGCGCCGCGCAGGATCGTAAGTCGCCGGAACATTCAGCGCGTAAAAGTACTCCACGCCATCTTTCGCGCGGTTACTCAGCATCACGATTCCGGTCTTCTGACTCGTGTATGTTCGCCCGGCCTTCAATCGCCGCAACGCTTCATCGAATGTGACGCCGGCCTTGATGATGTCATCCACCATGCGTTCGGCTTCATTCGGCGACTTTGCAGCCCAAAATTTTTCGAAGGCGGCGTCGAGCCGGGAAGATGTCTGTGCGTAAGAAGCAGGTAGTGCAAATAACGTTGCTGCGATTACGGAGAGACCCAGTCGTGTGAGTTTCATGGCGATCATCATAACGCAGCCGGGCTACAATTGTTCCGAACCGTTCCAGTTTGGTCTCTAACGCTCTAACCAGGGACCGTCGAGCGGGGTTGTATAAAGGGAGATTCTCTATGCGTGGTTGGAGATAGCCGTGTTGTGGTTCTTGGCCGTTGCGCTCACCTTTGCTCAAGGTCCCGCCGGCGAGCGGGCCCCCATGGCAGAAGAAGTCTTCAAGAACGTACAGATCCTGAAAGGCACTCCGGTGGATCAGTTCATGGGGACAATGGGCTTCTTTTCCGCGTCGCTGGGGCTCAACTGCACCGATTGTCATACTGACAAAAGCGGCGGCGATTGGGCGCGGTATGCCGACGAGAATCCGCGAAAGCAGACGGCGCGCCGGATGATGCAGATGGTCAGCAGCGTGAACCAGATGTATTTTGGCGGTCGCCAGGTGGTCACCTGCAACACATGCCATCGCGGTACGACGCGGCCGAATGTCATGCCGAGCCTGGACCTCCTGTACAGCAGCCCTCCGCCTGAAGAGCCGGGCGATCCGATTCAGCAAGCGTCCGGCCAGCCGGCTGCCGATCAAATTCTGGACAAATATTTGCGCGCGGTCGGCGGTCCCGAGCGTGTGGCGGCTTTCACGAGTTTTACCGGGAAGGGAAATTACAGCGCATATGACGATGCCGAAAAAAGCCCATTCGAGATGTATGCCAGAGGGCCGGGCCAGCGAACAATCACGGCGCACCCTCCTTCGGGCGACACCACATGGACGTTGAACGGTAACTCGGCCTGGGTTGCCGCTCCCGCCACCGATAAGCCGGTGCCCGTGCTCGCCATCACCGGCCCGGAGCTTGATGGCGTGAAGCTGGAGTCTGAGGTATTCTTTCCTGCGCGGATTAAACAGTCCCTCACCAACGATCGACGCATCGCGGTTCGCGAAGCCAACACCATCCGCACCGCGTCGTCAGTAGGTGATTCATGGAGGAGTTATGAAAATGTTGCTCATTACTGCCGCCGTGCTGGCAACGGCAGTGCCGCTCGTCGCTCATCACGGTGCCGCGACCTTCGATACCGAGAAAGAGCTCACGTTGAAGGGAACGGTGACGGAGTGGATTTGGGCCAATCCTCACTGTTTCCTGAAATTTGACGCGAAGGATGATACAGGCACCGTACGCAACTGGGTTGTCGAAACACAGAATCCCACGACCATGTCTTCTCGAGGCTGGCGGCGCGTTTCTTTTAAAGCCGGCGATCCGGTAACCGTCGCCTTGCAGCCAGTAAAGAACGGCGCACCGGTGGGAAGGATTGTCAAAGTCTTGCTGGCGAATGGCGAGACACTCATTGCCATCGGACCACAACCCGATGCGGCCCTACCGCAGCAGCCGGAGAAGTAATACATGGCGGGCGCCTTTCGCCTCAGTTTCATCGCGGCCGCAGTCCTGATGTCGCCGGCTGAGTCATTCGGGCAGTACCAGCCCTGGAACAACCCAGGACGCGCGCCGGCTGCTAGTCGGCAGGAGACGGCGTCGGGCCCGGCGCCGCGCCTGGATCTTACGGGAATCTGGGATGCGGGAAACGCGGGCATCAACGGAACTGGTTATCCGACGCCTCCGCTCACGCCATGGGGTGAAGAGGTCGGGAAGACGCATAAATCGGGAAACGGCATCCGCATGGTTCCGATGGCGGAAGTCAACGATCCGCTATCGACGATGGGCGATCCGACGGGATTCCCGCGGATCATTCTGTACGAACTGCGTCCGGTTCAAATCCTGCACACGCCCGAGTCGGTCCTCATGCTCTACATGTTCGAGAAGAGATGGCGCGTCATCTGGACCGATGGCCGGCAGCTTCCCAAAGATCCGGACCCGCGCTGGTACGGCTACTCGGTCGGCCATTGGGAAGACGATTACACGCTTGTCGTGGAAACCATCGGCACCGATGAGCGGACGTGGCTCGATAATGCCGGCGACCCGCACAGCGATCAGTTGCGCGTTGTGGAGCGTTACCACCGGTTGAATCAGACCACACTGGAGTTGTCCGTCACTCTCGACGATCCCAAGACGTACACGAAACCCTGGACCGCCCGGGACAAGCTTCCGCTCCGGCTGATCCCGCCCGGCACGGACCTGATGGAGATGATTCCTTCAGCCACAGAGGCGGCAGCATACCGGAAATCGATGGCCGAACCGAGCAAGTAGCGCATTCCCCTCCTCTGCGAGGAGGGGAATGCGCTAACGCCTGTCGCAACTACCGGAATTGCGGTATCGAAATACGGTATTCACTGTATTTTTCCCGGCGGCCCGGATCGCAATAATCAAGGTTTGGCCTATGTACTCACGCTCTCTCTTTGTACTTGCGATAGGTTTCAGCATACTCATCGTGCTGATCGCCTTTCTGGGCTTCGGTGCAATCCGCCGGGCCGATGCCATATACCGCGATATGCATGCTGCCCAGGATGCATATGTGCAAACGGAGACGTTCCGGCGGGGAATCGCCACAGATGTGTACCTGGCGGATATCCTGCTGCGCGACTACCTGCTCGATCCTTCTCCCCAAAATGCTCCTCACCACCGGCAGCAACTCCTGGTCATTCGCGAGTCCCTTCAGCAGAGAGTGGACGAACTTTCAAAGCTGGTTCCGGAAAACGACAGTCCCGAATTGAGCCGCCTTCAAAACGAGGTCGAAGCCTACTGGGATTCGCTCGACCCGATTTTCGACTGGACGCCCAAAGAAAAATTAGAGCGAAGCTGGGTCTTTCTTGCACGCAAGGTGCTGCCGCGGCGCGAGGCCGTTGTGAGTCTTGCGCGAGAGATGGCAAAGATGAATGCCGAAAACCTCGATCGAGAGAGACAGCGATTGGAGAACAGTCAAGACGTGCTTCATCAATTTCTTCTACAAATGATGACCGTCGCGCTGGTTCTCGGAAGCTTCGTCGCGCTGCTGACCACGTATCGTGTCTTGGTGCTCGAGCGCAGGCACGATGCGCAGCGTAAGCAGATCGAAGAAACACAGAACAACCTTCGCCGTCTCTCTCATCGGCTGGTTCAAGCGCAAGAAATGGAGCGGACGGCTCTCTCCAGGGAACTCCACGATGAGGTAGGCCAGAAGATGACGGCGCTCGGAATGGAGTTACGCAATCTGGAGAAGCTGCGCGATTCCAATCCCGGCGCATTCGAGAAGCGTATGGAAGAGGTCAAGCGATTGAACATCGACGCCATGCGCGCCATCCGAGACCTCGCCATGGGGCTGCGGCCGTCAATGCTGGATGATCTCGGACTCGAAGCGGCGCTCGAGTGGCAAGGCCGCGAATTCTCCCGCCATACCGGAGTGCCGGCTGTTGTTCAGGTCAACAGCGCGCTCGATGAGCTACCGGAATCTCAGCGTACCTGTATCTACCGCGTGGTTCAGGAGGCACTGACAAACTGCGCGCGGCATGCAAAGGCCAGAAACGTCCTCGTCTCGGTCTCGAAAGAAAGAAACGGCATCGTCGTCCTCGTCCGGGACGACGGAATCGGATTCAGTCCTTCCCTGCGTGGCGGCCTTGGCCTTCTTGGAATTCAGGAACGGGTTCAGGCCTTGGATGGAAAATTGCACATCGCGTCGGCAGTCGGCAAAGGAACAACCCTCAAAGTGGAGATTCCTGCCGCGGTGGCGGCATGAGACGAATTCGGATTCTGATCGCCGATGATCACGGAATTGTCCGCAAAGGCTTACGCCTGCAACTGGAACAGAACGAAGCATTCGAAATAGTTGGAGAAGCCGCGGAAGGTCGTGAAGCCGTACGCCTGTCGGAAGAACTGTTGCCCGATGTCGTGATCATGGATATCGCTATGCCGAACTTGAACGGGATACAGGCCACTGCGCAGCTGGTCAAGAAAAACCCTCAGATCGCGGTGATCATCTTGAGTATGTACTCCGATGAGACTTACCTGACACGGACTCTCGCTGCGGGAGCGAAGGGATACCTGCTCAAGGAAAGTGCGGACCAGGACCTCGATAAGGCCGTGGAGGCCGTCGCGCAGGGCAAGCCGTTCTTCAGTCCAGCCATCGCCAACACGCTTCTCGAGGATTACATGCGCCAACTGCAACAGCGCGGGCTGGAAGATTCTTACGATCTGCTCACGGATCGCGAGAAAGAAATACTTCAGCTGCTGGCCGAAGGCCGCTCCAATAAAGAGGTCGCCTCGATGCTCAATCTCAGTACGAACACAGTAGAGACACATCGCACGCGAATCATGCAGAAGTTGGACCTGCATAGCGCCGCAGAGATCGTCCTTTACGCCGTCCGCAAACGGATCATTTCCTGACGGGCTCCACAAGTCGGGGCAACCTACACAAAAGGCACAATGAAGAGCACTAAACGGCACAAGAAAACCGGAAATATTCTTTTGTTTGTGCCTTTTGTGGTTCGTTCTGGTATCGTATAACCTGATTCCCCTCCCAAAATACAGCCGTCGCTGTATTCCCCAATTCCGTGGAAGTCAGCATACTCGTCGAACACCAGAGGGGCGCAGAAGGAGAAATAGGTATGCGTGCAACGGCAATTGTGAGTGCCGCTTACAATGATTTCTTTAGGAGCTTGACTGCGGCGAAACAGGGTGTGTTGATGCTGGATTATGACGGGACCGTAGCTCCATTCTCGCGTGATCGGCGGCACGCGTCACCCTATCCTGGTATTTCCGAATCGTTGGCCGAAATTATGAGGACAGGCGGCACGCGGCTGATCATTGTGAGCGGCCGTTCCGCCCGCGACATTCCGCGGCTGCTTGGAATCCAGCCGCCACCGGAAATCTGGGGCAGTCATGGTGTGGAGCGTTTATATTCGGACGGCCGGTACGAGGAGATCGATGTTAACGACGATGCCCTTCAGGCACTCGGAGAAGCCGAGGTGCGTTTAGATGAGCAATGCCTCGGCCCTCATATCGAAGTCAAACTCGCTGCGGTCGCTGTGCACTGGAGAGGGTTGGACTCATCCGAGACGCTGAAAGTCCGCTCGCGCGCCTATCAGACGCTAAAACCGATGACTTCCCGCGCGGACTTAACCCTGGCAGAATTCGACGAAGGAGTCGAGCTGCGTCTTCGATCGGCAAACAAGGGAGAGGCGGTCCGGCATTTTCTTCGCGACATCAATCCCATGACACCCGTCGCATATCTGGGCGACGATGTGGACGACGAGGATGCATTTCGTGTTTTGAATGGCCGCGGGTTGACCGTCCTGGTCAAGCCGAAGTCCCGCTTTACGGCAGCTCAAATCTGGCTTAGACCGCCGGCCGAACTGGTTGGGTTTCTGATTGATTGGAAGCTGGCCTGCCGGGGCAAACTATGAGTACATCGGACTGTCTAATTGTCGTTTCCAATCGCCTCCCGGTCACTGTACGCACCACTGCGAGCGACTGTTCACTGGAATGGAGTGGAGGAGGCCTCGTCAGCGCGCTCACACCGGTTCTTCGCGAGACCGGCGGATGCTGGGTCGGTTGGACAGGTACGGATTATCACGAGACGGTCGCAGAATCGCTGGACCGGTGGTCCTCACAGCAGAATTACCGCCTCGAACCCGTCTTTCTGACACCCGCCGAGAAGGCCTCCTATTACGAAGGATTCTCCAACGAAATCATCTGGCCCTTGTTCCACGGCCTGCCGTCGCGCTGTCAATTCGATTCGACGTACTGGGCCGGTTACCGCGCGGTGAACGCAAAATTTGCGGATGGAGTCGAACGCGTAGCCGGAAACGGCGATTTCATTTGGGTGCATGACTACCATTTGATGATGCTGGCCGAAAACTTGCGCGCTCGCGGTGTTATCGAGAGGCTTGGCTATTTTCATCACATCCCTTTTCCGGGGCCGGACACGTTCGAGACACTGCCGTGGCGGTCCGAAGTGCTGCGCGCACTGATGCGTTTTGATTCACTTGGGTTCCAAACGCCCCGTGATCGCCGGAATTTCGTCGAATCACTTCATCGCTGCTTACCAGGCGTTCAGGTTTCTGGTGTTGGAGAAAGACTGCGGGTACGATTTGAGGACCACTGGTCGAATATCGGCACCTACCCTATCAGCGTCGACTATTCCGATTTATCTGCGGAGGCTTCCAGACCGGATGTGACCACGGAGGCGGAGAAGATACGGCAAGGATGTTCAGGAACCGCCATCATTCTCGGTGTCGATCGGTTGGACTATACCAAAGGAATCCCGGAGCGGTTGATCGCATTTCAGACGTTACTGCGGTCGAATCCCGAAGTGCGCGGCCGTGTCACCATGATTCAACTCGTGGTCCCGAGTCGCGAGCACATTCCGGAATATATCGAGTTACGGCGGCGTATCGAGCGGTTAGTCGGCAACATTAATGGCGAATACAGCAGTCCAGGATGGGTGCCCGTCCATTATTTCTATCGAGCCGTTTCACGTACCGAACTCCTCGCCTTTTATCGGGCAGCTCAGGTTGCGTTGATTACGCCTTTAAAAGACGGAATGAATCTTGTTGCCAAAGAATTCTGCGCATCCAGGATCGACAATCGCGGTGTGCTGGTGCTCAGTGAATTTGCGGGCGCCGCCGCGGAGTTGCGCAATGGAGCACTGCTGGTGAATCCTCACGACACAGACAAAGTGGCTGAATTGGTGGCTAGTGCGCTTCAGATGACGGAGTCTGAGCAACGGATCCGCATGGAACTGATGCGGTGCCAAATCGAATCGCACGATGTTTTCGGCTGGTCCGAGTCATTCAATATCGAGAGCAAACCCTCTCCCTCTCTCGTTCAGGATTTACGAGCCACGCCGGCCCACATGTCGCATTAAGCTTCTGCAGAAATCGGGATTTTCTCCGAACTCCGTTCTAAAATAAACTGCCGATGTGCCTGCTGTAGCGGCGCTCCGCGAAGCGCAAGCGCGATAGCGCGCAGCCTCAAGAAATAGACCGCCGCTAGAGTCGATTTCGTCACGGGATGCGAGTTTCTAACAAGGAGAAAACGAATGAAAAAGAGTTTGCACGTGCAGATCGCTGTCATCGCGGGAATTGCCCTGTGTCTGACGGGCGCAGGATCGGGCCTTAAGGCGCAGCGGGCGCCGGCGTCCGCGGTCCAGGTAGGCAGTACGGAGCTTGGAGGCGTCGTCACCAGTTCGAAGGGGCCGGAAGCAGGCGTGTGGGTCATCGCGGAAACGACGGACCTGCCGACGAAGTTCGCGAAGGTCGTCGTCACCGACGATCAAGGACGATACCTCATTCCCGAGCTTCCGAAAGGTTCTTACGACGTCTGGGTGCGCGGGTACGGACTTGTCGATTCCCAGAAGGTGAAGACGGAAATCGGGCGGCAACTCAATCTCACCGCCGTGCCGGCGCCGAGCGCGGCTGCGGCTGCCGAATACTATCCGGGCGTTTACTGGTACTCGCTGCTTCAGATTCCGCCAAAAAGCGAGTTCCCAGGCGGCGGTCTGAACGGCAACGGCATTCGGGAAATCATGAAGACGCAACATTACTGGATCGACACGGTGAAGAACTCGTGCCAGTCGTGTCACGCGCTGGGTTCCAAGGGCATGCGTACGCTCGAGAAGGAATGGGGCGCGAACACCAACTCGCTCGATGCATGGACCCGCCGAGTACAAGCTGGACAAGCAAGAGGGAACATGGCTCTCACGCTCGGCCAATTCGGTCCCAAAGCGTTGGCATTGTTTGCGGACTGGACGGACCGCATTGCTCGAGGAGAGCTGCCCAGCGAGAAACCGCAGCGGCCTCAGGGTGTCGAGCGTAATGTCGTCATCAGCATGTGGGAATGGTCCATGGCCAAGGCATATCTCCACGATGCGATATCGACCGACAAGCGCAATCCGCGCGTCAATGCGAACGGGCCGATCTACGGATCAACGGAGGAAAGCACGGACATGGTGCCCGTCCTCGATCCGGTCAAGAACGCCGCATTGCAGATAAAGCATCCCTACCGCGATCCGAAGACGCCTTCATCCCTGGATCTCACCCACGGGCATTCGCCGTACTGGGGTGACGAGCCGATCTGGGACGGCCACACCAGCATCCACAATCCGATCATGGACGAGAAGGGTCGCGTCTGGTTCACCGCCAGAATTCGTCCAGACGCCAATCCCGCCTACTGCAAAGCCGGATCGGATCATCCCTCCGCAAAGGTCGTCCCTCTGGAGACCTCCGGCCGCCAGCTTTCGATGTACGACCCCAAAACAGGCAAGTGGTCCCTGATCGATACCTGTTTCTCCACGCAGCATCTGTACTTCGCCAAGGATGCCAATAACACACTGTGGACAAGCGCGGGCGGACCGGCAAGCGGTGTGGTCGGCTGGCTGGACACGAAGCTATACGAGCAGACCGGCGACGAGGTGAAGTCGCAGGGCTGGACGCCGCTGATCATTGATACGAACGGCAACGGCAAACGCGACGCGTACGTAGAAGCGAATCAGCCTCTGGATCCGGCGAAGGATAAACGCGTGATGGCCGCCTTTTACGGTGTTCAGCCGAGCCCTATCGACGATTCGATCTGGGGCCAATCGATGGATGTGGGCTTCTCGCGCATGGACCAGCCGGGATACATTCTGCGTCTCGTGCCCGGTCCCAATCCGCCGCAATCGGCATTGACCGAAGTGTATCTTCCTCCGGACGAAGGATACGGTTCGCGCGGCATTGATCTCGATCTCAATGGCGTGGTTTGGACCACACTCTCGAGCGGACATTTCGCCAGCTTCGACCGTCGCAAATGCAAGGGCCCGCTCAATGGGCCGGCTGCAGTAACCGGCAAGCACTGTCCGGAAGGCTGGACCCTGTACAAATACCCCGGACCGCAGTTCAAGGGCGTGACCGATCCCGGAAGCGCGGAGCACGCCTACTATGTCTGGGTCGATCGCTACAATACCTTGGGACTCGGACCGAACGTGCCGCTTGCGATGACGAATGGCGGCGAAGCGGTGACCGCGCTGGTCAACGGCAAGTTCGTGGTCATACGCATTCCGTACCCGATGGGTTTTTTCAGTAAGAATGTCGACGGCCGCATCGACAATCCCAACGCCGGCTGGAAGGGAAAAGGGTTGTGGACAACGCTGGGGACCCGCACCGTGTTTCACAACGAAGGCGGCACCAGCTCGCGGCCGAAGGTTTACAAAATCCAGGTGCGCCCCGATCCGCTTGCGCGGTGATGGGCACGCGAGCGAAAAGCGTTGTCGGGGCGGTCTATGAAGAAGTTTATAAGCTTGTGAGCGGCACTCCAAGCTGGTGCTGTGGCGAGTGGGCGCTGGAAATAACCATTGTGTGGAGCGGTGCGTTTTCCAGAACTGACGCGGCATCTGTAGCGTGGTTTCCGGCGCGCCTTCCATCAGGCGAAGTCCACAACTGTAAATCGTCGTCAGGCATGCGCGATAAACCGGAATGCGGACTTCAGCTAATCGAAAGCGAGGAAAAAGATCTATCCGCGCAGCGGATTTAGTTCAACACCACGATGCAACTGACGAACTGTAGATTAGTCTTTACTGATGGTGGGCCTTCGTGCCGTTTGCGGCCGATCGTGAAGTCGTTGGGCCGCCCCCCGAATCACGAGAAACGTGAACTCCGGGATAGAATGAGCCAGTGGTCGATTGGCATCACTTCACTCCGTCAGATTTTGAGTACGACTTCGAGCAAGACAAACTCGCTGAACACGGAGTGACATTCGAGGAAGCTGTGGAATGCTTCTTCTCAGACTTTCAGATTCGTCGAAACAAAAAGTACCGTGATCGACATCAACTAATCGGCCGAACCCATGGAGGCAAGAAATTGAAGGTCATCTTCCAGCTCAAGCCGCACAGCGTCGTTCGCATTATCACTGGGTGGCCATTATGACAAAGCGAAAGAAAAGACTGCCCTCGAAACCAAGACTCTCTCAGTATGAAGTTGACAAGGTCGTAACCGCCGAGGCCAATCAAAATTCCGCCTGGGAAAAGGTGGTTTCAGTTCGGCGACCAAAATCAGCGTCGTTATCGATTTCGGCGGACCTGGCGGCCAGAGCAGCCTTTCTGGCGAAACTCCATCGTGAGCGCCGGGTCGATGAATGGGTAGAACGCGTCCTCAGGGAAAGAGTGGAGATCGAGGAGTCGGCGTTTACCGCGGCGAAGAAGGCACTCGCGTCCTGAAGGCGCCCGCCCTGGGAAATAGCGCCTGACGTGCGGAAACCTCTCGTGATCTGCCGCCAGGACTTAATCGGTCATTTGCACTGGAGGAAAAATGACAGATCAGATCATCACAGTGGTCGCGCGAATCAAGGCCAAGCCAGGCCTGGAGGACACCGTCAGGCAGGAGCTTTTAAAATTATTGGGGCCGACCCGTTCTGAGAAGGGCTGCATCAATTACGATATGCATCAGTCTTGTGAGGACGCATCCTTGTTTCTCTTTCACGAAAATTGGTCGAGTGATGAGGACCTGCGCGTTCACTTGGCTGCGCCGCATATCAAGAGCTGGTTTGAAAAATCGAAGACCCTTCTGGCAGAGCCTGTCGAGGTTACACGTTGGAAGCGGGTAGGCTGAAGCTAAAACGAACTACTTCTTACTGAGTCGGATTTCCTCGGCTACTGACCGCTTACTGGACAGGAGCACCGGACAGATTCGGTGGGTAACACGGATTACAAGTAGCACTCGTTGCCGTCGCGTAACGAATCACGGCGTCCGGTGCACTATAGTAACCAAACCGGCCGGCATTCGTCGACGTTGGTGTCGCCGCTACGGTGTAATCGCTACCCGATGCGCTTACGCTGAAATTATAACCCGATACGGAACCGGCAAAGCGCGAATCCAATAAACCCTGCGTGATCAACTCCGCGATACTGCCGTAGGAACCCTGATTGGACGAAAGATATGTAATTTCGGCTGTATTGACCGTCCTGATCTGCGCAACAGCAGCTGATTCTTGGGCAGACTGCCGCGAGCGTACCAAGCTCGGAATCGCGATCGTTGCAATGATCAAGATGATGGCTACAACGATCAACAATTCCAACAACGAAAAACCTCGATTAGTTTTCATTCCCCGCTCCTGGGTTGGCCGCCGGTGCCGGTTTCACCATGAAATCGAATTCATAGTTCGGCATGTTAGGTAAACCCCAGCCTAAGTCAACCGTTTAATCTAAGCCCTCGGACGTTCTTTACCTCGACTGTGGAATTCATATCTGGAGCCGGCCGGACGCCGAACGCGGGACGGGAACAACGTTATTCCGGTGGATGCGGTGTCCCAAATGCGGGAACTATGCTGCTCCTGCAGATCCAGCCTTACAAACGCCCCGACAGTGCTGTTCCCTGAGATCCAAGGTTACAGTTCCTGGAACAACCGTGTTCTCGTATACCCAGTGCAGCAAGCACGGTAACAACGTTGTTTCCCTAAAATCCTGCGAAGCAAGTATTATGACAACACTGTTTCCGCAAATACAAAACTATAAATATAAGAACAACACTATTTTTCTAAAAATAATACTGTTTATCTAGCAACAAGTGCTAGGATCGGCCTACTTTTATCCGTATGAAAAGGGAAGTGGAAAATGCGTCGCATCAAGGCGTTACTGGATTTCGTAAGAACATCCCCGGAAAATCTTTTGGCGCGTGCGAATGCCGTTTATACGGGATTAAATGGTAATCCCGCCTATACAAGGCTACCGGTTGATCTGTCGGAATTCAGGGTGGAGGTCGACGCCTTTGCGGCGGCGATAGCCGAGGCTCTCGATGGCGGTAAGAGAGCGTTTGCGGAACGTAAGCGACGGGGCGAAGTTGTCGTCCACATGTTGCTGCAGTTTGCGCATTACGTGGAGGCGAACTGCAACGGCCAGCTGCAGACCTTTCTGTCCAGCGGATTCCAACCCGCGCCTACCTCGAGGAGCAAAACTCCGCCATTATCTGAAGCCATACGCAAGATTGTTCCCGGCAGTAACAGCGGCGAACTGCTGGTCACGCTTATAGCCGTAGCTGAGGCGTACAGCTATCAATTGCGCTGGGCGCCCGCCGGTACCGAGCAAACATCGGATGCCTGGACCGTCCAGCCTATCGGGAATACGCGTCCGGCTACTTTGATTAAGGGCCTTATTCCCGCGACGGCCTATGTTTTTCAGGTTCGCGCTGTCACGGACTCCGGTTATACCGATTGGAGTGATTCAGTCACCCGCATTTGTACGTAGAGATTTGAAGTGGCTGTCGGATTTCTTCTCGGAAGTTGTGCACGATACTGTTGGACCACATCCGCGATAGTGAGTTCTTCGTTGTAGCACGGAATCAGAACCGCAATTTTTGCCAGCGGCTCCGGTTTCTTGAAGAAGCTCGCGGAGGACAGGTGGTTGAACTCTGAGATTTCGACTTTCATCCCTGGACTCCTACTTTCGCGCGAAGCTCGCCGAACAGGTTCGGATCCAATGCAGATCCGCGTTCAACGGCTTGCCGTGCTTCCTGCATGCGTCCTGCGCGGACGAGGGTCTCGGCCAGCGCCTTTAACTCTCTGGCAGGCACTATGGAATGAGCGACGGCGGCCTGCAGGTCCGCGACGGATCCAGCCAGGTCACCTTGTTCCGCGAGAAAGAGTCCCCGCCAGTAATAAGAGTTCGTGTCGTTCGGTTCGAGACGTACGGCTTCGTCATATTCGTGCCGCGCACCCTGAATGTCGCCGCGATGGGCAAGCGCAATCGCCAGATTGATGCGCGCGAAATTGTATTGAGGAGCAAGCCGGACCGTTTCGCGGAATCGTGACTCCGCATCGGACATCTTTCCGACCTTTCATGAGCTCCACGCCGTAGTTCATCTGGGCGCGCGGCGATTCCGGATTCCTGGCGACGGTATCGGCCCACAACGTCATTTCATCCTGCCACACCCGGTTTCGCTCTCGGGTAATTCCGATGAGCGGAATCACCACAACCGTCACGACAAGCGCGAAAATCGCGCGCGGCCTCGCCGTCATGCGGCTCACGAGCAGAAATAACCCGACCATCGCCAGCAGGAATAAGCCGGCGTCCGGCAGGTAGGGCCGGTGCTCGTTGACCATCTCCGACAGCGGCATAAAACTGGAAGTCGGTGAGAGGTACGTGAAGTATGCAAACCCGAGAAACGCAATCGCGGGCGCTTTCCCGGCGCTGTAAAAGAGGAGCAGGCCGACGACACCCCAGCCTGCCAGCGCGTACAGCACACGGGGATCGACCAGTGAGGGGGACTCAGGATAAGCGCCATAGTCGGCCACCATCTGCACCGGTGCGAGTATCTGTCCGATGTAATACCACCAGGCTCGAAATTGCGTCAGGAAATAAGTCGTGCGATCGATGGCGTAAACT
>WNGK01004129.1_pt1 | contig 30560 bp, 38 predicted proteins | sample 5400601 | NCBI WGS metagenome assembly WNGK01 (sample SAMN13153376, study PRJNA577476) | soil metagenome | isolation source: 60 cm soil or saprolite under Garry oak tree replicate 1 | place: USA:California | collected 2016-06-15 | reverse complement strand
CTTGCCGCCTCGATCGGTGCCGCAGACATGCTTGAATCCTAGGAAGTCAAACGTATCCGGTTTCTCTCCGGTCTTCGCTAGGTCCGCCCGGACAAAGCGTCCGAAGCGCATCACCCGCGTCTTTTCTTCCGCCAACTCCAATCCGAATTTCCCGAATCGATCCGTCAAGTTCTTGTGGAACTCTTCCGCATCGCGCCGGTATTGGAAGTTCACCACGAAATCGTCAGCAAACCTGGTCAGGTACGCCTCCCCCTGACACGCCGGTCTGATCTTCTTCTCGAACCAGAGATCAAGAACGAAATGCAGGTAGATATTGGATAAGATCGGGCTGATCGGCCCGCCTTGTGGCGATCCTTCTTCCGTTCGCGTAACGACTCCTCCCACCATGAAACCTGCGTTCAGCCATTTGCCGATCAGGCGCAGGATGAACCGATCTGCAATCCGATGAGCTACCATCTTCTGCAGCCATTCATGCTGGATGTGGCTAAAGTAGCCACGGATGTCAGCCTCGAATAAGTGTCCAACCTTCTTCGTGACGATGATCCCGCGTAGCGCCCGTAGGGCTCCATGGGGATTACATCCGGACCGAAATCCATACGAGCACTCCAGGAAATCGGCCTCGAACACCGCTTCCAATATCCGCGCGACCGCTCTTTGCAGCAGGCGATCTTCGACCGTCGGAATTCCGAGCGGCCTCGTCCCTGCCTTGCCAGGTCCCTTCGAGATCTCCACTCGGCGCACCGGTGGAGCCCGATAGGCCCCTCGCTTCAAGCGTTCGCTTAGTTCTTGAACTCGGGTATCCAAGTCCTGTTCAAACTCCTTTGTCGTCTCACCATCAACACCGCTCGCACCCCGCCGGTTCATCTGCTTCCAGGTTTCCGTGAGGAACTCCGGCGTGAGCAAATGCGCCAGCGACGTGAAGCGTAGCTTCGGGTTCGACTTTGCCTTCTTCGCGATCTGGTCCAGTTGTGTGGACATCCTTCTCCTACCTCTGAGTGTGCAGGGAATGTTTCCCTGGACCAGCAACTCAACCTGCCTCGCTGCTTCCCCATGTACGCGGCTTTCCCGCGCTCTGAGTACTACCAGCGAGTCCGACTTCCACCGTCGCTTCTGTCTCCCTCAGGTTGATCCATTCGGTTGACATACTCGGCCTGTTTCCGACAGACCAAGACGGCGGTGGATCTCCCAGGTGCCATGGCGCTTCCGTTTCTGTCCATGCCGTGCTCTTAGACCCCGCCGGAGTCTCCAACGACCATCGCCTTTTGCGGTCGCCTACTGTTGCCTTCCAGATATTCGACCCTGTCGGCCTCCGGATGTGTCACGAGGCTCAATCGCTTCACTTGCGTTACGGCCTGGACATCGCTCTGTCTACGCTTAACTCCTGGACATCGCTCTGTCTACGCTTAACTCATGTCGTCACCTTCATGAGTCCAAGACTCGATTCCCGGTGGGACGGCTCATTCCCTTTCCGGGGCGGGAATCTCACCCGCTGAAAGCGCCGGGCTTGCCCTGGCGCACCAAAGTAGCTGCTGAGATCTGCATCGACAATTTCTCCATGGCCAGTGTTGATCAGCTTGTGGACGTGTCTCACCGCGTCCAGTGCGCTGCGGTCCCGGCGGTAGGCGTACTGTTCTGGCTGCAGATCGGCCTCGAACACAGGTTCGAGAACTAAAACGGCTGCCATTTCCGCCGTCCGATCACGGATAGCGGGCACTCCTAACGGCCGCTGTTTCCCGTCCGGCTTTGGTATATACACCCGCCGCACGGGAAGTGGTTGATAGGTTCGGCTTTTCAGCTCTTGCGCCAGTTCGTCCAACCATCGCTCTCTTCCGTACGCCTCAATGTCCTCGAATGTTTGGCCGTCTACTCCCGCTGCTCCGCCGTTAGCTTTGCAGCACTCGTAGGCAAAGGCCAGAACATCTTTTCGGTACACCTTGTCGTATAGGGCATAGAAACGAAAGTCGGGCGATTCCTTCGCTTTGTCGTGCAACGCCGTCTGCAACTTCTGAACGCTTGCTGGGGTTGCTAGGTTCAACGCCAATCCCTCCGTCTTCGTCGCTTCTTGCGTTTCCTTTCAACTGAGGCCCCTTCCCTCCGCCGGCATTACCCGGCTTCATCGGTCTTACGAGCCTCTCCGCCACCCCAAACGGCCCGGCCTGCCTCTCGCGAGTTGCCAGTTGATCGCATCTGCGATCACCGCTGGGGTTTCCCGTGTTGCCTCTGGTCCCCCTTTGCCTGCATGCCGTCGCTAATACCCCGGCAGGTCTGGTGGAACTTGTTCGCTCGTACTGTCCCATCAACTTCGGCCTTCCCTCGAGTGTCGGCGGGTCGGCTCCTGCGTTGTACGTTTCGAGGCCTGCTCAGCGTTCACTCACGTTACGGCCTGCATGCTCGCCAAGTCACCAAAGTGACCCTCTACACCGGAGGCTCCGACGGCTTTGTTATCTCCACCGCCGCTCCGATTGCTACCGAGTGGAACGAACCAGTTCTCGGGCGGGAGTTTCACCCGCTGTGGACCAGCGCTTTTCACGGCGCACAACACAGTAGTACTAGTCGCGTTTGATGCGACTAGGGCGGGATTTTCTGGACACAAAAACCCCCGCCCAAGCGAAGCAAGGTCCCTCGGCCTTGCTCGGCATTTCGGCGCGCGGCTCAGACGCCGCGCAAACGCCTTAACTTGGACGGGGCACCCGAAGACGTTACTACATTTCTGTCACGGCAATTTCGGACATGCCCGATTCGCCCGGATCCCGCAGGCAGCGCAGGCCTACGTCCATTTCTTTTCTGCAGGGTTCGTCATTTGCGCAGAGCATCCGGCACCAGGCTTCGCGGTATTTTTCGTAGCGCGACATGCGACGCTTGCTGGAAGGGAAGACTTTCACGGTCCCGATGGTGCAGAATAGCTCAACCCGTGAAGCATATGCCGAGGAGATCCGGCTGTGCTTTGCGCCCGTCCAGACAAGCTCATGCGGGAATTGAACTGGAAACCAGGCAACTGAGACCTGCGCAGTATTGCTCGCAGCGCTTGGGAGTGGAAACAGCGGTATGTAAACGCTGATTTTACGGCCGAACCGGAACTGATCTGATCCGCTATCTCAACAACCACGCCTTTGCCACAAAGACGCCTTCAGCTCCCTCTCCTTAAGTCAAAGAGTACGACCTGTGAGCCCTCCGCTATAAAGCTAAGAAACAGAACCAAGTCCGTCAACGGTGCCGTAGGTGTGTCCTACACAACAGATCACCGCGTCCATCTTGTCGTGCCCCAATTAAAGATGACAATCCCGCTGGGCTCTAGTAAATCAGTCCGCCGGGCTGAGTTGAGCTGAGTACGCCCGCGTTGGCGGAAACGACGTAGGACGTTCCCCTCTTGCCTGCCCAGTGCGGCACATTGAATGAGCCGCTGGCATTGATGCGATAGATGCTGATGTTTTGATAGGTGAGCGGCGTCTTTGGCTGGCAGACCTGGGGCGCGCCTGGGCCTTGCAGGAAATAGACGGTGCTTGATCCCACCACAGTGCCGTTGCCTGTGTCGTCGATCAACAGCGCAGTGCGTTCGTCAATTGCTATATCACGCGGCGCGCTTGACCAGCCATTCAGATAAATTCGGCACATGAAGGCGAGATCGCGGCCCATGCGGTCGCGAGTGACAAAGTGGGGGTCGCCGATGAGTCCTTGAAGAACGGAGATGTTTACGAAATCGCGATCGAGAGTGATGTAGCGTGTGAATGGATCGGCCAGCGCCTGGCTGGACTGGAAGTGACACCTTGACTGGCGATTGCGGAATAAACGAATTCTGTGAGGACGTTCATGCCGGCGCTCGTGCCTCCGATAGGAACGCCGCGAGCAGAGCGTCGAGTTGATCTTCGACAGGAGTGCCTTTCCAGAAATTGATGTAGTTGGACTGGTCGCCGCCGGCAATCCACAGAGCCTCGGCGTTCTGAATGGTGGAGATCACAAATGGGTCGCTCGCGGCCGTACGATTGGGAATGATCAGAATGGCGACGGAATTCTCGTTCGGACAGAGCTGTTGGATGTAGGGATTGTAAGCGTCGGTGCCGGTTGCGCGGATGACGAGGAAATCACCATTGCCGCTGCGAGCGCACATCCACTGAAACGCCGCATCCACGTCGGTGCCGCCGCCCATCAGGACCGTACCTGGCGTGATTGAAGTGGTCACGTCATTAGAATTGCCCACGCGAAAGTAGGAGTACTGTTTGGCGGCAAACGCGGGAGACAGTATGGCGCTAATAGCGACTACGATGGCGATGAGGTTCCGCATGATTGGGCTCCGGGCGGCTATGGTAGCTCCGGTGCTGCGCGAGTTGCAACCCGGCGGGGGACACTAATGCACACGCGCGTTGCAGCCTAGAACCGCCACCTGGTTGTGGGGCGACAAGAGACACCACGCAGGTGGTAAACTGTTTCAAATCGCAGCGGAGAGATGGCCGAGAGGCTGAAGGCGGCGGTTTGCTAAATAGCTACTTACCTCTGCTCTAACCTACAATCACTGACTTGCGCGGCTTCCTAGCACCGTCGCGGCCATCATTCGGGCAGTTCGGATGCCCGTACACAGTCGGAATACACACTTTTGAGACTAGTGGGGTTTAGAGGTCTGAACAGCGCGCGGATGTGATTCTCCGTACCAAAGGCCAGCATCAATCGCTACACCGACAATCACGAATACGAGGACCCCTACTTCAAGCCACAGCACCAGATTTTCACGACATTCTCGTAGACGATCGCGTTCAGTTAACCAATCGCGCGCATGGCCTTTTACGTGATCTTGTTGGTACAAGGGGAGAAGCTCGGTGGCTGCTGGCGTAAATCCGCCCGCGAGAATACCCGAAATGACCCGCTCGCCGTAACGTTCAAAAAGGTCACGCTCGGCGGGCGGTATGTCGGCTTTGCGGACTTTGATTCTCACGTGGGGATATTATCACGCGAGCGAGTTAGCAGAACGGCGTTGTGGGAATGGAAAATATTTGTCTCGCGCGTGCCCCTTTGCGTCGGACGAATCAAATTTGCTTCCGACAAAAACCGGACAATTCCCTTTGATTCAGGCCGCTATTCGGCCATTCGGACATTGGCAGCCTACCTGCACCATATTCGGGCGGATTAGCCGTACCGCGCCTGTCGGGTTGCTTCCCAAGCAATCGCCCGCCGAACGCGGGCCAACCTCAACCGAAAAACGGGATAGACAGGATATGTGTGTCCCAGCCTTTCGTGTTGAATCTAGCCCAGGCCGCCGAATTTCTCGGTCTGACACCATCACAACTTTATGAACTAACCCGCCGGCGCAGCCGCGTCAGGCAGGCAATCCCGCGGCCCCACATTCGACTCGGAAAGAGACTGGCCTTCAGGCGGGAAAGCCTCGAACGCTGGATTGCCGAACTGGAAACGAGCGGGGCGGTGCGGCAATGAACGGAACGAATTTCGTAACGGAAAACGGCACTAGATATAGGGAGAGAAAGAGGCGCGGACGCCCAAGGAAACACGCCGACCGGGCAGCCAAGCAAAAAGCCTACCGTCAGCGGCAAGGCGCTGCTGTTCCCTTAGACGAAGCAACGCGTGTTCACCACGAGAAGCACGGGAACGGAATTATTCTGCGCCTGCTTTCCGAACATCGCGCCTACGTGGCCTTTCCCGAACGAGTCTGGCGCGACCTCCCCATAAGCGAGCTGACCGCCACAGGAATGGCGGCCAAAATTCCGACGTGGGCGGACCCTAGTATCTCAAACACAAAAAAGCGCCGCGTCCAGATGGAACGATTTCCCACTGACAAGAGCTTGGTTGTATGCCTCGTTTCCCGGAGTGTATATCAAGGACATTCCCGTGTTCACGCGAAACGTCGGCGGGAAAAGCCGCGCCTTTAAGGATTTTTCGGACGTAATCAACACTCGAATTGCTCGTGAGATTTGGCGAGCGAAAGGAAAACTATGAACTGGAAAATCTCTGTCTATCCCACGAAAAAAGGTTGGCGCGTTCGCACGAAGCACGACGGTTGCGTCGAATCCGCCCTGATAGAGAAAACCGTCATTGACGCGCTGTTGCGGCTGCAAAGAAAGATAGACGCGAAATAGCCTACGGCGAAAAGCCCCCGCGCAAAGCCGCTCGCGGAGAACAGCGGCACAACCAAACATGAGGAAACCATGACAGACCTAAAAGAAATAGCCCGCAAAATTGCCGTCCTTCAGAAATATTCTCAAGACAGCGGAGTTCGCACGAGTCGGTCCCAAGCCGATCTCCTGAGACCGCTTGACGGTGAGCAGACAGTTGCCGTGTTGGAACTTGTGCCTAACGAGTTCCGTGCGCTTCTAAAGGTGGACGGCGATGGCAAACAATAAGTGGACGCCGGAGCAATTAGAGGAAGCGCGGGAATGGCTCGCCTTGGATACGGCTTTTGATGACGGTTCAACGCGCCTTTGGCGCAAGCTGGAATCAGAACTAGCTAGGTGAGGATGTTTGGGAAGCCCTACGCGATCACGTGGAGGATGAACCCAAGAAAAGTTCTGCGATTAAACCTCAAAAACGCAAAGGTCTTTTCCGCCAGGCCCGCCGCGTTTCCCGATGCCCCGAGACTTGGCGGGTGTTGAAAAACTATCCGCTTTACGAGATTAGCTCGCATGGGCGGGTGAGAGCGTTAGACCGGGCGCATCCCGAGGACTGGCTTAAGCCGCGCAGAAAATGGTATCGCGGGATGTGTCCCGATTCTGTCGTCTTGCGCGATCATGAGGGAAAGCGCTGTGAGCGGTTCATAGGCAAGCTGCTGATCGCGGCTGGTTTTATGAGCAAGCCCGATTGGATGACAAAATCTCTCTAGTGTGGGGTATGACTGTCGAGTGTGGGTATACCACACTGGGAAATTAAGTCATTGCAAACAAGGCAGTTCCTGGACGGTGTCCAGTGTGGTATGTATTAATACATAAGCACACACTCAGCCCGCCGATAGCGGGGCTGGTGTGTTGTAGGGCACCGCCTAACCTATCCTCTCTTTAATCCACCGACCATCGCGTCAGCCGAGCAAGCGCAGTTGTCGGTACAACCCAAAAAACCCGAATGCGGAGAAGTGACAGGCAAGCGTAGGGGGACGCGGGAGAAATGGCGCAAAGGGCAAAAGCGTTGGGGGCTAGTCGTCTCGCGGATTCCAACGTCCCCTACACCATTCATCTGACGCTCAAGGGTAGGGCTGAATCTATCGGGCACAGTATGTAATTGCGCGCTAAGGTTAGGTGCGGTGCAAAAGCTGTGGAAATTGTGCAAAAACGCCAAAGTAACACGTTACTCCTCAGCAACTTGCCGCCAATCGCACAGTAACCACACACAATAGCCGCTCAAACCATTATAAATACGGCATTTGCGCGTGCGTAGAGGTTAATCAAACCGTCACAGTTTAGCCATTTCGGCGTCACACTTTAGCCATTTCGACGTCACACTCTGTGACTCCGACGGCTTAAACCCTCCTCGCCCCCGCGAAGGACTGTGACACCGACCGGCAAGTCCTGTGCTGTCAACGGCGACTGCAACCTGCGGTCAATCCGTGCCAGCGCAGGACGGGTCCTACTGCGGCAGAACATCAAGACGGTGCCAGAGCCCCCCAACCGCGGCGCGCGGCGGGCGGCGCCAGGCTTGCGAATCGGCCTGTTTCAGCCGAACAGCCACAAAACAGGAGAGAAACAACGATGTCAAAAGACCGTTTAATCCGCCTCAAAAGCTATGCCGCCCTACCCGAAGACCTCCGCAATGCGGTCAAGTTGCACCTATTGCACGGCGTTCCGGGTCCCGAAGCCGTCGAGTGCGTAGGCCGACCAAACAGTACCCGCGACTGGAACCAGACCCGTGTGCAGACCGTTTTGCGCGAATATGGCGAGCCGGACAGCGCTGAGGATTGGGTAGCGCGTCTCGATGCCATTCAGGGCACCGACGAGGATAGTCAACCCAAACCGTCAACAGCTGGAACCCCACACAGTTGACACTTTTAAAACGGCAATCCCGCCACAATCGTTTATAGGCCCCCGTCCAAAACGGTGGACCCACCCGCCCAGCCCGACAGCCCAGGGGCTTAAAACGCCTCCCGAAGTGCCGGCCCCAAAGATGTGCCAGCGAAAGGGCTGCACCGCCCGGGCCACGGCAGACGTGAACGGGGAGCAGCTTTGCCCGTGGCATTCCCTCGGCTATGTCATGGACGCCCCACGCCCTGCCGCCCCTGCCAAGCCGTATAAGTTCGACGGCCCCATCAAGACCACCCGCCCCTGCGCCGTCTGTCGCGACAGGCTGGCTTGGTTCGACGGCAATACCTGCGGCCCCTGTGCCGGCACCGACCGACCGACCGAAATCGTCTTGGGCGGCACTGAAAGCGGAGTTGACGCCTCAGACCTCTTTCCGGGTGTCCGCCGTGAACTCGCCGGCCCCAGGAGTCTGACCACTCTCGATATATGGCGCCAGCAGGCCCGCGAGGAAAGCGACGAACGCGAGCGCCTCATCAAGGAATACCTCAACCGAGAATAGCTTCTGATTTTCACCCTGCCGCCGGACGGCATTAAACACCGAGCACACAGGAGCACCTATGAGAATGCCCATGCCTCTGCCAGACGACTTCCAGATAGAGGAAGCCCTGGAGAAGATTCGCGAGGAACGCCGCCAGCAGGCCGCGCGAACCATTTCCAATGACTGTCCCAACCCAACGAAACTACTGCGCCAGGCAATCCTGACCGGCAATATGACCGGCCCGTGGCGCGATGCGGCCTTGATCCCCGCCCTGCAAAAGGCCGCCGAAGAGAACGCCAAAGCCGAAGCCGAAGAGATTGTTGCGGCACCGGAGGCAACCTTCTAATGACCGTCACAAATTGGCCTGCCGCGCTCGCCCTACTCAATCGGGGATACCGTTTCGTCTCACTTTCAAAAGCCAGGGACGGCATCACCTACACCGTCACCCGATCCAAACCACAACCTGCTTTTCTTCTCGCGCTGAGCGGCCCGCTCGTGCGCGCACTGGGAGGCTTCGATGTCAAAACCTAAACCCGACCCGAACTACAACCGCCACGGCTTCCCCATTTTGTCCCGGTCACGAATCCGACCCACCCCAACCGAAACATGGAACGGCTTCGACAGCAATGGCAATCCACGCTATGCCCCATGCAGTTCGACTTTCCGCAACTAGTTTTTTGTTTTTCTATCTGCGGTTCTCGCTCCGCGCAAAAGCGACAGTAGTAACAGGGAGTAAACACGATGATTATCACTTTGTCCGAACGCCGTTTATCTGAGCTGATTCGCGGTCTAGAGGGAATCCAGGATACCGACGAGGAAATTGCCTTTCAAATGCAACGGCACGCCAGCCGCTTATTCCGTCACGTGGCCGAAGACTACCGCATTAGGATGGTTGGACTTGTCGAGCACAGCGGAGGAATCGGCAGTTTTAAATTCGACATCTCCGGCATCGGCAAGAATTGGCAAACCGGCGGGTTCGATTTCGAGAAACTGACGGCAGGCTTGAGCTTTATAAACCCGCTTTGTGTGTCCTTGGAGGAGCAAGACATCGAGCACATTTGTGACGGCCCCGTGGCTACCGCGATGATGGACCATTGGGAGGAATACGCCGGCACCCTGCAGCGGATCACCGTCTCGGAAATTCAGCCCGCCATCGAAAAAGCCTGTCTTGAATTTGCCTGGAAGCCCCCGTCCCGCAACCGAGTGGACAGGCAACCCGGCGCTCGACTCAGAACTTCAATACGAAGAGGACACCGCCCAGTTGTGGCGGGCAGGATTAAAAGACCCGCTCCAGAAGCATCGCGAGGCTCAAGAACATCAGCGGCAACAGGAAATCGCCTACGCCGAGCAGGAGCGTGCGCGACTGGATCGCATCATTAACGGCGAATAAGTTTCCCGCGAACTCGGCGCGGGAGTCCGCAATGCCGCGATTCATTGCGGGCGCGTTGGGCGGTGCGCAATCACCGCCCAGCACTTTTAATTTTTCCCAAACGCGAAAGTAGGCGAGGGGTTAGTCGGTACGAAAAAACAAAACCGACGTGCAGCGGGACTGCATGAGAAAAGAGCAACAATGGGATACAGCAAGAAAGTTTATAAGGATTCGAGCACCGATCTGCCTTTGACTCCTCCGCAAAAAGAGTGGAGCAAAGAGGCTCTGGATGCACGGTTGCAGAAACATGCAGACGCGATTGTGAAGGCAACCGCCGACGCGCGAGCCGACGATAGCGACGGCCCTACAACCGCCCAGCCCTATCCAACCAAAATGGACTTGGGCAAGTTCGGCTTCAACAGCGACAACTAACAAAAAACAACGGGAACCGCTGGGCAATATTGAAGGGTGGAGCGGTTCCCGTTTCTAGGTACGTGGTGCGAACAGGATACACCCAAGCCTGCGCCGGTTTCAGGTTTCCGGCGCGGCTTATTTGAATTGTCAGGCGGGAAGTGTTAGGGTGCATCCGTTATGCGTTGATCTGGAACAAGACGCGGTGCTCCCAATGCGGCAGGCTGCTCTATTGCCTGCTAGTGCGCGATAAGTGGGTATGCGCCCAATGTGACAAGCAGGCGAGATAGCCTAGCAGCGCACTCTCTGACGGTAACGACCAGCGCAGCCGTAGGGAACGGCACGAAGGCATACGTGGCTTTTGTGTTTGACTCACCGACGGCGCGAGGGTAAGGAAAGGCCCGCACCATTCGCTCACTTGGGAGTGGTGCGGTTGCTTGCCCGCGCGAAATCCCGCTTGGCATCTTCCCACATTCGATCAGCAAGACGTTGTTGCTCTTCGAGTATTTTTAGCGTCGGAGAAAAGCGGTCTAGTAAATCCTCTACCGCCTCGTCTCCGATCTTTTTGTCGTCGGCCATAGCGCCCTCCCTGCAATGAGGATATACCGCCCGTCAAGACAAAACGAACGCGGTCTACTTCTACTGAGACCAGCTTCGAGCTTTCTTAATGAGAACTTCGAGTATCGGCGCTTCAGACGGCAGCAAACCTTTGAGCCTTTCTAGATCGGCGGCTATTTCTTCAAAGCGCGACGCAGCCATTCTGAGTTGTTCCGTACGAGCGGTCACAAGCGCCTCAAGGTTGCGTAAATAAGTTTCCTGTTCGAGTAGCATCGTGCCTCCTGCTAGAGATTACACCGACTGTCAAATGAAACCGGCAGCCCGCTCCTGCGAAACGGACCGCTTGACGGTGTTATTACCCTCGGCGCGAGGGTAGCAAAAAGGAAACGGGGAAAGCTGAGAAGAACCTGTGTCTCATTCGGGCTTCCCCCGTTGTATTTAACCGACTGGCCCGAATGCCTCCCCCGGCATCAGCCAAGCGGTTAAAGTCGAATTTCCTACGCTTTTTTTACGGACTCCGCAGTGCTCTTGCTGAGTCGCTCTTCCATTTCCCGCAAATTTTTGCAGTATTCACAGTTTGGGTCATAACAATATGGTGACCCTGATTTAGCAGGTTGGTGCGGAACTGGCTGGCTTGCCATCTTTTAGCCCCCTTTAGGACCACAACGTATAGAACACGAGCCGAGACGCTTTAGTTTCGCTGCATCTTTAATGCCGTCCTGCTGTGGGGTAAACAAAGAACGGGAAGGGCTGAGAACGCGGGACCCGCACATCTCAGCACTTCCCGTTTACCGAAAGAGCAGCCTTCCCGGACCGCCCTGCCGATCTTATTGAACCGTCTCTGTCTCAGCCTTTGCCATCAGCTCTAGCGCCATCTCTTCTATATGCTTCATGGCCGCGCCGATGGAATCCTTCTGAGCGCGTGTGTAATGCTTAAGAGCAGTAATCGGGGTAGAGTGTCTCAGCAGGCCGGTGCTGTTGAGGGCGTTCTTTGACGTGTCGGTCACCTTAGAGCTAACACCGCGCCGACCGGGATAGTAGCCGCGCCAGTCAATGCCCGCCTTTTGCATCGCGGGCGTGATTACGCGCATATTCAGCGAATCCAAACTGAGCGGTTTGCCCGTCGCGTTCTGTAGCATGAATCCATCCGGCGATTGTGCGCGGAGTTTTGCAAGTAGTGAGCGCAGCGGTTCAATCACCGGCACCGACGCGGCTGAGTCCTCTGTTTTTGTTTCACCGACGATGCCGCGCCAGACACCGCGCCGGATGTTCAACTCCGCGCCGTCATAGTCTGCCCACTGGAGCCCACGAATCTCTGCCGGTCGTAAGACCGCGAAGTAGGCCAGCGCGACGGCAACAGCCGCACGGAGGTCTAGCGGTTCGAGGATTCGCAGCATTGCCAGAACCGTTTCGAGCGAGTATTCCGCTTGCTTCTTTGGCCGCGCGACTTTCACCAGCCACTTGGCATCCGGTACGGGATTCGCGCCGGTCGGAACTACACCGGACGCAATCGCATGGACGTACACGCCAGACAGAAACCATTTGATGTGGCTGAGAGTCCAGCGTCCTAACCCGCCCTTCGCGTGAGCAGTGAGAACGGTTGTGATCTGAGCGGTGCTGAGATTCACTAGCGCCACACCGCCGAGCGACGGCTTAAGATACCGCTCCCAAACCTGTTTGTATCCGCGTTCCGTCGCGGCTGACTTGTTGGCTTCGCACCACGGCAGATAATGCTTGTCTATAAATTCGGTAAGAGTCATGCGACCTGTCGGAATGACTGCATTAGCATTCACCCCGTCTAGTTCGCGCTGAATGAGCGGTTCGACATCCGTCCATGAGCGGTACAAGTCCGAGCGGTCTGCCAGCTTTACACATTTCTGTGTGCGCTGCCCGTCTTGTGCGGTAGTGTAGAATCGAAGGAAGAACGCGGTCGGAGTCTCAATCCTTTGACCCTTTTGTTTACGCGGCATTCGGTTGCGTTTCAGCAACTCTGGATTCATGCCGCAACAGTACTGTATGGCGGTTTATTGTGCAATGGCACGAAAGTCACACACAGTAACAGTTTTTTAAGTTGTTGGTTCTAAACGCCGGAGAGATGGCCGAGAGGCTGAAGGCGGCGGTTTGCTAAACCGTTATACGGGCCAAAACCTGTATCGAGGGTTCGAATCCCTCTCTCTCCGCCAGACCTTTAGTTTCTGCTACATAGAAGCCTGACTACCAACCTGCTACCAAATTGAGGGGTATTTCCGCCTCGATAAAGCTCATTCCGGGCCAATTCATTGTGAGATCTCAGCCCGCTGGTTTGGTTCAGGTAGATCGAGTGCGAACGATTGCGGCCAGACTTACGCCCGACATGGCTGTCAATCAATACACAGAACCAGATTCCGCACTCAACGTAGAAGCGAAAGCGCGGAATTTGCAGCCAATGACTAAAGAGAAATCAACTTGCTCAGGTTCTCAGAGAAGTAGAACGGGCAAATGAATCATGGTCGTCGCCCACTGACGATCGCATAGATTGGGTGGTGGAGCTGAGCTCCATCGAGAGATTCAGATCGAGCCCGAGCCTTCATCAGCAGCAGCGGTCTGAACTTTTCCACGAGAAGAAGGCGCTTCTTTCAATCTGACGCGCACACACCCTCGTGTCCCTTGACAATGCCCTCGTTGTTATAGACGGGATCACATCGTTATTGAGGTTCGCGGCACTACAATGGGCGTGTGCTCGCGCGCACGCTTACATTTTCGCCGGATCAGGACGAGAGCTTTTTTCAGGAACTCCCGACCGCAGCGGCGGTTTTCCTGCTTCGCGGCGAAGGCGAGCCGTATGTGAGCAAGACTGCCAACCTACGCCGACGGCTTCAGCGTCTCCTCGGAAGACCAGCGCAACACAGCAAGAGGCTCAACCTTCGCGATCGCGTCCGCGAGATTGAGTTCACTCCCGCCGGCTCGGATTTCGAATCGCATTTTCTGCTTTATCACCTCCTGCGAAGAAATTTCCCGAAGACGTATGCCGCGCGGCTGCGGCTTCGTCCTGCGGCGCTGGTCAAATTGCATTTGGAGAATGAGTATCCGCGGGCATCGGTGACGACGCGGCTCGGAAAGCTGCCGGGAATGTGGGGACAGACGCCCTCGGCTGTCCGGTCGAGCGAAGCTCGACAGTCTGCAGACCTCGGCAACAGATCGGGCCTGCGGCCCGAGAACAGCCGAGGGCGGCTGTCCCCACACTCTCTAGATTCTGGAGCGCCGGGCGTCCACGCCCGTCCCTCCAACCTCTATTACGGCCCCTTCCCCTCCCGCGCCGCCGCGGAAAAATTCGCCAGCGATGCTCTCGATTTCTTTAGAATGCGGCGCTGCGTGGACGACCTGCATCCCGACCCATCTTTCCCCGGTTGCGTCTATTCCGAAATGAGGATGTGCCTTGCGCCGTGTTTCAAAGGTTGCAGCGACGCCGAATACCACGCCGAAGTCGCCCGCGTGCAGGCGTTCTTCGATACGGCAGGAGACTCGCTCAGCCACGAATTTGCTGAGCAACGAGACCGGGCCTCAGCAGAGCTGGCCTTCGAGGATGCAGCCGGGCTTCACGCCAAAATTGAGAAGCTTAAGCCTGTGCTCACCCAGTTACCGGAAATCGTTCGCCGGATTGACCGCCTGAATGCCTTGATCGTCCAGCTCAGTGCTGGTGCGGGGTGCGTTTCGCTGTTCCGATTTTCGGGCGCGGGCTTGGATGGTCCTATTAGCTTCAGCGTAGAGCAGCGCGCGGAATCGCAATCGATGGAGTCCCGCGTCGAAGCGATTCTTCAAAGCTTTCCCGCGCCGGAACCAAAATCGAGTGCCGAGCGCATGGAGCACCTCGCGATGCTCAAGCGCTGGTATTACCGTTCCCATCGCGCAGGTGAAATTTTCTTTGCCGACGAGAAGGGCGCATGGCCCCTGCGCCGGATTGTGCGAGGAATCGGCCGGGTGTACAGGGAAGAGAAGCTACAAGAGCCCGCGACTTTTTCTGTGACGCAACCCGTTATATCTCCATCTTAAAGGTTGCAGGTTTTCTTCGCGACCTTTGCGCTCCTTTGCGTACTTCGCGGTTAAAGTCTTGAAAGCTTGTAACCGCGGTTTCGCAGAGGCCCCGAAGAAAACCTCGATCACTCCGGACTATGCTATGAACAACGAAAACAAATTCCTGCGCACGCATTTGCTCGAACTTCTCGACGGGGGCCAGGCCCATGCCAAATTCGACGATGTCGTAACCGATTTTCCGCCTAACCTTCGTGGCGAGATTCCAAAAGGCCTGCCGCATTCTGGCTGGATGCTGCTCGAACATATGCGCATTGCGCAATGGGATATCCTCGACTTCAGCCGAAATCCACAATATGCAGAGATGAAATGGCCTGAGGACTACTGGCCCAAGAGCTCGAACCCGCCCAGCCCTGCCGCCTGGGACAAGTGCGTGAAATCCTTCCATGACAATCTGGACGCGATCAAGAAACTAGTCAGCAACCCGAAAACTGACCTGTTCGCCAAAATCCCGTGGGGAAGCGGACAGACCATTCTGCGCGAGGCATTATTGATCGCCGACCACAATTCCCATCATCTGGGACAGATGATCGACGTGCGCAGACTTTTGGAAATTTGGAAGTGATTGGATCCGCCTGGCTCGCTGCTTGGCCACAACTGTAAAGGCTATGTCATTCCGAGGAGCGAACGCGACGAGGAACCTGCTGTTTCGCCGGCGCAAAGCAGGTTCCTCACCGCTGAAGCGGTTCGGAATGACATCGATGCTTTGCATGATGAGAGCCCCGAGCCGGAAACCGCGAAAGCATCAGCTACGGTCTCTCTGGCCGTTTCCGGAACACTACCTTGAGATCTTTTCTCCATCGTTCATCAATTCCCAGGAGCGTCCACTGAATTTCGGGCGAAACGTATCGCAGCAGAGTGTCCGTCGCGGGATGGACATGCAGCGCCGGTGCAACCATCACTAGCAGCGGCGCCTGCGGTGACAGTTCCCGCCCAGCAAAGTATCCGAACTTCTGAAACTCGCCACGCCCGTGATGCCAGGCCACGCGCGACCAGTAGTCAATCCCTTGCAGTGGCAATTGAATGTCTTCGTCGGCTTTGCGGCGCAATGCACCAGTCGCGTGGAAATATTGCCGCGATCTGACACTTCTATTTGTTTGATGTCCTCGCTGCGCTCTTCCAATTCATACAATTCCCACTTGGCCGCACTCGGATTCAAACTGGCAGTGCGCTCGCGTACGAGCGCGGAGCAGCCCGCCGGCAAAACCAGCTTCAAACCTTCCACTACCAGCTTTGCCGCTCGCGCCTGACGGCAGACATCCAGCCAGAGAATGCCAAATGTCAGCGCCGTGTCAATCGAGGACTGCAGCTCCTGCCGATTAACCCCAACTACTGCAAATCCCGATTGCCCACGCTTGAGCAAGCCCCGCGAATAAATCGGCCCAAAAGATTTCTCCAGATCCATCGAAGTGCTCAGTTGTGCCATCGCGAGCTCCGGAAATTTCCTTTTAAGCGCCCTTTCCAGAATCCGTTGATAGGCTATTCGAGCCGATCGTTTGGCCGAGGCGGGCCTCGGATCGCGCTCGTGGCAAATCTCAAGCCGGGTCGGACGCGCCTGCCCCCATCCGCTACACGGTCACCCGCAGCGTCTCGCCCTTGCGTTCCACATCCAGCACGCGCCGGACGACATTCCGCTCTGGCGACCACAAGTGCAGCAGACACTCGTCGCTCTCTCCCGACACCGAATACTTCGCTTACCCAGATCGAAGACAACCGCACCGTCTTCAATGACTACCGCGTTATTGCTGCCTGAGAGGAATCCTTCGAGCGTGCTGGCCAGAGTCTGTGAAGTCATGTAAGGCAGTTTTCCAGAGAAGGGGGGCGTCTTGTCTGTGACGGATGAACATTGCCCTGTCGGGGGGAACCGGACCGTGTGGGTCGGACATTCCTGTCCGACAATATCCCGCGGGACCTGCACGATCATCGGTCAAAGAGGGCAGATGGGATCTGAGACGCGAATTCAAAATCAAAAGCCTCGGACAAGAATGGCCCGCAGTCTATATCCCGTAACTTTGCCTTCAGTGGACGCGGAGATCACCGCGAAAGTCGAGCTAGTCATGCGCGCCGACACCGCGGCACGGGCCTACGATCCTCGAATCAAAGAAGTTCGCGCGAACTACGCCGACCTCTATTTTGAGTATCTTTCCTCGACTGCTCTGACTGTGGACGAATCCATGGTCAAATCCGCCTCTCAGGGGATTTCCGCAGGAGGCCCGCAGTCTATATCCCGTAACTTTGCCTTCAGTGGACGCGGAGATCACCGCGAAAGTCGAGCTAGTCATGCGCGCCGACACCGCGGCACGGGCCTACGATCCTCGAATCAAAGAAGTTCGCGCGAACTACGCCGACGAGCTGCGAACCATTCTGGTGGTCGGCTCCGATGGCACTTTCGCCGAGGATTCTCAGCCGCTAGCTCGGCTGAACGTCTCCTGCATTGCAAAAAATGAGACCAATTCCGCGCGTGGAAGCTCGGGCGGTGGCGGCCGCGTCGCTCTCGACTTTTTTTTCGGTGAAAAAACGCCTGAGTACTTCGCCAAAGAAGCAGCGCGACAGTCCGTTCTTCAGCTTGATGCCCGCGAGGCGCCCGCTGGAGACATGGAAGTCGTACTCGGCCCGGGCTGGCCGGGAGTCTTGATCCATGAGGCAGTCGGTCACGGCCTGGAAGCGGATTTCAATCGCAAGCAGACTTCTGCGTTCGCAGGCCTGATTGGCAAAAAAGTCGCGAGCGAAAAATGCACTGTAGTCGACAACGGCGTGATGCCTTGGCGGCGCGGCTCATTGAATGTGGACGACGAGGGCCACGCCACGCAGGAAACCGTGCTGATTGAAAAAGGAATTTTGAAGGGTTACATCAGCGACAAACTTTCCGCCCGCCTGATGGGCATGGCCGATACCGGCAATGGCCGTCGCGAGAGTTACGAGCATATCCCCATGCCGCGCATGACCAACACGTACATGCTCGCGGGTGAAGATGATCCCGAAGACATTATTCGCTCGGTGAAACGCGGCGTGTACGCTGTCAACTTCGGCGGAGGCCAGGTGGATATAACGAACGGAAAGTTTGTGTTCTCGGCCTCAGAAGCTTACCTGATTGAAGATGGCCACGTGACCGCACCAATTCGCGGAGCGACGCTGATCGGCAACGGCCCTGATGCGCTGACCCGCGTGTCGATGGTCGGGAACGATCTCAAGCTCGACGAAGGCATCGGTACCTGCGGCAAAGATGGCCAAGCCGTGCCGGTCGGCGTAGGCATGCCGACAACCAAACTAGATCGTTTAACTGTCGGTGGGACTGCCAAGCGCGAGGGCGGTGGCTTCATGCAGTAGAACCTATTCACCACAGAGACACAGAGTCACGGAAAAATCTTAGAATGAATCTAGTTTCCACTCGGAGTCCCAGCCCATCCCAAAGAACACCGATAGCGGTGGCTTTTTGTGAGAATTTCTCTGCGACTCTGTGCCTCTGTGGTGAATCGATTTTGACTTATGCCTGAAACAATTCTCGAAGCTCAAATTGAAACTGACCTGAAGGAACTGGCCCAAGATGTAGTCCGACGCGCCACGTCAGGCGGAGCAACCGCGGCCGAGTGCGTCATTCGCGAAGGCGACGAATTCTCTACCCTCGTACGCCTCGGCAATGTTGAAACCCTGAAAGAATCGGGATCGAAGTCCATCGGTCTGCGCGTTTTCTACGGACAGCGCGCCGCCAGCACACATTCCAGCGACTTCTCGCGCGCAGGCCTCGATCGCATGCTGAAGTCTGCGCTGGAGCTGGCGAAGATCACCTCCGAAGATCCTTTCAGTGGCATTCCCGAGCCGTCGCAGCTCGGCTCTCTGCCGGGTGACCTTGATCTCTACTCTCCCGACGTGTACTCGTTGCCTGGTGAAGAACGTATCAGCTATGCTCGTCGCGCGGAAAAAGCCGCGCTCGATTCCGACCCGCGCATCAAGAACTCAGAAGGCGGATCATTCGACGCAGCTACAGGCCACAAAATTCTCGCCAACTCGCACGGCTTCGTCGGCGAATATCGGCGATCGTATTGCTCGGTTGCCGCAGTCCCAATCGCGCAGGACGAAAACGGTGCCATGCAACGCGATTACTGGTATTCGGTTGCGCGTAATCTTGCTCGCCTGGAATCTCCCGAGCACGTCGGCAAAGTGGCTGCCCAGCGCGCCCTCCGCCGGCTCGGCGCCCGGAAGGTGAAAACCCAGCACGTACCGGTCATTTTCGATCCGCTGGTCGCCACTTCGATCCTCGAACACGTCTTCGAAGGCGTGCACGGAGACTCGGTCTATCGCGGTGCATCTTTCCTTGCCGGAAAACTTGGCCAAAAGATCGCCGCTCCCGGTGTCACCCTAATCGACGACGGCACAATAATCGGCGGCTTTGGCACCAGCCCATTTGACGGAGAAGGCATCCCCACGCGGCGCACGGTCGTCATTGATAACGGTGTGCTTACCTCGTACCTGCTCAACACTTACACTGCAAAAAAACTTGGGCTTCAGACGACAGCTAATGCTTCACGCGGCTTGGCCGGAACTCCGGGCATCGGCCCCGGCAATTATTTCCTGCAGGCGGGACCAAGAACCCCTCAGCAACTCATCGCCGACGTGAAAGAGGGGCTGTATGTCACCGAGTTTCTCGGCATGGGCGTGAACTTGGTCACCGGCGATTACTCCCGCGGAGCGTCGGGGCTTTGGATCTCTGGCGGCGAGCTCACATATCCGGTCGAAGAAATTACGGTGGCTGGCAACCTGAAAGATATGTTCCTGAATATTTCAGAGATCGCCAATGATCTCGAGTTTCGCGGTGCCGTGGCATCGCCAACACTCCGCATCGATGGGCTCACCGTCGGCGGAGAATAAGCAGCTCCGATGAAATTCGCCAAGATTGTCTTCTGGATTGCCGGAATCTGGGGCGTGCTCGTCCTGACTCCTCTGTATTTCATGTTCGATGTCATCGGCCGCAAGGATCCTCCGTCTATCACTCATCCCGGTTTCTATTATGGATTTGTCAGCGTTGGTCTGGCGTGGCAGTTTGCGTTCTTCGTGATCGCCCGAGATCCAGTGCGCCTGCGTGCAATGATGGTTCCTTCGGTTCTGGAAAAACTTGCCTACGGTGCCCCGCTGATCGTGCTGTATCTCCAGTCTCGCTTGCATTCCTCAGACTTGATGTTTGCCGTGGTGGACCTGGCGCTTGGCGCGCTTTTTGTGGTTGCGTTCTGGAAGACTTCGCCCGTTCGTTACTCAGCGCCGGAGCCATAGGCCGCATGAATGCGCCACGCCGCCATTGAGAATGCTTAAAGCATTTGCTGCCAAGCTTGCGGGCCTCTACCGCAGAATATAATCAACTCCCATGGGCGGGCTGATTCAACCATCGCCAGTCGCCGAAGAGCGCGATAGCAGCAAGCGGACAATCTTGATCGCGATCGCTGTAGTAGTTGCGATCGCGGGAACTATCGCTGCGATTCTGCGCGAAAAACCCACCACCGCCGCAGGCCCGCCTCCATATGCTGCGAACCTGAAATTTTCTGATCTGAAAATGAGCCAGGCTCAAAATTTCGTTGGGGCGAGCGTCACATATGTCGATGGAACAGTAGCTAATACCGGAGACAAAACTGTCACTCGTGCCGTCGTGCGAGTTACCTTCAAAGACTTATACGACCAGGTCGCACAGATCGAAAACGTGCCTATCCGCGTGTTGCAAACCAGCGGCCCCTATCCGGACACGGTTGACCTTGCCGCCTCGCCTTTGACTCCGGGACAAAGCAAACCTTTTCGCCTGACATTTGAACACCTCAGCGAGCAGTGGAACCAGGCCTATCCCGAGTTGCAGATTGTGGACGTCACGGTGAAGTAGCTCAGCGGAAAACCCGAGGACACGCATTCACACACGTGTCGAGGCACTCCCAATAACAAAGCCTTAGTGAATCCAAATCCCGCGCTACTTCGCCTCGGCCACCAACTCCGCGTTCAAGCTCACATGGCCGCTGGACAAGCTATTTTTTTGCTCCACGGTGCGAAGCCGCTCTTCTTGATCGTAACCTCATGCTCGCCAGGCGCCGCCGTGATTGAAGAAGGAGTGCTGCCTACAAAGTTCCCGTCCATCTCGATATCCGCGCCCGCCGGAGTTGAGGCGATCTCGATCTCAGCAGTTGCAGCCACGCTCGTCGCTGATGTGCCCGTTGAACCATTGCTGCCGGTTTGGAATTTTGCCTGATCCAAATGAGTGTCACCGCTCACATATGCGGTGATTTCAGTCCCTTTCGGGATCGTGATGTCTTTGCCGTGCATAAAGAGGAACAGCGGCGCTGCGGGAAAGAAAACGATCCCCGTGGCGACCATCGCCCCGGTCATTGCGCCTTGATGGCCGCCGCCTTTCACGTCCTTCACGGCCCGCAGCGGCGCTTTCTCGCCGTCGGACAGCCGCACGGAATCAATGTTCACGTTAAGTTTTCCGCCGCGTCCCATTCTGCGTTTGGGCTCGGCTTCAGTAACCGTTCCCCAAGCAATGCCTCCCTTCGGAACGACCAGTGAGCCGCTAACCGATACGTCTTCCAGCACCTCGAAATCCAGGGTGTCGCCCTGATGAGCGTCGGCCGACGAGATTGTGCGCGCAGTCCTCAGCTTCACTGGCGTGCCATCTTCGAGGCCAAATCCCTGCATCGCAGCCTTTGGGGTGCTTGGCGCGGTGGTCGCCGCAGGCTGTGGCGCAGTCGTACTCGGCGCTGCTGATTGGGCCAGGGTCAGAGTAGAAAAGAGATACACGACTAGAACAGACGAAGTAATTCTTCTCAGCATTGGATGCCTCCACGGGGCAAGGACTCTGAGATGAAAATCAATTCCTAGGGGAAGGAGTCCGAACAGCCCTTAAACGCGCACCCAAGTATTATGCCGAGTCCAACAAATGTCAACGTTTCGCCCTGAAGTTTGGCGGCGCCTAAGGCTCAAACCGACGCAAAGAGGAATCGCGCAAGTTCCTGGAGATAGATACACAGGGGAGTCGTTTCTATTTGTCTTTGCGCAGGACCTGCCAGTCTTAGACTTCTGACCCACGTTACTGGCAACACTTAGAGAAGATCGGCTCTACCACCCAAGGGGCGACGCCCCACCCTTCGAAATTGCGGAGTGTGGGGCAGCCGAGATTTGGGTTGGAGAGTCAAGCCTGCCACATTCGTCAGAAGGCAACACTTGCAGGTGAGTCAACCGTGATTCGCGTTCCGGTGAGCTCGCCGGTTATGTGAATCAGCGTGTTCCCCGCCTGATCGTACTGGTCAATGGTGAACGTTCCGGCGAAGCTCTTGCCGGTAGGGCTGAGGACCACATTTTCGCGGATGTTTGCGGGCCCCACGGGATTGCTGTTGGGGTCAAAACTTTTTGCGAAGTGATTCAGTTTGTAGTGCAAACCGCCCACCTTCTTCCACACTCCCAGGCAAAAACTTTGAGTGACCGGCGGACGCGAAGAATTCATAATCTCTGTTCCGTCGCTGTGCCATTGGGCGAATGCCGAATCGATTACCGTGCCATCGGGAATACCCGTCGTGCCTTCCGAGGTGAAGGTAACTTTCCACAATCCGACAATTGGGTCACCGGCGTCGGCAACCAACAACAACGAAGCTGGGCTGAACTGGGAGCCTCGCCAGGACTGCTGGTGGAAGGAGGCGCCAAACTTGAATTTCGAAAGGTCTCCGCATTCCGCGTTTGCGTTGGCGGCGAATGCGCAGGCGAAGACGACAGCAAAAACCATGATCCTTGTTTTGAACTTGCTCTGCATAAAGAATCTCCCTGGGGCCAGTTGGCCGGCGACGGAAGGTTTATGTCGGAAACGCGATCTGCGCCATGCAGGGGTGGTGAATTGATGGTAAAGAAGTGGTGAAGCTGCAAGTAATTGCAGCTAAGTAATTTACGCGGACTTTGGCGATCCGGTGATATACTTTCGTCCCCAGGGAGCACGCTTCTTCGTGTCTGTGCGGCTGATCGAATTTGATGACTTCGCTCTGGATTGCGACCGCTACGAACTTCTCCGGGCGGGTCGGCGCATTAAGCTTGAAAAAATCCCGATGGAGTTGTTGATTCTCCTGGCGACAAAAAATGGACATCTCGTCACCCGCCAGGAAATCATCGAGCATCTCTGGGGAAACGATGTCTTTGTGGACACCGAGCACGGTATCAACACAGCTGTCCGCAAGATCCGGCTAGGCCTGAGAGATGATCCTGAAGAACCACGTTTCATTCAGACGGTAACCGGCAAAGGCTACCGCTTTATCGCGGAATTGAGGAACGGTAATGGCGCGGCATCAGCATCAGAGCGGGAAACAGTGCCGGTGCCCGCGAAGTCCATTCCCGGCGGAGATCCTTCCTCCAGGTCACCGGTACGGGTCGAGACGAACAGAAAGACCCTTGTACTGGCTCTTGGCATCGCGCTCTGTCTGATCAGCTATTTCGGGTGGCGAGTCTTGGGGCGTGCACCTTCGCCCCCCGGACGAGTAATGCTCGCGGTCCTTCCCTTCGAAAACCTCAGCGGAGACCCTGGCCAGGAATATTTCAGCGATGGACTGACCGAAGAAATGATCTCACAGCTCGGACAACTCAGTCCCGAGCGGCTTGGGGTGATCTCCCGCACCACTTCAATGGCCTACAAGAACACCTCTAAAAGCGCGCAACAGATAGGAGCTGAACTAGGGGTGGAATACGTGCTGGAGAGCAGCGTACGCCGTGACGGTGACCAGGTGCGAATCACCACGCAACTCATCCGCACGCGCGATCAGGTCCACGTATGGGCGCACAATTACGATCGCCACATCAGTGGATCGATTGCCCTCCAAGAAGAAGTGGCAAAGGCGGTGGCAGAGCAGATCGCGGTGAAACTGAGTCCCGAATATGCCAGCCGTCCGACAAGATCATACCCTGATCCAGAGGCGACTGAAGCGTATCTGCGAGGGCGGTATTTCGGGAACCAATTCACTCCGGAAGGCTATCGCAGAGCGATTACTTATTTTCAAGAAGCCATTGATCGAGACCCTGGTTTCGCAGAAGCGTATTCGGGTCTGGCGGATTCCTATCGTTTTCTGGTTATCACCGACACTGTCCGGCCATCCGAGGGCTCACCCAAAATGGCGGACGCAGCACGTCGGGCGGTGTTGCTGGGCGATGGCCTTGCCGAATCCCACAATTCGTTGGCTAACGCAATGATGGACCAACGGGATTGGCCGGACATGGAGAAAGAATCAAAGCGCGCCATCGCGCTAAATCCCAGCTATTCCAACGCGCACCGGATCTACGCGGCGCTTCTGGCAGCCGAGCGGCGTCAAGCGGAGGCATGGGAACAGATCAACGAAGCCATGCGGACGGATCCCTTGTCTCTACCTAATAATGCCGAGCTTGTTCGGACGCTGTATTACGCTCACGACTATGAGGGAGCGATGCTGCAGGCCCAGAGAGCTATGCAATTAGATCCCGCTTACTATCGGACGCATTTTTGGCTTGGCAGAGTCTATGCGCAGAAACAGATGTATAAGGAAGCTATCAGGGAATCAGAAATTGTCCTTAAAGCGACACCCGATAGTAATTTGGCACTGACGGAGATGGCATACAGCCTGGCCGTTGGAGGTCATCAGGTTGAAGCGCGAGAGATACTGCGGCGGTTGGAAGAGCGGACGAAGAGTGGCTTCGTTCCCGCTTACAATCTAGCAATCATTCACATCGCCCTCAACGAGACTGATGCTGCCTTGAAGTACTTACGGCAAGCCTATGACGAACATGATTGGGCTATGTTTGTTATGGCGGTTGAACCCCGACTCGACCCATTGCGGAGTAACCCCGGGTTTCGTGGGCTCGTGAGCAAACTCGCATTGCCCATGTAAAGGCACCCAAGCCAGTTTGCTTGAGCTTGATTCTTATTGCTCATCCTCATTGCGCCGGCTGACGCGAAAAACGTGCCCGTCCGGGTGGCGCAGGTGCATCTCGCGCACGTTCCACGGCATGTTGGTTGGTGGAAATGTGACCTCCAACCCGGCAGCGACGCAGAGTTTGTGCACCTCATCAACGTTGTCCGCCCACACCGACATCCAGACACCCTGTCGACCTGTTCGTCTCCGTCTTGCTGGAACGTCGTAGTATTCGTGCCCTGCCACTACCTTGCCCGCCCTGACAAAGAAAAATGTTGCATTCCCCTGACCCGACCGCGCGAACGTCGGAGGCTCTCCCCAGTCCCACACCTTGTTCCAGCCTCACTTGTCGAACCACACGAAGCTGGCGGTGATGTCAGATACGTTCAATATCGGCGTCAAATGTTTCGCGATCGTGGATGCATAAGGAATAACACTGGCGAAGATGGTGGCCTTCTTCACGCAGAATACTCGTGTGCGCATCCTCGTAATTGTCGAGACGTGGTTCTTGAGGTCATGAGCAGCGGGTTGCGGAGTGAAAAGCCCCGATTCTCGCAAAGGACACGAGAATTGGGGCACCCCGGGTTTCGCGCAGATCATTTCACCTGAACTGTCACGCGCATCCACGGATGGATGCAGCATTCAAAGTGGTGTTCACCTTTGGACAGACCGGTGATGTCCAAGTGGCTGCCTTGAATGATTCGCGTCTTGGCAACGGCGACATTCGCAAAGCCGCCGGAACATTCCGGGACCGTTTCCTCCCCTGCGTTGAGTCCATCTATAAAGCCGCCACCGAACTTCTTGACCTCGGTGAAGGTGTGGGGCTCGCCGCCCTGATCGACTACCGAAAGGATGGTTCCTTCTTTAATTTTGAGAACGTCAGGTTCGAAGTCCCAGCCCGGGTCCGGAGTTCCGGCGGCTGCCTTTGCAAATAGGTCGGACAAGGTCGTGCTGAATCCAAGCGCACCAAGCGCAACGTTCTTGCAGAAGTCAGGACCAAGCGCGGCATTGAAGGTGAACGGATCGCATTCATCCAACGCTACAACCTGGGCGAGACTGGGTGCTTTTTCTTGCGTTTTTGCTTGCGCAACCGCGTGTGTCGCGCCGATAAACATTAAGCAGCCAGCGAGCAGACCGAATTTAATTGCAGTGCTTCTCATTCTTGTTCTCCTCCACTTTTCTTCAGGAAATTGTGCTCGAGAAATCACTTACTGGTCTGCCACCTGCGTCTCTCTGCGAGCCATCGTTCTCGAGCGCGGCAAACAACGGCAACTCTCGCCGGGAAGATCTCGGCCGTCAATCCTTGCCGCCTCTATCCGTCCCCAAAGTTTTCTCCATCCCTAAACTATTGAATAACAAAGCTGTTCGCGACCTGCGCAAAGTCGTCTCCAAGCACAAAAAACTGTGATAGGCTTTGCCAAGTTCGTGGAACTCGCGATGCCTGTTTCAGCCCCAGCTGCGCGTGTGTTACGCTTCGACACTTTTGAGCTGGATCTCCGCGCCGGCGAGCTGCGCAAACGCGGCGTAAAGTTGCGACTCCAAGGCCAACCTCTACAAGTGCTTGCGATATTGCTTCAGCGCGCAGGCGACGTCGTCACTCGGGACGAACTTCGGGCGCAAATCTGGACGGCCGATACTTTCGTGGACTTCGACCATAGTCTTCACAACGCGGTTGCCCGCATCCGGGAAGTGCTTGGCGATTCGGCGGAGACACCCCGTTACATCGAAACATTGCCGCGACGAGGATACAGGTTCATCGCGCAGGTTGAGGAAGTTGGGATTCAGAACTTGCATCGTCCGCCACAAAGCAATCAAGCCAGCGAAGCGCCGGTTGGCGCGAGACGATCCATGCCTCGCGCAGTCCTAGCGCTCACGGTGTTGACTTTTGTGACCATCGGACTTGCCCTCTGGTTGGTGCCGGCATTTTCCCACAAGACAAAAGCAGGTCTCCCCCTACGCTCCATTGCGGTCCTTCCGCTCGATAATCTATCCGGCGATCCATCTCAGGATTACTTCGTAGATGGCATGACGGACCAGTTGATCACTGATCTCGCTAAAGTTGGTGCTCTCCGCGTGACCTCCCGAACCTCGGTGATGCGTTACAAAGGCACGAAAAAAAGTCTGCCGGAGATTGCGCGGGAATTGAACGTGGATGGGATCATCGAAGGATCGGTCATGCGTTCCGGCCAACGGGTGCGGATTACAGCCCAACTCCTTAATGCGCCCTTGGATCAGCACCTCTGGGCAGAAACGTATGACCGCGATCTGGGCGATGTCCTCAGACTGCAGAGTGAGGTTGCACAGGCGATCGCGCAGCAAGTCCGCGCAGAGGTAACTCCGGAACAGCGGGCGCGGTTGCGCTCCGCCCGCCCAGTGAACCCAGAAGCTTACGAAGCCTATTTGAAGGGCCGTTATTATCTGTCGAACCAGTTCACGATGGTTCAACCACTGAACAAGGCGAAGAGCTACTTCGAAGAAGCCATCCGAAAAGATCCGGGGTTTGCTCTGGCGTACTCAGGGTTGGCAGACTCTTACGTCTGGTTGGCGTTTTTCGGGCAGGGGCAGGTGTCGCCGGACCGCGCCTACCAATCGGCCAAAGAGGCCGTACGCAAAACCCTGGATCTGGACGACAGCGTCGGCGAAGTCCACGACACCCTTGGCTTGCTAAGTTGGCGGTTTGAGTGGAACTGGGGTGCTGCCGAACGAGAGTTCAACCGGGCAATTGAATTGGCTCCGAGTTACAGTTGCGCCCATGAGGATCGGACAGTCTTTCTCAGCTTCATGGGCCGGCGCGCCGAGGCTCTGGCCGGGGTGGAAAAGAGCAACAAGATAGATCCTGGTCCCAGCTCCGCCATGACGGAAGCGGCGACTTATTATCAGTTGCGTGATTACCAAGCTTTGATTGAAGCGAGCCGAAAAGGAGTGGCTTCGAATCCGAATGAATGGACTGAACACGCCAATCTTGGCGCAGGCTACGAAGGTACAGGAAAACTACTGGAAGCGATCTCTGAGTATCAGAAAGCAGTTGAGATGTCGGATGGCGATCAGGATGCCGCCGCATCCCTCGCGCACGCGTATGCAATGATCGGCAGAAGAGCCGAAGCGAAGAAGATCCTGCGCGACCTCGAGCAAAAATCGAACACTGCCTATGTTTCGCCGTACATCATCGCAGCCATATACGCGGGACTCGGCGAAAAGGACCTGGCATTTGAGTTCTTAGAAAGAGCTTACCGGGAGAGATCCTTGGAAATGTCTTGGCACCTCAAAGCCGACTTGCGCATTGATAGCCTCCGCTCCGAGCCGCGCTTCCAGAGCCTGGTCCGCCGTGTCGGCTTGACCGACTAAAATCTATAGCCGGTGCGGCCTCAGGAAATTTCCGGAGCTGCGGCGTACCATCAGACCGCCCGCAAACGCCTCCCCTAAGAAAGGACACCACCATGGTCTTCGGCATGAGTCTACAGACCTACACTCTCATCCACGTATTGATCAGCCTGGTCGGAATTGGCTCGGGAGCCGTCGTAATGTACGGGCTGCTCGGCGGGAACCCGTTCCGCCGCTGGACTGCGCTCTTTCTAGCGACCACGGTGCTGACGAGTGTGACCGGGTTCGGATTTCCCTTTGATCACCTCTTGCCATCGCACAAGGTCGCCATAATCTCGCTGGTGGCGCTGGCGATTGCGATTGTCGCGCGATACGGCCTTCACCTCGCTGGTGCCTGGCGGCGAACTTACGTTATCAGCGCCGCGGTGGCCTTGTATCTCAATGTCTTCGTCCTGGTGGTGCAGTCGTTCGAAAAGGTGCCCGTCCTGAAAGCCGCGGCTCCGACGCAGAAGGAGGCGCCTTTCGTGGTCACGCAGCTCGTGGTTATTCCGCTATTCGTCGTGCTGACGATATTCGCCGCGAAGAGATTCCGTAGTGAGCCCGCGCCGGCAGCGCGGTCGGCCCGCAAGGCGGCCTAGAACTGGCGTTCGTCGAGATAGAAGAGGCTTTCGTCTTCTCCGGATTGCACTTGCCTCCCGTTGAAAAAGTGTTGTGACTGGCTGCGTATCAGGAATGCGAGATCAAGAAGCCGGCTCTTGATCACCTGATCGAGAAAAGCTGTTTTGAGGCCGCCGACCTTAGGTATGCCCACGATCTCGATTTTAGTGTGGCCGTATTCCTATTGTGTATGTCCGCCTTCTTTGCCGCGACCTCTGTCGCCCAGAATGCGGAATCCAAACAACCCATTGCCACAGTGGACGGCCAACCCATCTACGATGAGGATCTGGCTCCGTCTGTTGAGGGGCAACTTCAACTGCTGCGCAATCAGGAATACGAAATCAAGCGGAAAGCCCTGGACAGCCTGATTGAACAGAAGATGCTTAAGGCTGCGGCTAAAAAGAAACGACTTACCACGGAAAAGCTGCTTGATGAGGAAGTGAACTCCAAGGTTTCGGATCCGAGCGACGCCGAGATCGAGGGGGTACTACCTGGGACTGGGCAGAATCACTCGCCGGCTCGCCGGGTGAAAACTCAGTTGCGAGATTCATTGAAACAGGCGAAGATCCAGCAGGCGCGCCAGGATTATTTGAAGGCCGTGCGGGCCGATTGGAAAGTGGTGGTTCTGCTCTCGGCTCCGAGAGTAGAAGTGGCTTACGATCCCGCCCGTTTGCGCGGAAATCCCAAGGCGCCGGTTATGATCGTTGAGTTCTCGGACTACCAGTGTCCCTACTGCCATTCGGTGGAACCCACGGTCAAAGAGGTTCTGGCTAAGTACGGAGATAAGTCATTCCCAGGCCCTGATCGCCGCCGTGGCCTCGCGCTGCGCTCTGGAGCAGGGAAAGTTCTGGGAGTACCACGACCAGCTGTTCACGGCGTCAAAGCTGGAGAAGGATGACCTGATCGAATACGCTCGCAATTTGAAGCTCGATGACAAGCAGTTTGGTTCCTGCCTGGCCAGCGAGAAATACAAGCCGGACATTTGCAAGGACCTTCAGGGAAGGCGGGAAGGCTGGTATTACCGGGACGCCCGGATTCTTTCAGCCAGGAGAGGGATGACACTGGCTACTTCTTTATCTTCACCAGCTGGCTTGGAGAATGTCTAACCGAATCACAGCAGGAGTCATTCTTCACGTAGCGATAGAACCGGGGGTGTCCTCGGCTCTTCCAATATGGCGCCTGGTAATCATCGATCCCGGGTCCAGAACGCATAAAGCTAAAGAAGATGTGTTGTGACGGCTTGATCACGATCCCTGCGTGCCCTCGCCAAACTACCAGATCCCCAGGCTCAGGCTGCTTGACCCGCTGGAACCCTTCGACTCCGGCGTAGAGGTCCGAGGAAGGCGCATAGGAATAAGGGAACCCAGCTCGCGCGTAGATGGCATGAACCAGATGAGAGCAATCGTGTTCAGAATTTCGGCGTACTCTGGCGTCGAGTGCAGCAGCAATTAGCGACAGCCGGTCATCCTGATTCAGTGAGCGGTCGTCTGATTGATTTGCACTGACGCTTTGGAGATCGGGTCTCGGGACGTCCAGATGTCGTGGTACGCTCTGCGCCTGTGAGAGGCCCAGTCCACAGATCGCTATCGCAACCGTAAGTTTTGCCCGGACACGCATTGCCTCCATTCTGATGCCGAATTCGCTATCTGAGCAGATTACAGTGGTTCTAGTCTCTTATCCCAAGGGATGAAAAATAAATTGTCGATCTTTAAGCGGCCACCCCAAGTTCAATAAAGAGGCCGCGCATGCCGGCACGGAGGTTTTCGTAATGCTGATCTATGGGCGTCGGATTGGATAGTTTGGAG
>WNGK01000957.1_pt1 | contig 30567 bp, 24 predicted proteins | sample 5400601 | NCBI WGS metagenome assembly WNGK01 (sample SAMN13153376, study PRJNA577476) | soil metagenome | isolation source: 60 cm soil or saprolite under Garry oak tree replicate 1 | place: USA:California | collected 2016-06-15 | reverse complement strand
TGGGTGAAACCAATATCATCGAGGTATATGTTCGCTATCTACGTGAGAAGATTGAAGATACGCCCAGCACACCACGCCTCATCCAGACTATTCGTGGCTCAGGATATATTTTGAAGGGCTGAGCTCAGGGCACAGTACGTCTTAGGGTTCTCCTGGAACGTTTCTCTTGTCTCATTCGTGACTTTAGTAATAGTCTCAAGAGTGTGCTTCAGCCACGATAAACATAACCAACCTTTGCTACTTTTTCGCCAACCTGACGCATCTGGGAAGGCGATTCCTTGCTTTTCAGTGCAAAGGAGGGGCATCGTGGATAAGAGAACGTGCTAGAGAGAAACCTGATGAACGTACTGAACTATGATGATAGACAAAAGAACGAAGCGCTCCAGGCCGTGTTATCGATGGCCGAAATGCTCGTTTCTCGCGATAGAGATTCCCGTACGACGCAGGAAACACCCCCGGCGGCGAGTATGGCACAGCAACTGATTGAACTCACCTGTGTCATCCTCGGCTGTGATGCCGCTTTTATGGCACTATCCGCATCGGTTACAGAATGTTTGCAGATAGAAGCCACATCAGGATTCGCACCAGAGCAGGAACATGGGCTCATACAGAGATTTGAACATATCCGCCTGAGCAATTGCTTTAAGGACCCATTGATGCTCGCTCACCTGGCTGGCGGTAGGACGTTCGTGCTGGATTTAACGTTACCATCGACTCAGGATTGGCGAGCAGACTCCAGCAAACGCGAAGCCTTGATCATGCCACTGCTCTTGCAAAGCCAACTGGCAGGAGTTATTGCCCTCTATCGCGCTGATCACCGGTTTACCACGACGGATATAAGTCTGGGGCAGACCCTCGCAAAACTCGCGGGTCTGGTTATGGAACGAGAACGGCTATTCCACGAGCGCGAAGAGGCCCGTTCACAGGAACTGGCCAAAAAAGAGACACACCGGCGTATGGATGAATTTCTTGATCTCGCCAGCCATGAACTGCGCACCCCATTGACGACGATCAAGGGCAATTTGACACTGGCCAGGCGGTTCATAGTCAGTTGCCTGGACGAATTGCCCCCCGAGAACAACACGATCAGGAGCAGGCTACAAGAAATACAAACGATGCTCGAACGCGCTGACTACCAGACAGAAATACAAAACCGCCTCCTAGGGGATCTCCTGGATGTCACGTCGGTGCAGAAAAGAATACTGAAGATGAATCTCTCCTTGTGCGACCTGGCGAGAATTGTCCACAGGGTGGTTGAAGAACATCGCAGTACCGCCGCTATGCGCACTATTCAATTGGATATACCAGAGGCCCGGCCCATCACGATCATCGCTGATGCCAGTCATATCGGGCATGTTCTCAGTATTTACCTGAGCAATGCGTTGAAATTCTCTCCACGAGAGAGCCTGGTGTTGGTTCAACTTCAGTTATCAGGACAGCACGCGCATGTCGCGGTACATGATGAGGGACCCGGTATTCCTCTTGAGGAGCAGGAACACGTCTGGGAACGATTTTACCGCGTGCCGGGCATCGAGCGGCGCACAGGCTCCAGTGTGGGTCTGGGCCTGGGGCTGCACCTCTGCCGCAAAATTATCGAACAGCACAATGGGCAGGTTGGCCTGGAAAGTCAACCAGGAGCAGGCTCTATCTTCTGGTTCAGGCTGCCATTGGCGCAGCAACACGTTTCCCCGCGCATATAAAGTCCTGCCATGCCGTTTGTCTCTTTTCACTTGACAACATCGTGTCTATTTCTAGAGAAAAGTAACAAATGCATTTGGAAAGGCAGCTTGAATGGCTATGGCAGATCGAGAGAAACGGAATGTTGAAGTTCGCGTCGCGGTTTTGGTCCTGAATGGCGACCGTATCCTGCTCGAAAAGCGAGCGCATACACTGGGTGAAGGCACGTGGGCACCGCCCGTTGGGCATCTTGATTTTGGGGAATACCCAGAGCAAACCGCCATCCGCGAGACACAAGAGGAAACCGGCATTGTTATCGCGGATCCCAAATTTCGCGTGCTCACCAACGACATTTTTGAAGAAGAGCAAGTGCATACCATCACCATCTGGATGGAGGCGAAGTATGTTTCCGGTGAGCCGCGGGTAAAGGCTCCCGAGGAGGAATCAAGCGTAGAATGGTTCACCTGGGATGGACTACCTGAGCCGCTCTTCTTGCCAATGCGCCACCTGCTTGAAGGAAAGACCTATCCTTCGCAGACGACGGAAGTGAAGCTGGAACAGGTGATGGAAAAACTCGCAGCCTCGCAGAAGGCGCAGCATATACCAGAGATGCAACATACAACAGAAACCGCCACGCATTAGCATGGCGGTTTCTCATCGATGCCAGCTTCCTGGAAGCACTATCTCCCAACTACAGTACAATATCTCACCTGGGGAGCATACGTTCCGCCTCGATATAGGTTGCGCCTGCCTCTACAAACCCCAGGCGATGATAGAGATTGACGGCGGGTATACCCAGTGTGATGTATAGCATGACGGTCGGGTAGCCCATATCATGCAGACACTGCATGGATTTGACGGCCAACAACTGTCCCAGGCCAACATGACGAAACAGTGGAGCAACCACCATATGCCGAATGCGCGGGATGTTGCGCTCAAGATGGACCAGAATGGTTCCGGCGAGATGGAAGCGATCAAGAGTATGTTCGGTGACAAAGCAACATTCAGACAAGAACGGGCCGAAGCGCCCATCCTGAATCGCGCGCACTTCGGCACGCCAGCCAGTAATGTCAGGGTGAAGTTCATCGGGGCCGCCAGCGTAGGCGCGCTGGAGCAATGTACCGATTTGCTCGGTATCGCTGTCAGCGATTGGCCGCACGCGTAGTGAAGAGGGCAAGGCAATTTGTGGCATGACGATACTCGTAGAGGCGATCATACCCGTCCGGCGACGCAGCTCTTGAAAGCCTGATGCCGCGAATGAGGCAATATAGGCAGCGGGATAGGTTGCTTTGAGATGTCGCGCCTCAAGAGCCGCAGCGCGCAGTAGGGCCTCGGTGACGACTTGAGCGGCGACGCTTCCACCTGCCTCGGGAATGAGCACCAGTCCATCCAGTTCGGCGGTATCGCCCTGGGCAAAGAAACGTAAGCGCCCAACAGGAGTATCATCCCGCCAGAGCAGGTAACGCTGGGATTGCTGTTCAGGACTTTCTTCTTTGTAGCGAACAAGCTGCGCATCTTCACTTTCAAAGGCTACCTGGTCCGCACTGCGGCGCGTGACGGAGACCCATATAGCACCATCCTCCGGTCGGGTCTGTTTCCATTCTACGGTGTTGCGCATTGATTCGGGGTCTAGCATAGGGACGCCTCCTTCGGTAGCGGTAGAAGACTAACTATGTTAAGTATATCCAAGGAAAGGTAGAGTCTCAAGGGGCATTAATTGACAAAATCAACATGCTATGTCATGCTACGTCGGAAATCATCACGTGGAGTTAGTAAAGTATGGAACTACTGGTCGCGACGCTGGCGCATACCACCAAAGGCAATCATGAAGACGCTTTGACACGTGTGCGCCTGGTTGTCGATACCGTGAAAAAAGCGCCTGGAATCATTCATGTGCGGTTCTACACGAGTAGAGAGAGCGATGCCTACTATTTTATCCTTAGCAGCTGGGAAGATGAGGAATTCTGGCAGAAGGCACAGGAACGCTACAATCCTAGAGAACTGCTGGTCAATTCGGGCACCGAACTATTCACAGCCTCGCCTGAGCAATGGGTGATGCATTACCTCTGGGGCTACAGTCGTCCCTCCGCGCAGCCAACCATCGCGGCAGCGCATCTTGCCACCGTGCGCCCGGATCAAGCGGAGCGCATTCAACGGGAGTGGATTGAGGCTTTGCAGCGACAGGCGATCCAACCAACGCTGGCCTTCGCGTTTCTGACGCGGGGGAGGAATGCGGAAACGCTAGCTTCACCTACAACCACTACCGCCAGGAAAGAGCCTGCATTTGGCTCTACGTTTCTGAATCTCCTGAGCTGGCCGGGGGAAACACAGCAGAAAGAATTCTATGGTGATCAGAACTATAGGGCGATTAGAGGGCTACTTAACACCATGGGTATTGTGCGCATACTGACACTGGAACCGCAGTCGTAAAACGACTAGTCAGAGGAAGTTTCGGCGACAGGTTTGGCGTAATATTTGTTCAGCTCATTCAGCAGTAGGGCATGATTGGCCCACATGTCGCTGCTAAAGGTGTGATATTCGCCGTCACACAGTGGAATGGGTGCGCTGCACCTGCGATGAGGTGGAAGCCGGAAGCGGATAGTATTGCCTTGCACTTCAATCCAGAGATGGCGGCGGGTGATGCTTGTTCCCCAGCGCAGCAAGACCAGCGAATCGTACTCGTGGAAGGTGCCTCGCCCTTTCAGCGCATTGGTGTTGAGGGTTTTGAGCATCTCAGCGAGGCCGCTCTCGCGCAGGACGCGCTTGGCATTCTCTCGCACAGCCTGGCGCCGCGCTTCATCGGCCTCGTCACTTAGAATATACTCAATGTCTTGCTCTTCTTGACTCGTAGGGAACGCTCCTCTAGTTAATACACCTTTTGCTCGTACTCGTATTCTGCCCTTTGTTCGACATCGGCTAAGCGGTTAGGACGGTAGGACGCATTGCCGACAGCAAACTGGGACAGCGATGGCGGCAAAACAGAGGCGGCGTTGTAACGAGGAGCGTAGGACGTTTCCTGGGTGGGTATATCCCGGCGGGGTGTAATATGGTACACATTGCCGGTAGCTTGTTTGGCGTAATACTTCGCTTCTGCCGCCAGGTAGCTAACTTCCTGGATGCTGTGAGAGCGCCGTATTTGATTATTGACGACACCGATGGACAACGAGACCAGGGGAAACTGATAGGGTCGTCCTTTGCGATCAACACCACTGATCGAGCCGCGTCTAAGGTCTTCTGGACGATAAAAGGCCACGCTCTCCTCTTTATAGGCCGCGCTAATCTGCTTACAAAGGAGATTAGCGCGATCAGGCGTCGTCACGACCAGGAAGTCATCTCCGCCGATATGCCCGACAAAATCATCAGTGTTCCCATATTCTTGCACGACCCTTTGACAGATGCGCCCCACCAGGCGGATGATTTCGTTGCCGGTTAAAAAGCCGTAGACATCGTTAAAGGCTTTGAAGTTATCCAGGTCGAGATACAGGATACTCCAGGGTTCCAGGCTATTGAGCTTGTGTTTGATGGCCAGCTCGACTTGCAAACCGCCGGGGAGACCAATCAAAGGGGAAAGATAATTTTGTTGGACCCGGCGAATTTGCGTGCGTATGCGAGCAAGCAGCTCATCGATTTGAAAGGGTTTGGTGATGTAGTCGTCAACCCCTAATTCAAAAGCGCGCACTTTATCGGAAAGTTCTCCAAATGAACTCAAGGCAACAATGGGAATATGCATGGTTTTGGGGTGGTCACGTAAGCGGCGCGCGACTTCGTAGCCATCAATGCCGGGGAGCATCATGTCCAGGACTATCAGGTGTGGTGTTTCTCGTAGCGCAAACTGCACAGCATCTTCGCCGTTTAGGACAGTAACAACCTGATACCCCTCGACCTGTAGTGTGTCCTTCAGTAATCTGGCGATTACTCGCTCGTCCTCGACGACTAAAATGTTGGCCATAAATACTCCTGTTCCAAGTGGATAGTCAGCGAGAAGCCTGTCGAAATCCCTCCCCCAGAAAGATTCCACGCGGGCAGAAACCATCATGAGGGGTTCAAAATAATAAAACGAGTGACAAGAACGCCCTCAGGTAACATACATGAAACATATCAGACCTGCCGCAAATACATATGTTGCACATATTCATATTCCAGTATAACATTCTTGCGCCCATATGCAAAGGGTTTGGCAAATGAAAAGTGATTTGTTAGCATAAATTTGATGTGATTGGATGGTCGGCGGCACTATTACTCGCAGTCAGCATAGTTGACGGCCAGCCAGGACTGCGATAAGATGGGTACAGGAACAGGTGAGCAGGTAACTAGAAAAAGGCGGGGTAATGTCACTATCATCAGCGTCCACTGAACGCACAATCACGTTTCCCAGTCGTGGGCAGCCATCATTTTTGTTAGAGGGCATGTTGCATATGCCGACAAAGGTGGAGCAAGCCCCCGCCGTGATTCTCTGTCACCCCCAGCCTGCCAGCAGTGATATGCACGAGAGATTGACCGTCTTACTGGCGCAGCAACTGGCTGAAGCAGGAATGATTGCGCTTCGTTTCAATTTTCGTGGTGTGGGTAGGAGCCAGGGGCAGCAGAGCGATGGACGCCTGGAACCGCTCGACCTGGCCGGGGCCATCGATTATGCTCTAGCCCAGCCTGGAGTGAATGCGAAAAAAGTCTGTGTGATTGGACATGGCTTTGGCGCGTATATCGCGTTGTTATTCGCGCCATTCGATCCGCGCATACGCACCGTAGTGGCTATCAGCCTCCCGTTGTTCCGCGCGGCAAGCGGTTTTCCTAAAGCGTTTGAACGCCCCAAACTTTTTGTGACGGGCGAATTTGATGAGATTTGCCCCCCCTATAAGCTAGAGCCGTTTGTTGAACAGCTCAAAGGCCCAAAGGGGATTAAAGTAATTATTGGCGCACGTCACCTGATGCGCGATCATGAAGAAGCAGCTATCACCACCATCATGAAATATATGAAGATGTGGGCGGATATGCCTGGAGTGTAGGGAGCATGAATCCAAATAACCCCTTGATTGTTCAAAGCGACCGTACTGTATTGCTGGAGGTTGATCATCCACTGCATGCTGAGGCGCGCGATGCGCTCGCCCAGTTTGCCGAGTTGGAAAAGTCGCCCGAACACATTCATACCTATCGCCTCTCGCCGCTTTCCCTTTGGAACGCTGCGGCAGGTGGCATGAATGCATCGATGATTCTCGAATTGTTAACGCGCTATAGCAAGTATGATATTCCTTCCAATATTGTTTTTGATATCCGCGAGTATATCAGCCGCTATGGACGCATCAAACTCGTACGCGATGGAGATATGCTGCTCCTGACTTCCACTGACACCGCGCTGATGGCAGAGATCATCCATCACAAGCGCACCCAGCCCTACCTTCTGCGCCAACTGGATAAGAACACGATCCAGGTGGATGCATCGCGGCGCGGACATATCAAGCAGGCGCTGATCCATATCGGCTTTCCTGCCGAAGACCTGGCAGGCTATACAGATGGCGCACCTCTGAACATGCAACTGCGGCAGGAAACGCTGAGCGGGAACGACTTCGCGCCACGCGCCTATCAATATGCGGCATCGGCAGCGTTCTATGCAGGAGGAACGCCCAGCGGAGGAAGCGGGGTGGTGGTCTTGCCCTGCGGCGCGGGCAAAACCATCGTGGGCCTGGCAACCATGTCCGATATTCAGCGCGCAACCTTGATCCTGACGCCCAATACCATCGCTGTGCGCCAGTGGATACAGGAAATCATTGATAAAACCGATATTCCCCCGGAGATGGTCGGAGAGTATACCGGCGACCGCAAAGAAATTCGCCCCATTACCGTCAGCACCTACCAGATTCTCACCTATCGCCGCCAAAAAAAGAAGGGGAGCGGACAGGAGAACGGTGCGGAGCCAACTGAAGAAGATTTTCCGCATTTCGCCTTGTTTGGCAGCTACGACTGGGGACTAATTATCTACGACGAGGTGCATCTCCTACCTGCTCCGGTCTTCCGCATCACCGCCGAGATTCAGGCGCGCCGCCGCCTGGGGTTGACAGCGACGCTGGTGCGTGAAGATGGACGCGAGGCCGATGTGTTCAGCCTGATCGGGCCAAAGAAATTTGATGTCCCCTGGCGTGAATTGGAGCGGCAGGGATGGATCGCGACAGCTGAATGTCACGAGATTCGCGTGAGCATGAGCGAGGATGAACAGTTAAATTATGCCGTTGCAGAGGAACGCGAGAAATATCGCCTGGCCGCCGAATGTTCGGCCAAGTTAGAGGTTGCGCACGTACTCCTTGACCGCCACCGCGATGACCAGGTGCTGGTTATCGGCCAGTATCTCGATCAACTGCATATCCTGGCGGAGGAGCTGCAAGCGCCGTTGATCACCGGACATACGACCAATAAGCAGCGTGAGAAGCTGTATGAGCAGTTCCGCTGTGGCGAGATCAAGCATATGGTGGTCAGTAAAGTGGCAAATTTCGCCATCGACCTGCCGGATGCCAATGTCGCTATTCAAGTATCCGGCACCTTTGGTTCACGCCAGGAGGAGGCGCAGCGTTTAGGGCGCATCCTGCGGCCAAAAGCCGATGGCGGGCTGGCCTACTTCTACTCCATCGTCACTCGCGATACGCGCGACCAGGAATTTTCAGCCAACCGGCAACTGTTCCTGACCGAGCAAGGATATCGCTATGTAATAGAGGATGCTGAGCCTTTGCTAGCATCCGCACCGATATAATCTCTTGCATGAGTTGCTTGACATGACAACTTGTGGGTGATACCCTTCTAGCACATGAGTGTGTGCAGATCAATGACGCGATAAAGAGGATAGTATGGCAGAGCAGAAAACAAGCTACATGGAAATCACAAGCCAGGATTTTGCCGAACAGGTACTCCAGGCGCAGCAAATGGTGGTCGTTGATTTTTCATCGGATAAAAGTAGCGCCTGCCAGATATTTGATCCAGAATTTGCGGCAATAAGCAAGGAATACGAGGGACGAGTGACATTCGCCCGGTTGAACACCGATACCGATGCCACGATTACCGGCCAGTGGAATGTCGATGGTATTCCTACCGTAATCTTTTTCAAAAATGGGCAGGAGATCAACCGCATTAAAGGGATTGTTATGCGCGAAAAACTGCGGAAGCAGATCGAAGGTACACTGCTCGCGCATTTCTAATTGCGCTTCGTATCCAAAGAGATAGCGTAGCATAAAGCGTATTGTAGAGGGCATCCGCAAAGGGTGCCTCTATAGTTTTACATCAAACATTATTGTCAGGAGGGGGTCGCGCGGTATATGCATCCTATTCGACTGGAAGCTTCCTTACACGAAACGATCTGGGGGGGACGAAGATTGGAGCGCGATGGGTGGAAACGGCTGCCACCCGGCGAGATCGCAATTGGTGAGGCCTGGGAAACTGAAGTCAGCACTATCGCTCAAAACGAGCCGTATACAGGCAAGACGCTAGGCGCGCTGGTGGAGGAATATGGGGCTGAGCTGCTTGGCGAGCAGGTCATCGCTATTTTCGGACAGCGCTTTCCACTCCTGGCAAAGTTCATCGATGCGAACGCCAAACTCTCCGTACAGGTTCACCCTGATGATAGCTATGCCGATCGTTATGAGTCCGGCAAGTTGGGTAAAACAGAATTCTGGTATATACTCGATGCCGCTCCTGGAGCATCGATTGTACACGGCTTCAAAGCTCCTACCTCGCGAAGAGAAGTGCAGCAAGCTATCGAGGCTGTTACCCTGGAAAACCTGCTGTATGAAGTACCAGTTTCGGCTGGCGATGTGATCTTTGTTCCAGCCGGAACGGTACATGCTATTGGCGGCGGCATCCTGCTCTACGAACTGCAAGAATACTCGGACATCACCTACCGCATGTACGACTACGGCCGCCTGACCGCCTCAGGAAAGCCCCGCGACCTGCACGTCGAACGCTCTCTTGATGTAGCGCGCTTTGATCGTTCAACTCGCGTGAAGATGCAGCCCGTCTCACTGAGAGGCGGTCCAGGTTATACTGATCGCTGCCTGGTTGCCTGCAAATATTTTGTTACCCACGAACTCATGTTACAGCAGAGCGATATATCTTATGGCTATACGAAAGTTAAAACTGAGAGTAGTTGTGGGATACTCACCTCTTTAGGAGCGAGTTTTCAGGTGCGCTACGGCGATTCATTTGAGCAAAGCGAAGAGTTTACTCGCGGGCAGACGATGGTACTGCCTGCCTCTTTAGGCCAGTATTGTATCGAGGGCGAAGGTGCGCTCTTATTTTCGTATGTACCCACGCCCGGAGATGAAGCATGGGGCGCCTGGAATGCGCAGAACCGGATGTGATTACTCCTGCCTGCGTTTTCTGCGCTCTTCTTCCAGGTCGGTAACCGTTCCTTCAACAATCGGGCCTTCCGGTTCTACAGGTTCAGCGAAGCTGGAGAACGGATTGCGGGGAGGATAGCCTTTCTGCATGCGGCCCACATCCGCGACTACGCGCGAGACGCCGCTCGTGAAATTGACGAATAGCAGCAGAACCGCCAGTCCGGCCCATACTCCCAGGCCAACCAGCAACGTGCCTAATAATCCGACGATACCGTTCAGATAGGTTTCGTAGGCCACGGCAGCGAGTATGAGTATATAAAAGAAACGCACCAGCACGCGCAGCAGCCAGTGGAAAAACCAGAATACGGCTTTCACCGGATCAGAAGGCATGTCCCACGCTGGTAGTAGTTTCCGTTTTGGCCGCAAATTTCTCATGCAGGCCTCCCTCAAGGGAGCTATTGACCCCCGTTATAGACATAAGTGCATATTCCTATGTCGTTGGGATTTGCATTATACCGCATATTGTAGCACTTAGCCTTAGCGGATTGCTATAGCCTTTTTCACGATACAAGGAACCATATCCCCAAACCGATGAGGAGAAAAGCGCTGAGAAGTTCGCTCCATTCTTTCAGAGGTTTCAAACGAGTACGTAAAGTACGACCGAGCGAAATGCCGATAATCGTCATGAAAAACCCTTGAATGCCGATGAAAATACATAATGTGATCGGACTGATTATTCTTCGGCTCGATACCGAACCCAGCGAAAAACCAACTGCCAACTCATCCAGGCTGATGCTAAGCGCAAGGAGAAGCTGTTGTTTCCATCGAAATGAGCTGCTCTGCAATTGAGAGACAGATTCTGTATGCTGATGTGTCTTTACTTCCTGGGTATTTCGCTTGTTGAGAAACTCGTGTCCCTCTTCGATCAGTTCCCACAGACCAACCCCTATCAACAGCAATGCGCCGGCATAGTGCATGAGGTCACTCACTATCAGGGAGGCAGCATATCCAATGACCAGGCCAACTATGGGCATCAACATCTCCGCCAGGGAGAAGAGGATTGCTGAACGCAGCCAGGGAGGGAGAGTGCCTTTTCCTTCATGTGTACGGGAAAGGGTAGCATCGCCATAGCTTTTCATGCCGAGGCTGATTGAAACGCCTAGCGTGTCAAGACCCAATGGTAGAACAAATAATAACAGTTGCAAAATGAGCATTATGTTTTCAAGTCCACGGGAGCATAATACGTTCACTTCCATCCATCGTTTGCAGCGTAACCGGCACCGAGCCATGATCTCGAATATTTTCAAGATGTACTGGTCCAACAGTGAAGTCATAAGGGTGCGTGACGATATAGCAAGCGGAGATGCTGATCGACTGAGGGATGAGCGTACTTACGGGTAGGGGGAACGTCGCGATGAGCCGATCCCCTGATGAAATGGAGGTGGTGACACATAGGCTTCGCACCTCTGGGGCAGTACTTCCACCGGCGTTGAAAGATGCGGTGATGGCATAGGTGTAGGTCGTGCGATACACGGGCTGCTGTGAACGTAAGAATTGCCAGCGCGTCACCAGCAGCAACCGGTTGTTGTAAGTGAGCGATTGCGCCTGGTTGTCGAGCAATTGCAGGTGATGCGCGAACGACTGATTGGACGTACCTGGGATGGTTTGTAATAAAGGTTGAACGAGCAACAGCGAGAAAGGCGCGCTGCCCAGACGTGCGGGCTGGTCAATCAGTGTCGCGGTGGCATACTGCCTGAGCAAGAAGAGCGCGAACTGGTCGTATGGCCCGACCAGAAAGACGGCCGGCCCACCGGCTGGATTGGGAAGCAGCAGGCAGTGAGTCGCGTCAAAGACTGTTGTCGGTGTGCGCATTTGTTCAGCCAGATAGCGCAGAGGCACCTGCGTAAATTGATCTGAGGTGACGTATACGTGATGAAGATGGCGCTGTTGAGCCAACTGGTCGGCTTCGCTCAAGGCTGATTGCAGAGAACCGAGCGTATTATAGTTGAGACCATGCTTGTTGTTCCCGCTGACTTCGTCGATCAAGCCTGCGGCTGTACCGAGTACCTGCGCGATAAGCACCAGGTAGGTGAAGGCGTAGATACCATAACGCGCAATAGTCCACCTGCGCTCAGGCTGCCGCAGCCATGCGGCGGAACGGTCAATGAAGAGGCCGATCAAGATAAAAGGCCCTGGCATCAACATGAGCAGGTAATAGGGATACAGTGTGACCGCATGACGTGAGAGTATCAGGAGTGGGACGATCTGCCAGGCGAGCAAGAGTATGAGGCCGGAGCGCACAGGTGCAGCGCGAAAGTTCGTCCACCATCGCCAGAAACGATTCCAGCCTGCGCGAATACGGGATATGCGGGATGAAGCCTCGTGCTTACCGGATGCGTCACGCACTGCATTGGAACGAGTGAAGCTCAAAACGATGCCTACAACTGCGGTGGCGAACCCGCACACTACCAGAACCAGCATGATACGGCGCAACCACGAGAGCACGGGTACCAATTGATACAAAAGGGTCTGCGTATTGGTAGGTAGACGATCATAAGGGCTGAAAAAGTCCCAATAGTAGGTGAGGGCGATATTGTCTATATGCGAAGGCAGCTTTGAGAAGTTCAGGATGACTGTGACATCGAAAAATTTTGTAGAAATTTCCCAGAGCAGATAGGTAAAAAAGATCAGCACGAGCGAGAGCAGACCGAACGCCAGGTCGCGCCAGCGCACCGTCTCCGGCGCGAGTAGGATTGCTAGCGCCAGTGGGATGGCTAACAGGATCGTCGTTTCTTGCAATTGAACCAGTAAGCCCAGCAGGAACAGGGAGGGAAAGAGCCATCCTTTGCGTCGTTCCATCACGCCCCAGAACAGGGCCAGGAAGAAGAGTACGACAAAGGGCGCGATCATATTCTGCTGCCAGATGAAGCGGCTAAAAAAGACCGGTTCTGAGGCTGTGGCATAGAGGAGCGCGGCGACGATGGCTGTCAGTCGCCCAAAATAACGGCGCGTAAAAATATAGGTGAGCAAGACCGCCAGTACATTCAATAACGCCACGAATACCACTGCCCAAAATGGATTCGCGCTGAACGCGGCGGGCAGCATGAGCAGGTAGATGACCCCGGGCGGATTGACGATGCGAATAGAGGCAATATTACTGGTGGCCGGGAGCAGCCCATGCACGAGGGCATCACGCGCCATACGAAACACCATCGTCTGATCTTCATCAAATTCGCTGGCATTGAGTTGGTATAAGCGCAAGAAAGCAGCGATCAGCACGATGGGATAGACTTCCCAGGCGCTGAGCCAGCTACGTATTGTATGCATGCTCATATGCCAGCGCGACTGCGCGGCATGAGTAATCGGTGGCGATTCAGTAGTTGTCATCGTACTATCGAGTTGCGACAGAACTGTTTTCCTTTATCGCATAAAACTATGCAGCATTTTCCGCACCGCGTCAACATTGGCTTCTACCACCATCGCTCGTTGTTGGGGAATACCTGTCTGGCTATCCTTCAAGAGATGGCCGGTGAGTATGCCGACGATGCGCTCGTCGCGTTTTATGACGCCGCGCTCCACCAGTTTGCGGATGCCTGCCAGCGTCGCGGCTGATGCGGGTTCGCAGCCAATGCCGGAACGATCAATCACGGTTTTCGCGGCCAGGATTTCCTCATCGCTCACTTCCTCGACGACACCCTGCGTCTGTTCGATGACATGGCGTGCGCGCGTAAAGCTGACGGGATCGCCAATCTTGATGGCAGTGGCTACGGTTTGCGCCTGGATGTGTTCGCGTTCTGTAAAACCTTTGACAAAACTGCGGTAGAACGGATTGGCTCCGGCAGCTTGAATAGAGGCAATGCGCGGCACGTGTCCGATCAACCCCAGTTGATGCGCCTGGAGCAAGGCTTTCCCGATAGCCGAGGTGTTGCCCAGATTGCCCGCGGGCAGAACCAGCCAGTCGGGAGCCTGCCAGTCGAGCTGCTGTAAGATTTCAAAACCAATGGCTTTCTGCCCCTCGACACGATAGGGGTTGAGTGAGTTCAACAAGTAGATGCCCAGTTCATTGCAGACCCGCTCAACCAGGCGCATGGCATCATCGAAATCTCCGGCAACCTGGATGGTGGTTGCGCCATATGCCAGCGATTGCGCCAGCTTTCCCGGCGCGACATGCCCGGCAGGCAGGAAGACGAGGCAGGGCAGGCCAGCTTGAGCCGCGTACGATGCCAGTGAAGCCGAGGTGTTGCCCGTGGAAGCGCAGGCCACGGCGCGCGCGCCAATATACCGGGCCATAGAGACGCCCACCGTCATGCCGCGATCTTTGAAGCTGCCGGTCGGATTTTCACCCTCATGTTTGAGGAAGAGGCGCTCCACTCCCGCGTAGTCACCAATGGTGCGATGCCCAGGACGGCCATCCCCACAGTTTTCTATACCAACCGGATACAGTGCGGTATTTCCTTCGGGGCGACTGACTACATATTGATCGGGAAGCGGCAGGATAAGCTCGCGATAGCGCCAGACACCACTGGCATCGAGGAGCAAACTATGCGCGTCCATCGGCCAGAGAGGAGGTAGCGAAGCGCGCTCGTCAAAAAGTTGCCGCCACGCAGCCCCGGCAAGGGGCATGAGATCAGTGTCAGCGAGCGCATCGTATCCTTCCTGGAGAGGGGAGGTCTCTTGCGCAGGATGGTGGTAGACCGCTTCGACATCAAGTACCCCGCCGCAATCACAGCGATAACGAGGTTGACGAGGCGGAGCTTCCACGCCGGGATAGAGGTCCGCGCATTCTACACAGCGTAAAGAGACGGCTGCCAATGCCTGGCTGAACTCTCGATCCGATTGACTGGACTGTAAACCCGCAGTATTCATCTCCATTTGGGGAGGTGTCATCCTTTCGCTTCAAGTTTTGCGTATGCGCTCGTGTAGTGTTAAAGCAGCGCATCGGAATGGGAGCGATAATCGCTGCGCTTTCGACTCCGCGCGACCGTTATTACGCGCGCGCCGGCCTGGTCTGCGCGTAAAATCCTTCCGCTTCCCTCTACTCCTAGAGAACGGGCCGTCTCCTGCATTGCACGCAGTATGGAGGAAAAGTTGGAACTGGCGAGCGCGATCAAGGAAGAACCGCCCCCCGATAGGCTCGCGCCGTGCGCACCCGCGTCGATTGCAGCCTGAATAATCTCAGGCATTGCAGGGAAAAGCGTCTGGCGATAGGGCTGGTGCAGGCGGTCTTGCATCGCCTCGCCGATCAGTTCATAGCGTCCCGTTTGCAGGGCTGTCAGTAAGAGCGCGACCCGCCCCGTATTAAAGGTGACATCCGCTTTAGAATAGGAGGCGGGCAATAATTTCCTTCCCGCGACGGTATCCATCGGAAACGAAGGGGTGAATATGACTGCTTTGAGCGCATCGGGAAAACGCGTCTTGACGGCGTGAATTTTGCCATTCATATTGGTCGTTGCAACCAGTCCCCCGAACAAAGCTGGAGCCACATTGTCTGGATGATTTCCCGCTTCGATGGCAACGGCAGGCTCTAACAGTTCATCTTTGGGAACATCTTTTCCTTGCAGGCGCAGCAATGCGTTCGCCGCCACCAACCCGCTTACGACAGCCGTTGCGCTGCTGCCTAAGCCACAACCGGGGGGAATGGCGATGGTCATGCTAATTTGCACGTGCGGTAACTCAGCCTGCCTGTCGGCATAGAGCGAGGCAAAGGCACGGAAGAATAAATTGTCTGGGCCGGTGGAAAGCCCGGCTCCAAGTGGGCCTTCGATGCGGATGACCGGCTGTTGAGGATCTCCCTGTCCAATCTGCACCTCGAAACGATTATAGAGTTGCAGTGCAAGACCCAGACTGTCGAAGCCGGGTCCGAGATTCGCCGATGTCGCGGGAGTCAAGACAGTAACCGAAACGGTTTTCACCAGTGCCAATGCGAGTAACTTACCTTTCTATGATATCCCTCACCTCAAAACCTCCCATCCTCTACTATATTCAGTACTCGTATTGTATCAGGTTTGTCACTACCTGTAACGGTAGAGGTACAAACTGGTCCCCGTCTTGGTTGATCCTCATAATCCAAATCGCTACGCTCTGAACCTCTAAGGTACTTTCAGTCCAACATGGAAGCATTCAGGAATTCGAGGGAGCGCCTGGCGAGGTTCCTCGACCTTCGGTGATTCGCCCCAGGCGTGGTTTGGCCAGCGCGATGTAGTCACTGGTCTTCAGGACCAGCGAGCGGTCCAGGCGTGCCGCGTTGAAGGAGAATGGGCGCATTACACTGACTCATGCCCATTCGAAATGGTATCCGGTGGAGAGAAGAACTGTCTGTCAAAGTGTATGGATACGTATTGAGAAGAGGATGAACCGTACGGTTCATCCTCTTCTCACGTTATTCGCCTTCTTCATTATATCTTTGCTCTTGCAGGAATCTCTCGTAATCTTCTACCTTGATCCGAAATTCTCTTCCCACTCGATAGCTTGGCAACCGGTTCTTTTTTCTCTTTAGCCATGAGCGAACTGTATCTTCTGATACTTGCATGTCTCGTGCGATCTGCTCAACCGTATAAAACGACGGTTTTTGCTCCATCCTCGTACCTCATAAGTTTTCCCGATATTATACTATAGAATAGATTTGATAGTCCATACCCTTGCTTATTCCAACTATTTCCGAGTATACTCTATTTAGTCCTTTCCTTTCTCGATAAATCGGCTGAAAGTGATTAGAAAGCGGTAGCTCTTAGTTCTTGGCCGTCCCTAGAGTTACCGCCGACTTAGAACCATGTATAGGCTCTAAGCATAGTAATCCATGCTTAAGCCGTTCTTGTCAAGTGAAGTCATTGATACGAGTGAAGAGGAGTATTCACCTATGACGACGACAGCTACAAAGCAGACCATCACGACACAGACCCCGCAACCAGAGCAGCCGCGTGCCTCCCTGGCACTGGCAAGCGACCCAAGCAAGGCGCTACGCCTCTCCCCAACTTTTCAACCCGATGTGGACCTGCTCACCGCAGAGGGTCTGATCGCCTTTGGCGTCAAGGGATCAGGCAAATCGAACCTGCTGGCTCTACTGGTCGAGCAGCTCGGTCGGTTTCTGCTCCCGCAACTCATCATTGACACCGAGCGCGAATACCAGAGCCTTGCCACGCTGCTTCCCCACGGGGTGCTCGCCAGCGCGAGCCGGTGTCCCAGCGGCTCTGACATCCTCCACAAGGGCTTGCAGGTGATCCTTGACCTGCACAGCTGGGAGACGGACGAGGCGGCAGGCCTGGCCCTGTGCCAACTCGTTGACGAGCTCTTCACCGCAACCAATGCCATCGCCCCCCAAGACCGTGTCCCCTGTGTCATTCACTTAGACGAGGCTGGGTACTGGCTTCCTCAGGAGGCAGTCACCTACCTCTCCAAAGAGACACGCAAGGCGCTGGCCGATGCCTTTCACAAGCTGGCCTCGCGAGGGCGCAAGCAGGGACTGACCCCGCTGTTGTACACCCAGAGTATCAGCGAGGTGGCCAAGAGCGCCATCAGGCAGGCAGGCATCAAGGTACTGATGCGCCAGACGCTGGATGTGGACCTCACCCGTTACTGTCAGTATATCCAGGGGGCAACACCTAGAACCAAGAAAGCCATCCAGGCCTACCCCAGCGGCAAGGCCATTGTGATCTTACCGGACGGCAGCCAGCACAAGGTGCAGTTCCACCAGCGGCAGAGTGAGCATGTGAGCCACACGCCCCAGGCCCAGGCTGCCCTGGTCAAGTTTGCGGCGCTGGCGATCGATGTGAGCACGCTGCCCATGCGGGATCTGACAGCATCTATGCAACCCGATCAGGTCCAGAAGGCATCACGTCAGACCGCACAGCCAGGCAAAGGGAAGCAGGCACCCAGTGCCAAGACGGTGACAGAGCAGGTGCATGAGCTGCTGGCAGTCAACCCAGCCTTGCGGGTGGTCGATCTGATGAAGCTCGTGGGATGCAGCCAGACCGCCGCCTCCAGAGCACGCATCGCCTACTTTAAGGCACACCCTGAACGAGCATGCACACCTAAGACGGTGACTGAACAGCTCTACGATCTGCTCTCGGTGAACCCAAGCTTGCGACCAGCGGATCTGCTACGGGTAACAGGCTGTAGTTCAGGGCTGGCCTCCAGAATACACCGCGCCTACTTTGAGAAGCACCCGCAGCTGGCACCCGTCCACCAGCAAACAGCGACCGAGCGCATCCACCAGCTGCTGGCGGAGAACCCAGGCTTGCGACCGGTCGATCTGGGCAAACGGGTGGGCTGCGATCCAGCGCTGGCGGGCAGAGCGCGCCTGGCCTACTTTGCGGCCCACCCTGAGCGAGAGGTACCGGTAGAGCGGGTGAACAAGCCCGGCCCAGTGGCGAAGCTGGTGTACGACCTGCTGGCAGAGAACCCCACCTTGCGACCGATCGAGCTGAGGAAACTCGTGGGGTGCGGCAAGACCACCGCATCCCGTTTGCGCCTGGCCTACTTTGCGGCCCACCCCCAGCAGCAAGCGCTGACCAGGCAGACGAGCAGGCCGATGGGCAAGATGGAAAAGCCGCGCCCGACCGTCACCCACCAAGCACCGCGACCTCCCCTGGGTCAGGAGGCACGCAGGCGCTTAGAAGAGGCGCAGGGCCGCCTGACTGAGCAGGGCCTCCCCGTCACCTATGAGTGGCTGGCGCGCGAGGCCCACATCGGCTATCACGCGGTGGCCACCTTTCTGCAAGAGCAACGAGGGGTAAGCCAGAGCCAAGCCGAGCAGGCCCGCTTACAGGAACGCCCAACCGTTTTGTAAGGGGTGGAGAAGAAGAGATTGGTAGATGAGAGAAACGAGTGAGGGCTCGCTCGTTTTCGTCGACAGCAGTGAGCGAGATCGGAGCAACCAGCATGCAGCAGCAGCGCCAGCGCGGCAAGAAAACTGTCAAGCCGCACACCATCACCAAAGCGGTGACGCATATCCGCTTGATCGAGGTCAATCCGGGCAAGCTGGCCGCGCTTGATGCCCTGGCCCCGGTCTACCTGGCGCTCTGTCAGCAGTATGTGACGCTCTTTTGTACCGAGGAGTCCCCCGATAAGTTTCATGCCCCGGTCTTTGCCACTCCCTTATCCGAACGCTGGCAGCGGGTCGCCATCCAGCAGGCGGCAGGCATTGCGAAGTCTTGGCGCACCAATCGCGCCCAGGTCTACCAAGACTATCTCGACGACCTCCTTGATTATCACGAGCAACAGACCGAGGGCACATTGGATGAAGGGGCCGCAGAACCAACCTGGAAGGAGTGGGACGTTCCTACTCCTCGACGGACCTGCATCCAGGCCAATGCCAACGTGGTTGTCCTCGAACCGTCGCAAGACTCCACCTTTGACTACTGGCTCACGATCAGCACGCTCGACTTTCGTAAACAGTTGCTTGTCCCGGTCAAGCTGGCAGCGTATCACAAAGAACAGATCACTGACCCAAAGACAGGAAAGGTGAAGAAGCTCAATACCAGCGTGACGCTCAACAAGCGTGAGACGGGATGGTGGTTGACGCTCTCGTACGATGAGACGGTCACGGTCCAAACCGAACCCGATGCTCCGGTGGTTGGGGTGGATGTGGGCATTGCCAGCTTCCTCACCACCAGCGATGGCAAGCACTACGGCACCTTTCACGGGAAACTCCGAGATCGCCAGAAGCGTGACCGGGAGAAACGCCGCCGCAAGGCCAAGTTGCGCAAGTGTCTGGAAAAGAAAGGCGTGAAGCAGCTCCCCTCTACTACAAGCCGAAGCGGGCAACGCCTCATTCGCCATGTGCGCCAGGAAATCAACCGGGCGATCAACCAGTGCTTTGCTGAGCACGAGGGTGCACAAATCGCCTATGAACACCTCTCGGTTGCCACCATGAAGCACAAGGCTCGTGCCATGAATGCCTACATGCGTGCTTCCAACCTCGCGCACATCCCCGAACAGATCACCTGGAATGCCGCCAAGAGGGGCGTTGCCGCCATCAGGGTCAAGAGTGCTTACACCTCCCAGGAGTGCAGCGTGTGCCACTATGTAGACTGCGCCAACCGACCGAACCAGCAAACGTTTTGCTGTCGGGTCTGCGGCTACAGCACACACGCTGATCTCAACGCCGCCCTCAACATCGAGCACCGCCTGGCAGACGATGAACTGCGCGCTTGCAAGGATCGCAAAGCGGTCAAAGCCCTGCTCATGCAGCGACACCAGGAATGGAAGCAACAAAACGGTTGGCCGTAGTCCAACCGCCCGCCCAGTTCGTTCGTCAACGGGCGTAGGTGAAGGTTAGGAGTTTGGGCAGATGTCCTATTTGTCCAGACTTTTAGCAACTATAAACTAATTCAAACATACCATAAACTGGTATGAGTTTTCTTGCATATTGATACAATTTAATATATATCGAGAGCAGATTTTATACATATTGTGAGAAGGCTATTCAGAATGGTTAAACGATAAGATATAGGAATCCAGGTCAGGATCACTTACCAGATCTCTGAGTGGTTGATGGACACTAACAATTCCTAGTTCTTGAAAATCAGGAAGGCGATCTAAAGCCACAACCCCTACCGCCAGTCGATCAAGCACTGTCGTATCTTGTGTCATTGCCTGTTTGATTTTTTGTAACCCTCGCAGGTAATGTGCATCCTTGCTATAACAAATTCCTGCTTTCTCCAGGTTGGGTACTCCTCTAAATGTGCGAATGCACCGTGCCAACGCAAATCTTCGTGCCACTCTCGCTGCGGTTTGTACATTTTGCTCTGGCCGTTTCAGCAGACGATATAGAAAAATAAACTTCTCAAAGAACTGAAAGAGCGAGAGAAATGTTTGTGGAGCCGTAATGACTCCACTTGCTAAACCGGTTGCTAATGTTCCAAGCCATATTCCCGTTTCATCATGTGGAAGTCCTTGCGAAGCTGCTGTTTGAATCTCATAGTAGGTTGCCAATCCCTCTTCTGTCTCCAGGGAATTTTTCGTATGTATCCCTAAAAGGCCGATTAAAGAGTTTGCACCTGTAACGCATCTGGCAATATGACCGGCCAATTCGTGGGAAAGGTAATCTTTAATTTGATTAACCGAAAGAGTACTCTCAGGAAGATATAAATGACGCAATCCCTGTTCGACTCGAGGAACGTTAGCATTAGGATCAATAATCACTTGCCAGCCATCATAACCACCTTGTCGTAACGCCTCTTCAAAAAAGCGCTTTGCGGCCTGAACAGTGAGTGTATACCGAGGTTGAGTAGGCGTCAAGGGAAGCTCGTTGAGCAATTCTTGGGCTTCCTGGTCAGTATACGAAAGATCAAGTGAGAGATGGAATTGTTCAAGTAAATATTGAACCACCTGCTGGCTAGCCTCTACCGTTTCTGGATGGAGGAGACCTTGCAATATGATACGTCTGACGCGAGAGAGAGTATAATGCATTTCTTCAGGTGACGGGAGAGGGTTGAGCAGCAGATTATAGTTCCAGAACTGCTCATTACTTCCCTCAAAAGTGGCCTCGATCAGACGCAGAAACCATTTCTCTTCTTCTATCGTCTCGTGATAGAGACGGCGTACAATGGCATTTGGCTCTCCTCGAGTGACCTCCGTATCCAACTGAGTCAGACCAGCGATACGACTGCGAACTTCCTCAATGTCAATAGTAGGATAGTGCAGCTGAGGTTCACGCAACTGAGTAATAGCTGCAAATACTTCTCTTTCTTGCGATTGAGACAGCAGTTTTCCTAACTGTTCTTTTGTTTTTTCATCTAGCGTAGAAGTAAATGAGTGATTCCACTGTTGCTGTTCCTCCTCCGTGAAAGGGCCTGTGGAAGTTAACCACCAATACGAATCAAAAGAGGCAAGCTCACGATAGCGTTCTACCCATCGCCAATCAAGTTGATAATGAGAAGCCTTCGCTTTCCTCCACTGCTCAATTTCATTGAGAGCGTCTTCTGCAAACATGCTGTACATTCTCCTACCTGCTGAAATATGCGGCAAAGCCTCCAGAAGCAGTTGTTCAGCTTCATCTATTTTCCCCAGGCGAAGATACAGGCGTCCACGATTGACAAGGTGCATCCAAAGTTCATCTCGCCCAAAAGCATAGCCTGCTTCAATGAGTCTTTGCACCTCTGCAATTGCTTTCTCATCAAAGAGCAAAGCTTCTCGAAAACGCCCAAGTTCTGCTAGAATCTGTGATTTTTCGCCATAAGCATCTGCCAGGGTGTCAATTTCAGCATACCCCCGTTCTTTCAAGGCAATGCTGTTTTCTATCGCATGAAGCGCTTCACTATACTGGCCAATTCTGTTTAGAAAATAGCCTAAATTATTGTAAGCACGAGCGAGGCGTTTCTTGAGAGTATACGCTTTGAGGTGCGCCACTTCCTGGTAGTTCGAAATCAATGTAATAATCTGCGTGCATAGAGTAATAGCCTGTTCCTGGAGTTCTTTCGCTCGCTCTATTTCTCCCTGTTCCTCAAAGTATTCACTCCATCTACCGCAAAGCCAGGAATGTTTCTCAAACAAGGAGGCCTGTAAGTCTACATTGAACTTCGCAAGAGGCGCAAGGCGTTCATAACATGTTTCAAATAATGCTTGTGCCTCTTCAAATTGTAAGTCATTCATGTTGTAGATCATTAAGTGATAGGTAATAGCTACTTCTATTGGCGATTGAAGCACAATTTTCCCTTCGAAAAGAGCTTTGCGGATACGCTGGTAATCTATCACCCTCTGCTTTACACTCATGGTTTTACCCAGAAATGGAGGCAGGAAATATTGTAATAGTAATCCCCCGCATTCATTCTCCTCAGTAATATGCCAATTGAAGCTATACATCATCTCTTCAGCAAAAGAAGCAATTTGTGGAGCGGATCCCAGGTGAAAGCCAAGCCAGCCATATCGTATGAGTAGTTGCGCAGCATCCAGCAAGCGATGATGTTTGAGAAGCAGCATAGCAAGCTCTGTCATCACGTTCCCTGCTTCCTGAGTGTTCATCGTTCCCTCATCTATCCACTGTTTCAAGGCATCAATGACCCGCTCTTCCAGTTCTCCCACCCACTCCGCCGTCAGCCCCTGCACCACTACCGAGGCCACAATTGGCAATACCTGTACGCGATGGGCATACGCCACAAGTAATGAGGCGTTCCGTAATTCGTTGATAGGGCCGGGATGCTCACAGAGGGTTTGCAGCGCGGTTTTGCCCAATGGCACGTTGCACACTGTCAGGTGTTGTAGCAGCGACCGTGCTTCGGCAGACAGCCGCCTGTCGACCAGGCGCTCTAACAGGGGGCGCAGTTTGTTCGCTAGATGCCCGCGCAATAACGTTGGCTCGGCCAGCAGGCGTGTCAGACGCCGGACGATCTCTTCCTCTTCTTTTCCTCCTGTTTCCACCCGACCATCCTGCTCCCCAACGACATCAAAGCTCTGCCACTGACTGAGTTGATGCGGGTTCTGAACCAGCGATGCCACCCATTCCAGGTAGAGCGGTATGCCGCCCACGCGCGTGCTGACTTCTTGCAATTGCTCAACCGACACTGCCTCTAAACCCTGTTGCTGTAAGAGCAAGATGCTGGTTGCTGTATCGAGCGGGGGGACATTGGTTTCATAGACAAAGGCCCGGTCGCGCCCCGACCAGCCCGGCCATTCTTTGGTTGCCAGGATCAGCGTCGCTTTGTGCTGGTAACGCAGGAAATGAACCAAAAACTCTTCCCAGCACGCGGCGAGGATGCCCCCTTCGGTTAGCGCACTTTCGGCATTATCTACCAGGATCATGACGGGTCGATCGCTTTGCTCTAATAAGGCTAATGCCAGTCGCTGGCGCTGTTCCCAGGATGCCTGTTCTGGCGCGAGCGCCGGGCTGCCACGTTCGGCCAGGATATTTCCCAGCACTATGTCGAGACTGCTTTCGGGGCCTGCCCCGCGTTCGGGAGGCAGCAGAGGAACCCAGATTATATGATAGGCCGGATCGGCAGCGTGGATGAAGTGCTGGATCAGCCGGTGCAATTCGCTCGATTTGCCGATGCCCACCGGCCCTTGTAGCACCAGCAGCTTTTTGGGTGCGCTGCTTTGAACGGCTCCGATCAGCGCTGCATGCCAGTCTTCCCGGCCCACCAGGTGACGAGTTTCCGCCAACAGGGGCCGAGGTGGCGTCCAGGGAGTTGTGGAACCGGCTGGCTCATCAGGGAAGAAGTCCAGATCAGCCACCTGGTAACGCAGTTCCTCCCATTCGCTGTCGGGATGATAGTCAGGCCGATTTTTCTTCCCTTCCAGGCGAGTACGGGCCAGGGTGAAGAACTGCCGGCGATCAGCGGCGTTCCAGTGAACACCCGCCTGCAGTAAGGCTCGATAGATGGGTAGCAATTGATCGAAGCTGGGAGCAATCACGCCGCTTTCCAGCCGTGAGTAGTTAGCCTGCGTCCAACCCGGCAAATAGAAGAGGACTTCGCGCTGCCTCACGCTCCACTGATCGCGATGCATTTTGAGAAATGCGCCGAAATGTGTCTGCAAAACGTGCTGCTCGATTCCCTCCATCTTGCCTGGCTCCTTTCCTTCCTCGCCGTATACCTGGACATAGTATATCTTCTTGTTCTCTAGAAAAGTGGAATATGCATACAATACAGGCTTTAGTATAACGTTTTTACTGGTTTCTTACAACTTGCAGCCCATAAGCCCGCATCATGGTATACTTCGCGCCTGCACGCGAAAGCTCGCTTTTCATTACATTCAAGGAGTTGACCGGATAGAGGGGTGAGGGCGCCTGTTTCTTATGCAGGAGGCGCTGCAAGGATTGCTGTTCTTCGGGAGAAAGGGGATGTTTGACGCGCGCCAGTGTGAGATGCGGAGAGAAAGGCCGTTTATCAACCTCGAAGTTGCGCCGTTCCAGTTCCCGGTTCAGTGCGCGGTGGAGTTGCTCAAGGGGAGAGCCGTGCAGGTGTGCTGATGGCTGGTCTTCAATGCCCATCCAGATCACGCGCGGCTGCAGTGTTGAACCAAAAATACCCAGCCCTTTGAGGCGATACTCAAAGGGCGGGATATGCTGCACTGCTGCCTGCGCCGCCTGCATTGCCAACGCTAGCTGCTCATCATTTAATTCGCCAAGAAAGGCAAGCGTGAGGTGTATCCCTGCTGGCGCGACCCAATGCAGCGCGGGTAGTTCTTGCTTTGCCTGGTCGATGACGCTGCCCAGGTAACGCTGCAGGGATTCATTCAATTCAATCGCGATAAAGATGCGTGTCATGCCGCAAACAATAGCTCGTCCAGTTCCGGGCCATCAATCGTTTCAACCTCGATCAGGTGTTCGGCGATCAAGACGAGTTTGTCTCTTTTCTCACGTAGGATCGTAAGCGCAGTAGCATAAGCCTGGTCGACCAGCACGGAAATCTCTTTATCGATGCGTGAGGCGGTTTCCGGGCTGATGGAGGCACCACCATCGGACTCGCCTTTGAGAGCCAATAGGCCGAGTGGGCTCATGCCAAACTCACAGACCATGCGCCGGGCGATATTGGTCACATATTCGATATCCTGCGCGGCTCCCGTCGTGATATCACCAAAGATAATCTCCTCGGCGGCACGTCCACCCATCGCGCCCGCCATCTTCGACTGTAGCTCGGATTTGCGCATGAGATAGCGATCTTCGCTGGGCGCCTGCACGGTGATACCAAGCGCCATGCCGCGCGCAATCGCGGTGACTTTCTGCACCGGGTCCGCCCCAGGAATCGAGCGCATGACAATGGCATGCCCGACTTCATGGTAGGCGATGATGGCCTTTTCTGCTTCGGTAATGATGCGACTCTTGCGCTCCGGCCCGGCCACTACACGCAGGATCGCTTCGTCAAGCTCTGGTTTGCGTATGACATCCTGGTGTCGCCGCGCCGCCAGCAACGCCGCCTCGTTCAAGAGGTTCGCGAGATCAGCGCCGGAGAAGCCCACCGTCTGCCGCGCCAGATCTGTCAGCGTCACATCTTCCGCCAGGGGTTTGTCCTTGGCATGCACCTCAAGAATGGCAACACGACCACGAATATCGGGTTTATCGAGCATCACCTGTCGATCAAAACGCCCTGGACGCAACAGCGCCGGGTCAAGCACATCGGGCCTGTTGGTGGCAGCGATGACCACCACGTTGGTCTGCTTATCAAAGCCGTCCATCTCTACCAACAACTGGTTGAGCGTCTGCTCGCGTTCATCATTGCCCCCCATGCCAGAATTGTTGCGCTGGCGGCCAACGGCGTCGATTTCATCGATAAAGACGATACATGGCGCGTGCTCTTTGGCCTCCTTAAAAAGGTCGCGCACTCGCGCGGCGCCGACGCCCACGAACATCTCGACAAACTCGGAGCCGCTGATGCTGTAGAAAGCGACGTTCGCTTCGCCAGCCACCGCGCGCGAAATGAGCGTTTTGCCTGTGCCAGGTGCGCCCACCAGCAGCACGCCTTTGGGAATACGCGCCCCCATCGAGACAAAACGCGCGGGAAATTTCAGAAATTCAACAATTTCCTCGAGCTCCATTTTCGCCTCCTCCACACCTGCCACATCTTGAAAGAGGATCGATGGGTGCGATTCCTGGAAGCGCCTGGCCTTGGAGCGTCCAAACGCGCTCGCCTGCCCGCCCATGCCGCCTCGTTTGAAGAAGAAGAACACCACACCTCCCACGAGGGCAAGAAAGACCACATCTACCAGCACCTGCGTCCATTGGCCTGGCTGCCCATTGTCAATATTGACGGTAACGCCATCACGCCGGAAGATTTCCGTCACCGGCTGCCCATCTTCCTTAGAAGCATGATAGTGCTGGCCTTTGGTATCAATAGCAACAACATCGTTTCCACTGATGGTCACAGAGGTTAACTTGTGATGGTCGGCAAGGTTGAGTACATCACTAATCGGCTTCTCTATAGTATTAACGTGGCTCATACCACTTACCACACGAAATACAATCACTCCTAGCACCGCTGCTCCCAGGAGCACAACAAGCGAAGGAATACTCAAACGTATCAAGATATTTCGTTTTTTTGATGCATTTTGCGAGGAACGGGTTGAATTTGGCTCCCTCGGTTCCTGGTTATCGGGTTGTGGCATTTCCATGAAGTAACGTCAGGCCCTTCTATTTTCTGGAGATACGCAGGCAACCTGGATAGTTGCCCTTATTAAGAATTAACCATTTGCCCCCAGGCAAAGGTCATGCTCAAAATATCGCAAATTGTGTTGTGGTGTGTCAAAAAAATTTAACTTGACGGTAGTATAACCTATACTAATCAGTTAATCAAGGTTATTGTTTAGTTGTTTTTGAAAAATTGGTACTTTTGGGGAATTTTTGCTAAAGATAGCCTCTTCCATAAATTGCTTTGCGATAAATTATCCTTGATTTATTACAAATAGTCAGTTTATACTGTTCATATGATCGGTACTCTTATTGTAGAGTTTATTGGGACACCGTACCAGAGTCGGAGCAATAGTTCACTGGTGGAATTATTCGAAAGGAGTCCTTGATGAACCGTCCTTCTCCAACGTCTACCTCAACCAACCGTTGGGTGATTGCCATCGCCGCCATATTTATGCAGCTTGCTCTAGGTTCAGTCTATGCCTGGAGTGTGTTCCTCAATCCAGTTATCGCAGCGTATCACGTTACAAGATTGCAAGCGAACCTGACTTTTAGTATTGTGCTGCTTGCATTGGGGGTCACGGCTGGCTTTGGCGGTTATCTTAATTACCGCTTTGGTCCACGTGTCATCGCCACTGCGGGAGGCATTCTCTACGGGATTGGTGTACTCCTGGCGGCATTTGTCAGGCCTAATCTATTCCTCCTGTATCTCACCTTCGGGGTGATTGGTGGTATCGGCATCGGCCTGGGCTATATCGTAGCACTCGCGATGCTCATCAGATGGTTCCCGGATCGCCGCGGGTTCATTACAGGCCTGGCTGTTGCAGGTTTCGGAGCAGGAGCCTTAATCACGGGACCTGCTGCCGCCTCATTGATTAAGTCTGTTGGTTTGGATAACACTTTTCTCTACCTGGGTATCGTCTATCTTGTAATCATCGTCATCGTGGCGCAATTTTTCCGCACAGCGCCGGAAGGCTATGCACCTGCTGGCTGGACACCTTCAGCTCGTCAACAGGCGAACCGCAGTGTACGGGACTATACATTCGCAGAGGCGCTGCGCCTCCCAAGATGGTATGTCCTATGGCTCATCCTCGCGTTGAACGTCACGGCTGGCGCCGCCCTGATCTCGGTGGCCTCGCCATTAGCGCAGAAGTTCACCGGCGTCGATGCGGTGACGGCTGCGCTCCTTGTCAGCGTCATCGGCATCTTCAATGGTGGTGGGCGCTTATTCTGGGGTTGGCTCTCAGATGGCATTGGTCGCCCTTTCACCTTTTTGAGTATATTCATTATTCAGGCGATCCTCTTCGCCCTCTTGCCATCGATTAGCAACTTTGCTCTGCTACTCGTCCCAGCAGCCCTCATCGCACTCTGTTACGGTGGTGGATTTGGCACGATGCCAGCATTCGCGGCTGACTTCTTCGGCCCAAGAAATGCCGGAACGATCTACGGTGCCATGCTGACAGCATGGAGCGCAGGTGGAATCGTTGGCCCCATTCTGATCACCAGCTTCGGCACTACCAAGAACCCTGATTACGCAACGCCTCTTTACATTATTGCCGGGATTATGGTGATCAGCATACCGCTGCCGCTTATAGCACGTGCCCTTGCTCGCCGTCGTGGCGATATACCAGAGGAGGCCACATTGCAGAGACCGCAGCAAGCTAGTTAAGGTGAGGGCGCGATTATCATCTTCAAAATCGCGCCCTGACATACATGGTACAATAAGGCAGGATCAGCCTTTCCTGTACAGCGTTTAGCTCCTGGATAAAGGATTGTGTTCTATGCAAGAACTGTCAATGCTACCTGAGCCTGTACAATCCGCCGTATCACAAGTGATGGAAATAGGCTCCAGGGTACAGCCATTCAGCAACGAGAGCCGAGAAAAAGCTTCGCGCATTCGTGAGGCGAAGGTTGTGCACAGCGTCTGCCCTTACTGCGCGGTAGGGTGCAGCCTGAACGTCTACGTCAAAGATGGCAGGGTGATCGATATCGAGGGTGACCCCAACAGCCCCATCAATCATGGGACGCTCTGCCCTAAAGGGTCGGCCACGTTCCAGTATACGGTGAATCCCAGCCGTTTGACGCAGGTGCTGTACCGCGCGCCGTACAGCGATCACTGGGAGGTAAAATCGCTCGACTGGGCAATGGAGCAGATCGCCCAGCGCATCAAGAAGACGCGTGACGAGACGTTTGTGGAGCGGCTGCCCGATGGACGCGAGGTCAATCATACGCTGGCTATCGCCTCGCTCGGCGGTGCAACGCTGGACGTTGAAGAGAATTATTTAATGAAGAAGCTCTTCACCGGCGGTCTGGGCATCGTCTCGATTGAGAACCAGGCCCGTATATGACACAGTTCCACCGTACCCGGTCTGGGTACATCATTAGGACGCGGCGGAGCCACCACCTTTCCACAAGACCTTGTGAATAGCGACGCTATTTTGATCATGGGCAGCAACATGGCGGAGGCGCACCCGATCGCCTTTGCGAATGTCGTCAAGGCGAAGGAACTCGGAGCCAAGGTCATCCATGTAGACCCGCACTATTCACGCACGTCCGCGCTGGCGAATCTCTACGTGCCGACGCGCGCGGGCAGCGACATCGTCTTCCTGGGAGCGATTATTCGCCACTTGCTGGAGAACAACGGCTATTTCCACGACTACGTGGTACATTATACCAATGCTGCCACGCTGGTGCGCGAAGACTTCAAAGATACCGAAGAGCTGGATGGCCTGTTCTCTGGCTACGATCCTCACACGGAGACCTATGCTGATCAAAGCAGTTGGGATTATGAACGAGACAAAGACGGGAGGCCATTGAGCGACCCGACGTTGCAGCATCCACGCTGTGTCTTCCAGGTAATGCGCCGCCATTTCGCGCGCTATACGCCTGAGATGGTAGAAGAGGTGTGCGGCGTGCCTCGCGAACAATGGCTGCTGGTTGCGCAGACCCTTGTCGAGAATTCGGGGCGAGAGCGCACATCGGCCATCTGTTACGCAGTTGGCTGGACGCAGCAATCGAAGGGCGTGCAGATTATCCGCGCCGCCGCCATCATTCAACTGCTGCTGGGCAATATTGGGCGCCCCGGTGGTGGCATTATGGCATTACGCGGACATGCCTCCATTCAGGGTTCGACCGATGTACCGACGCTGTACGATCTGCTGGCCGGGTACATGCCGCAGCCAGCCGCGATGGTGGAGGCACAGCCGCATTCGGAACAATCGCCCAACGCGACCACCTGGGGCGAAAAGCACGATGTGCCTTCAAACGTGCAATCACAGCAGACGCTGCAAGAGTACATCGATGCGAGCGGGCAGAAGCTTGGCTGGTGGTCAAACACTCCGGCCTATATACGGAGCTTGCTGCAAGCCTGGTATGGCGATGCCGCGAACGAGGAAGATGGGAACTGCTCTTATCGCCTCATCCCCAAGATGATCGGCGACCATTCGCACCTCGTCACCAGCTATGCCATGCTGGATGGCAAGGTCAAGGGTTACCTGCTCTTGGGGCAGAACCCGG
>WNGK01002521.1_pt1 | contig 30582 bp, 29 predicted proteins | sample 5400601 | NCBI WGS metagenome assembly WNGK01 (sample SAMN13153376, study PRJNA577476) | soil metagenome | isolation source: 60 cm soil or saprolite under Garry oak tree replicate 1 | place: USA:California | collected 2016-06-15 | reverse complement strand
TGTTCGACGGCCGGCCGGGCGGGTGGGGCCCGCGGCGGCTGCCGGTTCTCCTTCGATCGAGGTGACCGCCGGACGGGCTCGCCCTCCGGCGGCGGCGGGAACCTTCTACCCGAGCGATCCCACGGAGCTGGCGGCCACGGTGGACCGGCTCCTGGCCGGGGCCACCCCCGCCGGGGCCGGCGGGCGACCGGTCGGGCTGATCGTGCCCCACGCCGGCTATGCCTTCTCCGGCCCCGTTGCCGCGACGGCGTACTCGTGGGTGCGGTCCTGCGGCGCGCAGCCGACGAAGGTGGCGGTCCTCGGACCGGCACACTTCGTGCCGTTGCGGGGCACCGCGGTGCCCGAGACGGAGGCCTGGGCCACGCCGCTCGGGAAGGTGGCGATCGACAGCGAACTGGCCGACGCGGCGGCGGCCCAGGGCGCCGCCCGGGACGACCGCCCGCATGGCCCCGAACACGCGGTCGAGGTGCAGTTGCCGTTCCTGCAGCGCCTGCCCCGCGCGGCGTTCGGCATCCTCCCGCTGGCGGTGGGACGGGCCGAAACCGACGAGGTGGCCACGCTCGTCCGCGCGCTGGCCGAGGCGGGGGCGTTCGTGGTGGTGAGCACCGACCTCAGCCACTACCTCGATCACGAGCGAGCCCGTGCCCTCGACGCGCGGACCGCGCAGGCGGTGCTGGACCGCGATCCCGCCGCCATCGAGCCCGAGGCGGCCTGCGGGGTGCACGCCCTCCGCGGGCTCGTGGCGCATGCACGGCGGGCCGGCCTGACGTTCGAACTTCTGGACCTTCGAACCTCCGCCGACACCGCCGGGGACCCCCGCCGCGTGGTGGGCTACGGCGCGTTCGCCCTCATGGAGGGCTGAGCGCCGCGGGTTGGGCCGCAGCCGAGGGGGAATCAACCGCCAAGGAGGCGATGCTCATGGCGGAGGACACGAAGCCGGCCAATGTGTGTCCGAACTGCTTCGAGAAGGTCGAGGAAGGCGCCACGCAGTGCTCGCTGTGCGGGTTCGACCTGAGCGGGGACGCGGCCATCGAGTCGGGCCACGGCGACGCGAAGGGGGCGGAGGCCTGACCGAGCCTCGACGGGTCAGTCCTCGACACCCCGCGACCGCATCAGCCGGAGCGCCGAACGTGCCCTGGTGCCCCGAAGTCTGACAAGCGGCGGCGGACGCGGTACACATGGGGGGTGCCCCGACCCGAACCCGCCGTGGAGTGCCTCCTCTGCTCGGCCGAACGCGTTACGGCCTGGCACTTCCAGGACGACGAATGCTGGGTGGCCGACTGCCTGGTGTGCGCCACGCCGATGATCGTGTGGCGCGAGCACGGCCTTCCCGACGCCGGGCTGGAGCGGGAACTGCTCGACCGTCTGGAGGAGGTTGCGGCGGCCCGGTACCCGCAGGGCTACTGGATCGACGGCCGGCGCCGCCGCATCCCCGATCACTGGCACGCCCACGCCCGCCCGGCCGGCGGGTTCTTCGACCCCAGCCGAACCCAGCCCTGGTAGGGCGCGGTCCCGCTACAGCCCCAGGGCCAGCTTCGTCGCCAGGTCGGAGGTCATGTCGCCGACGCCTGCTCCCGTTCGAGCTTCGCCATCAACCTGTCCAGGGCCAGCTCGGCGTAGTCCTGCGGCCCCGGCGGGACCTCACCTCGCCTGGCCGCGGAGAGGTGCGCGCACGAGAGCACCAGAGCCATGTGGGAGAAGGCCTGGGGGAAGTTGCCGAGGGCCTCCCCGGTGGCGGGGTCTACCTCCTCGGCCAGCAGCCCGACGTCGTTCCGCAGGCCCAGCAGGCGCTCCAGCAGCTCCCCCGCCTCGTCCAGCCGCCCGGCGTAGGTCAGGCAGTCGAGGAGCCAGAACGAGCACAGGAGGAAGGCCCCCTCCCCTCCGACCAGGCCGTCGTCGGAGAGGTAGCGGTACAGGAGGCCGTGCCGCCCCAGTTGGCGCTGGGCGGCCTCGATGGTCCGTTCGATCAGGGGGTCGTCGCTGGCGATGAGGCCGGCCGCCGCCACCAGCAGCGCCGAGGCGTCGGCCACGGGGTTGTCCACGGCCTGGGGGAACCAGCCGGCCGAGCAGACCTCGTTCAGGAGGTACTCGCGGAGGGCGTCGCGCTCCTCGGCCCATCGCTCGAGCGGCGCCCGCAGGTGGAGGTGCCCGGCGATGCGAACGGCCCGGTCCAGGGCCACCCAGCAGTTCAGCTTCGAGTGCACGAAGTGCCTTGGGGGGTCGCGGATCTCCCAGATCCCCTGGTCGGGTTCGCGCCACCGTTCGCACACGATGTCGGCCAGCCCGGACAGGAACCGCCAGTTGCTCTCGGTGAGGAGGCGCCCGGCCTTGCCGAACAGGTAGGCCGCCTCGAACAGCTGCCCGTAGCAGTCGAGCTGGAGCTGCTTCACCGCGGCGTTGCCGATCCTGACGGGCTTCGAACCGCGGTGGCCCTCGAGATGGGCCAGCTCCATCTCGGGCAGGGCCCGTTCGCCGCCCACCCCGTACATGATCTGGAGGTCCTCCGGCCGGCCTGCCCCGGTTCGTTCGAGCCAGCGCTTGAAGGCCTCGGCCTCGTCGGTGTAGCCCAGGACGAACAGGGAGGTGAGGGTGAGGGTCGAATCCCGGATCCACGTGTAGCGGTAGTCCCAGTTCCGGATGCCCCCGACGTGCTCGGGGAGCGAGGTCGTGGGGGCCGCGACCACCGCCCCGCTGGGTGAGTAGGTGAGGGCCTTGAGAGCCAGGGCCGAGCGCCTCACCGCGTCCTGCCAATCGCCGGCGTACCAGCACTGCTCCATCCACGCCCGCCAGAACACCACGGTCATGTCGAGCCGGTTCCGCATGGAGGCGACGGGGTCGCCCTCAGGCCAGGCTGCGGGCTCGTAGGAGCGCTTCCACGAGGATTCGATCCATGCCTCGTGGCCGGCGTCGAGCTGCCACCGTGCCCAGATCCCGTCTCGGTCGGCTCCGAGGGGATGGGTGGACCGGACGAACAGCGCGTCGGCGCCGCCCACGCACTCGGCGGAGAACTCGGAGGTGAGCATGAACCGCGGGATGAACGAGCCGTATTCGAACCTCGGCCACAGCGAGAGGGCGACGTAGGCGGAGCCCTCGAGGCAGCGGGCCCGACGGAGGATCGAACGGGTGGGCTCGACGTCGGTGGGACGGCCGTCGTCGAGGGGGGCGACGGGCATGCAGTCGGTGAGCTCGAGGACGCCGTCGGGCCCCTCGAACGTGGTGACGAGGACGTTCGTGTCCTCGAGGTAGTGGCGCCGAACCTTCCGGTGCCCCTTGGGGGCCAGGGTGAAGGCACCCGCGCGCTCCTCGTCGAGCAGCCGGCAGAACACGGCGGGGGAGTCGAACCTGGGGAAGCAGGCCCAGTCGATGGAGCCGTCCCGGCCCACCAGCGCCGCGGAGTGGCAGTCCCCGATGAGGGCGTAGTCGGCGATCCGGTTCACCGCCGCAGCATACGGAGGCAGCGTTGAGGGCGTACGGCCGTCCGGTACGAGGGCGTGGTTGACACCGATCGGGAGCGACTCGGGAATGGTCGCCGCGAGCGAGGGTGTTGCCACGGTGATGGAGCTCAGGTTCGGGATCTCGGTGCCCACGTCGGCCTCGCGGGGGTCGGACCCGATCGCGTTCGCCCGCGAGGCCGAGTCGCTCGGGTTCGACCTGGTGACGGTGAGCGACCACCTGCACGGGACCCATCCGACGTTCGAGACGTGGACCCTCCTGACCTGGATCGCCGCGTCAACCTCGCGGGTCACGGTCGCGCCGACCGTCCTCGGCCTGCCCTACCGGTGGCCCTCGGTGGTGGCGAAGATGGCCGAATCCCTGGACCGGCTCTCGGGGGGCCGGCTGATCCTCGGCCTCGGGGGCGGCGGGTCCGACGACGAGTTCCGCGGGTTCGGCGTGCCGGTTCGAACCCCTCGGGAGAAGGTCGAGGCGCTTGCCGAGGCCATCGAGGTGATCCGTGGGTTGTGGTCCCAGCCATCCTTGTCCTACCGAGGCCGCCATTTCGTCTTGGAGGGCGCGGAGCTCGAACCGAAGCCCGACAGACACATCCCGATCTGGACCGGCTCGTATGGCCCTCGGTCCCTGGCGGTGACCGGCCGGCTGGCCGACGGGTGGAACCCGTCCTACCCGTACCTGCCGCCCGAGGCCGCGGTCAGGGCGCGCGACATCCTCCTGCGGGCGGCGGCCGAAGCCGGGCGCGACCCCGACGCGCTGACGTGCGCCTACAACGTGCCGGTGTACGTGGACGAGAAGGCCCAGCCGAACCCGCGGATGGTCACCGGCGGCAGCGACGAGGTTGCCGAACGCCTGGCCGAACTGGTCCGCCTGGGCTTCGGCACGTTGATCTTCTGGGTGAGGGGCGGAGAGGAATCCCGCCACCGGCTGGCCCAGGAGGTCATCCCGGCGGTCCGTTCGATCCTGTGACCGGCAGGTTCTCGATCTCGACGGGTTCGATCTCCTCGGACAGTTCGAACCCGAACACCTTCGAGTAGAAATACAGCTCGGCCTCGAGGCAGCGCCGGTTCGTCTCGGCCCTGCGGAAGCCGTGCTGCTCGCCCTCGAAGGCCAGGTAGGCCACGGGGATGCCGTTCCTGCGGAGGGCGGCAACCATGTCCTCGGCCTGGTTCGGCGGGACCACCATGTCCTCGAGGCCCTGGAACAGGATGACCGGCGTGGAGATGCGGTCGACGTGATGGATCGGCGACCGCTCCCGGTAGAGGTCGATGGCTTGCGGATACGGCCCCACCAGGCTGTCGAGATAGCGCGACTCGAACTTGTGGGTGTCCCGGGCCAGCGCCTCCAGGTCGCCCACGCCGAAGTAGCTGGCCCCGGCGGAGAACTCGTCGCGGAAGGTGAGGGCGCACAGCGTCGTGTACCCGCCGGCGCTGCCGCCCCTGATGGCCAGGCGCTTCCCGTCGACCTCGCCGGTCTCCGCGAGGAACAGCGCGGCGTTCACGCAGTCCTCCACGTCGGCCACCCCCCATTGCCCCTCGAGCGCGTCGCGATAGGCCCGCCCGTAGCCGGTGCTGCCCCGGTAGTTCACGTCCACCACGGCGAACCCCCGGCTGGTCCAGAACTGGATCGGCAGCATCACCGACGCGCTGGCGTGCGAGGTTGGTCCTCCGTGCGACAGCACCAGGAGCGGGGGGCGTTCGTCCTCGGGCCCGGTGAAGTCCGGATTGGCCGGCGGGTAGAACAGCGCATGGGCGGTCGTCCCGCCCCCGGTGGCGAACGAGATGGGCCGGGCCACCGAGACCCATCCCGGGTCGAGGTCCAGATCGAAGCTCCCCCGCAGGATCTCCGCCAAGCCGGTCGAGAGGTCCAGCACCGTTGCCGCGGCCGGCTCGGAGGGGGTTCCTCCGACGAAGTACAGCTTGCCGCCCTCGGTCCGCACGGTGAACCCGTAGGACGAGTAGGCCACGTCCAGGTCCTCCAGCCGCCCCTCCTCGGTCCGGAGCGCGGCAAGGTGGGGGCGCCCCTCGCGCTGGTAGACGCAGACGATCGTCTCGTCGTCCAGGAACGAGTACGTCGACGCGCCCAGCAGCCACTGCGGCACGCCGAATTCGGCCTCCATCTCCATGAGCGGCTGGGGCTTGGGATCGGGGTCGGCCCCGGCTCCCGGCAGGCGATACAGGTTCCACCAGCCCGTCGGGTCGGACACGAAGTGCAGCACGCCGTCCGGGCTCCAGGACGGCTGGAAGACGCTCTCGGTCGGGCCGCCCGCCACCGGCCTCGAGTCCGTGACCGCCCCGTCGGCGTTCAGCGAGCCCACCCAGAGCTCGGTGCCGTCCCACGGCATGTTCGGGTGGTTCCAGGTGAGCCAGGCCAGGGACCGCCCGTCCGGGCTGACCCTGGGGGACGAGTAGAAGTCGTTGCCGCTCGTCACCACCGCAGGCTCCGACGAGCCGTCGGGGGGGAGGCACACCAGCTCGTTCCACACGCCGTCGGCCTCATGTCGCTCCCTCACGCAGAAGATCCGCACGCCGTCCGGGGTCCATTCGAGGTCCGCGAAACGGTGGGCCATCGGGGCCGGCGGCTCGGGGGTGATCGCCACCGGCTCGCCGCCGCCGAGCGGCTGACGGTACAGGCGCTGGTCGGCGTCGTTCGAGAAGACGACCTCGTCGCCGCGAACGGTCACGGGCAGGCCGCCGTACTCGTGGACCCTGGTTCGAACGCTGAACCCTGGCGGAGTGAGGTCGGCCACGCGGCCCTCGGCATCGCGCCGCACCAGCACGACCCGCCCGCCCTCGGTGGGCCGTCCCTCCAGCCAGGCCACGCCATCCCCGGCCGGCAGGCAGGTGAGGAGCGGGACGGCGCCGCGGGCAACCGCCTCCGCGGAGACGGGCGAACGCCAGGTTCCGAACGCGGCCACGACCGGCATGAGCCGGTAGCTTACCCGGCGGCCTTCGCCTGCCCGGAGCACCCGGGCCACGCCCCGGAGGTCGGCCACGAAGGCCCGCATGGCCTCGTGCCTGGATCGGTCGTCTGGGGCTCGAAGGATCGAGGAGGGATGCACGGTCGCCGTCACCATGGGTTCGAGATCGGTGTCGACGAACTCCCCCCGGTGCTGGGTCAGCCGGAATTGCCGCCCGATGATGGCCTGGGCGGCCGTGGCCCCCAGGCAAACCAGGACCTTCGGCTTGACCACCGCCAGCTCCGCCTGCAGCCATGGCCGGCACGCCGCGATGTGCTCGGCGTTCGGCTTCCTGTGGATGCGCCGCTTCCCCCGGGGCTCCCAGTTGAAGTGCTTGACCACGTTCGTGACGTACACGTCGGCGCGATCGATGCCCGCCTCGTCGAGGCCGCGGTCGAGGAGCCTGCCGGCCGGCCCGACGAACGGGCGGCCCTCGACGTCCTCGCGGTCCCCCGGCTGCTCGCCCACCAGCATGACCTCGGCGTGCGCGGCCCCCTCGCCGAACACGGTCCGGCTGCCTCGCTCCCACAGCTCGCAGGCCCGGCAGCCAGCCGCCGCCGCGCTCAGCGAGCGCAGGGTGGGACGGTCGGGGATGAGGTCCCACGCCGCGCTGTGGCGCTTCGGTTCGGCGGGCATCGCTTCGAGTTCCTACCCGCCGAGGGGCCCCGCCGAATCAGGCTGAGGGCTTCGGCCGGTGCCGTTCGACGATCTCGTCGACGTCGATGCCGGGCGGGAGGGTGCCGAAGGCCCGGCCCCCGGAGGCCCCCAGGCGGGTGGCCAGGAAGGCCTCGGCCACCGGGGCGGAGGAGTGCCGGACCACCAGCGAGCCCTGCAGCGCCAGCGCCAGTTGCTCCACGATGCGGCGCCCCGCGTACCGCGCGGCCTCGGGGTCCCTGGCCACGCGTTCGAGCTCCCGGCGGGCCGTCACCACCGCGGTGTCCAGGCGCGGGTCCGCCCCTGCGGCCAGGCCCACCTCGGCCAGGAAAGCCTCCAGCGTCTCCGGCTCCTTCGCCAGGGCCCGCAGGACGTCCAGGGCGATGACGTTGCCCGAGCCCTCCCAGATCGAGTTGAGCGGGCTGTCCCGGAGGAGCCGGGGCATGGGCGACTCCTCGACGAACCCGTTTCCCCCCAGGCACTCCAGGGCTTCGGCGGCAACCGGGGTGGTCCGCTTGCACACCCAGTACTTCGTCACCGCCGTGGCCAGGCGCCGGAAGGAGGGTTCGGCTCCGGGATCGAACGCCCTGGCCAGCCGCATCGCCACCAGGGTGGCGGCTTCGGACTCCACGCACAGGTCCGCCAGGACGTTCGTCATCAGGGGCTGTTCGATCAGGCGCCGCCCGAACGCGCTCCGGTGGGCGGCGTGGTTGGTGGCCTCGGCCACGGCCCGGCGCATCCCCGCGGCCGACCCCAGGACGCAGTCCAGTCGGGTGTGGTTCACCATCTCGATGATGGTGGGGACGCCCCGACCCTCCCCGCCCACCAGCCACGCCACCGCCCCGTCGTATTCGACCTCTCCCGACGCCAGCGACCTCGTCCCGAGCTTGTCTTTCAGCCGAACGATCCGGAACCCCTCGTTCCGGGAGCCGTCCGGGAGGAAGCGAGGGAGCAGGAAGCACGAAAGCCCCCCCGGGGCCTGGGCCAGCACCAGGAAGGCGTCGCTCACCGGGTGGGAGCAGAACCACTTGTGGCCGGTCAGCTCGTACACGCCGGGCTCGCCGGCCGGCTCCGCCCGGGTGGTGTTGGCCCGAACGTCGGAGCCACCCTGCTTCTCGGTCATGGCCATGCCGCACAGCGAGGAGGTGTCCGGGTTGGGATCGAGGAGCCGAGGCTCCCATCCGGCCGCCACCTCCGGGGAGTGCCGGAGCGCGGGGATGGCCGCGTAGGTCATCGACAGCGGGCACATCACCCCGGATTCGGCCTGCGACAGGAGATACATCAGGGCGCCCCTGATCACGTGGGCGCCGGTCCGCGGCTCGCGCCAGGGGAGCGACGGGATGCCCGCCCCCACCCCCAGCCGAAGCAAAGCGGTCCAGGCGGGGTGGAACTCGATCTCGTCGACCCGGTTGCCGAAGCGGTCGTGGGTCCTCAGGACCGGCGGGTTCCGGTCGGCCAGCACGCCGAGCCGCAGCGGCTCCCCACCGACGGTGGCCCCGAAGGCGCGGAGCCCGGGCAGCCCCCACGGGCCGGCTTCGCGTTCGACCGACTCCCGTAGCACGGCGTCCTGCTCGAACAGGTTGTAGCCGTCCAGCGGAGGGGGCTGGTTGGCGACCTCGTGGGTCCGGCGGGTTCGGGCGTGCTCCACGGCGCTCATCGAAGGCCAGGGTACCCCTCAGAAGATGTGGGGGCACCAGGGAGCGCGGGGCGTCCTGAACAGGTCGTCCGCCCGCCGCAGCGCTGCCCCCGACGACGCCTGGACCCGGCCTGCCCGATGGAGCAGGTCGAACGTGGTCCCGCCGAGGTACACGGCTCCCAGGTCGGACACGTCCAGGAGCAGGTCGGGTTCGTCCTCCGTGCGTCCGAACGTCGTCTGACCTGTCCCGGCCTCCAGCCTGAACCGGCCGTCGTTCCACGGGCACAGTCCGTCGGCGACCTGGAGGACCACAGCACCGTCTGCCGCGTAGGAGCGATTCGTCAGCGCCGCCCCCACGTCCACCAGGCGGAGCCAGAACGCGTCATGGAGCCCGAGCTCGAGCCGGCGCGGCTCCGCCAGCATGTACAGCAGGGGCTCGTCGGCGGGCCGCTTCCATCCCGAGACCTTCGCCACCAGGTCGTGGTTCAGGATGAACCGCCACAGGGCCGCGTAGGCGGGCGGGTCCTCGGCCACCAGCTCGTGGACCACCGCCTCGCCCGAGGGGACGCCTTCGTCCCATCCGGACTTGACCCGGTACGTCAGGTATCCGTCGACCCGGCCCCCCGCCTCGTGCAGCACGAAGAACAGCGGGCTGGCCCCGTGGCGGTGCTCCTCGAGGTCGGAGAACAGCGCCTTCCACCAGGCGGGCGACCGCCCCAGCATCCCGGGGACCGCCGGCCGCACCCGCTCGTAGGCGGCGGGCATGGCCCGCAGCGCCTCGTCGCGTTGGACCATCCGGAGCCGTCCGGGATCCGGCGGAAGGGGCCGGGCGAACGCGGTTCGGGTCCGGTCGATGTCGAACCGCGCGTGCAGCGTGGACATCCCGTAGCCGAACCGCTGGTAGATCGAGCCCTCCGAGGCCCACAGCCCCGCCAGCGCCTCGCCCCGGTCCCGGATGTCCGCGAGCTGCCGCCGCATCAGCTCGGTGAGGACGCCCCGCCGCCGGTGGGTGGGGACGACGGCCACGCCGGTCACCCCGGCCAGCGGCATCGTTCCCCCGGGCACCGTGAGCTCCATGGAGTAGGCCGCGGCCGAGCCGACGATGTCGGCTCCGTCGAACACCGCCAGCGTTCGATCGAGCTCCAGGGTCTCCCGCTCGAGTTGCCGGTGCTCTTCGGAGATGGCCTCGCCGAAGGCATTGCCGATGGCGGTCAGCCAGGCGTCGACCTCGCCCTCCTCGACCGGTCTGATCTCGAGATCCATCGAGCCCCCAGGTTCCTCGTTGCCAGACGAACCTCAAGGGTAGATGCTCTTTCCGTGGACGGCGTGCGGGAGTTCCTGTGGAAGGCCCGGGGCGGGCCCTTCTCGATCCTCCTGGGGGAACGGGTGTTCGCCCCCACGAGCACCAGCCGGGAGATGGCCGAGGGACTCATCGTGCATCCGGGCGAGACCGTGATCGACGTCGGGGCCGGGTCGGGCATCCTGTCGTTCGTCGCGGCGAAGCTCGGGGCGTCGAGGGTCTTCGGGACCGAGGTGAACCCGCAGGCGGTGGAGTTCGCCGACCTGAACGCCGAACGCCTCGGGCTGGCAGACCGGATCTCGTTCCGCCTGGGCAGCCTGTTCGAACCCCTGAAGGGGCTCCGGGCGAACGTGGTGATCGGCGACGTCTCGGGGATCCCCGACGAGATCGCCGCGGAGAGCGGGTGGTTCCCGGGGGGCTTCAGCGGCGGCCCCACCGGGGCGGAGGTGCCCATGGCCATGCTCGAGGCCTCACGCGAGCACCTGGTGCCCGGAGGCCGGCTCTACCTGCCGACCGCGTCGATCCAGGACGAGCGATCCGTGCTTCGAACGGCCCGGCGGTTGTTCGGAGAGGGTCGGGTCAAGGAGCTCCGGGAACGGCTCATGCCGATGCCCGGGAAGCTCTCCGAGAGCGCGGTGGTCCGGCGGTTCATGGACTCCGGGGTGGTGGAGTTCTTCCGGAAGGGCAGCCGCCTGCTGTGGCGGCTTCGGGTCTGGGAGCTGACGGCTCCGCCTTCGTGATCAGGCCGCAGCGGCCCGCCGGGCGGTCTCGGCGATCTCGCCATCCTCTGGAAGCCTCGTCCACACGCCGACGACCTCGCCGTTCCCGCCGGTGACCGCGATGGTCGGGACCGTTCGGATGCCGTACCGGCCCGCCACGTCGGGCCAGTCGTCCAGCTCGATCTGACGGTACGGCACCCCCGCCTCGTCGGCCAGCGCGATGAGCTTGGGGCGGGCCGCCCGGCAGGGCGCGCAACCGTTCGAGGAGAACTGCACGATGGCCGGCCCGGCCACGCCGAGCTCGCGCAGATGGAGCCGCTGCAGCCGCCGGGGCGGCGACTTCCACAGGCGGTAGCCGACGAATCCCGCCAGGACCACGGCCATGGCGATGGCCAGCCGGAGGAGCATCTAGGTTCGAGCCTCCACCCGGTGGCTCGGCACGACCAGCTTCGTGGCCACCCTGCCCCGGGTCAGCGCGCGGCGGGCGATCACGTAGAGCTCGCAGCCCACGCACAGGCCCGTGGTCGCCGCCAGCAGCGCCAGCACCGAGACGATCAGGCCCAGGGTCCATCCGGCCGCGTGCCAGCCCCCGACGTAGTAGGCCAGCGAGCCCGCCCCCAGGAAGACGAGCCCGAGCGTGTTGGCGAACCTCGGCGGCGCCGCTTCCTCCAGCTCGCGCGGGGGGCCGAACCTCAGGGTGCGCTTCGCTCCCCGGAACAGCCATGCGTAGAGGTTCGTGGAAGGGCCGCCCAGCGAGGCGCCGGCCAGGACCACCGCCAGGACGGGCAGGACCTGGGGCCAGCCGAACACGAACCCGGCCAGCAGGACGGCCCCGGTGATGGCCTGGCCCAGGCGAGGCTGCCTGGGATCGACGAGCTTGCTCATTGGATCACCTCGCTCCGTTCGGGCCGACGGACTGCCGTAATCCTATCCGAGGGATAGGAATTTCGCGCAGCCGGGCGAAGCCCCTACAGTTGGGTCGTGGCCGAACCGCTCCCGACCTCGCTGGAGGAGCCACCCCCGACGACCGCACCCACCCGGCTTCCCTCGCCGGAGCGGCGGCTGCTGATCGGGGAGGTCCTGGTGGTCCTGGCGCTGTCGCTGCTGCCGAGCGCGGTCGACGCGCTGATCACCCTGTTCGAGGCGCCGGTGTCGCGGAGCGTCGCTGTGGCCCTGTACCCCAGCGTGGAGCTGGCCCGCCAGCTCAACGACATCGTGTTCGCCCTGGCCCCGGTGGCGCTGGTCCTCTACCTGATCCGCCGGAACGACGAACGCCCGGCCGACTTCGGGCTGGCCACCGGGACGCTGCGCCGGGACGTCCCGTGGGGACTGCTGGTGGCGATGATCGTGTCGGCGGTGGGGCTGGGCCTGTACCTCGCGGCGATCGCCCTCAACGTGAACAGGTTCGTGGTGCCGGTTCCGCCGCTGGGCCACTGGTGGACGATCCCCGTGCTGGTGCTCGGTTCGTTCCAGAACGGCCTGCTGGAAGAGGTGGTCGTGGTGGGCTACCTGATCCGAAGGCTGGAGCAGTTCGGGTGGGGGCCGGTGGGGGTGGTCGCGGCGAGCGCGCTGCTCAGGGGGTCCTACCACCTGTACCAGGGATGGGGCGGGTTCGCCGGGAACGTCCTGCTGGGGGTGTTCTTCGCCTGGATCTTCCTGCGGTGGCGAAGGGTGTGGCCCCTCGTCACCGCGCACTTCGTGGTGGACTCGCTGGCCGGGATGGCCTACATCGCGTTTCGGGGCCACTGCGTCTGGAAGCTGTGCGTGAAATGAGCCCGGCCGCGACCGAGGACCCGTTCGTCGGCAAGGCCGAATGGTTCGACCATGGCTACCGGGAGACCACCCACGCCAGGATCCGGCTCGAGCTGGTGCTGGAGCGGTTGCTTCGCCGGCTGCCCCCGCCCCCGGCCCGGGTGCTGGACGCCGGCGGGGGCACGGGAGCCTTCTCCATCCCGCTGGCGCTCCGCGGCTACGAGGTGACCGTACTGGACCGTTCGGCCGAGTGGCTCTCCGTGGCGGGGACGAACGCGGCCTCGGCGGGCGTGTCCGTTCGCCTGGTGGAGGGTCCGGCGGAGCAGGCGCCCTCGCTGACCCCGGGGCCGTTCGACGCCGTGCTGTGCCACACCGTGCTGATCTACGCGGAGGACCCGGCCGGGGTGCTGTCCGCGCTGCGGGATGTGGCCGTGCCTGGAGCGTTGCTGTCGTCGCTGGAGAAGAACCGCGATGCCCTGGCCGTCCGGCCGGCCAAGCAGGGCGACTTCGCCGAGGCGCTCCGGGTGATGGACGACCCGGTGGCGTCGGGCCGGTTGGGGATCCCGAACCGGGCCCTCTCGAGCGGCGAGCTCCGGTCGATGATGGTGGCGACCGGGTGGGTCCCCACCGGGTGGGGCGGCATCCGGGTCCACTCCGACGGCGTCTTGCAGCCCGTCGACCCGGAGACGTTCGACACGCTGATGGCCCTGGACCGGAAGGCCTCCACCGGGGAGCCGCACCGGCGGTTCGGCCGCCTCCTCCACGTGTTCGCCCGGGCGTGGGAACCCGAGCCCCTGGGGGCCATCCAGGAGCGGTCGTTCGAACGGGCCGGGCCGGGTCTCCTGGAGTCGTGGCCACCGGCGAACGCCCTGTCCCTTGCGGACCTGGACGGGTTCGTGGATCGAAAGCGGTACGCGGGGCTGTCGACCACCAGGCCCGGCGGGCGGCCCCATTCGACCATGGTGGCCTACTGCCTGCGCGACGGCCGGATCTGGCTGCCCAGCGTGGGCCAGGCCCAGCGGCTTCGAAACGTCGAGGCCGAACCCTCGGCGACGCTGCTGGTCACCGAGGGCGAGGGCGACCATCACGTGGCCGTCCTGATCGAGGGGTCGGTGACGGTCCGCCGTGACGTGAACGCGTTGCTGGACGGCTGGCTCCGCGAGGCCTGGCGCGAGCGGTACGGCTCGGAGCTGACGTGGGCCGGTGCGGTGATCGAGCTGGTGCCGACGAAGGTGCTCTCGCACGACGCCCGATGAAGGGTTCGGCCCCGTCGGACGTACGATCTTGGCCGTGGCCATCCGCGACGAGGTCCGGCTGACCAGGTACAGCCACGGGGCCGGTTGAGCCTGCAAGCTCGCCCCGAGCGACCTGGCCCAGGTCCTGGGCCGCCTGACCCCAACCGAATACCCCCCCGAGGTCCTGGTCTCGCCAGAGACGGGGGACGACGCCGCGGTCTACGTGCTGCCCGGCGCGGGCGGCCTGGCCCTGATCCAGACCGTCGACTTCTTCACGCCCATCGTCGACGATCCGTTCGACTGGGGCCGCATCGCCGCGGCCAACGCCTTCTCCGACGTCTACGCGATGGGGGGGCGTCCGGTGACGGCGTTGAACGTGGTGGCGTGGCCGGTGGAGGAGCTGTCGCTGGACCTCCTGGTGGAGGTCCTGGAGGGCGCCGCGGCCGTGGCCCGGGAGGCCGGCGTGGCCATCGTGGGAGGCCATTCGATCCACGACCCCGAGCCGAAGTTCGGCATGGCCGTGACCGGGTTCGTCCAGGCCGACGCCGTGGTCCGGAACTCCACCATGCGGCCGGGGGACAGGCTGGTCCTGACCAAGCCGCTCGGGATCGGGATCGTCGCCACCGCGGTGAAGCGGGGGGAGGCCACGGACGAACAGGTCCGACGGGCGGTGGAGCTCATGACCACGCTGAACCGCGCTGCCGCCGAGGCCATGGTCGAGGTGGGGGTCTCCGCCGCCACCGACGTCACGGGGTTCGGCCTCCTCGGACACCTGCACGTCGCGCTGGAGGCCTCCGGCGCCGCCGCGCGGATCGACGCGTCCGCGGTCCCCCTCCTCTCAGGAACGCTGGAGCTGGCCGAACGGGGCATCGTGCCGTCGGGGACGCGTTCGAACCACGAGTTCGTCTCGCCCTCCACCGACTGGGGCCGGCTCTCGGAGGCCGAACAACTCGTGCTGGCGGACGCCCAGACCTCAGGCGGCCTGCTCATCTCGGTTCCCGCCGATCGGAATGGGGCGTTGACCGAGGCCCTCCAGCGGCGAGGCGTCAGTGGCGCGGAGATCGGCCGGGTCGAACTCGCGCCGCGCGGCCATATCCGCATCGACGGGCGCCTGGCGTCCTGAAGTCACAGCTTTGACGCCCGGGCATTCGGCTGGGCGATCGTCAGTCCCGGCTCCAAGGCGTCAGTCGACGAGGGGACTGATCCCGTAGTCGCATGTCCGTGCGGCGACATCGCCCGAGCCGCTCAGAAGCTCGATCCGAATGAACAGCGGTGTGTCCGGAGGGAGGTCGGCGAGAGGGACCCAAACGCGCGAGCGGCTGGTGAAGATCGCATCACTGCCACGGAGCAGATGTCTCAAGGCCTCGGTGTCGACCAGGAAGAGGGATGAGCGGTCGATCGCTGTTTGGTGCGGCGGGGCGGCGATCGAGAACACCGGCCCGGAGGAAACGGAGTACCGAAGGTGTTCTCCACTGTCACAGGGCACCGGTTTCCCATCAGCCGCGAACGCGTCGTGCACAGACCAGCGAGACACGAACCGTTCGTTTGCCGGCGCCTCCACGCGGACCTGGAAGAGAACGATGTATCCAAGGCTGTCCAGCTGGGCGGGATCGAAGTTGCTGTGAAGTCCCGTTTCGGACACGTACCTCTGAAAACGGGCGTAACCGTCCACCTTCAACACCTGGAGGTGTGGTCTGGGTCCCTGGACGGTCGCCGTGGCTCCAAGGATGGTCGCAAGGCCCGCCATCGCTCCGGCCGTCGTGGCGATCCGCACCCGCCGTTTGGCCCGCCCCACCGGGGAGGGCGAGCCCGCAACAGTGCGGGGCCCGGGGCCATCCCCACGGGTGCGGAAACGTTTGATTGTGGCGCCAGCCAGTTCGACGAGGTCCAGCCCGACGACCAGTCCCACGGCAGCGGCAATCGAGTAGAACGGCACCGACTCCCAACCTCCGTGGAAGGCGCCGATCCCAACACGCTGCACCAGAAACCCGAAGACCGCCAGGATTGTGGCCACGCAGATCGCCACGACCAGCGCAAGAAGGCGGCCGACGAGATCGAAAGGGACCTCGACCGGGAGGGCCACGCCCAGGGCTCGACACAGACTCGACTCGGTGGGAGAGACCTCGTTGAGGAGCACTACCCCCTTGAGACGGAATGCCCACACCGGGAGGGAGAGGATGGCCCACAGGGATCCGCCGACGATGAAGATGGCTCCCACCGCTTCCTGCGGCTGGACCGCTGCGATCAGGGACTTGTGGTCGTTCGTCAGGAATGCCACGAGCATCTTGATCAGGGAGTGCGAGTACGGCTTGGATTGCAGAACGTAACGGAACACCAGAAAGGCCAAGCCGAACGCCGCCACCAGGGCCAGAGACAGCGAGCGCTTTACGGGCACCGGCGGTACGGACTTTTCGTACGACTCGATGCGCGAAAGCGCAGCGTCGGCGTCTCGGTGTTCGACCTCGAGCGAGGTGCGCTTGTACAGGCCCCGCTTGATGGCGCCCAGTGCCCCGAACACATGGCTGGATACGAACTGTCGGACCAGCCACGAGATGGCCCCGCGGACGAACGGCACGCGCACCAGCGCGTGCAAGGTCCGTTCCCTCCTCGAGGACCGGCCTGACAGGGCGGCGTCCTGAGTCAACAGTTCCTGGGTGATGGGAGAGGTCCGGGCCAGGGCGGCCTCGTATGCCTGCAGGAGTGTTCGAGTCTGATCCTCGATCATCATCCCGTTGTTCGCATCGCTACTCACAAGACCCCACCACCTCTGGGCTCGCGCCGAGGGCATCCCAACTCCCACGCAGGCGAGGCATTGTGCGCATGGCTCGGGGTGTTCGCAAGGGCCGAAGGCGTCATCCAAGCTGCGGCCACTGGATCCGGCCCGCGCGTCGAAGGTCGGCTTGGGGTGGCAACGGTGCCGCAGCCGTGTGCTTCCGTAAGGGGTCCGGTCGATCATGCCAAGGCGGCCTGGCCTGCCACAGGTGGAGGTCCGCTGCGGACGTCGATGGCCAGTGGTAAATTCAACTGGATCGGTAGGAATATGGCCCGTTCGAACCATCGTTGAGGAGAAGGTGATCCGGATCCCGAAGGCCATCCGCGACCAGATGGTGGAACACGCGATGGGGGAGCTGCCCAACGAGGCCTGCGGCTTGCTGGCCGGGCAGGACGGCGGCTTCGTCCACTTCTACCCCATGACGAACGCCGACCACAGCCCCGTCACCTATCGCCTCGAGCCGAGGGACCAGATCCGGGTGTTCAACGAGATCGAGGAGCGGGGCTGGCAGGTCGCCGGGATCTTCCACTCGCACACGCACACCGAGGCCTACCCGTCGCCCACCGACCGGGGCCAGGCGTTCTACCCCGAGGCGTACTACGTGCTCGTCTCGCTGTGGGACAGGGACGATCCCGTGATCCGGGGATTCACCATCCGCGACGGCGAGGTCGAGGAGCAGGAGGTTCGGATCTCATGAGTGGCTTCGGCGCAGGCGGATTCAGCGAGGAGCAGGTGCTGCGCTATTCGAGGCACATCATCCTGCCGAAGATCGGTGCGGCGGGACAGCGGAAGCTGCTCGAGGCCAAGGTGCTGTGCGTCGGGGCCGGCGGCCTCGGCTCGCCGGTGGCGATGTATCTGGCCGCGGCGGGGGTGGGGACCCTCGGGATCGTGGACTTCGACAAGGTGGACCTGACGAACCTCCAGCGCCAGCTCCTGCACGACACCGACGACGTGGGCAGGCCCAAGGTGGACTCGGCCGCGGAGCGCCTGAACGGGATCAACCCGGACGTGAACGTGGTCAAGCACGACACCGTGCTGTCCTCCGACAACGCGTTCGACATCATCGGGCAGTACGACCTGGTGGTGGACGGCAGCGACAACTTCCCCGTCCGCTACCTGGTGAACGACGCCACCCAGATGTTGGGCAAGCCGCTGGTCTACGGCTCGATCTTCCAGTTCGACGGGCAGGCCAGCGTGTTCCTGCCCGGGCCGGAGACCCCGTGCTACCGGTGCCTGTTCCCCGAGCCGCCCCCGCCGGGGACGGTCCCGAGCTGTGCCGAGGGGGGCGTGTTCGGCGTCCTGCCGGGCATCATCGGCTCGATCCAGGCCGTGGAGGCCATCAAGCTGGTCACCGGCGTCGGCGAGCCCCTCGTCGGGAGGCTGCTGCTGTTCGACGCGCTGGACATGGAGTTCACCACGGTCAAGCTGCGGTGGGACCCCGACTGCCCGGTCTGCGGGAAGCACCCCATGGTGACCGAGCTGATCGACTACGACCAGTTCTGCGGGCTCGCTCCGGGCGAGGGTCCGCTGGAGGCCGAACACGGGGTCCCCACGTCCGCGTCGATGGAGGCCTGATCGACATGAGCACGAACGGAAGCGTGAAGGTGAAGGTGCCGACGATCCTGCGCCAGCTCGTGGGGGGCGCGGCCGAGGTGGATGGGCACGGGGAGACCGTTCGGGACCTCCTGCAGGACCTCGAACGCCGCTACCCCGGGGTCACCGGGCGCATCCTGACCGACGACGGCAGGCTGCACCGGTTCGTCAACCTCTACGTGAACGACGAGGACGTGCGCTACCTGGGCTCGCTGGAGACCGAGGTCCAGGCCGGCGACACCGTGTCGATCCTTCCGGCCGTGGCGGGTGGCTGACCCGAAGCTCAGGGGCCGAACGCCCGCAGCGTGCCGTCGGCGTCTCCAACGTAGAGCTTCCCGTTGACGACTGTCGGGGCCGACCAGGCCTGGGCGGTGAAGGCGGTCCCGCTGTTCCACAGCTCCGTTCCGGTGGCCGCGTCGTAGGCGTGAAACGTGTTCCCGGGCCCGTCCCCGAAGTACACGACCCCGTTGGCAACGGTCGGTGAGCCCTCGGGCTTCTGCCCGTTGACCCCGGCGGTCTGCTGCCACGCCAGCGACAGGGTGCAGACGGAGGTCACGGTGAAGGCGAGCAGGCCGTGGGTGTACTGGCCGGTGGCGTCGGCGGCCGCGACGTAGACCATGTTCTGCGCGGGGGAATAGGCGGCCACGGTCTGCAGCCTGCCGTCGTTCTTCTCGACCGTGAGGGTCTGGACGGGGCCCGAGGCGAGCGAGTCGCGGTCGTAGAGGTACAGGTTCCCCGACTTGTTCGGCGCCACCAGTTGGGCCGGGCACCCCGGAGCCTGGAACAGGGTCGGCGTGGTCCCGAAGTCGAGGTCGCCCGAGGTCAGGTTCGGCGTGTGGTAGCTCTTCACGTTGAGGAACGCGTCCAGCCGGACCACCGAGTCCGCGTAGGGCTGGTTCTCCGGGAAGGCCAGGGCGTTCCCGGTGGCCACGTAGACGTCGGCGTTCGCCAGGTCGATGGAGACGCCGCCGGTGCCCCACACGCCCCCGCCGTCCAGTCCGGTCGGTTCGTCGACCACCCAGGTCTCCCGGATCGTCGCCGTGGTGACGTCGATCAGGACCACCCGGCCCTGATACGGACCGATGTCGCAGTAGCTGGCCACGGGGACGTACAGCTTCGACCCGAGCAGGGTCACCCCGCTCCACAGGTGCTCGTGCAGGACGTTCGTGCTGATGGTGACGGGCCACCCGGGAGCGATGGCTCCGGTGGAGAGGTCCAGGGCATACTCCTGGTCGTCGCCGCCGGAGACGTACAGGCGGTGGCGGGGCCGGTCGATGGCCATCGTCCCGTCCACGCCGTAGGGGCCGCCGCAGCCGTCGGTGGTGGCCTCGATGCCGACGAACTGGTCCCAGATCTCCTGACCGTTCGAGGCCCGCACGGCGTGGACGTGGCCGTCCTCCGCGGCGATGTAGACCACGTCCATGGTGGTCCCGTGGGTCTTCACGTTCGTGGCGAGGAGCGCCTGGCTCACGGTGACGGCGCCGAGCGGGAACGACCACAGTTGATGGAGCTGCCCGGCGTTCGACGTCCCCAGCAGGGTCTCGTTCGGGTTGTCGCCCGAACGCGCCACGTCGAATCCGAACGTGGTCCAGCTCACCTTGGTCGCCCGCCCCGCATGGGCCTCCGCGGGGGCGAGCAGGCTCACGGCGAGGAGAGCTGCCAGCACCGGAACGAGAGATCGGTGGCGCATCGCCCTTCCTTTCGGTGGCGTGGGTCTCCGGACAGAGCGTTTTCCTCCGGGCCCCGGCTGCGGTAGGGTACTGATGCAGGGATCGAAAGGCGGTACCCACGCCCGGTCGGTCGCGGGAGACCGAGTTCCTTCGAAGGAAGGACTTGGAATCGGGACGCTTGGTCGCCGCCTCTCGATCCCTCGTGTCGTCAGGCGCGCTTCCGGGGTGGGTCGAAGAAGGGCAGGTCGACGACCGTCGCCGGCACCCTGCCCCTCCGGGCCTCCACCGTCCATTCGAGCTGCAGGGGCGTCCCGGGTTCGGCATGATCGGCGCGGATCGACGCCAGCGCGACGGCCTTCTTGAGGATGGGGCTCCACGCGGTGCTGGTGGCCCGGCCCACCTGCCGCCGGCCGTCGTGGACGGGAACCGGTTCCCTGGAGGTGGCCGGGGAGAGCGCCGGCGGGAGGTCCCGGGCGGCGAACAGCGATTCGATCCCCTCCCAGTCCGCCTCCAGCCCGACCAGCCGTCGCGGCGGCCCGCCGTTCGCCTGTTCGCGCCGGAGCGCCCGCTGGCCCGTGAACGGCGCCGGCTTGTCGAGCTTCGTCAGCGTGCCGAGGACCCCGAGCTCGAACGGCGAGTAGGCCTGCTCGGGGATCATGGCGTGCCGCGAGCTCGTGTAGTCGACCTCCAGCAGGATCAGGCCGGCCTCCACCCTGACCACATCGAGGGCGAGCATCCCGGCGGGCCGGATGCCAAACGCCCGGCCGGCATCGACCAGGGCGTCCCACAGCTCGGGGGCGCGTTCGGCGTCGCCCCACAGCTCGTAGCCGAGGTCGCCCGTGTAGCCCGTGCGCGACACGTCCACCTGTATGCCGCGCACCGATGAGGCCCGCCGCCGGAAATACCTGAGGTCGGACCATTCGGCCTCGGTGGCGGCCTCCAGGACGTGGCGCGACAGGGGCCCCTGCAGGGCCACGGCCCCCACCGCCTCGGTGACGTCCTCGACCTCCACGTCGAGGCCCGAGGCGTTCATGCGGAACCATCGCAGCGAGGGGTCGGCCGCGGTCCACCGGAAGGTGTCGTCGTCGAGGCGGGCCACCGTGCCGTCGTCGACGACCTTGCCCTGTTCGTCGCACCAGCACGTGTAGTAGACCTGGCCGGGCTGGAGCTTCGTGGCGTCGCGGGTGATCACCCGGTCGATCAGCCGCACCGCGTCGGGCCCGGAGACCCGGTACTTGTAGAGCGGCGAGACGTCGATCAGGGCGGCGGCCTCGCGGATGGCGTTGTACTCGATGTCGTGGTGGTCGGCGTACTGGCTCGCCGCGTAGTACCCGGCCCACTCCCGCCACGACATCTTGCGGTTGAGAAGGGAGGTCCGAGGATGGAACGCCGTCCCGATGCCCACGAGAGACGAATGCTATCGGTTCGGCCGTCGATCCCGGGCCGAACCTGGTGGTCGCGTCGGTAGAGTATGCCGACTCGGGGAGGAGACGCTCCGGGATGCCGCGACGCTACGACGCGATCGTCATAGGAGGGGGCCACAACGGGCTCGTGGCTGCCGCCTACTTGGCGCAGGCGGGCCGGAAGACCCTGGTGCTCGAACGCCGCCACGTCCTGGGGGGGGCCGCCGTCACCGAGGAGGTCTTCCCCGGGTTCAGGTTCAGCGTGGCGTCCTACGTGGTGTCGCTGCTGCGGCCCGAGATCATCCGGGAGCTCGACCTGCCGAGGCACGGCCTGCAGATCCTCCCGCTCGACGGGACGTTCACCCCGCTCGACGGCGACCACCTGTGGAGGTCGAACGACCACGGCAGGACCATGCGGGAGCTTCGACGCTGGTCGCTCACCGACGCCGAGGCCTACGAGGAGTACGGCCACCTCATGGTGGACATGGCCCGGTTCATCAAGCCGGTGCTCTCCCTCACCCCGCCCGACCCGGTGGCGCGGGTCGATCCTCGCCAGTGGCTCGGCGTGGCGGGCCTGGCCCGGAGGTTCGGCCGCCTCCCCCAGCGGCTGCAGGCCACGTTCGTCCAGCTCATGACCATGAGCGCGGCCGACTTCCTGGAGCAGTGGTTCGACACCGACCCCCTGGTGGCGACCATGTCCGCGTCGGGCATCATCGGGACGTTCCAGGGGGTCCGTTCGCCCGGCACCGCCTACGTCCTGCTCCACCACTACATGGGGGAGATCGACGGCTCCTTCAGAGCGTGGGGCATCCCCAAGGGCGGCACCGGCGGGGTCAGCCTGGCCATCGCCGGCGCCGCCAGGGCCGCCGGGGCCGAGATCCGGTGCGAGGCACCTGTGGCCAGGGTCCTCGTGCGCGACGGCCGGGCGGTGGGTGTAGCCCTTGAAGGCACCGGCGAGGAGATCGGAGCGCGCGCCGTCCTCTCCAGCGCCGACGTCCGGCGGACCATGCTGGGCCTGGTCGAGCCGGGCACGCTGTCGCCGGAGTTCGAACACGAGGTTCGCCGGTTCAAGTTCCGGGGCTCCAGCGGCAAGGTGAACCTGGCCCTGGACGGCCTGCCGGAATTCGAATGCCTCCCCACCGCCGAGACCGGCGGGGAGCACCTCCGGGGGGCCATCTCGTTCTCGCCCTCGGTCGACTACATGGAGCGGGCCTACGACGACGCGAAGTACGGCCGCCCCAGCCGGCGGCCCTTCATCGACATGGTCATCCCCACGCTGGTCGATCCCTCCATGGCTCCCCCCGGCAAACACGTCATGAGCTGCTTCGTGCAGTGGGCGCCCTATCACCTCGCCGGCGGCGCCTCATGGGACGACGGGCAACGCCAGGCCTTCGGCGACGCCGTCATCGACACCGTCGAGGAGCGCGCCCCCAACATCCGCGACCTGATCCTCCACGCCCAGGTGCTCACGCCGCTGGACATCGAGCGCGATTTCGGCCTGACCGAGGGCAACATCTTCCAGGGGGAGCTGTCGCTGGAGCAGCTGTTCTGGGGGAGGCCGGTCCCCGGGTTCGCCAGGTTCCGAACGCCCGTCCGCGGCCTGTGGCTGTGCGGGTCGTCGGCCCATCCGGGCGGTGGGCTCATGGGTGCGCCGGGCCGCCTGGCCGCGCTGGAGCTGTTGAAGGCCGGGAGGAACGCGATCGGGAGGTCCGCGTAGATCCCGCCCCGACCGTCGGAGAGGAGAGACCCATGCACCCTCGTGTGGTGAGGTCACCCGGTACCAGGTGGTCGCCTCGAGCTGACCTCGCCGGCCCATGACCTCAGCGCCGGCGCGGCCTTCCGCAGGGCCCGCAGCGCGTGGATGCCGCCCAGCACCGTGGCGACCGGCCGCCACAGCGGGCGGTCCGGCGTGTCCGAGATGGCTCGAAGGACGACGAACGGAAGCCCGGTCGTGGCGGCCTGGCTCAGCCAGGCCGACTCCATGTCCACCGCGATGGCCTCGGCGGCGACCAGCCGCGTGCGCTCCTCCCGGGACAGGCGGAGGCGGGCGACCGACGCGACCCGGCCGACCCAAGGCCGGAGGCCCGCGGCCGACAGCGCCGCCACCAGGGGATCGGTGAGGCAGGACACCACCCGACCATCCGGAGCGAGGATCTCCGAGGCCACGACGATGTCGCCCGGCCGGAGGTCCGGCGTGAGTGCGCCGGCCACGCCGGCCACGGCGATGGCTCGAGGTGTCGAGGATTCGGCCTCCAGCCGCCGGACCGATCGGGCCGTACCGGTCCGAACGATCCGCGCCTCGGGCCGGACCCCTCGAACGGCGCGAGCCTCCAGAAGGAGTGGGGCGAACACGACCGGCCTGCCGTTCACCGGCGAGCCCCGGCCGATGGCGGCCCACCCGTCATCACGCGGTGAACGATGCCACCGGACGGCGTGGACCGTCCTGCGTGAACGGGGCTTGGGCACAACTCTCCCGGTCCTCCGGGAGGCGTGTCGGTGGGGGCTGGGATAATCGCCCTCGATGCGGGCGAACGACATCCTCGACGCGATCGGCGACACCCCGCTGGTGGGCATCCAGCGGCTGTCGCCGAACCCGAGCGTCAAACTGTGGGCGAAGCTGGAGGGGCAGAACCCCACCGGTTCGCTGAAGGACCGCATCGCCAGGGCCATGATCGAGGACGCCGAGGCCTCCGGCGCCCTGACCCCGGGGAAGGTCATCCTCGAACCGACGTCGGGGAACACCGGCATCGCCCTGGCCATGGTGGCCGCCCGGAAGGGATATCGGCTCACCATCGTCATCCCGGAGAACGCCAGCGACGAGCGGATCCGGCTGCTCGAGCTATTCGGCGCCGAGCTGGTGTTCACCCCGGCGGACAAGGGGACGAACGGGGCCATCGACGTCGCCCGGCGGATGACCCAGGCCGGAGACAAGTATTTCATGCCGTTCCAGTACGGGAACCCGGCCAACCCCCGGGCTCACTACGAGGGGACCGGCCGGGAGATCCTCCGGGACCTCCCCGAGGTCACCCACTTCGTCGCCGGCCTGGGCACGGGAGGGACGCTCACCGGCGTGGGCCGCCGGCTCAAGGAGCACGACCCGGCGATCCGGGTCATCGCGGCCGAGCCGGAGCTGGGGGAGCTGGTGTACGGCCTGCGCAGCCTGGACGAGGGGTTCATCCCCCCCGTGCTGGACGAATCCGTCATCGACCGGAAGTTCCTGGTCTCCTCGGCCGACGCCCTCCGGGCCACCCGGGAGCTCACCGAGAAGGAGGGCATCTTCGCCGGCATCTCCAGCGGGGCGGTGCTGCACGTGGCCAGGCGCATCGCCGCCGACCTGGCCGAGGGCCACATCGCCTGCCTGCTGCCCGACGGCGGCTGGAAGTACCTTTCGACCCAGGCCTGGTCGCCCGACCTCGACCTGGCCGAGAAGGCCGTGGAGGAGACCCTCTGGTGGTGAGCGGCGCCGGGAGCGGGAGCCAACGCGATGCCTGACGACCGGCCCATCGGGGTGTTCGACTCGGGACTGGGCGGCCTCACCGTGGCCCGGGCCATCATGGACCTGCTGCCCGGGGAGCCCCTGGTCTACTTCGCCGACACGGGCCGGTTCCCCTACGGGCCCCGGCCTCCCGAGGAGGTCCGGAGGTTCGCCGTGGAGAACGCCACCTACCTGGCGGACCGTGGGGTGAAGCTCCTGGTGGTGGCGTGCAACACGGCCACGGCCCGGGGCCTGCACGAGGTCCGGGAGGCCGTGCCGATCCCCGTGATCGGGGTCATCGAGCCGGCCGTGCGGGCCGCCGTCACCGCCACGCGCAGCGGGCGGATCGGCCTGATCGGCACGGTGGGCACCGTGGCCAGCGGGGCCTATCAGCGGGCGGTCCAACGCCTCGACCCCGAGGGACGCACGGAGGTGGTGGCCCAGGCCTGTCCGCAGTTCGTCGATTTCGTCGAACGCGGCGACACCACCAGCCCGGAGCTCCTCGCGGTGGCCGGGGGCTATCTGGCCCTGCTCCAGCGGTCGAAGATCGACACGCTCATCCTGGGATGCACGCACTACCCGCTCCTGCGGGGGGCCATCCAGCACGTCATGGGGCCCGAGGTGCTGCTGGTCTCCTCGGCCGACGAGACGGCCAGCGACGTCTACGAGAGCCTCACCTCGAACGACCTCCTGCGGACCGCGTCCGCCCCGCCCGAGCACCGGTTCGAGTCCTCGGGCGACCCCGACCGGTTCGCCGCGCTGGTCACGCACTTCCTGCGGGGCGGCCTCCAGGAGGCGCCGCGCCTGGTCCTCGAGCCCACCAGGGACTCACCGTGGAGCTGACCGTCCTGGGGACCAGTGGGGCCTATCCCGGCCCGGGCCGGATGGCCAGCGGCTATCTCGTGCGACACGACGGGTTCAACCTGGTCATGGACCTGGGGAACGGGGCGCTGTCGAACCTGCAGAAGGAGATCCCGTACGGGCGCATCGACGCGGTGGTGGTCTCGCACAGCCACCCGGACCACTGCGTGGACCTCTACGCGCTGTTCCTGGCCCGGTTCTTCCATCCCGAACGCCTGGCGCCGCTGCCCCTGGTCACCGCGCCGGGCGTGTTCGACCGGTTCGCCTCACTGGGTGACCCCGAGGAGGTCCGGGGGACCTACCAGGTGCGCGAGGTCGAACCCGGCGAGTCCTTCGAGCTGGGGCCGTTCCGCATCGGCACCAGGCCGATGACGCACTGGGTCGCGGCGATGGGCATGCGGATCGAAGCCGACGGCCGGGCCCTGGCCTACAGCGGCGACACCGGCCCCACCCCGGAGCTGGAGGCCCTGGGGCGGGATGCGGACCTCCTGATCACGGAGGCCAGCTGGCTGGACGGCCAGGAGGAGGGGAAGCAGCCCTTTCACCTCACCGCCCGGCAGGCCGGGACGCACGCCGCCCGGGCCGCCGCGGACCACCTCCTGCTCTCCCACTTCTGGCCCACCAACGAACGCGAACCCTCGCGGGACCAGGCCGGGGAGGCGTTCGACGGTCCGATCACCCTGGCCGAGGACGGGATGAGGATGGAGGTGGGAGGGTGAACGTCCGGGTGGACGGGCGTGGGTCGAACGACCTCCGGCCGCTCAAGGTCGAGATGGGGTACCTCGAATGGGCCGAGGGCTCGGCCCTGCTCGAGATGGGGAAGACCCGGGTGCTGGTGGCGGCGTCCTTCGAGCCCAGGGTCCCCCGGTTCCTGGTGGGGAGCCGGACGGGGTGGGTCACCGCCGAGTACTCGATGCTGCCCCGTTCGACCTCGGTGAGGACGCCCCGGGAGGTGGTGGCCGGCCGGCCCAGCGGGCGGACCCAGGAGATCCAGCGCCTGATCGGGCGATCCCTGAGGGCCGTGACGGAGCTCGAACGGATGGGCGAGTGCACGATCTGGATCGACTGCGACGTGCTCCAGGCCGACGGGGGGACCAGGACCGCCTCGATCACCGCCGGCTACCTCGCGCTGGCCCAGGCGGTGCTCAGGCTGGCCGAGGCGCGGACCATCCCCGGGGACGTGCTGCGGGACTCGGTGGCCGCGGTCAGCGCCGGCATCGTGGGCGACGACCTCCTGCTGGACCTGGCCTACGAGGAGGACGCCCGGGCCGAGGTCGACTTCAACGTCGTGATGACCGGCTCGGGCGACCTGGTGGAGGTGCAGGGAACCGCCGAGGGCCGGCCGTTCTCCCGGGCTCAGCTCGACTCGCTGCTGGCACTGGCCGCCGACGGGATCGCCCAGCTCGGGGAGTTCCAGCGGGAGACGCTGGCAAGCCTTGGCTGAGGCCGAACCCGGCGGGCCCGGCCCGCCCGAGGGTCGCGTCTTCCCGCCCAGGCTGGCGCTGGCCACGAAGAACCCCGGCAAGGTGCGGGAGATCCTGCGGATCTGTTCGGACTGGCCCACCGAATGGGTCACGTTCGGCCGGGCCTCATGGGAGGACGTCCAGGAGATCGGGGAGACCTACCTCGACAACGCCCTGGCCAAGGCCCGGGCGGTGGCGGCAACCCTCGGGCTGCCCGCCGTGGCCGACGACTCCGGCATCGAGGTCGACGCCCTGGAGGGCCGTCCCGGGGTGCACTCGGCCTACCTCGCCGGCGGGAGGGCGAACGACCTCGACAACCTCCGGCTGCTGATCCGGCTGGTCGCGGAGGTCCCGGACGAACGGAGGACCGCCCGCTACCGCTGCGTTGCGGCGTGCGCCTGGCCGGACGGCCGGGAGGTGTGGGCCGAGGCGACCTGTGAGGGGCGGCAGGTGCTCGAGCCCCGGGGGGAGAACGGTTTCGGCTACGACCCGATGTTCGTGCCCGACGAAGGGCGGGACGCCCTGACCATGGCGGAGCTCGAGGACGACGAGAAGGACCGGATCAGCCACCGGGGCAAGGCCCTGCGGGCGCTCCGAGCGCTGCTGTAGCCGTATGCTCGGCCCGGCTCGGCCCGGCGTGCCGAGCTGACGCCGAAGACCCATCCCGAGGACCGCCGAGAGAGGCCGGAGGACGCGACCATGGATGATGTCGACCAGCCCGCCCGGGAGCTCGCCGACCGCTACTGGGAGGACCTGCTCGCCCTCGAGCCGATCCTGGCCACGGAAGTGGGTGACGAACGGTTCGACGAGCGGCTGCCCGATCCCAGCGAGGAGGGCCGGGCCAGGCGGGAGGCGATCCAGCGAGCCGCCCTCACCGCCCTGGAGGGCATCGAACGTTCGGCCCTGGACGTGACCACCCGGACCACCCTGGATGTGATGGAGGCGATCGCCCGGCGCGACCTGGACGACCTGGAGTACCGGTTCGACCGGTTCGGTGCCGTGCTCCACCTGTGGGGCCCGCCGGGCCTCCTGGCCGAGCTGGGCTCGCTCCAGCGGGCCGACACCAGGGAGCGCCGGGAGCGCTACCTCCGGCGCCTGAAGGCGATCCCGACCTACCTGGAGGAGATCGGGAAGGTCGCCACCGACGCCGCCCAAGTCGGCCAGACCGTCCCCGAGGTGGTGGTGGACCGCACCATCGCCCAGGTCGAACGCCTGGTGGCCGGCGATCCGGCCGACTCGCCCGCGCTGAAGCCGCTCCCCGAGGACATCCCCGACGACGAACGCCAGCGGTTCGTCGATGCCGTCTCCCGAGAGGTCGTTCCCGCCTACGAGCGCTACCTGCAGGTCCTGAAGGACTACCGGCCCCGCGCCAGGGCCACCATCGGCCTGTCCGCCCTGGACCGGGGAGAGGAGATGTACGCGGCCCAGGTCCGGGCGTGGACCTCGCTGACCCTTTCGGCCAAGGAGATCCACCGGATCGGCCTGGACGACCTGGAGCGGATCCAGGACGAACGCCGCCAGGCCGCGAGCCGCCTGGGGTTCCGGGACGCCCGGGCCGCCCTGGCCGAGCACGAGGCCAGCGGGCTGAACCGGGCCGGCAGCCGCCAGGAGCTGCTGCGCCTGGCCGAGGAACAGGTCCGGCGGGGCTGGGAGGCCGCCCCCACGATGTTCGGCCGGATGCCCCGGGCGAACTGCGAGGTGCGCCCGGTGGAGGAGTTCCGCGAGGCGGACATGCCGTTCGCCTGGTACCAATCGCTCAGTCCCGACGGGTCGCGGCCCGGCATCTACTACGTGAACACGGCCGATCTCGACCAGCGGCCGTTGAACCACGTGGCCACCACCACCTACCACGAGGCCAACCCGGGCCACCACTTCCAGGTGGCCATCGAGATGGAGCTGGAGGACCGCCCGGCCCTGCGCCGGTTCGCCGGCATCCTGGCCGGCAGCGCCTTCATCGAGGGGTGGGGCCTGTACAGCGAACGCCTGGCCGACGAGATGGGCCTGTTCGTCGACGAGTACGAACGGATCGGCATGCTGGAGGCGCAGGCGTGGCGGGCCGCCCGCCTGGTGGTCGACACCGGCATCCACGTGTTCGGCTGGGACCGGGACCGCTCCATCGCCCAGCTCGAGGAGGCCGGCGTGCCCCACGTCGACGCCGTGGTCGAGACCGACCGCTACATCGGCCTGCCCGGCCAGGCCCTCTCCTACAAGCTGGGGCAGATGGAGATCGAACGCTGGCGGGCCGAGGAGGGCGAACGCGCCGGGGCCGGGTTCGACCTCAAGGCCTTCCACGACCGGCTGCTGGCGCTGGGGTCCCTTCCGCTTCCCGCCCTCGACCGGGAGCTGCACGCCTGACCTGGCTCATCCAAAGCCCGAGCCGAATTGGGCCGAAAGGCCGAGGTACGGGTCCCTCGGCCGGGGGTAGACTTCGGGCCGGTTCGACCCCACGGAGGTCGATGAGAGTGTTCGATCAGGGCTCGCAGCCCGACCTGCCGCTCCCCGAGCACGTGCCGGAAGAGCTCGTGCAGCGCTACGGGGCGAAGGCCCGCAGGACGGTGAGAGGAAGCCGAACGTGGCGGCACCCGTTCGCCCTGCGGTACCGCCGGGTCCGCCACCTCCTGAAGGACCGGGACCTCTGGGTGCTCACCCTCGTCGTGTTCACCTGGTCCGTCGTGGCTGCGGCGGCCGTGGGCGCGCTGATCTACGCCACGATGATGTTCCCCTGGGCCTTCTGGTTCGTGGTGGTGCCGGTGATCGTGCTGTTCGGGCTGGCCTTCGGCGCCGCGTTGCGCGTCACCCGGCGACGGGAGACCGGGACCCAGGTCTGATCCCAGGCATCTAGCTGGCCCGGCCGGCCTTCGGCGCCGCGGCGGTCGGCTCGGGATCCCGGTGCTTGACCAGCCGGACCAGGGTTCCCGGACGGTGGGGTGTGCCCTCCTTGATGGTGAGCTCGTCCACCAGCGCGGTCATGAGCGGGATGCCGCGACCGTGCCCGTCGATGTCGGGCATGGCCACCCGGCGCCGGAACACGCCCTGGTCCCTGATCTGGACCTCGACGACATGGGAGGAGACCCGGCACTGGATCTCGACCGCGGCGGTGTTGGTGTGGACGATGGAGTTGGCCGCGGCCTCGGAGACGGCAAGGACCAGATCGTCCACGGCGGATCGAGGGAATCCCTCCCCATCCGCCTGGTCCTTGACGAACGTCCTGATCTCGTGGAGCGCGGACGGGTGCGCACGGAAGTTTCGGCTCACCGACGTGGGCCTCCTGATGGGCCAGCGAGAGCTGTCTCTGTATGTCCCCGTTGCCGGGTCCTCCGAGCGGGCGCGAAGGGACCCCCAGTCGTCGGCCCTTGTCTACCCTGCGGCGCCAGTCCTAATCGCTCGCCTCACTGCAGGCGATAGGCCGTCCGCACGTAGTCGGCCAGGAGCCGGGAGGCGCTGAACCCGGGCCCCACCGTCCGCAGCGACGCCTTGACCCTTCGGCTCCACCCGGTGGGGATCCCATCGGGATCGCGCTGGTAGAAGAGCGGCACCACCTCGCTCTCCATGAGGTCGTACAGGATGGCGGCGTCCCTGGCGTCCTGGGCGGCCGGGTCGTCCGCCGGGACCCCGGGGATGGCCCAGCCGTTCGTGCCG
>WNGK01000956.1_pt1 | contig 30583 bp, 29 predicted proteins | sample 5400601 | NCBI WGS metagenome assembly WNGK01 (sample SAMN13153376, study PRJNA577476) | soil metagenome | isolation source: 60 cm soil or saprolite under Garry oak tree replicate 1 | place: USA:California | collected 2016-06-15 | reverse complement strand
AGGGCGAGGCCCCAGACCGTCACGGGCACGAACTGCGCGGCGTGGAGCAGCAGCGAGAAGCTGAGGGCGTCCGCGCGCGGCACGCCGAAGAAGGACAGCGCGAGCACGGTGGCGGCCTGGATGATGCCGATGAAGCCCGGGCTCGACGGGAGGCTGACCCCGAGCCCCACGAAGGCGATGACGGTGAGGGCGGCCAGGAGGGAGAGATCGAGGCTCGCCGCCCAGAAGGCCGTCCAGAACGCGAGCACGACGAAGATCCAGACCATCACGGACCAGATCACGATGGGCACGAGCTGGCGGGGGCGCCGCATGCTCTGCAGGCCGTCGGCCATGACGTCAAAGGCCTGAAGCAGCCGGCGCTCGATGGCGGGCCAGCGGTACGTCAGGGAGTGGATGAAGATGCGGCAGGGTAGCGGCGCCACCGCGATCACCACGAGCGCGAGCAAGAGGACGAAGACGAAAGCGCCGAACATCTCGGCGGCCCAGGCGATCTCACGGGGTGTGGGCACCAGGGTCAGGCTGGTGGCGAGGATCAGCCCGATGGCCAGCCCGTCGAGCGCGCGCTCGACGACCAGGGTGGCCACCACCGTCGACACGCGAGGACCGTGGCGAGCCGCCACGTAGACGCGCAGCACCTCGCCGGCGCGGAGCGGCAGCACGTTGTTGCCCATGTAGCCGATCATCACGGCGTTGAAGAGACGCGCCGGATGAGAGCCGCGAGGAAAGAGATGGCGCCAGCGGATGGAGCGGACCCAGAGGGAGGCGAGGTTGCAGGCCATGCTGAGGGCGAGCCACCGCCACTGGGTATCCGCGAGCCGGGCAAGCACGGCGCCGACGTCCACGTTCCAGAAGAGGTAGACGAGGAGGGTGACACTGATCGCGATCCCGAGAAGGATCTTGACCAGCCGCGCCGCGCCGGGCACGTCCGGCTAGAGTCCGAGCTGCGCGAGGACGGCGTCGAGGCGGGCGGGCACGGTCACCGGGCGCGTGGCCGACTCGAGGGCGGTGTCCGGATCCTTCAGGCCATGGCCCGTGAGGGTCAGCACGAGCGTGGAGCCGGGCTCGAACTTCCCCGCCTTGACCATCTTGGCGAGTCCCGCCACCGTGGCGCAGGAGGCGGGCTCCATGAAGATGCCTTCCTCGCGGGCGAGCATCCGGTAGCCGCGCACGATCTCCTCGTCGGTCACGGAGTCGATCCAGCCGCTCGAGTCCGCCAGCGCTTCCTTGGCGAGCCCCCAGGAGGCGGGATTGCCGATGCGGATGGCCGTGGCGAGGGTCTTGGGCTCGGCGATCACGCGGTCCTCGACGATGGGGGCGGCCCCGGCCGCCTGGAAGCCCACCATCTTCGGCAGCTCCTTGGCGATGCCCGCGCGGTGGTACTCGCGGTAGCCCCGCCAGTACGCGGAGATGTTGCCGGCGTTGCCCACGGGGATCAGGTGGTAGTCGGGGGCGCGCCCGAGCTGGTCAACCACCTCGAAGGCGCCGGTCTTCTGCCCCTCGAGACGGAACGGATTGAGGCTGTTGACGAGGGTGACGGGGTGGCGCTCCGCGATCTGGGTGACGATGGAGAGGGCCTGGTCGAAATTGCCCTCCATCACCAGCACGGTGGCGCCGTGAATCGCCGCCTGCGAGAGCTTGCCGATGGCCACCGCGCCCCTGGGCACCATGACGAAGGCGCGGATGCCCGCGCGGGCCGCATAGGCGGCGGCGGAGGCGGACGTGTTGCCCGTCGAGGCGCAGATGACGGCGCGCGAGCCCGCCTCCACGGCCTTGGAGATGGCCATGGTCATGCCGCGATCCTTGAACGAGCCCGTGGGGTTGAAGCCCTCGCACTTGAGGAAGATGCGCAGGCTCGGGTCCGTGGCCTCGGCCAGACGCGGGGCGGGGATGAGCGGCGTGTTGCCCTCGTGCAGCGTGACGATCGGCGTGGAGCTCGTGACGGGAAGGAACTGCCGGTAGCGCTCGATGACGCCCGGCCACAGGCTCATGCCGGCTCCACGCGGATCATGGTCGTGCGCGAGGCGACCACGGGGAGCTTGTCGATGGCCTGGAGGGCCGCGCGCATGTCCCGCTCGCGGGCCTCGTGCGTCATCATCACCACGGGCACCGCTTCGCCCTGGGCGCGCCCTTTCTGGAGGACGGAGACGAGCGAGATCTCGTGCTGACCCAGGATGCCCGCCACCTGCGCGAGCACGCCCGGCCGGTCCAGGGCCATGACGCGCAGATAGTAGGAGGAGCGGATGTCCTCCATGCGCCGAAGGGGCAGGGGCCGCTCGCTGATCGAGGGCAGGTCCCCTTCCATGGCGGGGACGCCGTGGGCGACGCGCCGGGCGATCTCGAGGGTGTCCGACCACACCGCCGAGGCCGTGGGCAGCTGGCCCGCCCCGCGTCCGTAGAACATGAGGTTGCCGACGTTGTCGCCCGTGATGAACACGGCGTTGAAGACGCCGGAGACGGCGGCCATGGGCGAGGCGGCGGGGATCATGGTCGGGTGCACGCGCGCCTCGAGGGCGCCGTCGGAGGTCTTGGCGATGGCGAGCAGCTTGATCCGATAGCCGAGCTCGGCCGCGTTCTCCACGTCCTGCGGCGCGATGCCCGTGATCCCCTCCGTGTGGATGTCCTTCAAGTCCACCGCGGTCCGGAAGGCGATGGTGGCCAGGATCTGCAGCTTGTGGGCGGAGTCCATGCCCTCGATGTCGAGGGTAGGATCAGCCTCGGCATAGCCCTGGGCCTGCGCCTCCTTGAGCACCATCGAGAAGTCCAGCCCCTCGTCCGTCATCTTCGAGAGGATGTAGTTGCACGTGCCGTTGACGATGCCGAAGGCGGAGAGCACGCGGTTGGCGGGCAGCCCGTCCTTGACGGCGCGGATGAGGGGAATGCCTCCGGCCACCGCGGCCTCGAAGCCCAGGAGGACGCGGTTGCGCCGCGCCGCCTCGAAGATCTCCGGCCCGTGGTGGGCGAGGAGCGCCTTGTTGGCGGTGACCACGTGCTTGCCTGCCTCGAGGGCACGGAGAATGAAGGTGCGGGCCGGCTCGAGTCCCCCCACGAGCTCGATGACGATCTGCACGGCGGGATCGGCGAGCACCTTGGCCGCGTCATTGACGAGAGGGAGGGTTTTCAGGTCGAGCCCCTCGCGGGGGCGCGTGAGCTCGGCGTCGGCGATGGCGTGGAGGCGGAGGCGGCAGCCCGCGCGCTCCTCCATGTCGGCGCCGTGGTTCTGGAGAACCTTGACGACCCCGCTGCCCACGGTGCCCAGGCCGAGGAGGCCGATCTTGATCTCGTTCATGGCAGGACCGAAGGTCGCTCTGCGCGCCCGGTCAGCGGGCGCCCAGAGTCTTGAGACCGCGGAGCGCTTGTCGGATGCGCTGCTCGTTCTCGACGAGAGCGAACCGGACATAGCCCTCGCCGTACTCGCCGAAGCCGATGCCCGGGGAGACCGCGACCTTGCACTCCTGGATCAGCATCTTGGAGAACTCGAGCGACCCCATGGCGCGGAATCCGTCGGGAATGGGTGCCCACACGAACATGGTGCCCTTGGGCTTGGGCACGCACCAGCCGATCTTGTTGAGCCCGTCCACGAGGACGTCGCGGCGCTTCTGGTGGAGCTCCACGATGTCGCGCACCACGGACTGCTCGCCCTCCAGGGCGACGATGGCCGCGATCTGGATGGGCTGGAAGGCGCCGTAGTCGAGGTAGGACTTGATCCGGCCGAGGGCGTGGATCATGCGCGAATTGCCGCACACGAAGCCCATCCGCCAGCCGGGCATGTTGTAGGACTTCGAGAGCGAGAAGATCTCGACCCCGACCTCCTTGGCCCCCGGCACCGCGAGGAAGGAGGGCGGCCGGTAGCCGTCGAAGGCGAAATCGGCGTAGGCGAAGTCGTGAACCACCATGAGCTTGTGCTCTTTGGCGAACTCCACCACCTTGACGAAGAAGTCCTGCTCCACGCACATCGTGGTCGGATTGTGCGGGAAGGACAGGATGAGCATCTTGGCCTTGGGCCAGGAAAGACGGGCCGCCTCCTGCAGGCGGGCGAAGAAGTCCTCGCCCGGCACCAGGGGCACCGAGCGCAGGTCGCCGTCGGCGATGACGACCGAGTAGGAGTGGATGGGGTAGGTCGGGTTCGGCACCAGCACCCCGTCCCCCGGCTGGAGGACGGCCAGGGCCAGGTGGGCCATGCCCTCCTTGGCGCCGATGGTGGCGATGGCCTCGGTCTCGGGATCCAGCTCGACCTTGTAATGGTCCCGATACCAGGTCGTGACGGCCTTGCGGAGCCTCGTGATTCCCCGTGAGGCGGAATAGCGGTGGTTGCGGGGATTGCGGGCGGCCTCGACCAGCTTGTCCACGATGTGCTTGGGGGTGGGCTGGTCAGGATTGCCCATGCCGAGGTCGATGATGTCCTGCCCCTGGCTCCGCGCCTTCGTCTTGAGGTCATTGACGATGGCGAAGACGTAGGGGGGCAGCCGCTTGATCCGGTAGAAGTCGTCCATGGTGTCCTCTGGATTCGCCGATGATACTTCGGACCGTTTCCAGGTGTCAACAAACCCAAAGCGACGCGGACATAGCGCGCATGGCGGCGGGCGGATTTCCGGGGTTGACACCTCGGAAGAGCGCGTGCTACAAGGGCGAAGATCCTCATACATCCTTCCCATAGCTGGATCGAGCATCGTCACTCCCTTCCACCCGCCTTGGGGCCCGGAAGGTGATTGCTGAGCGCGCCGCACTCGCAGCACCGGTGAAGGAGGCTGCCGGTCGACCATGTGGATGCGCAAGCGGAAGTCGCCGGGCCGCAACGGGCTGACCGCCTTCATCGACGAGGGCTCGGAGATCGAGGGGAAATACACGTTCAGTGGCACGGTCATGCTGAACGGACGGTTCAAGGGTGAGATCTCGACGACGGACACCCTCATCATCGGCGAGAAGGCCGCCGTCAACGGGGACGTCCGCGCGGGGCGGGTCCTGGTGAGCGGCGAGCTGGTGGGCAATATCTCGGGCACCGAGCGCGTGGAGCTGAAGCGCACGGCGCGGGTGTTCGGTGACGTGGAGGCGCCGGTGGTCGTCCTGGAGGAAGGCGTGCTCTTCGAGGGCCATTGCCGGATGACGAAGGTCAACCCGAACGCCGAGGCGACGACGACTCGGGATTTCTCGGTCGTCCCGCTGAAGCGCTGAGGGAGCATGCCGACACCGAAAGAATTCAATCTCCTGGTCGTGCATGGCGACGGACGCCGCGTCGTCCGTCTCGCTCTTTCCCGATGGGTCATCCTGATCGCTCTCGGCGTGCTCCTCGCCGCTCCCATTGCCCTGGCGGTCATCTACGGTGACTACCTCCAGCTCCGGCGTGAGCGCGCCTCGCTTGCTCAGCTCACCGCTCGCGTGACCGAGCAGCAGACCTTGATCGAGAGCTCGCAGGCGCGCATGCGCGAGCTCCGTGCCGAGATCGACAGCTGGCGAGATCTCCAGGCCAGGATCTGGGAGCCCTTCGGGCCCGAGGACGGGAAGGCCAAGCGAGGCAGCGCCATGGGTGGGCCGACGGGGCCCGCGCGGACGGGCGAAGGGCCCGACCGGGGCGCCATCGGCGACGAGCTGGAGCGGCTGACCTCTCTCGTCAAGGACGAGGGCGAGAATCTCCGCTCGCTCGAGCGGTTCCTCGTGCGCGCCACGCGCGTCCTCGCCGCCCTCCCCTCGCGCTGGCCGCTGCGCGGCCCCGTCAATTCCGGCTTCGGCGGCCGCGTGTCGCCCTGGTCGTCCAGGTCCGAGTTCCACAGCGGTCTCGACATCGGCGCGCCCATCGGCACGGCCGTGAAGTCGCCCGCTCCCGGAACGGTGGTCTTCGCGGGGATCCATCCGGAATATGGCCAGACCCTCATCATCGATCACGGCCACGAGACCAAGTCGCTCTACGGTCACCTCTCGAAGCTCCAGGCGACGGTGAACCAGAAGGTGCAGCGTGGGGAAGTGGTCGCGCTGTCCGGCAACACCGGGCGATCCTCGGGCCCGCACCTCCACTACGAGATCCAGGTGAAAGGCCAGTCGGTCAACCCGACCAGCTACCTCTGGGAGTGATCCTCCGTCGCCTCGGGCCGGTGGTGGCGCTGGCGCTCCTCGCGAGCGCGGGGTCGACGGGTGCCCAGCCTCTCGATCCGAGATCCCAGGACGCCCTCGGCCAGACGCTCCAGATCATGCTCGACCCCAATGCCCGGGCGGCCGAGCTGGCGAAGAACCCTCAGGGCGCGACGGTGGACCAGCAGGTGCGCGCCCTCACGGGCTCGGACGCGCTCACCCAGGAGTTCTACGCGGTGGCCGGCCAGGTCCTCACCGAGCTCACGCAGAACAGCGGCGGCGACGCGCAGAGGATGCTCCAGGCCGTCGAGCGCGCCAAGGCCGATCCGGCGGGCTTCGCCGCCATGCTCAGCCCCGCGACCCAGCAGCGCCTCCGCGAGCTCGCGGTGAAGCTTTCCGACCAGAAACGGTAGCAGCCCGCCTGCTTAGTTGAGGTGCTTGCGGAGAAAGCTCAGGACGGTCTCGTTGAAGGCGGGAGCCTGCTCGAGAAAGTGCATGTGGCCTGCCTCGGGAATGCGGACGAGCTCGGATCCGGCGATGCGCTCGTGGAGATCGTCCGAGGCGGAAGGCGGCACCAGGATGTCCTCGGTGCCCGTGGTGACGAGGGTGGGCACGCGAAGCTTGCCCAGCCGATCACGCGTGTCGTGGCCGCGGATGGCCTGAGCCTGCCGGTTCAGCCCGACGAGGGTCGTCTGAAAGGGATACTCGAGGGCTCGCTGGATCCACATCTCGACGAAATCGCGCCGCTCCGCGAAGGTCTTCCGGCAGAGGAGCCAGGGCAGCACGAAGAGGGTGAACTCCTCCACGCCTCCGTGGGCCTTGGCGCGAAGAAAGTTATCGATGACCGCGCGGCCCCACTCGTCGACATGGGCCGTCGTGCAGTGGAGCTGCAGGCTGAGCACGCGGCCGGGATGCCGGAGGGCCACCTCCTGGGCGATCATGCCGCCCATCGACGCTCCCGCGATGTGCGCGCTCCGGACGCCCAGCTCGTCCATCAGCCCGGTCACGTCCTCGGCCATGTCCGCCATCGAATAGGTGACGTCAGGAGCAGCGCTCTGTCCCGCGCCTCGATTGTCGAAGGCGATGACGTCGAACTCGGCGGCAAGGGCGGCGACCTGGAGCGCCCAGGCGGTGTGGTCGCCGCCCCAGCCCATGACGAGGACGAGGGAGGGCGGTCGAGCGGGTCCCGTCCGCTGGTAGAACAGCTCGACCTCCCCGACGCGGATCCGAGGGATAGGTCAGGCCCGGAAGGCCGACAGGGTCTCGGCGAGCTCGTCGAGCGTGCCGCCGTCGAGTGATGCTAGGCGCGAACCTGACACGCCACCCAGTGCCCCGGCGAGATCTCTTTCAGGACCTGCTCGTTCTCCGAGCAGCTGGGCACCCGGATGGGGCAGCGCGTGTGGAAGCGGCAACCGGAGGGCGGCTTGATGGGGCTGGGCACGTCGCCCTCGAGCAGGATCCGCTTGCGCTTGATCGCCGGATCCGGAATGGGGACGGCGGAGAGGAGCGCCTCGGTATAGGGGTGCTTGGGGTTGTTGTAGAGCTCCTTGGCGGGCGCGATCTCCACCACCTTGCCCAGGTACATGACGGCCACGCGGTTGGAGATGTGCTCGACCACGGAGAGATCGTGGGCGATGAAGAGATAGGTCAGGTTGAACTGTTTCTGCAGGTCCTCCATCAGGTTGATGACCTGGGCCTGGATCGACACGTCGAGGGCAGAGACGGGCTCGTCGGCCACGATGAGCTTGGGGCTCACGGCGAGCGCCCGCGCGATGCCGATGCGCTGCCGCTGGCCGCCCGAGAACTCGTGGGGGTAGCGGCGCAGGTGTTCGGCGCTGAGGCCGACCGTCTCCAGGAGATGGATCACGCGCTCCTCGCGCTCCTTGCGCGTCTTGGCGAGCTTGTGGATGACGAGGGCCTCGCCGATGATCGAGCCCACCGTCATGCGCGGGTTCAACGACGCGTAGGGGTCCTGGAAGATGATCTGCATGTCTCGCCGGAGGTGGCGGAGCGACCGCTTGTCGAGAGTCGTCACGTTCTGACCCTCGAAGGTGACCTCGCCCGAGGTCGGCTCGATGAGCCGGAGGATGCAGCGACCGGTGGTGGACTTGCCGCAGCCCGACTCGCCCACCAGCCCCAGCGTCTCGCCCTTGAGGATGCTGAACGTCACGTCATCGACGGCGTGAACGCGCGCGACCTCTCGGGAGAAGAGCCCACCCCGGATCGGGAAGTACTTCTTGAGGTTCTTGACCTGGAGCAGCGGTGTCTCGGCCATATCGTGATGACCTAACCTTTCCGTCCGTCAGTGACCGCCAGTAACCTCGTTGAAGCTAGTAGAGCCAGCAGGCGACCTTGTGCCCGGGCTTGACTTCCTTGATCACGGGATCCTTCTCCGTGCAGACCGACTTCACGAACGGGCAGCGCGGCGCGAAGCGGCAGCCCGGCGCGATATCGCCCCGCAGCGTGGGAACCGTCCCGGGAATCGTCTCGAGCCGGCGCCGCTCCGTGGCGGCGAGGTCGATGCGCGGGATGGACCGCAGGAGCCCCTGGGTATACGGGTGCAGCGGCTCCTTGAAGAGATCCGCCACGGAGGCCTCTTCGGCCACCTTGGCGGCATACATGACCACGACGCGCTGGGCCGTCTCCGCGATCACGCCCATGTCGTGGGTGATGAGCATGACGGCCATCTTGAGCTTGCTCTTGAGCTCGTTGAGCAGGTCGAGGATCTGCGCCTGGATGGTGACGTCGAGGGCGGTGGTGGGCTCGTCGGCGATGAGGAGGTTGGGATTGCACGACAGGGCCATGGCGATCATGATGCGCTGGCGCATGCCCCCGGAGAGCTGGTGGGGGTATTCCTTCACCCGCCGCTCCGCGTTCGGGATGTGCACGAGCTTGAGCATGTCGACCGTCTTGTCCATGGCCGCCCGGCGCCCGAGCCCCTCGTGCAGCCGCAAGGCTTCGGCGATCTGCTCCCCGCAGGTGAAGACGGGATTGAGGGACGTCATGGGCTCCTGGAAGATCATCGAGATCTCTTTCCCGCGGATCTTGCGCATCTGGTTCGCGGGCATGTTCACCAGGTCCCGGCCGTTGTAGAGGATCTCCCCCTCGACGATCTTGCCGGGCGGCTGAGGGATCAGCTTCATGATGCTCAGCGCGGTCACCGACTTGCCGCAGCCCGATTCCCCGACGATGCCCAGGGTCTCGCCCTTCTCGATGTAGAGGTCCACGCCGTCCACGGCGCGGACCACACCCTCATCGGTGAAGAAGTAGGTCTTGAGGTTCTTGACGTCCAGCAGGCGCTCGGCCATCGTATGGGCTCCCCTTACCAGGGCTTGGTGATCTCGCGGAATGCGTCGAGGGCGCGGTCGATGTCCTCCCGGTCCACGTCCTTGTGGGTCACGCACCGGATGGCGCCCGGTCCGAACTGATGGATCTTGACCTTGCGGGCCAGGCAGCCGTCGGAGAGCTCCTGGGCTCCGCCCTCCCGGTCCACATGGAAGATGACGATATTGGTCTGGACCTTGCCCGGATCGAGCTGAAGGCCCGGCAGTCCCGCGAGGCCGCGGGCGAGGCGCCTGGCATGGTCGTGGTCCTCGGCGAGCCGATCGACCATGGTGTCGAGGGCCACGAGCCCGGCCGCGGCGAGGATGCCCACCTGGCGCATGCCGCCGCCGAGCATCTTGCGCACGCGGCGGGCGCGCGCGATGAATTCACCGGAGCCGCACACGAGCGAGCCCACGGGCGCGGCGAGGCCCTTGGAGAGGCAGAAGGTGACCGAATCCACGGGCCGCGTGAAGTCGGCCAGGGGGCGGCCGAGGGCCACGGCGGCATTGAAGAGGCGCGCGCCGTCCAGGTGCACGGGCACGCCTTGCGCGTGCGCGGCCGCGGCCACCTCCTCGATCTCCTCGGGCGCGCAGCAGCTGCCGCCGTGACGGTTGTGCGTGTTCTCGAGGCAGACGAGCCCCGTGACCGGGATGTGGATGTTGCTCGGCCGGATCTGCTCGCGCACCTGGCGGGCCGTCAGGAATCCGCGCTCGGTGGCCACGGGCATGGTCTGCAGCCCGCCGAAGAGCGCCGCGCCTCCGCCCTCGTAGTTGAGGATGTGCGAGTCGCGGTCGAGGAGGATCTCCTGGCCATGTCGCGTCTGCGCCAGCACGGAGACGAGATTGCCCTGGGTGCCGGAGGTGACGAAGAGCGCCGCTTCCTTTCCCGTGCGGCGCGCGGCCTCCGCCTCGAGCCGCTGGACGGTCGGGTCCTCCTCCCAGACGTCGTCTCCGACCTGCGCGCGTGCCATGGCCTCGCGCATGGCAGGCGTGGGCTGGGTCAGGGTGTCGGAGCGGAGGTCGACGATGTCGTGCATGCTTATCTCGTGGCCGCCGTGCGCAGTCGCTGCGTCGCCCGCTTTCCCCACTCCGTGTAGGGATATTCCTCGGCGAGCTTGCGGAACAGGTCTTGCGCTTCGGCGGCGCGCCCTTCGCGGGCGTTGAGATCGGCGAGGCGGAACATGGCCTCCGGGATGATCAGGGTCCGCGGGTAGTCCTTGAGCACGCCCTCGAGCCGCTGCCGGGCCGCCGCGGGATTGTTCTCGGTCTCGAAGTAGTAGGCGGCGACCCACAGCTCCTTCTGCGCCAGGCGTCCGCGACAGATCTCGATCTTGGCGAGGGCGTCGCTGGCATACCGGCTCTCCGGGTACTCACGGACCAGCTTCTTGAGCTGATCCGTGGCTTTCACGGTGAGGGCCTGGTCCTGCTCGACGGGCTTGAGCTGGTCGTAGTAGCTCATGGCGAGCCGGAACTGCACGAGGTCGGCGATCTCGTGGCGAGGGAAGAAGGCCATGAAGCCCTCGAACTCCGGAATGGCCTTGTCGAAGGTGCCCTCGCGGTAGTACGTCTCACCCACCAGGAAGCGCGCGCGCGGCGCGTAGTTCGACTGCGGGTGGCGCTCGACGATCTTCTGATAGTAGGAGCGCGCCGTCGGATAGTTCTTCTTGACCATCTCCGCGTCGCCGAGCTGGTAGAGCTCCTGGGCGGGCAGGAGAGGCTGGGGCTTCTGGCGGAAGAGGTCCTCGACATAAGCGCAGCCGTGCAACGCCATGGCCAGGGCGAGCAGGCATGGCATCGCGGCACGGCGGAACGTGCGGAATTGGCTTGGCGAAAGGGAAATGCGTACCAAAGGGCTATGTTCCAATTGGGCCACAGTTTTACGGGCATACTCAGCCAAAGTCAAGGTCGTTGACAGGCCCCCGGGGCGGCCAGTACCATGCCCGCCATGCCCCTACCCATGATGTACCGGGTGAGGCAGAGCTTCCCCCGCCAGCGTTTGGTGGACATCCCCGCGGGTGTCCGCGCGACCATGGCACAGGCGGATCTGCCCATCAAGCGCGGTGATGTCGTGGCCGTGGGGGCGGGCAGCCGCGGCATTGCCAATATCGCGGTCATCGTCCGGGGCGTCGTGGACCACCTCAGGGAGCTCGGGGCCCGCCCCTTCGTTTTCCCCGCCATGGGCAGCCACGGGGGCGCCACCGCCGAAGGTCAGCTCGAGATTCTCGAGCACTACGGCATCACGGAAGCGACCATGGGCTGCCCCCTGCGAGCGAGCATGGAGGTGGTGCAGGTCGGCGAGGCCCTCGGGTTGCCCGTGTGGTGCGACAAGACCGCCTCCGAGGCCGACTGGATCGGGGTGGTCAACCGCGTCAAGCCCCACACCGACTTCAAGGGCGAGATCGAGTCGGGGCTCTTCAAGATGATGACCATCGGGCTCGGCAAGTACCGCGGCGCCACCCAGTACCACCGGGCCAATGTCAACCACGGGTACGAGACCGTGATCACCGCGGTGGGCCGCGAGATGCTCGCCAAGGCACGCATCGGCTTCGGGCTCGGCGTGGTGGAGAACGGCTACGACGAGACGGCGTACGTCGAGGCATTCAGTGCCGCCGATCTCGAGGCGGGCGAGCGGCGGCTTCTCAAGGACGCCCGGGGCTGGATGGCGCGGCTGCCCTTCTCGCCCATCGACGTGCTCGTGGTGGAGGAGATCGGCAAGAACATCTCCGGCTCGGGCATGGACACCAACGTCATCGGTCGCCCCTCGAATCCGCACGAGCCCTTCCCCAATGACCCCAAGATCCTCTGGATCGTCGCTCTCGACCTGACGGAGGACAGCGGGGGGAATGCCACGGGTGTCGGGAACGCGGATTTCACGACGCGGCGGCTCGCCGACAAGATCGACTGGAAGAAGACGGCCATCAACTCGCTGACCGCCTGCGCCCCCAACGGAGCGAAGCTGCCCCTCGTCTTCGACTCCGACCGCGAGGCGGTGGAGAGCGCGTTGGGCTGCATCGGGCTGACCGAGCCCGAGCACGCCCGCGTCATTCGCATCAAGAACACGCTCATGATCGGGGAGCTGGAGTGCTCCGAGGCGTTTCTCCCCGAGATCAAGAAGCGCGCCGACCTCGAGGTGGTGGGCGAGGCCCGTCCGCTCGATTTCGACGCCGCGGGACAGGTGGTGCCGCTCCGCCACTGAGGCCGCGCCCCGGCGCCGTGTGGTGAATAGATTCAAGGTCTCGGGGTCCAACGTCCACAGTCACCTGTCGGGCATTCGATTCCGGCCGCTCTCAACGTCGAGGAGGAGTGAATTCATGCATCCAGTCAGTCGCCGGCAGTTCCTGACGACCGCCACCGGCCTCGCGGGCATCCTGGCCTCCGGGGTGCCGCCCGCGTGGGGGCAGTCGCGCGAGATCTCGTACCTGTGCTGGAACAACTTCGCCCCCGCCTCGGACAAGAAGCTGTCCGAGATCGGCCAGCGCTTCACCAAGGACACGGGCATCAAGCTCAAGATCGACCACATCTCCCACATGGGCCCGCAGCAGGCCAAGTACGCCTCCGAGGTCCAGACCCAGGCCGGCCACGACCTCGTGGAGATGCGCATGCATTTCCCCTGGCTGTACGAGCCCCAGCTCGTGGACGTCTCGGACGTGGTGGGCGAGCTCGAGAAGAAGTACGGCAAGGCGATCGGCTCCGCCTACGAGGGCGCCCACGTCAACGGGACCTGGCGCGCCGTGCCTCAGTATCACGGCATGTTCCTCGCCACCTACCGGGAAGATCTCTTCAAGAAGGCGAGCCTCAAGGTGCCCGACACCTGGGAGGAGCTCTACACCGTGGGCAAGGAGCTCAAGAAGATGGGCAATCCCGTGGGGATCCCCATCAGCCAGAACTACGACTCGATCTCCACGGCGGGTCCCGTGCTGTGGTCGTTCGGCGGCCAGGAGGTCGACAAGGACGGCAAGACCGTCCGCATCAACTCGCCCGCCACCGTCCAGACCATCGAGTGGTACAAGAAGATGTTCCGCGACTGCATGGAGCCCGAGGTGCTGTCGTGGTCGGATGCGAGCAACAACGAGTCGATCCAGCAGGGCAAGGCGGGCTGGATCCACAATCCGGTCAGCGCGTACATCGTGGCCAAGCAGCGCAAGCTGGTGACGGCGGACGGCATCAACCACCACCGGAGCCTGGGCGGGCCCCACGGCCGCCACGAGACGGACACCCCGCGGCACATCGGGATCTGGAAGTTCTCCAAGAACATCGATGCGTCCAAGGAGTGGATCCGCTATCTCCTCGGCAAGAGAGAGACGTACGACGAGTACATCATGGCCGGGGACGCCTTCAATTTGCCCGCCTACGAGAAGCTCCAGGATCACCCGGTGCTCAGGACCGACCCCAAGTACGCCGCCCTCCGGGGCGAAGGCGTCCAGTACCACACCTACGGGTGGCCCGCGCCCGCTTCGGACAAGGTCCAGCTCATCACGAACTCGTACATCCTGCCCAACATGATCGCCAAGGCGGTGACGGGAACGTCGACGAAGGACTCGATCGCCTGGGCCGAGACCGAGATGAAGAAGATTCTTGCTGGGTGAGCCGCAGGCCGCTGGAGGAGCCGCAGCCGCAAGCGAGGCGACCGCGAGAACGATGAGGCGAACGAACATGGTAGTCGGATAGCATGGCGGTCAGAGCCGACGAGATCCCGGTTCCCCGCGGCCGCCCGCGGCCGGTGGCGCGCCTACGCACGTGGCTCGACCGGGAGTCCGTTCTCGGGCCCGTCCTGGTGACGCCGGCCATGCTCCTGCTCGTCCTCCTGGTCGCGTACCCGTTCGTCATGGCGCTGTACTTCTCGCTGTCGAACGCCTTCATCGGGCGGCCGAGCCATTTCATCGGCATCCAGAACTTTGTCCGACTCTGGGACAGCGACGCCTTCCGCCAGACCTTCCAGAACGCCTTCGTCTTCACGGGCATCGCGGTGGCCTTCAAGCTCGTGATGGGGATCTCGCTCGCCCTCCTGCTCAACGAGCAGCTCTGGTTCAAACGCATGATTCGGGGGGCGGTGCTCCTGCCCTGGGTCATTCCCACCGCCCTCAGCACCCTCGGCTGGTGGTGGATGTTCAACTCGCTCTACAGCGTGGTGAACTGGACGGGGATCGCCATCGGGATCATGGATCCGCCGGGACCCAACTGGCTCGGGCAGAAGTACTACGCGATGGCGGCGGTGGTGACGGTCAACGTCTGGCGGGGCCTGCCCTTCTTCGCCATCACCATCCTCGCGGCCCTGGTGGCCATTCCCCGCGAGCTCTACGAGGCGGCCGAGGCCGACGGCGCGAACGCCAACGCGCGCTTCTGGCACATCACGCTTCCGCTCCTCAAACCGGTCCTCGCGGTGGTCGTCCTCTTCTCGACCATCTTCACCTTCAGCGACTTCAACATCGTCTACATCCTGACCCACGGTGGACCGATCAACTCCACCCATCTCTTTGCCACGCTGTCCCGGATGCTCGGTCTCGAGGTGGGGCGCATCGGCGAGGGCGCGGCCGTCTCGCTGTACCTCTTCCCGCTCCTCGCCTTCGTGGTGTGGGCCCAGCTTCGCTTCGTTCGCAAGCAGGCGTACTGACCATGCCTGTGGCGCGTCGGCCGCTCCTGAAGCGCGTGCTCATTCATCTGGGGCTGCTGCCCTTCCTGATCTTTGCGCTGTTCCCCTTCTATCACATGACGCTCACCTCGCTGAAGAAGGACCGCGAGCTGTACGACAGGCATGCGGTGCCGCTCATCATCAAGCAGGGCCCGACCCTCGAGCACTACAGCAAGCTGCTCTGGGAAACCGAATTCCTCACGTGGACCAAGAACAGCCTGATGGTGACCATCCTCGCCACGGGAATCTCCGTGGTCATCGGCACCGTGGCCGCGTACGCGCTGGCGCGGCTCCGCTTCGTCGGCGTCAGCAGCTTCGGCACGGGCATCTTCGTGACCTATCTGGTGCCGACGTCGCTCCTCTTTCTTCCCCTCGCCCAGGTGGTGAACTGGCTCGGCCTCGCCGACTCGAAGTGGGCCCTCATCCTCACGTATCCGACCTTCCTCGTGCCCTTCTGTACCTGGCTCCTCATGGGCTACTTCCGCACGGTGCCGAAGGAGGTGGAGGAGTGCGCCATGGTGGACGGCGCCACCCGCATCCAGGCGCTCTGGCGTATCGTCCTGCCCATCGCGATCCCGGGCCTGGTCTGCGCGGTGCTCTTCGCCTTCACGCTGTCGTGGAACGAGTTCATCTACGCGCTGACCTTCACGTCCTCGTCGGAGCAGCTCACGGCCAGCGTGGGCGTCACCAGCGAGCTGATCCGCGGCGACATCTATTTCTGGGGCTCGCTCATGGCGGGGGCCATCCTCGGCTCCGTGCCCATCGTCATCCTCTACGTCTTCTTCCTCGACTACTACGTCTCCGGCCTGACCGCGGGCGCCATCAAGTAGCCGCCGCCGCTTTTCGCCGCCTCTGGCGAGAAATTTCGCATCCCCGTGCCGTCGACGGACGGCGCGCCGCGGAGACCACGCGCGGTCTCACGCGCTTCCGGGCCCTCGTGCTCGGTGAGAACCACCGCATGCTCCGGCTCCTCGCGAGCCACACCCGCATCATCGAGCGCAAGATCGAGCAGGCGTGGTGACGATCCTCTTCGAGCCTCGCTGACTGCAAAGTAATCATCCTCGGCAGCTCAAGCGCAGTTCGTGAGCAGCCCGCAACGTAGGCACGGCCTCCACCGCGCTCCTCTCTGACCTGATGCGGCGGCAGCTTAGGGCCGACGGTGCCCGCGGGCGAAGCATGGCATGGGCGTTGCTCTTTCTGTCCCGAGGCCTGCAGGGTAGCGGGCCCCAACAACGGCGAGGGCGCCGGCTCCCGAGAGGGAGAGGCGCCCTATTTTTTTGGAAAGGGGAATTCATGCGCACCACCCGACGAGATTTCCTCAGGACCACGGCCGCGGGCACCCTGCTCGCAGGGGTGCCGGCTCGATGGGCCGGCACCGCCTACGCGTCCGACGCCCCGGAAACTCCGAAGATGCGGATCGGCATCATCGCCCTCACCGATTGCTCCTCGATCGTGATGGCCCACGAGCTGGGTCTCTTCAAGAAGTACGGGATCGAATCGACGATTTCCAAGGAGGCGTCGTGGGCGGTCATCCGTGATCGCCTCTCGCTCGGCGAGAACCAGGCGACTCACATGCTCCTCGGCATTCCCTACGCGGCGACGATGGGCCTGCAGGGCTCGCCCGTGAAGCCGATGGTCATCCCGATGTACCTCAACCGGAACGGCCAGGCCATCACGCTCACGAAGGCGCTCCTCGAGAAGGGCGTGAAGACTCCGCAGCAGCTCAAGCCGCTCGCCCTGGAGGCCAAGGCCAAGGGCGCGCCCATGACCTTCGCCATGACCTACCCGCCGGGCACCCATGCCATGTGGACGCGCTACTGGCTGGCCGCGGGCGGTCTCAATCCCGACCGCGATGTCACCCTGATCACGATCCCGCCCGCGCAGATGGTCGCGAACATGAAGGTGGGCAAGATGGACGGCTATTGCGTCGGCGAGCCGTGGGGGGCGCGCGCCATCGCCGACGGCATCGGCTTCACCGCCATCACCACGCAGCAGATCTGGAAGGACCACCCGGAGAAGGTGCTCGCCTTCACCGAGGAGTTCGCCACCAAGAATCCCAAGACGGTGAAGGCGACCATGCGCGCGGTCCTCGAGGCGAGCCAGTGGAACGACAAGCTCGAGAACCGCCCCCGCATGGCCGAGGTGGTGGGCCAGCCGCAGTACGTCAACGCCGCCAAGGAGATCATCCTGGGTCGGATGCTCGGCGACTACGACTACGGCGACGGGCGCAAGGAGAAGGACAAGTACTACATGACCTTCTTCGATCGCCAGACCAACTTCCCCCTCAAGTCCCATGGCGTCTGGTGGCTGACCCAGTTCCGCCGCTGGGGGATGGTCAAGGAGACGCCCGACTACAAGGGGCTCGTGGACCGGGTGCACCGGCCCGACATCTATCGGGACGTCGCGAAGGAGATGAGCATCGAGGTGCCGCGCGAAGACATGAAGAAGGAGACGCTCTTCGACGGCGTGCCCTTCGACCCCGCGGAGCCCGAGAAGTACGTCAAGGCCTTCGCCGTGAACACGATGGCATAGGGGCGGACCATGTCATCGAGACTCGGGGCTCGCCTTCTGTTGCCGTTCCTTGGCCTGGCCGCCGTGCTCCTCCTCTGGGCCGTGGTCAGCCAGACGGTGGCGGCCGACCTGCCCTCGCCCTGGAAGACCTGGCTGGAGTCGAAGCGCTACATCCTCGAGCCCTTCTTCAAGGACGGCGAGATGAACCAGGGCATCGGCCGCCTCGCCTTCTACTCGCTCGTGCGCGTGGCCAAGGGCTATCTCCTCGCCCTCGCCATCGGCACCCCGATCGGCTTCTTTCTCGGGCTCTCGCGGGGCTTCCATTCCGCCTTCGACCCCATCATCCAGTTCCTCCGCCCGATCTCGCCCCTGGCCTGGCTGCCCCTCGGCCTCGTGGTCTTCCAGAAGTCCGAGCCCGCGGCCATCTTCACGATCGCGCTGTGCGCGATGTGGCCGACCGTCATCAACACCGCGGTGGGCGTGCGCGGCATCAGCCAGGACTATCTCAACGTCGGCCGGGTCCTCAAGCTCTCGAAGCTCAAGATGATGACCAAGATCATCATCCCCGCCTCCCTCCCCTACGTCTTCACGGGCTACCGGCTCTCCCTCGGCATCGCCTGGCTCGTCATCGTGGCGGCGGAGATGCTGACGGGGACCCCGGGGGTGGGCGGCTTCCTGTGGCAGGAGTACAACAGCCTCGTCTACTCGCACATCATCCTCTCCGTCATCACCATCGGCGCGATCGGGTTCATCCTCGACCGGCTCATGGGGCTCGTCGAGTCCCGCTTCAAGACGACATGAGCCACTACCTCGAGGTTCGGGGCCTCGAGAAGACATTCCGCGCGGCGACGGGGCCGGTACGCGTGCTGGGCGGCGTCGACCTCTCCCTGGAGGACGGGGAGTTCGTGGCCATCGTCGGCTATTCCGGCTCCGGCAAGACGACGCTCGTCTCCCTTATCGCCGGCCTCATCGCCTCCGACGCCGGCACCATCGTGCTGGACGGCGCCGCGGTGACCGAGCCCGGCCCCGAGCGGGGGATCGTCTTCCAGCAGTACTCGCTCCTGCCCTGGATGAGCGTCTACGACAACGTCGCCCTCGCCGTGGACGCCGTCAATCCGGGCCTCTCCGGCGCGGAGCGGAGACGCGTCACCGAGGAATTCATCGCCCTCGTGAACCTGAGCGAGGCGACCTGGAAGCGGCCGCGCGAGCTCTCGGGGGGCATGCGCCAGCGCGTGGCCGTGGCGCGGGGGCTCGCCATGCGCCCGAAGCTCCTTCTCATGGACGAGCCCTTCAGCGCGCTGGATGCCCTCACGCGCGCCACGCTCCAGGACGAGCTCCTGCGGATCTGGGGGGAACGGCGCTCGACGGTGATCATGGTCACCAACGACGTCGACGAAGCCATCCTTCTCGCTGATCGCATTTACCCGATGACGCCGGGTCCGGGCGCCGTCCTCGGCCCCGCCATCGAGGTCGGGCTCGAGCGTCCGCGCCACCGGCGCCACATGAGCCTGACCCCGGCCTATCAGAAGGCCCGGCAGGGCATCGTCGAGTTCCTCCGCGCCTGCCGTCGCGGCTGGGCGTGAGGGATCACCAGCCATGAGCGAGGCTGCGAACCCAATGATCAATGCGGTGGCGGGGTCTGGGGGAGGAGCGACGCCGCTCCCCCGCAGATCCCTTGTCGAGATCGCTCAGCTCGGCAAGACGTACCCGACGCCCGTCGGACCGTCGGAGGTCATCCGCGACTTCACGCTTCACGTCAGGCAGGGCGAGTTCGTCTGCATCGTCGGGCACTCGGGCTGCGGCAAGTCCACCGTGCTCTCCATCATCATGGGCCTCAACCCGCCCACGACGGGGGGCGTGGTCATCGGTGGCCGCGAGGTCAGCGGTCCCGGTACCGACCGCGGCGTGGTCTTCCAGTCGGCGACGCTGCTGCCCTGGCTCTCCGTGCGCGACAACGTGCGGCTCTCCCTTGGCCAGGTCCGTCCCGGAGCCGTGGCCGCCGACGCCGATCCGTACCTCGACGCGGTCGGCCTCCCGGGGCAGGGGAACCGCTATCCGCGGGAGCTCTCGGCGGGCATGCAGCAGCGCGTCGGCATCGCGCGCGCCTTTGCCCTGGAGCCGCGGCTCCTCCTCCTCGACGAGCCGTTCTCTCTCCTGGACGCGCTGACCCGGATGGACCTCCAGGACCAGCTCATGACGCTCTGGGAAGCCGAGCGGAAGACCGTCATCATGGTCACCCACGACGTGGACGAGGCCCTCTTCCTGGCCGACCGCATCGTCATGATGACGAGCGGTCCCGCCGCCACCGTTGGCGAGATCCTGGCCGTGTCCTTTCCGCGGCCGCGCCGGCGCGAGGAGATCCTGTCGACCTCCGAGTACTTCGAGCTGCGCGACCAGGTCGTCGGCTTCCTCGAAGAGCGCGCCAATGTTCGAGCTTAGTGGAGGCTGGCGGAAGACGCTCTGCCCGTACTGCGGTGTCGGATGTGGACTGCTAGTGCAGATCGAGGACGGGACCGTCAAGAAGGTGAAGGGGGATCCAGAGCATCCGTCGAGCTTGGGGGACGTGTGCGCCAAGGCCGTGCACCTGCCTCCGGCTCTCCGCACGCCCGATCGGCTGCTCTATCCGCAGGTGCGGACGCGGCGCGACGCCGAGCTGAGCCGCGTGCCCTGGGAGCTCGCCGTGCGCACGGTCGCCGACCGGCTTCGCGAGATCGTGGCCACGCATGGTCCCGCGGCGATCGCGTTCTACGGCTCGGGGCAGCTCCTGACCGAGGAGTACTACGTCGCCTCGAAGCTGGCCAAGGGCTTTCTCGGCACCAACAACTTCGACACGAACTCGCGGCTCTGCATGGCCTCGGCCGCGGCCGGCTACGCGCGCTCCCTGGGATCCGACGGCCCCCCCGGGACCTATGCCGACATCGAGACCGCCGACTGCTTTTTCCTGATCGGCACCAACACCGCCGAGTGCCATCCCGTGACCTGGAAGCGCATCCGCAAGCGCAAGCTCGCCGCCCCCGACGAGGTCGCCGTCATCGTGGCCGATCCGCGCTTCACCGAGACGGCCGACATCGCCGACCTGCATCTCCCGCTCCGACCGGGCTCGGACATCGCACTCCTCAATGCCATGCTCCACGTCCTCTGGAAGGACGGGCTCCTCGACCGCCATTTCATCGAGGAGCGCACGCGGGGCTGGGCCCAGCTCCTGCCCGTCATCGCGCGCTACACGCCCGAGCGGGCAGCCGCCCTCACCGGCCTCTCCCCCGAGATCATCGCGGGGGCGGCGCGGCGCTTCGGCGGAGCGCGCGCGGCCATGACGCTCTGGAGCATGGGGATCAACCAGAGCCACGTCGGCACCGACAAGAATGCCGCGATCCTCAACCTGCATCTCGCCACGGGGCAGATCGCGCGGCCGGGCGCCGGACCCTTCTCGCTGACGGGTCAGCCCAACGCCATGGGCGGCCGCGAGACGGGCGGTCTCGCGCATCTGCTCCCTGGCTATCGCCAGGTCACCGACGCGGCGGCCCGCGCCACCGTCGAGCGGCACTGGGGCGTGCCCGCCGGGCGCATCGCCTCCAGCCCGGGACGGGCGGCCCTGGAAATCTTCGAGGGGCTGCGCGAGGGCTCCGTGCGGGCCGTGTGGATCATTTGCACCAATCCCGCCGCCTCCATGCCCGACCTCGATCTCGTCGAGAAGGCGCTCCGGCAAGCCGAGCTGGTCATCGTGCAGGACGCCTATCACCCGACGGAGACGACGCGATTCGCTGACGTCTTGCTGCCCGCCGCGCAGTGGCCCGAGAAGGACGGCGTGATGACGAATTCCGAGCGGCGGCTGACCTATCTGCCGAAGCTCGTGGACCCTCCAGGCGAGGCCTTGCCCGACGCTGTCATCGTCACGCGTGTGGCGAGAGAGCTGGGCTTCAAGGATGCGTTCCCGTACGAGAGCGCGTCCGAGATCTTCGACGAGTTCGCTGCGCTCACGGCCGGCACCGTCTGCGACTGCTCGGGGGCGAGCCACTATCGCCTCTCGTCCGTGGGGCCGCTCCAGTGGCCGGTGCCGGGCCCGACCCATCCAGGGACGCCGAGGCTCTACACGGACGCGCATTTCCCGACGGGCGACGGCCGCGCCCGGCTCGTGGCCGTCGAGCACGACCCTCCCGTCGAGCCGCCGGACGCCGCCTATCCGCTGACCCTGACCACCGGGCGCGTGCGCGACCACTGGCACACGCTGACGCGCACGGCCAAGTCGCCCGCCCTCGCTGCGCGCACGCGCGAGCCGCTCCTCGAGGTCCACCTGCGTGACGCGCGCCGCGCCGGCATCCGCGACGGCGACTTCGTCGAGATCACCTCTCGCCGGGGCAAAGCGGTGGCGCAGGCGCGGGTGGGGGAGACCATTCGGGAGGGCACGTGCTTCCTGCCCTTTCACTGGGGAAGACAATGGGGCTTCTACAAGGCGGCGAACAACCTGACGCTCTCGGCGCGCGATCCCCTCTCGCGGCAGCCCGAGCTCAAGGCCTGCGCCGTCCGCCTCCGGGCCATCACCGAAGACCGCGCATGAACAAGACCGAAGCGCTCAAGACCGAGAAGGACGGGCTCGACATCCAGGAGGATCTCGTCCGCTTCGCCCGCGAGGGATGGAAGACCATCGGCGACGACGACAAGGAGCGGCTCAAGTGGGTGGGCGTGTTCATGCGGCGCCCCACGCCGGGCCACTTCATGATGCGCGTCCGCATGCCCAACGGCATCGTCACCACGGATCAGGTCCGCCTGCTCGCGCAGATCACACGCGAGTCCGGACGGAGCATCGCCGACATCACCACGCGCCAGCAGCTCCAGCTTCGCTGGGTCACGATCGAGCGGGTGCCGGAGATCATCGCGCGTCTGGAGGCGGCGGGGCTCTCGAGCCTGCAGACGGGAATGGACAACATCCGCGGGATCATCGGCTGCCCCGCCACGGGCCTGACGCCGGGTGAGCTGATCGACACCGCGCCGATCGCGCGCGAGTTCCAGCGAATCTTCCTCGGCAACAAGGAGTTCACCAACCTGCCGCGGAAGTTCAACGTCACCATCACGGGGTGCCTCGAGCACTGCACTTCCGGGGAGACGCAGGATATCTCTATGACGCCCGCCCTGGCCTCCGGAGGCGACGGCGATGAGATCGCCGGCTTCAACGTGGCGGTGGGAGGCAAGCAGGGCTCGGGAGGGCCCACGCTGGCCCGCCCCCTCGACGTCTTCGTGCGCCCCGAGGAGGCGGCGGCGGTCTGCGCGGCCATCGCCCTCGTCTACCGCGACCACGGACCGCGCGAGTCGCGCAGCAAGGCGCGCCTGGCCTTCCTGCTCGCCGAGTGGGGAGCGGAGCGCTTCCGGAAAGAGCTCGAGGCGCGCCTGGAGCGGCCCTTGCCGCGGGCGGGGCGGGACGCGCGCGGGGCCACCCACAGCGACCACATCGGCGTCTTCCGGCAACGCGAGCCCGGCCTCAACTACGTGGGCCTCAAGATCCCGGTGGGTCGCGTCACCGCCAATCAGCTCGACGCGCTGGCGCGGCTGGCCGACCGCTACGGGCGCGGCGAGCTCCGCTTCATGGCCTCGCAGGACGTGCTTCTCCCTCACGTCCCCGATACGATGCTCGGCGACCTGACCCAGGAGCCGCTCCTGAAAGAGCTGCCCTACAACCCCTCGGAGATCCGCCGCGGCCTCGTCTCGTGCACGGGCACGGACTTCTGCAACCTGGCCCTCATCGATACCAAGACGCGCGCCATGGCCCTCGCGACGCAATTCGAGAAAGACATCGGCAAGACCCGTCCGATCAGCGTGCGCTGGTCCGGCTGCCCTGCCTCGTGCGGGAACCACCACACCGCCGACATCGGGCTTCAGGGGTGCAAGGTCAAGGTGGACGGCAAGATCGTGGACGGTGTCCATGTTTTCGTGGGCGGCCGCGGCGGGAACGATCCGCGGGCTGCCATGCGGATCATGGAGGACGTGCCCTGTGACGAGCTGCCGGAGGTCCTCGAGCGGCTCGTCCGCTTCTTTCCGCGACCGGAGCGGCAGGCGCCGCCCACAGAGCCGCGACAGGAGTCCTCGACATGAGCTTCGCGTACCCGGTCATGCTCGACATCGCGGGACGGCCTTGTCTCGTGGTGGGCGGCGGCCCCGTGGCCGAGCGGAAGATGGACGGACTGCTCACCGCGGATGCACGCGTGACCGTGGTCAGCCCGTCGCTCACGCCGGCCCTCCTGGCCCTGGCCGCCGAGGCGCGGCTTCACTGGCGGCCGCGCGAATACGTTGCCGGAGACGCGGCGGGGTTCGCCCTCGTCATGGTCGCCACCTCGGACGCCTCGGTGAGCGAGGCCATCGCCGCGGAGTGTCGGGCGCGGGGCGTGTGGATCAATTGCGCCGACGATCCGGGGCGCTGCGATTTCATCCTGCCCGCGGTCTTCCGTCGTGGCGCGCTCACGGTGGCGGTGTCGACGGGCGGCGTCAGCCCGACCATGGCGCGACTGGTGCGCGAGGAGCTGGAAGCCCGCTTGCCTGACGACCTGGCGCTGCTCACCGACGTCATGGGCGATGTTCGGCGATCGCTCCGGGAGGGCGGCATCTCCCTCGACGCCGAGCGCTGGTGGCAGGCCCTGGACGGAGAGCTGCGAAGCCTAGTCGCGGCCGGACGCACGGCCGAGGCGCAGGCGCGGTTGAAGGAGCGTCTCGGTGTCTCAGGGTAGGGTCGTCCTCGTCGGCGCCGGCCCCGGCGACCCGGAGCTGATCACGCTCCGCGGCCTCCGGTGGCTCCGTCGCGCGGAGGTGATCGTGTACGACCAGCTCGCCACCCCCGCGCTCCTCGACGAAGCGCCCGAAGACGCGTTGAGGATCTTCGCGGGCAAGTCGGCGGGACGGCACTATCTCGAGCAGTCCGCCATCAATGCCATCTTGATCCACCACGCCCGGCGCGGAAGGCTCGTGGTCCGCCTCAAGGGCGGCGATCCCTTCGTCTTCGGCCGGGGAGGGGAGGAGATGCTGGCGTGCGCGCGCGCCGGGGTGGCCGTGGAAGTGGTGCCGGGCGTCAGCGCGGCGATCGCGGTGCCCGCCGCCGCCGGCATCCCCGTCACGCACCGAGGCTTCGCGTCGTCGTTTGCCGTCGTGACCGGCCACGAAGATCCCGCCAAGCCGGAGTCTGCCGTGGACTGGGAGCGCCTCGCGACGGCCGTGGACACGCTCGTCATCCTGATGGGCGTGGGGACACTACCGCGCATCACCGCGCGGCTCCTGGCGGCGGGGCGGAGCGGAGACACGCCTGCGGCCGTGATCCACCGCGGGACTACCCAGGCGGAAGAGACCGTGGTCGGCACGCTCGGCGACATCGCCGCCCGTGCCGCGGAGATCCAGGCGCCGGCCGTCATCGTGATCGGCGAAGCGGTGGCTTTCCGCTCCCTGCTCGCGCGATCGCTGCTCGACGCCGTCGCCTTCGATCACCGCTGACGTCGTCCAGGAGCGTCAGCAGCATCGCACGCTAGCCCGCCCCAGGCCACGGCGACGAAGTGCTCAAGGAGTCCCTGCGTCGGCTGTAGCGCACGACTTGCGTCTATTTCTGATCGTGCCGCTCTTCCTGAAGGGCCTCCAGTTCTGCGACGGCCTCCAGGTCCTTGGGGCGCCCGGCGGCTCGCTTCACGTGGATGAGGCGCGCGAGGCCGAGACAGCGGTACTCGCTCCCCGACAACTTGACGACCTGGCTATGAGACAGAAGGTCAGCGTAGCCGCCCCCGCCCACGATTCCTCCGAGCAGGTCCAGATCACCCAGCGTCGTCGTCAAAGTGAAGTTGAGGCCTCGCCGGATCGTCTCGGCGTCCCACCGAAAGGGCAACCCCGGCGGTGCCCCGCGCAGGTACGGGCTATGGGGAGCGAGAGCGGCGGCCAGCCTCGCGATGTTCTCGGGGGTGCGCGCATACACGAGATCCAAGTCCTGCGTCATGCGCGCCGACCCGTGAATGGTGGCGGCGGCCCCGCCCACAATGATGAACTCCACCCCGCCCCGGTGCAGCTCCTGGAGCGCTCGCTCCAGGTCGATCATCAGAGGTCGCGCCCCGCCCGTCTCAACTCGTCGGCGAAGCGCTGCAAGCGAGCAAGATTGCGGATTCGCTCCTCGACCGTCCGTGCCAAGTTGGCCCGCAACAGTGTCCTGTCCACGTCCTTCTTATAGGCGTCAATGACTGGATCGGCCTCACTGGTAGCGGGCTCAACCCAAGACCCGTCGGGAGGCTCACTCATGGCTTCAAATCTAGCACGCAGGGCCTGGCAACGTCTGGTCCAGGGTGCGAGCGTTTCTTGGCGCTGTTCCGTCCACGAAGCGCAGCGGCTCGGGACGGACTTCGACGTCGCGTTCGTGGCGATGAAAGCCTACGACTCCCTGCTCGCGCGATCGCTGCTCGACGCTGTCGCTCTTGGCCGCCGCTGACCTCGTCCAGGAGCGCCGGCAGCAGCGCACCCTAGCCCGCCTCAGTCTCCCCAAAAGATCCTCGCTCACGTCGGGCTTCCGGGCACGCGGGACGGCCCGAGTCTCCCGTCCGCCCCCTCTGTGATGCCAGCCGAGCAGCCGGCGCTCCCCGGCGTAACGCTGTAGGGGTGTCGCGAGCCCGGGCCCTCGGGGAGGTCTGCGCTGTCTCCGCCCGGCTCGTCGGTGCGCGCCGCCCCGCTTCCGCGTCGAGGTGCTGGCTTGACCGAATCCACGCGGGGTGACAGGATCGGCCCGAGATGTCAGACGGTTCATCCGCGCTGTGACAGCGGCACGAGCTCGGGAGCGGGTGGCTGTTGTCCGGGTTGCCCATCGCTGACGGCAGGAAGCGGACGCAGCAGCAGGAGCATGACGAGGAGGATCACGCTCATGATGACGACGGACGTGTACCCGGGCAAGGATCTCGGCACGCTCGAGCTGACGATCACCGACGAGATGGTCCAGCACTACATCAAGGGGCTCGGCGAGCCAAACCCCTGGTATACGACGGCGTCGCCCTTTGGCGGACCGGTGGCTCCGCTGATCGTCTACCAGCAGGCGGACAGCGAGTTCAAGGGCTGGTACCTCGACAACCTCTTCGGCAACCTGTGGCGACGTCAGGAGTGGGAGATCCATGCGCCGACGCGCGTGGGACAAATCTTGAAGTTCAGCGCGCGGGTGGCCGATCGCTACCGGAGGCGCGATCGCGACGTCGTCGCGCAGGAGATGTGGGTGCGAGACGAGGCCGGGCGCCTGATCGCGCGCAGCGTCCATCACCAGAGCTTCCTGGCGGAGCAGTCCAGCGGCGAGGTCACCTTCCGCGATCCGGCGAGCAAGGAAGGCGCGAGGCAGGGGGGCGAGCCCGCCGGGGAGCCGCTGTCGGTCGAGCTCCGCAAGACATTCACCGAAGCGATGTGCGACGAGTTCTTCTACCGCAGCCGGAACTACCACAACGACAAGGCCGCCTCGAAGGAGCTCGGGTTCGGAGACACGGTGATCGGGGGCCGCATGACGCTCTCGTGCGTCACCGAGCTTCTGACCCGGCATTTCGGCCGTGGCTTCTACCTGGGCGGGCGCCTGGACGTGAAGTTCACCAACGTGCTGTGGCCGAACGAGCCCTTCATTACGCGGGGAATCATCACCGGTCGTCGCGTCGAGGGCGGCCAGACGCGCGCCGAGGTCACGGTCTTCTGCGAGAAGAAGGACGGAACGAAGATCATCGTGGCCAGCGCGAGTGCTCTGGAAGGTTGTTAACGCGGGCGGGCAGTGTGACCGTCAACGGCGTCTCGGACTGAGCGCCGAGGGCTAAGATGGTGCGCACGTAACGGAGATCACGGAGGCATGCAGTCAACCGTTTGCGCTGACAGGAGAGCTCACGCCATGCCACAGAAGACCGCGCTCGCTGATGTGAAGGTCCTCGATCTGACCCAGTTCGAGGCGGGAACCTCATGCACCGAGGCGCTGGCATGGCTGGGCGCCGATGTCATCAAAGTCGAGAATCCCCGGGGCGGCGACCAGGGGCGCGGTGCATCCACCGACCAGCCGGGAGTGGATTCGCACTACTTCATGCTGCTCAACGCCAACAAACGCAGCATCACACTGAACCTCGGCAGCCCACGCGGTCGCGAGATTTTCACGGAGATGTTGAAGAAGGCCGACGTCATGATCGAGAATTTCGCCCCAGGCGCCATCGAGCGGCTGGGCTTCGGCTACGATGTCGTGCGGCAGATTAATCCCCGGCTCATCTATGCGCAGGTCAAGGGTTTTGGCGAAGGTCCATACGAAAACTACGTGAGCTTCGACATGATCGCTCAATCCGTGGGCGGAGCCCTGAGCTTGACGGGCACGACGGAGACCGAGCCCCTCAAGCCCGGACCGACCATCGGCGACACGGGCACCGGGCTGCACTGCGCCATCGGCATCCTGGCCGCCCTGCACCAGCGCGAGCGCACCGGCCGGGGCCAGCACATCAAAGTGGCCATGCAGGATGCCGTGATCAACTTCAGCCGCATCGCCTTCGCACGCCAGGCCGTCAGCGGCAAGGCGGCGGTGCGCTCGGGCAACCGCAGTGCGCTGGGCACGACGGCTCCGAGCGGCCTCTACAAGTGCAAAGGAGGAGGTCTCAACGACTACTGCTTCATCTATACGACTCGCGCCGGCAACCGACACTGGGACCGCCTGCTGAAGGCCATCGGCCGAGAGGACCTGATCGGTGACGAACGCTTCAACTCACCGGAGAAGCGCTGGGCCAACCACGACGAGGTGGACCGCATCCTGAACGAATTCACGCAGAGCCGTACCAAGGCCGAGGTCATGCAGATCCTGGGCGATGCCGGCGTCCCCGCCGGGGCCGTCTACGATACGATGGAGATCACGCAGGATCCCGCGCTCCAGAAGCGCGAGATGATCGTCACCGTCGATCACCCCAAGCGCGGCAAATTCACGCTTCCCGGGTGGCCGGTCAAGATGTCCGAATCGCACGTCGCGGTGGACCGCTCACCGCTGCTCGGCGAGCACAATGCCCCTATCTATGCCGAGTGGCTGGGTTTGACCGCGCGCGACCTGGAGGATCTCAAGGCCCAGGACATCATCTGAGAACTCCTGCGAGGTGCTCGAGCTGCTAGAGGTTGCGTAGCGCTCACTCGCCCTTGCTGCGGCGCTCGTAGGAGATGGCGTAGGCGGCCGACCGCGCGAGCAGGATCGGATCGTTCGAGAGATCGATGCCGTCCGTGCGGTTGGTGGGGTCGAAGACCAGCCGCCGCTCGTCCTGAGCGCTCGTCGGCGAGATGCCGGTCACCTCAAGGCGCCCCAGCTCGACGCGCGGGCGATCCGCCGGCCAGAGCGCGGTGGGGTCGTCGGTCGGATCGCCCTCCGCGGCCACCTGCAGGAGCAGGCGGAAGGCGGCGGGGCCGGTGCGCAGGCGATTCTCCAGCTCGTCGCGCAGGAAGCTCGGGCTGCGCTTGCCCGCCTCGTCGGGGGAGAGCGTCGCCTCGCCCGCCTCAGGGACGAAGTGATAGCGGCCGAATCGCCGCGAGCCGTCGGCCGCGGTGAAGAGGAACGCGTGCTCGGCGTGGTAGCTGGTCTGCGCATAGCTGGCGGGCACGGGCTTCTGCATCAGGCGTCCGACGAAGGCCGCCGCGGCCGGGTGGGTGGCGAGAAACTTCGGCACGCCGTCGGGAGCGGGCTTGCCGGTGGCCGGGTCCGGGAGCTGCGCCCGGAGGAACTCGAGAAACTCCTCGGGTGTCCGGGCCACGAAGCCCTCGATCGAGTTGGCCAGGATGTCGGCCCCCTTGCCGTTCGCGAGCTGGAACTTCACCGACATCGCCCGCACGTTGGGCACACCATCGTGCACGTCGGGGTTGCCGTTGGCGTTGGAGAAGCGAACGACGGTCGGCACCGCGCCGCCCTGCAGATGCGGGGCGCGGGTCATGCCGCGCGCGTCCGCGGCCGGGCGAAACGCCCCCGCGCAGACGAGGCCCTTGGCGTGAGCGGGGCGGAAGCCGGGGTGCGGGCCGGCCAGCGCCCTCATGGTTTCGACGAGCTGGGCGATGACGGGTTGGGGCGCAGCGGATGCAGACATGGAAGGTCTCCTTACCGATTGGATACCAGCTTCGGGCCGAACGACTCGGACGGGACAGAAGCCGCAGGAACGTTTTGCAGTGTACTATCGGGGCGCTGCCGACGCGACGACAGCACGGGAGGAACCGCGATGCCGATCTTCACGCGCCCTGATGCCGAGATCTACTACGAAGTGTACGGGTCGGGTCATCCGTTGCTGCTCTTCGCGCCGGGAGGGCTGCGCTCGCAGCTCGAGTACTGGCGCTCGAGCCCGAGCAACCCGTCGGCGCCGCCGGCGTGGATGAACCCGATGGTCGACCTGGCCAGCCGGTTCACCGTGATCGGCATGGATCAGCGCAATGCCGGCAAATCGCGCGGCGCGGTGACGGAGACCCACGGCTGGCACACGTATGCCGGCGATCACCTGGCGCTGATGGATCACCTTGGCCATCGCCGCTTCCACGTCATGGGCGGCTGCATCGGAGGCACCTACTGCCTGACGCTGTGCGAGCTGGCGCCCGAGCGGATCACCGCCGCCGTGCTGCAGAACCCCATCGGCCTGCACGAGAACCGCGACACCTGGGAGGAGGCGGTCGGCGGCTTCGCCAAGACCATGCTGGCCCAGGATCCGTCGCTGACCGAGGACGTCATCCAGAAGTTCGGCCACAACATGTTCGGCGGCGACTTCGTCTTCTCGGTGAGCCGCGACTTCGTGCGTCGCTGCCCCACGCCTCTCTTGCTGCAGCCCGGCACCGACAAGCCGCACCCCGCCGCGACCAGCGCCGAGATCGCCAGCCTCGCGCCCAACCTCGAGGTCCAGAAGGACTGGCGGGGCCCCACGCATCTGGCCGAGTCGATCCGCCGGGTGACCGACTTCCTGGCGCGCCACACGCCCACGTCCTGAGGATGATCCTGGTCCGGACTATTCATCGGATGCTCCCCCTCACCCTGCCCTCTCCCCCGATGGGGGAGAGGGATGCGAGTTGAATCCCTCCCCCTCCTCCGATGGGGTGAGTGGGATCCGAA
>WNGK01000954.1_pt1 | contig 30631 bp, 24 predicted proteins | sample 5400601 | NCBI WGS metagenome assembly WNGK01 (sample SAMN13153376, study PRJNA577476) | soil metagenome | isolation source: 60 cm soil or saprolite under Garry oak tree replicate 1 | place: USA:California | collected 2016-06-15 | reverse complement strand
CCTCGTAGTATATCGAAGGATGCCACTTCTGACAAGAACATAGTACTGAAAGAGCAGTTCTTGATCTACCCGCTGGTAGCGTATATGTGCTGGCCTTTCTCGCCTAGCACTGGCTGGAAAAATGCCTAAAGTTGTTTACGGATACGCAAGATTATGGGTAAAGTAACAACGTCGGTGGACGGCGGGAGACGAGGAATGCCGAAGGGGGGACTCGGCAGGATTCGCGGCTCCGCACCGCCCGAACCGGCTCTAATCCTTGCTTCATGCATCTCCTTACACCGCAAATACCTCCGTTGACAGCAAAACTGACAGCAAAAAGCTCAGAGTTGACATAGAGATACGCCAGACAAGGCTTGTTCTACAATTATCGTGAAGAGTGACTTTTCGCCGATAAGCAAATTATATTCTCCCACCTTAGTTCGTGAGCCATTTACCGCAATTTTGCCATTCCCTTATAAAAGTCCGCTTATTTTTCGGAGGTCTTTCGTTGAAGCACAAATGTCACTGCTCCGCTTCCCTCCACACCGATGCCAGTGCCAAGCAGTTTAAATTCCCCTTTGGCAGTTATCTCAGCGTTAAATTGGATTTCATTCAATTGAAACGGGCCTGCTCCCGCTTCATGTACATCGATTATTGACTGTAGGCTTGACATAAACTGCTTGAACTTATCACGCAGTACATCAACATCTAGGGCATTGGTTACAAGTTCTGCAGCACTGAGCCCTCGTGATCCCAGCATCTCGTCTTCATCCTCACGGGTGATGACTTCAATCTTCCCAGGGATATTCATGCTGTGCATTTCCTTCCTTATAGATAGTTAGTCTACCTAAAACAAATTCAATTCAACTAGGCCTTTGATCTATTTCTTCCTGTTTCTTGTTGTACATGTGGTCAAACATCTCCTCGACTGGTTCACTTTCGGTATCAGCATCCTCGGCACGTACATGCAGAATGCCATCATGGTCAACTTTGAACATGCAATTGATCCGAGGCTCACCTACCGGTCGTGCTGTGGTCAGGGTGAGAGTTACCTCTCCTATCAGGACGTTCTCAGCCGCAACGGGTTGCTCACCCTGAAAGATGCGAAAACGTATGCGCTCTTGTCCATCATGTTGTGTGGTGAAGGCCTGCGAACCCTTCCTCCAGACGGTAACAGGAATTTGCTCGTTGGCGTGAAGAATGGGTTCCATTTTGCCGTCGGCCAACTCAATCCCGAGCGACAGGGGTATGACGTCCCATAATTTCACCTGTTCCTTGAGGTACCCGCAGAGTCGTGCTCCAAGGATAGCTGCGCCCTGCGCCACTGCTTCGTCTGGATTGACCGAGGTGTTGAGCACCCATCCGAAGTGGTTCTCTATAGCTCTACGTAATGCTGGTGTTCGTGTCTGGCCCCCAACGAGTAACACTTGATCAATCTCTTCTACATTCATTTCCGCTTTTTTCACCACCTCAGCACAGATCTCCAGAGAGCGCTCAATAAAGGGCTGAATACGTTCTTCAAATATTGTGGAGGTTAGGATCAGGTCTAAGCCAGGTGATTCACCCTCCACTTTGAGCACATCCGGTATATGGATAGGAGCTTCGGTAGCAGTAGTCAGTGCAATTTTTGCCTTTTCAGCCTCCTCACGCAGCAAAGCTCGGAGACTATTATTGTCCTCGTCAGGCAGGTCAACGCCATGTTCTTGCCTGAAAGCTTCTTTCATCCATTTCACAATCGCCAAGTCAAAGTCGTCACCGCCAAGGTGAGTATCTCCACCGGTGGCTTTAACACGGAACAGACCATGTTCAATTCGCAGAATCGAGATGTCGAATGTGCCACCGCCAAGGTCGTAGACCGCGACTGTTTGTGGCTTTGACCCGAGGCCAAAAGCCAGAGCGGAGGCAGTTGGTTCGTTGATGATGCGTGGTACTTGTAGACCAGCCAGTTCGCCCGCCTCTTTAGTAGCATGCCGCTGTGCTTCGTTGAAGTAAGCCGGAACTGTGATCACAGCTTGCGTGATCTTCTGGCCACCAAGAGCAATCTCGGCGTCGTTTTTTAGCTTGCGCAAGACCTCAGCTGAAACTTGAGTTGGTGTAAGTTCTCGGTCTGCCACCTGGATAACAACCTTGTGTTGTGGCGTCTCCTGAACCCTGTAGGTGACGTTCTGCTGGTCCTGCCGCACCCATTTGTCATTGAACGTAGTTCCAATAAAGCGCTTTACAGAATACACGACATCATTAGGATGACTAATCAAGCGGTCCATGGCTGGCTTGCCCACGATTGGCTGCCCCGTTGCATCGTCAAACATCACGACTGAGGGGGTCAGGCGGTCCTCCTCCCGGTTCCTTAACACTATAGACTTACCGATCTCTGGGTTCCAGATGGAGATAGCTGAATTGGTCGTTCCCAGATCGATGCCTAGAATGTCAATCGTACTCAATGCTGTTTCCTTTCCCTTCTAATAGGTATAGCAACTTAGCCCGCAGGATGTGCCAATCCACAGTTGATTTTCCCCGCTCTCGGCGTTGCTGACCATGAGCACTGTCACGCGGTCAGCCGCCATCCCGCTATTCCTCGCATTGAATTCACCTGCTAAGGACCATCCCTTGCCCGCATCAATCAAACGGAAGAGCCCAACGTCTGTTCCAACCCAGATAACCACAGCTTTGCTGTCCCAGGCGAGTGCTGTAATCACTCGTCCATCAAGATCCTGTACAGGTTGCAAGTCATGGGGTTGGCCGCTATAGAGCCCTCGACTGGTCCCAACCCAAAGCGTTTCAGTCTGGTTGTGGGGTATGGAGAGCAGTGAACGGATATCGGCTTTGCCCAGTATTCCACTCATCACTTTAAGCGTTCCGGTAGCAGGGCTATAGATACATAGTCCACGCGATGTCCCTATCCATACTTTCGTGGAAAATGCCTGGGCCAAACAGCGTATCCACGCGTTGGTTGGCAACATCTTGCTGGAGACGGCCAGTGACCAGGTTGATCCATCGTTTCGATAGAGGTTGTCCAGGCCAGCGGCCCAGAGTTCAGCATTTGGGCCTTTAGATAGGGATAGGATTGGACCGGAAGCGTTCTGTAAGCGTTCTTGAACGATCTGTTCCCTCACGTGGTATAGGTGGTTCATCCAACTCGCTGCCCAGATATCACCTTTGGTTGTATCAGCGATAAGCGCCCGTACATCTCTCAGGCCCCATTGGTCATACCGTTTCCAACTCTCTGTGAACAGATCGAGACGAAAGAGATCCGAAGCTGTACCGATCCACAACGAGTCTCCTTGTGCTAGATGTTGTAAGGCGATAGCCTGGATCATGTTGCTAAACGCAGCTGGAGGCCTTTGTGGGTCGAAACTGTGGCGACCAATGACATCTGGAGGCGCTTCTGTGAGGTGGAACTGTAACTCAGTCGATGTGCCACGCAGCAAACCACTGTGCGTGCCGATCCATACTTCATTCTCCTCACTCGGCGCTAATCCAGTGATTCGCGTCCCTGGTAGCTGCCCACTGATGGGCATCCAATCTGTCTCTGTCGCTAGGCCCACTTGACGTCCACACGCTGCCCATACTCCATCGCCGGTGAGTGTAAGTGCTGTCACCTCGCCGCTAGGCCATATGTCAGCTTGATGCGCATTCCCTGTGGCCAGGTTAACGAGCACCAGTCCACCAATCGTGCCAAGCCAGAGCTTCTCACCAGAGCAAACCATGGTGAGTATGCCGGGCTGTGCGCTATGATACAACCATCTGCTTCCATCAAAATGCAACGCACCTCGCGCGTTGCAGAGCCACACGTCATCCTTGTCAATTACATAAATCGTCCTAGGGATGCCGCTAGGAGGAGGAAGCTCGAAAATTGGGTCGTGCATTCTGTCAATCGCATAAATACCGTTGACAGTCCCCACCCAAAGCTGTCCATTCATATCTCTGCTGAAACAACTCACCGTCGTCTCTTCCAACGCTGTGTAGGGACGCCAGATATCGTCATCTAGATAGCTGAGCCCGCAGTCTTCATGGGCTGCCCAGACCTGCCCGCTCCCATCTATCGCCACAGCCCTTATGGCATTACCCGGCAGACCATGCTCACTGCTGTAACGCGTAAAGGAATCGAAACCTGGTCTCCAGCGAAGCACTCCCCCACCAGTGGCAAGCCAGAGATCGCCTTTGATTGGGTCGATGGCTAGACCACGGACGTGGCGCTGGCTGGCGAGGTTGAACCAGGCCGGATGTGCAATAGCTTGCACTCGTTCATGACGTGGCTCGATACTTCGCACAGGTATCGGTAGGTCACGATCTCCCACACGCAGGACGGGTAGGTCATACCTATCTTCGTTTTTACTCATGCATTATCCACAATCCTCTCCCACTCATCTTGTAGGCTACGCAACTTTTCTGTTAGCTCTACGTTGTACTCCTGTTGCTGCTGAGCTGTGTGTTGCAGAAACTCCTGCCACGCAGTAGGCCCCCGCTGATATTGCTCCCACAATCCATAGCGCGAATCTTTGCGAAGCCGAGCCTTCTCACGTTTGAGGTGGTTCAACTGGCGCACAAGGGCCTGTTCCCATACACTGAGCCGCCGGTATTGAACCACCAGATCCTCCTGTGAGCCCCTTGTTGTCCATACAATACCCCATGGTATTTTCTCCAATGCGTCTACCAATTGCGTGGATGGGTTGTTACATAATCCCTGGAGATTTGCCAGAAGTTCTGCATCCTCGTCATTCACCATTGGATCTAACACGCGAAAGAGATGTTCAAGCAAAACATCTTTTTCAACCGCCTCCGGATCTGCTACGTCCTGCTGTTCTCTCCTCACCTTGCTTACATCAGTAGTAGTCTGGGTGGATGGAGCATCCTGGCCAAGCCCGTCGATTCGGACGCGAAGCATGTCAATTTCGATCTGAAGCCGGTTTGTTTCACGATACAACCAGCCGACCATATCCTGGTAACCGCTATAGGCAATAGCGAGGCCAGTCTCTAGTGGGGCGACTGCTAATCGAGCGTTGTCGATCTGACTCAGCAGCAGCTGCAACCTGCTCAGCTGCGCATCTACGTCTGCCTGCGTGGTGATAGGAGGTCCAGCGTTCATTGCAACGACCCTCCTTGAATTAAGGGCTGTTCCAACTGGTAAAAAGTCGGGCTGTAGAGACCATAGGCCAGCCCCAGAGGATTGTTATGTTCCCTTAGAAAATACCAGCGAGTTGCACGTAGTGCCTCCCCAATAGTCATCAATCGATATGTTGTTTTGCCAGTTCCTAGATCTGTGACTTTCTGACCGCGCAGAAAAAACTCGTAGAAGACCTTGGCGAAGGCAGCGGCGAAAATGTCTGGCACCGGACAGGCTGTGGCAATAATGGCCGCAGCCCCGCGTTCGATAAAAGCGCTTGGTAGGTTGAAAGTTTTGCGCCACTCATCTGAGCCACCAGCCGATTGGCACGCATTAAGGAAGACGAGAGGCTGGCGCTGGAAACTTCCCTCAATGTCGGTGAATGTATTGGTTTCAAGTTCGATCACTTGCGGATTGACCTCAATCCCTTCTTCATTTAAGAGTGACACGAGCAAGGAGTCGCTATCGATAGAACACGGGCGGCAATGGCAGGCGAAATGAAGCATATTGTGGTTGGACTGATCCAGGTATCCGAGGAAGGCCTCTCCGTCGCTTACCTGCGAACCGCTGAGCTGTCCGAGCAGATAAAAGCGATCCCGGGGAGTGATCTTGACCAACCTCTCTATCTCGGGCCATTCCTGCCGATGGGCGAGTTGTAACTTATGGTGCAGGCAAAAGAGCATATCCGAAGGCAGGGTTTGCTTCTTTGGGTAGGTGCGATATCGTCTCAAGTTGATAATGCGGGCAGGAGAGTACGCAAACCCCCAGAATTTACTACTATCACCCGTGTGGTAATCATCCCCTTCATAAAGAACCTCCCATGGGAAAGGGACAGAATCGGAGATAAATGTTGGAGCGGGGACCACCGCCTCCTGCTCTATCTCCTGGAAGCGATCGGACAGCTGTTGACGAGCCGCTTCATCCTTGAAGAAGCGTTGATATGCCCGTCGACCTAACCTGGCCAGTTCAATCAGCTGCGCATTTCCATCTTCCGGATCCAGGTGTACACTCTTTGTCCGATGAATGATAATTCGCTCAATTGCCTTGAAAGTTGCTAACACCTCATCTGTCAGTGCTTTCAGGTGTGTATCTGTTGCATCAGCTGCTCTCTTATACGGTGGTGCCCATCCAATGCGGTATTCATCAGGCCCTATCATGATTTCCACAGATGCCCCCGTGGTCTGAGTACAAACAGAATCGCTAACACCTTTCATCGGGATCCACCTCCACTAGCTGCAATTTTGAGCGAAAATGATAGGGTGTGCATAGTTTTCTTCCCATCCACGAAGTAAATCTGGACCAACTCTTCATCACCAGCCATTTCTGGTGGTGCAACCAGGCTAAACCAGCCTAGGTAGTCACCTGCAGGGGTATGTATCATGGCGACAGGTGAAGTAGGAGTTACATGCAAACCGAAGGTCATAACGTGGACCTGTAAATTGTTGAATGCAAGCGTTCTTGCCACTTCAATAACCCGCTCCTCGTGCCATACTGGGGGCATTCGACGTAAGGTGACGCGAAAACGAGCTGGGACCCCTGGAGGCAACGGATCGTCTATCTCACGTCCGATAGGCTCGATAACGGCATAACCCTGCCCCTCAACTGGTCGGTAGGGGCGCGCCATAGGGTCTCCAAAGAGAACATAGGCCAGCCAGTCCAGCGAATTAGGCGCCGCAGCCTTGGCGAGAAAACGTCCTACCCTGAAAGCCTCACCCAGTGAGTGACCAGCCCACAGATGACTATAGAAGGTACTGACAAAGGCCTCCTCAACGACTGGTTGGACTGCCCAGAGCGGACCGACGAAAGCGCTGCATCCAGCACGCACGAAAGTTGGAGCCCATGCCTGCTCTAGCATGGTCAACTCCGGCTGACCAGCACTCACATAGCCAAGGTTAACGAGTGGGCGGTTGCGGCGAAGACTGAGCTTCGCTGGCCTAACCTCGTGGTCTACGTTGCCATTCCCGCCAGTTCCATTAAGTTGTACCGGGGCATCGTGCTGACTACTTAGTCCTGTAACTTGGCCGGAGCGAACGAGATAAAGACCTCGCATCTCCTCTGCCTCGTCAATACTACTGAATACACCACCAGGCAAGGGTTGCGGATGTGGTACGCCAGGTAGCTCAAGCAGATCAACCCACTGCTCAGGCTGTTTGATACTGGCATAGTAGGCAACATTTACTGCGCCTACTGGAAATTCATAGGGACGAGTATCATCCAATTCTCTTGGCCACCGTCCAATGACGAAACGTTCACCTAGGAACGCCTGCCCATCGTGCAGCAGTTCCCAGGGAACCCAGGTGTCCTGATCAGCCAGGATCAGCAAAGTAAACATGTTTCCAAAGAACGCTAGATTGCGGATCTTTCGTTGTAGTTCGAGAGGCAATAGTTCCTGGAACAAATATTGACCCAGCGATATCAGGCGCGAACGGGCATCTTCTGGCTGGGAGCCATCCATATCTTCGAGTGAGGCCCCTAGCAATCCCCGTACTCGCTCAATCCATCCAATGGACAGCAGTTCGGAACGATAGTTGTCTACATGAGCAATTGGTAGCGATGCGCGCAGGCTACTAAGAGCGTAGCGAAAAGTATAGGCAGCATCGTTTTCTTCCCAAACCATCTGTACCTGGAGGATGAGATCTGGCTGAAGGACAGGGCGTGGCCGGGGCGCGATACTTGCCTTAAATTTCTCGCCCTCGTCGATCTTTGAAACCTGCACCATGGACTCCATAGTTGTCTCAAATGTGGATCCTCTGTACAGTTCGACAGCGATTTTTGCCGTGCCAGGACGAAGCGCAATCAGGTTGAAGCGGGCAACATGTGGTATAGGCGTCGCAGCTGTCGATTCTCCACTACTGTACAGGTCAAGCGGCAGGCTGGCAACGTTTTCGCCATCAAACTTAAAGCCAGGTGGAGCAATAAGAAAGAGGTTCAACTCACTACCCACAGTCTCATCACGTAGGATATCAAGCAAGTATTTGCCACTGTCGCTGCCATCCCTGCTACCGGCAATGCTCAGGTAAACAGCCACTTCGAATTGTCCACCTATGGAAACTGGTTCCGCTGGTACAGCTAACAATATGTCATACCTGATCGACTGCTCCTGAAGGTGCTGTGCTTTCGGTTCCTCGGCTCGCTGACGGCTTAGCTCACGCAAGACCACGGCTCTTATCTCGCTATCCTCGATGGTTTGGACTTCCTTCTCGGCCTCCATCCACACTCTTTCGGCCTCTGCCCACCGCTGCACTTGTGTTAGCGCTGCTCCCAGTTCACTCAAGGCCCTAGCACGGGTAGAGCTGTCAGCTATTGAGGCGATGACTCGCTCAGCCTCCATCCACTGCCTCGCTTGCGCCAAAGCTATCCCTAGCTCACTTAAGGCTTCGGTGCGGCTAGAGTTGTCTTCTATCGCATCGATGACTCGCTCGGCCTCCATCCATTGCCCCGTTTGTACTAGCGGCCTAAAGAGGGCATTATAAACATCGACAAATTTGGGATCGAGTTCGAGAGCGTCGCTGTAATCCTCAATGGCCCTTTGATGTTCCAGAAGGTGGACATAAGCGAGACCACGGTTATAGTAGACATTGGCCTCGTTAGGGTCCAGCTGAATGGCATGGGTATAGTCTTCAATGGCTCTTTGGTACTCACAAGAGAAGCATAAGCGAGACCACGGTTAGCAAAAGCCCAAGCAATATATGGGTCTAGTTCAAGAGCGCGATTAAAATCCTCAATGGCTCGCTCATATTGCTTAGTTGAGCTATAGATTTCCCCCCGTTGAGCATAAGCCCATGCCAACTGAGGATCCAATGCGATAACTTGGTTAAAATCCTCAATGGCTGGCTCATACTGCTTGAGGTCGGCATAGGCGAGACCTCGACTATTGTAGGCATGGACGTTTTTGGAATCTAGTTCGAGGGCATGATCATAATCGGCGATGGCTGGCTCATACTGCTTGAGATGGGCATAGGCGAGACCTCGACTATAGTAAATCATAGTATTAGGGGCAAGTTTTAGAGTTTGGTCAAAGTCAGCAATGGCCTCTTGATACCGATTCATGTCGGCATAAGCCCAACCGCGCTCGTAATATGCCTGAGAGTAAGTTGGATTGAGCTCGATAGCCCGACTATAGTCAGCAAGGGCTTGCTGAAAGTATTTAAGAGCAACATAAGTATTGCCACGATAGTAGAAAGTTGTGGCATCCTCAGGTTTGAGTTCGAGGGCATGATCAAAGGCAGCAAGAGCTTCTTCGTAGCGCTCAAGCGTTCTGTATGTAATACCCCTGAGTGTCCATACGTTCGGCAAATTGGGATCCAAGACAAGAGCGTGGTCAAAGGCAGCGAGGGCCTCCTCGTAACGCTTCAGATTAATAAGTGTAATGCCCTTCTGAGTCCATGCATCGTTATCTTTGGGATTGAGGGAGAGAGCCTGGTCAAAGGTAGCAAGGGCCTCCTCATAGCGCTCAAGAGTCGCGAGAACCCGACCCTTTTCATTCCATATATCGGCCAAATTGGGATCTAGAAAGAGCGCCTGATCCAGGGAAGCAAGAGCTTCCTCGTAGCGCCTCAAATTGACAAGCGTGGCGCCCTTCTGAGTCCATGTATCAGTATCTCTAGGATTGAGTTCAAGAGCCTGGTTAAAGGTAGCAAGGGCCTCCTGGTAGTCCCCCTGTAGGTAGGCCAGAATGCCCAACTGGTGGTAGCTCTTGGCCATGTCAGCTCGGTTCCCCAACTGCTCCTCGAAGATCTCGAGGGAGCGTTGGTACTGCTGCTGGGCCTCCTGGTAGTCTCCCTGCTGTTGAGCCAGGATGCCCAACTGGTGGTAGCCCCTAGCCATGTCGGCCCGGTCGCCCAACTCCTCGAAGATCTCGAGGGCGCGTTGGTACTGTCGCCGGGCCTCCTGGTAGTCCCCCTCTAGGTAGGCCAGGATGCCCAGTTGGTGGTAGCTGCTGGCCATGTCGGCCCGGTCGCCCAGCGCCTCGAAGATCTCGAGGGCGCGTTGGTACTGCTGCTGGGCCTCCTGGTAGCGCTCGAGGCTACTCAAAACTCTGCCCTTGTTGTAGTAGGCAAGGGCAGAGTTAGGTTCAAGTTGAATAGCTCGCTCGTAGGCTACTAATGCTTCTTCAAAGCGATTAGCTCTGTAGTGAGCGTTGCCCTCATCTAGCCATCGCTTTATGTTCGCTTCAGAGACTCGACCGAAGACCTCCTCGTTTACTGATAGTCCGAGTGCTATAAGTAGCTCATTGAAGGCAGCATCATACGTTTTAGGCGGGAGAAATGAGATAACCTGGAGGGTGGCGAGATCATCACGTATTTTGCACTGACGATATAGCACAGGAATAATGCGCCTTCCATCTTCGGAGGAGTTCTGCCGCCAAGCCAAGTCAATCTCGGCATCTACCCATTTTGAGGCCATTGCGTCAGGCGAGAGGATCACAATGAAGAAGTTCCGTGAAGTCAGCTCTTCGACGATCTTTCGCCACCAGCTGTCGCCACCCCTCAATCCACCTGCTGTATCATACCAAACGGAGGTATCTTCGCCAAGCACACGGCGGAGATCCTGTACAAGCTTTGCCCCAAAGTCGTTATCTTCGTGGCTATGAGCTGTGAAGATGCGAGGAGGCTGAAAAACAGCTTCTTGGTCTATACGTCTGCTAGTAGAACTCCTTGTTTTGCTATCCGTTAGTTGTCCTAGCGCAGCGAGCAAGGTGTTGAAGGCTCCCTGATAGGTTCTAGGTGTAAGGAATGATACATATTGAATCGTACGGAGGTATGCAGGTATCTCGCATGGCTTATAGAGAACAGGGATAATGAGTTTATTCTGCTTCAATGCCATGTCGATTTCGCTTTTGACCAAGCGGGAGTCCATTGCATTAGGTGAGAGGATCACAATGAAGACATCACGAGAAGTCAGCTCTTCGGCGGTCCTTTGCCACCAAGTTTCTCCAAGGTGCAGTCCACCTTGAATGTCGTACCAAATAGCGCTGTCATCACCAAGAGCGCGGCGTAAGTCCTCCACGAGTCTAACACCAAACTCGTTATCCTCAGAACTGTGACTCAAGTAGATGCGAGGTCCCTGATACGCACTTTTACTCATTGATGCTGCATGGTAAGAGTCCTTGATGCGTTCCTGCTCAGGGTCGATCTTGCGGGGTAAGAGCATAGAGACTATCTTCTGTATAAGCTCCATGCTCAACTCTTTATTGGTCAGTCTAGAGAGGTAATTCCGCCGGGTCAGGGCGCGGGTCAAACGGGCATCGAGATGAAAAACCTTTTCCTCGTGAGGCTCTCTTATTTTCACACCGTCAGTATTTAGCAATTCCGCACTCGATTGAGCCAGTACGACCAAACCAACGACGCTGATATTCCTAAATCCCGCGTTCTCTAATACCGCGGCAAGTTTTTTCGCCTTGGTCTCGACGCTGGTGAGCGGACTATGATGAATCAGCCCATCCTCGCGTTGCCAATTCACCTGGTCAATATGAATGCGCCCTCGCCAGTCCTTGACTTCTATAATCCAGACACCACGCTGGTTGAAGAGCACGAGATCGCATTCCCATGTGCCATTGTCCCCTGGCAGGTGATAGTTTCCTAACAAAATGCCATCAGTATTAGCTAGCGAGCTCATCAGGAAGTTGCGCGTAATTTGCTCACCGTTGTTGTCATCCTGGGCGCAAGGGATGTATTGAAGAGCCATAGGTGCCACTCCATGCACATCTATCGATTAAGGACGCCTAAGTAGCCTTCAAGTCATTGCAAGTGATTTCTGTATAGTTAAATTGTAGTAGGAAAGTCCACACATTGATATTTAGTCAAGATTGAAAGATATGTGTGCATTGTAGAGTATCAAGGAGGAATAGTCAAGCCATGTGTTGGGTTGCCGATGAGTTCAATTATCAAAAAGCCTGGTTACTTTCGTAAGTTGAAGTCGAATTTCAGTCTAAATGGTCAATAATCGTCAATACGAGCCTCGGACAATCAAAGGCTTTATGAACTAAAAATGAGGATGGATAACCCGGGATAGAAATTAAGAAGTAAAGATAGGGTTAAAGGTAACAACTAACACCGATGGCAATTCTGGTTCCTTTGATAGTGCCTCTATGAAAAGCTATAGTAAAGAATAACTTTCATCCGTGTTGGTGCGCCCTAGCATGACACTTCTAACACAACTTATGTGAAAACTCTAGCATAAATTCCTTATGTTAACATACGAACTGGCTTTATCAGAGCTTCGATACTTCTGAAAGTATCCTTTGCTGCTTTAGAATCCTGCGAGTTGTGTCAGAACCCAAATTGACTGCAAAACTGTTTAAGAACTTTCACTTCATTGTGGAGCACCTGGAACCATATCCCTGCAGCAAGTTCCTCCGCTGCGCCCGGCGTACACCGGTAGCAAACGACGCGCTGAGGTACCTAGCACAGTAACCTTGCTGCGAGTTCTGCGTATGCGCGGAGATGTGTGCTGCCATGAACCGCCTATCCCTGCAATGCGTCATTAAGTTTACTGACTGCGTCCTTCTGCATCGTTGGCAGGACATGGCTGTAAATGTCCATCGTCATGCTAATCTGGTTATGCCCCAACAACTCTTGCACCACCTTCGGATGCACCCCCATACTTAGCAAGATAGTCGCCGCGCTGTGCCGGAGGTCGTGGAAGCGAATTTCCGGCAGTCCCGCCTTCTTGAGTAAGGTCTTGAAGCGGTCGATGACTTTCGAGGGATTGAGCGGGGTCCCCACCGTGGTGCAGAAGACAAGGCCGCGTTCCTGCCACGTCTCACCGGCCTGCATCTTCGCCTCTGCCTGGCGAAGGCGGTGCTGCTTGAGAAGCTCGACCACCATGGGAGCGAGCATGATGCTGCGGCGGCTCTTCTCCGTTTTTGGCTCCGCCTCGATGTAGCGGTTGCCCGGCCTGCGCGTGAAGATACGCCGGACGTGCAGCGTATTGTGCGAGAAGTCAATGTCCTGCCACTTGAGGGCCAGGATCTCCCCTCGGCGCATCCCGGTCGTGAGCGCCAGCACAAAGAGCGCCTCCATATTGTGCCCTTTGGCGGCGGCCAGCAATTGCTGGGACTGCTCAGTGGAAAGCGGCTGGATCTCAAAGTGCGCCCTGCGCGGGGGTGAAACGGCATCGCAAACGTTGTGAGCGAGGATGCCCAGGCGCACGGCGTCGTCAAGGGCCTTGTGCAGCACGGCGTGCAGTCCATTCACTGTGGTGGGGGACAACCCTTCGTTTAGCTTTTTTGTGTAGAATGCGCGCACCTGTTGCGCCGTCAATTTTTGGAGCTGGTAGCGTCCCAGGACCGGGATGATGTGCAGTCTCACCATCTCCTCATATCGCTCGTAGGAGCGGACGCGGATGCTCGACTTGTGATCTTCCAGCCACTGCGCAAGAAATTGCTTCATGGTCTGCTGTGGGCCACTTGCCAGCATCCCCTGCTGCTGCTGGTGCAGTGCCGTCTTGAGCTGTTCCTGCACCTCCTTGCGCGTCTTGCCATAAAACGTTTTCCGCTTCCCACCTTCCACTGAAATACTTGCGGCCCACCGGCCGTCGTTGCGCAGGTAAATAGAACCTTCGCCATGTCCGCGTCTGGCCATAGTAATTTCCTTTCCACAGGTCTATCTTAACAGTCTTACTTTTCGCATCCTGTAGCACTATTCTTTCTTATAGTCTTGGAAATAGCAATGGGTGAGTATCTGGTCTACTACTGAGCGACGAATTTCCCGGCAGCTTGTCGATGCTGTTCTGATGGTCAGTTAAGTCGAGCATGGATGAGTGGTCACCACTGGAACTGATCAACGAGTGCTGATTCTAGATGTGCCTTAATGAATCGGCGAGAATGCCAGTGTAATCGCTCTTGATACCTATCAAGACTGCCAGCGTCGTGTTTGGCTAGCTGGTTGCCAGGAAGAAACCCTGCTCCTCTTGAGAGAGGCGCGCTGACTCTTCACGTTCCTCTATCCATTTTTGGAGAGACGCTGTTGAAACCCGTACAGCCCTTCCCAGGTGAATGACGGGAAGGCCCTCTCTCTTGATGAGGTTATAGACCATGGCACGGCTCAAGCCGAGCTTTGTTGCCACTTGAGGGATGGTAAGCAACAACGGCTGGGAAGCCAGTTCATTTCGCTGCTCCACAATGGATATCCTTTCCTTTTCCTTGTCCTGGCGGCGAATCGACGCTTTAAGCTAGACAGTCAAATACCTGCGTGGACAACTATATCCTCCATTGCCCTCACATGGCGTGATGTTGTAGCCGATTTCTCCCGTCACTTTAACCGAGTTTTGCTGGTCACATACGCAGCAGGAGCGCCATCATCTGTCACTGCTGAATCGGTTGATGTCACGGGAAAACACGGTCAATGTCTCCCTCGAATTCGGCCAGGAAACGGCGATTTTCCTCCCGATCTTCTGGTACAGTTGTTCAAGTGCTGCGCTGATAGCTCTATCGCGTTGGCTGCTCACTGCGAGAAGAGCAGAGGCGTTCTATTTGCGTATATTCTCGCCGAGAATGAAGGAGGGAGCATGTGAGCACGAGTGCGAAAAAAAGACTGACCTGGTCTCTGTCCATCTTGCTGGTGCTGGCCACCATCGCCACGTCGGTGAGCTACGTCGTCAGTACTCATCAGGCGCAGGCGCAAGATACGTCGCAGGGCCTGCGGCAGATCGCGCTCATCACCGGGCCGAATATCCCGCCACGCGGTCTGTGGGCCTTCGACATCAGTTTCGTCGATGACCAGAGCCAGGTCGACTACCTGGCCGACGCGAGTAACGCCAGCGTGGACCTGATCGACACGCGCACCGACACGCTCATCGGGCAGATCGGCGGCTTTCGTGGGTTTCACGGGAGCCGCGAGACGCAGGGACCCGGGGGCGTGCTGGTGGACGACCTCGACCAACTGTGGGTGTCTGACGGCGATAGTACCGTCAAGGTCACAGACCTCTCCTCGCGCACGATTGTCGCTACCCTCAATACGGGCGGCGCGAAGCGGGCCGATGAAATCGCCTACGATCCACAGGATCAGCTCCTGCTCGTGACGAACGGCTCGGAGCCCGTCCCCTTTGCCACATTCATCTCCGTCACCAAGCGCGCCATCGTTGGCAAGCTGGTCTTCGCCGATGCCAGTGGCGGCCTGGAGGCCCCCGTATTCGATGCCCAGACGCACCTGTTCTATCTGTCCGTGCCCGCCAACAAACGCTACCCGGGTGGAGCCGTCGCGGTCGTTGACCCGCTAACGCAGCAACTGGTCAGGGAATACCCCCTCCCGGCATGCGATCCGAGCGGGGTCGCGCTCGACCCTGCCACCCAGGAACTGCTCCTGGGCTGCTCTGGCCATCCCGTGATCATCAGTGCCACGACCGGCCAGGTCGTGGCCACGGTCCTGCAGACGAGCGGCTGCGACGAGGTCTGGTACAACCGGGGCGACCGGCGCTTCTACCTGGCCGCCTTCACCAACCCCGCCGGCCCGGTGCTCTCGGTCGTCGATGCGGCTACCGGCACCTGGGTCGAGAATGTCGCGACGGTGAAGAAGACCCACAGCGTGGCAGTCGATCCGCTCACCAACCACATCTTCGTCCCCGAAAGCGGGCGGGGGATTGTCGTCTACGCCCAAACATGACATGCGTTCTGCGCGCCGATACGCGCAGTGCTCTGGAAGGAGATAGCTATGAAGGAAATCATCGGATTCGTCGGGCTCGGTCAGATGGGCCAGCCCATGGCGCTCAACCTCTTGCAAGCAGGATTCGAGCTGTGTGTGTTCGACCTCCACGAGGAGCGCCTTCCACCCCTTCTCGCACAGGGTGCGTCCCAGGCACTACAGCCTGGAGATGTGACCGAGCCGGGGGGTATCGTGCTCAGCATGGTGCCGGATGATCGGGCGCTCCTAGCGGTAGCCCTGGGAGAGGGGGGCATCCTGCGGCGCATTGGTCAGGACGGTATCCACCTCTCGCTCAGTACGGTCTCACCGGAGGTAGCGGCGCAACTGGCGAAGGTATACGAGGAGCAAGGGAGCCACTACCTTGCTGGCACCGTGCTGGGACGCCCGGAGGTGGCTGAAGCCGCCCAGCTCTCGATCTTTCTCTCGGGACGCCCTGACGCCAAAGGGCGCGTCCTCTCAATTCTAGAGGCCCTCGGCAGGCATATCTACGACCTGGGAGAGCGCGTGGGGGTCGCCAATGTCGTCAAACTGGGCTACAACTTCCTCATTGCCGCCGCCATCGAGGCCATGGGCGAAGCGGCGGCGCTGGTCGAGCAGTGCGGCGCAGACCGGGCGCAGTTCCTTCACATGCTGGCGGAATCCGCGCTGTTCAAGGGAGCGGTCTATGAGGGCTACGGCAGCATGATCGGGCAGCGGGACTACAGCGACGCGCGCTTCCCCGTGTCCATGGGACTCAAGGATGTGGAGCTAGTCCTCCGGGTGGCAGAGCACGTCGATGTGCCGCTGCCGTATGCCGAGATTGTCCACGAACATCTGCGGGCTGCGCAGATGAGCGGGCGCTCGCATGAAGACTGGTCGGTGCTGGCGGACTTTGTGACGCAGGCTGAGACCGGGGCTGCGGTTGTAGCACGAGCAGGCCGGCCAGGACGGACAAGCCAGTAGCTCGCTTACAGACGAACATGGACGAGCGAAGAGCAAAGCAAAGGAACGAGGGAATGATGAGCATTGCGCGAACAGACATGAGGCTGCAAAGCCGGTCGACGGATCTCCTGGGGACCGCTCTGCGTCTGAGTACGCTGGCACTGGCAGCAGTGGCCATTGCTGCCAATTTCACCAACTACGGCCCGCTCATCCCACTGCTCCAGCGCGAGCTGCACATATCGAGCGGCGTTGCTGGCCTGCTCTCCACTTTGCTCTATGTCGGGATCGGTCTCTCCTATCTTCCTGGAGGCTGGCTCGCCGACCGCTACGGGTCGCGCCGCGTGCTCTTCGGGGCGCTGCTCCTGGTCGGAGCAGGTGGTTGTCTCCTGCCGCTGATCTCGGACCTGGTCTGGATTGTATTATGCCGGTTCGTGATCGGGCTGGGCGCCGGGGCAGCTATCGTCGCTGGCTCACAGGCGGCGCGCCAGGGGACATACGCAGCGTTCGGCCAGGGGCTCTTTGGAGGAGCGATGCAGCTCGGCGCCGGGCTGGGACTGTTTGCAACTCCCACTCTGCTGGATAGCTTCGGCTGGCGAGGCACGTTTACGGCCTGGGGTGTGCTGGGACTCGCCGCCAGTGTCCTCTGCCTGCTCGCCTTAAGCGGCGAACCACATCCACCTGCGACCCCAGCACCTCGGCATATTTCCGAGGCTTTTCGTTCCCGTTCACTCTGGACCATTGGGCTCGTTCACCTGGGAACGCTGGGACTCGGGCAGGCGATTGCTCCCTGGCTCGCGGTCTACTTCGCCCTCTCCTATGGGCTGCCGCTGTCTATGGCGGCCGTGCTGGGAGCGGTAGGCCTGCTTGCAGGGATGATCTTTCGTCCCTTGGGCGGCATGTTGCTCTCGCGCAAGGTCTTCACGCACAGTGCTCTGATGCGCGCGGGAACCGCCCTGGCCTGTGCAGGCGTGGTCCTGCTCGCCCTTCCCCTGTACGCTCCGCTTGTGACCGGCTGGGGGCTGGCCCTATTTGCATGCGGGACAACGTTGCCTTATGCTGCCATCCTCGACGAGGCCGGGCACATCGGCGCGGAGAGCAGCCTCGGACCCGGCACCGCTCAGGGCGTGGTCTCCGTCCTCTCGGCTCCCGCCTCAGCCTTCGGGCCTCCCCTGGTCGGGGCGCTGCTGGGGCGCGCGGGAGACTTCGCGCTTCCGTTCGGTGCGCTGGTGCTGATCGGGGTCGTTGCCCTCATCGCCGCACTGGTTGCTGGCCCCCTCGTCGCCCGAGCCAGGATGGGAGAAGACCTCTCGCGGCTGCGGGAGCGAAACCCGGATGCTTTTCTGGCCCGGATTCTGGCAGGTCGCTCGCGTGTGTCGCCTGCTTCGGCGCTGCCGTCGATTGTGACCCTGGGCGCGTCTGCACGAGATGGTGCCGCCATCATAGGGCATCTACAACGTGCCGGTGGCTTCCCCCTGGCGTTTCCACCAACGCCTGCTCCCGCTCACGGCGAGGCCGTTGACCTCCTGGCCGACGAGGCCTTCTTCCGCGAGACCTTCGACCAGCGCATCTGGCCGCTCTTTTGCCAACTGCTGTTTGGCCGTACTCAGGGGATGTGCCTGATCGAGGAGAGCCAGGGGATAGAGGGAATGAACGGCGCGCATGCCATCAACACCGGAGACCTCTTGCAACGCAAGATACCCGACCCGTGGAGCGCGATCATGCAGCGCTATCTGGCCCTGCTGGCCTGGTTGGTGGGCATGCCGGTACTCGGCTCCGGTTGGGAACTACAAAGCTTGCAGCTCAACCAGCGGACGAATGGGCGAAAAGGGACAGAGACGGGTGGCCTCTGGCCGCTCCCTCTCAACGTTTCGACCTGTGGTGGAGATTCAAAGGAACTCTCTGTTTACTCACCGTTTGTGGCGGCCTGCGCGGTGTACGCGCCGCCCTCACCGGAAGATCTCTCCCCCTTTCGCGACGAGATCCGTGACTGGCTGCGCAGGCGCGACCGGGCGCTCGTCCGCCAGTTGTACCAACTCCAGGTGGCGTGCGGGCAGAGGACAACGGAGATGTTAGCGGTCGTTACACCGGCCCTCACCCGGCAACCGGTCGCGCAGGAGGCGACCAATGAGATCGCTGGCAGGACATAATGACAGAGAGAAGGTGCCGTTCTCGGTGTCCTGGGCTGCTATGCCTCGCGCCGAGACATGATCGCTGTGCAGTTGGCAGACGCTCAAGTCTTGCTCTGTGAGGAGCACACCTGTACAGCCAGGAAGGAGAAAGAAAGAGCATGAAAGCAGCCGTCTATCACGGCCGACTCGATGTGCGCGTCGAAGAGGTTCCCGAACCCGGCCCGCCCGGGCCAGAAGATATTGTACTGGCCCCGCTCATGGGATCGCTGTGCGGAACCGATGTGACCGAATTTGTCATGGGACCGAAGATGATCCCGCTGCACCACGCCCACCCCGTGAGTGGGCACCAGGGGCCGGTGATCCTGGGCCATGAGTTCATGGGCATCGTCATGGAGGTAGGGTCCGCTGTCACCGGCCTGCAGGTCGGGCAGCGGGTGGCGCCGGGCGCGGGCATGTGGTGTGGCGTGTGTCCGCTGTGCCTGGATGGGCGCACCAATATCTGCGAGCGCGCCGTGCTCTACGGCATTCACACGCACGGGGGCCTGGCTGGGAGGGTGACGGTGCCCGCCAGGATGTGCCTGGCTGTGCCTGAGTCCTGCAGCGATGAGGCTGCGGCGCTGGCGCAGCCGTGCGCGGTGGCCATCCACGCCCTTGGCCGCATCGGCATCGAGCCCGGTCAGCGCGTCGCGCTCTTCGGTGTCGGTGGCATCGGCGGCTTCCTGTTGGCCGCGCTGCTCGCCCGGACGCAGGGCGACCTCTCACTCATTGTCGTGGAGGTGGACGAGCGCAAGCGGCACTTCGTCGAGCGCCTGGGCGCATCTGCTTCCACTTTCATCATAACCGATGAGCTGACCGAGACGGCCATCTGGGATCTCACAGCGGGTCGTGGGGTCGACCTGGCGATCGAAGCTTCCGGCTCTCCTACCGCAGTCCAGCAGGCGCTTGCGGTGGTACGCAAGGGGGGAACGCTTTTACAGGTGGGCATCCCGGCCGGACGGGTGTCGCTCCCACTTGAGAGGCTCGTGCCTCGCGAAGTGAGCATCGTCTCGACCAACGGCATGATCTGCGACGTTGATCTCCCGAGAGCCCTGGCGCTGCTCTCCCAGACCGACCTCGCGACCCGGATCACCGACCGCATCATCTCACTGGAGAGGCTCGTCCCGGATGGACTTGAGCCGCTCGCCCTGCACGAAGTCCTGGGAAAAGTGCTCGTCCACATTCAAGAGGCTCCGTCTCCTGTAACCGATTGGTAGGAAAGGTGTAAAGAACGTATGCAAACCCTGGTTGAAAGCCGACAAACCTATCTGTTTCGCCTCCAGACAAAGGAGGGCGCGACACCTCGCATTGTCTACGACTATCCGATTGAGATGCGCGCTCGCCCGGATTGGGAAGAGTTCAGGCAGCGACTCGCCGCTCTGCACGCTGACCACTTCACCCTGGTTGTCGATGCCGACCTGCCAAAGGCGCTGGTCGAGCCGGTCTACCGGCAGGTGTGCGCAGTGGGTGTCCCCTGTCTGCTCGTCCCGCTGCGCGCTTCCGAGAAGGCCAAGCTGATGCAGACGGCGCTTTCCGTGCTCTACCAGGCACGGGCGCACGGGGGTGGGACGCACGCCTCGTGTTTCATCGCCCTGGGCGGAGGTCTTGTCGGCAATATCACGGGTCTGGCCGCCAGCCTGGTGGTGAGAGGAATAAAACTGGTCCACCTCCCGACTACCCTGCTCGCGGCAACGGATAGCATTCTCTCCTGCAAGCAGGGCGTGAACGGCGAGCCCGCGCTCGATTTGCTCATCAAAAATCTGGTCGGCACCTTCAAAGCCCCCGAGTTCGCCCAGGTCTATCTTTCTTTCTGGCAGAGTCTGGCACCCGACGAGATCAGATCGGGTCTATGCGAACTCGTCAAAAATGTGCTGGCGATCCATCCCCACCGCTATGAAGAGGTCGCGTCCCTGCTCAACCCGCAGGCGCACTACTCGCTGGACGAGTTCGCGCAGGTATTTACCTGGTGCTTTGAAGCCAAGCAGGCCGTCATGCGCCAGGACGCTCATGAGCAGGGAGCCGCGCTGGTGCTGGAAGCCGGGCATACGGTCGGCCACGCCCTGGAATCGCTGCTGGGCATGAAACACGGTCTGGCCGTCGCGCTGGGACTCTTGGTCGAGGCGCATATTTCCCATGGGCGCGGGTGGCTCAGCGACCGGGAAGTGCAACAGCACTACGCCCTTTTGGGACGTAACGGGGTATCGACAGCGCTTCCCCAGGCGCTGAACCTCAATGCCCTCATCCGGCTGATCAGCGATGACAACAAAATCGGCTACCTCCCCCGCCGCGAGAGCCATCACGTCATGGTGCTCCTGCGGCACCTGGGCCAGCCGGTTGAAGAGCGGCCAGGCCTTCCGCTGACTTACGTCTCGGAGATGGAACTACGCACGGCGATCGCGACGCTACGGGCCTGACAGCGAGAAGCAGCATCAGGCCTGGTAAGATCGAAAGGAAGGAAAAGTCAACATGGTGCTCCATCAACTGACCGGGCTCTCCGTCGCCGATACGGGCAGTCCTGTTCAGACCTATGACCAATTGGGAGGCACTGGCATTGTGTTCAACAAAGCCCTGGCTATTCCCATGCATCTTGGCTATCCCTGGCACAGTCTCGAATATGTGGTTATCTCACCCATCACCGATGGACAGGAGTCGTCGGTGGGTGAGCACCTCCAGCGCACGGACGAGATCTACTATATCCACCGCGGCACGGGGGTCCTGACGACCAACGGCATTTCCTGCGATGTTGCACCGGGCTTCCTGGCAATAGCGCCAAGGGGGACGCGGCACGGCATCCGCAACACATCTTCTCGAGAGGAACTGGCCTTTCTGGTGGTAGAACTCGTGCCGCCGCAAGATGAATATATCTCCCAGCCAACAGGGATTCCTTCGCTGCCAGCCCTGCTCGAAGACTCCGACGCTTTCCACCCGGCTAGCCTGGGGACGCGAGAGGTCCGGCTGCGGGTCGCCACAGTCGACCTGCCGCGCTCTTTTTCGGCCCCATGGGGACGGCTGGCGCTGGTGGAGATACCGCCTGGTGGCCGCGTCCATCCCTATACTGAGGAAGCCCACGACGAGAACCTGTTCGTCCTGTCAGGAAATGCTGCCATCACGGTCGCCGAAGAGCGTTTCTACACCTGGGAGCACGGGCTGAACGTGCTCATTCCGCGCGGAGTACCCCACGCTATCGCCAATCGTTCCAGCATCGAACCTCTGGTGCTCCTGTCAGTACTTGCCTGTCGAGAAGGCGGAGAAGGAGAGCGGCCATGAGCATCGGCCTGCGGGACAAAGTAGTATGCATCACCGGCGCGGCAGGCGGCATTGGTCGCGCCATTGCCAAAGCCTTTGCCTGGGAAGGAGCGGACCTGGCGCTGCTCGACCGCAACCAGGCGGGACTGGAGGAACTGGCAGCGGCACTCCGACCGACCGGGGTGGCTGTCCAGACGGTGGTGGCCGATCTGAGTACCGAACAGGGAGTACGCGAGGGAATGCTGACCGCCCTGGCCCCCTACCAGGGAGCCATCGATGCCCTGGTGCCCAACGTCGGGGCGCTCATCTCGGGACCATTCGGGGGGGTGTCCTGCGAGCAGTGGCGAGAGGCGTTTGCGATCAACTTCTTCACACATGTCTACGCCTGCCGCGTGGCAGTGCCGCTCATGCGGCAGCGGGGTGGGGGCTGCATTGTCTTCACCGGTTCCGACCAGGCAGTGCAGCCGGATGCGGGGCTTGGTCCCTACGCACAGGCCAAGGCGGCCACCCACAGCTTCGCCAAAATGCTCGCGCGGGAACTGGCTGCCGACGGGATCCGCGTGAATGTGGTGGCTCCCGGCATGATCAGGACGCCCCTGGTCGAGGTCCTGATGGAGCAGCGCGCGCAGGAGTTCGGGACTGACACAAGAACCGCGGAGCAGGGGGAACTCGCCCAGAGAGGTGTACCGCTAGCCCGGCTGGGCGAACCGGAGGAAGTCGCACAGGCCGTGTTGTATCTGGCCTCCGCCAGCTTTTGCACCGGAACCATTCTGAACATCAGCGGAGGGAACGTGCGCGCCGTGATGTGTTGAGTGCAGCACATGAAACCTCATGCTTGCCATGCATTACCGGAGAAAGGAAATCCCATGGAGGAGTATTACTTCATTGCCTATGATATCCAGGATGCCCGCGCGCAGCAGTGTGCATCCTGGATCGCCGGACGCCTCGGGAAAGTGGCATTCGTGCCGCAGCGGTCCTGGACCCTGGGATACTGGACACCGTACCTCGAACACATCGTTCGCAAGGCCGAGCGCATCATTGTCGTACTCACCCCCGGCTTCTTGATCACTGCGGAGCCCTTTGTCCAGCATCAGCGCACACTGGTGCTGCAAGAACGGATAGCGTCCGGGCAGGAGCAAAAGAGCGTTTCACGACTGCTCCTGGTCCTCGCGGGTGATTGCGTATCGCTCCTTTACGATGGATCGGTGTTCTCCCGTGTCCAGGATTGGGTGGACTTCAGACCTGTGTTGAACGCCGAGGAAGCCTGCCAACAGCTGCTCCTCGACCATCTTTGTCCGGTTCGGGCTATCGTTCAGGAGGCCGGCATTCCGTGAGAAAGTTACCGGAGGAAGAGATCGTAATGGTTCCCTTGCCTCCAACAACAAGGACGTTGGAATGATGAATACTCTATTTCTTGGCCTGGAAGTGGCTCTCCTGTGGGGAAGCGCTGATACGCTCGCCACATGTGCCACAAAGAAGATCGGCAGTGCCACCACGACCTTCGTCGCGCAAATCGCCGGCTTCTTGCTCGTGGCCGCCTTCGGTCTGGCCTTTGCCGGCCGTCTCGACCTGCTGTCCTTCTCAGCACACGTGCTTGATGAGAGTGTCCTCTGGGGGGTAGTGCTCGGAGGGATCAGCGCTGGCGCCTACATCACGTTGTATGAGGCTCTGGCAACTGGCCCGCTCGCCCTGGCAAGCCCCGTTGTTTCTGCACAGGGCGGCGTGACGCTCTTGCTATCGGTGGTGCTTTTGCACGAGCACCTGGAGGGCTTCCAGCTGTTCTTCCTCCTGCTCACGTTCGTGGGGGTCATCCTGGCCTCCATGAATCTCGGGAAGCTGGCGCAGATGGATCTGAGGTCGCTCTTTGGTCCCGGGGTGTGCTTTGCCCTGATCTCGCTGCTGTGCTTCGGGGTGCTGGCCCTCGGGCTCGGCCTGGCTGCTCGCCAGACAAACTGGTTCATCAGCGTCCTCTTGCTCCGCTGTTTTTCCTTTCTCTTTATTACGGTGCTGAAGCCACCGGACTCGCCTGAAGAGGCGGGACAGGATGCAAGTACCTGGGGATATCTGCTGGCGGGAATAGTCGGGTGCTTCGACATCGGAGGGTTGGCTGTGTTGAGCCTGGCCACGGCGTCGGGCTCCATTGGAGTGGCCGGGATGATCTGTTCGGCCTATGGAGTGATTCCCCTACTGGCCGGCGTATTCCTCCTCAAGGAGCGGATACACTGGAGCCAGTTCCTTGGCTGCCTATGGCTTTTGATAGGACTGGTGGGCGAAGCCGCGCCCACCTCCGAACTGGCGGTTTCCCTGACCTGGATGGCAATCGCGCTGGCCTTCGGCTGTGGGCTGACCGTCCTGTACAAACGCTCCGGCGCCCGCAGGATGAGGCTCACTGCCCGCCCCTGGAAGAGATTCCACGTTGTAGCCAGAGCTGAAAGAAAGGAGTCATGAACCCTTAGCCTAAAGGCGTAAGGGCTTGTGTCTGTACTCCACCGCAACTCTGTACACCAACATGCATGTACAGCTTTGGCTTCACCGTACGACACATCCGAGTCTTGCGACTCTGGGCAGCATGACAAGCGACCCGTTCTCAACCAGCATTGCTGGAAGAGAAGCGTTACACACTCGACCACGAGTGTTTTACCCAGGCATGGATTTCTTGCCTGGAACCCGGCCACTCAGTTGGAAAAGAACCGTGTAGGCGAACTGTCTCTCTCTCCGCGATGGGAGAGTGCCTAAGCCTACACAATAACATTCTTTTTCAGGAAGGAAAAAGCGGAAGTGCCTACTGATAAGAGTTTCTCCGCTGCGGCGGCGGACCATTCCTCCCGTCTCCGTTCACGGGACGGGAGGAATGGTCCGATTACGGTGAATCCAATGGTACATACCGACACCGGGTGGGGGCCACAGGACTCCCAGGTGAGCACCAACGGGCATGGGGCGAATCAGCCAGTTACATCGGCACTCGTACCAAAGAGTGAGGAATGGTTCGACCTGGAGGTGACGATGCACCACCCGGACTTCCCGCGCACGGACTACCAGCTCGCGCTGCGCATGTTCCGTGAATTCGCCACCGGCTTCGCCGCACTGGCTACCCTCCCTGCATCCGTCGTCCTGTGGGGATCGGCGCGTTGCAAGCCCGAGGATCCTCTCTATCGCTCGGCGGTCGAGACGTCTCGACTGCTGGCAAGGGCTGGCTTTGGCATCATCACCGGTGGCGGGCCCGGCATCATGGAAGCGGCGAATAAAGGCGCGCAGGAGGCCGGGGGTCTCTCTATTGGTCTCCCCGTGGAGTCCCTTGCCGGTGAATCCTCCAACCGGTTCCAGGACCTTTCCCTGGTGTTCCGCTCGTTCGTCGCCCGCAAGACCATGTTCATCACACACGCCGAGGCGCTGGTGATCTTCCCCGGCGGCTTCGGTACCCTGGATGAACTCTTCGAGGTGTTAGTGCTGGTCCAGACCAGAAAGGTACACCCGTTCCCGATTATCCTCTATGGCAAAGCGTTCTGGAGTGGGTTGCTCACCTGGATGCGAGACACCCTGGCCGAGGCTGCCAAAACCATTGATCCAGGGGATCTCGATCTCCTCTGCGTCTCAGAACACCCGCAGGAGGTGGTCGGGATCGTCGAAGAGGCCTACCGGGCAAATGCCGGCAGAAACAGGCCGTCCTCGCTCTATCGCTCGTCTGCAGCAAGGATGAGGGGTGTGAGGCACGCGTCTTGCACGCCCTCTCCATCACCTCGGGAGGATCCCCTATGAAGAAGGAGGGCATACAAGGATGACAACCTCAAGCACAAAAAGAGCGGGGCATCAATTTGTCGGAGTTGGTGTGGGTGCGATCATATTTAATGCACAGGGGCAAGTGTTCCTCGCGAAGCGGGGCCAGAAGGCCTCGAACGATCAGGGGTTGTGGGGGTGTCCGGGCGGTGTGTCAAGGCCAACGTACTTTTGACCCATTTCGGCAACTTGAAATGGACCCACCCGCATGACGGTGAGAGAGAAAGCGTTTTTCGCCATAGTGAACGTGCACCTGTACTCATCCGCTCAGCAATGGTGGCGCAAAGTGTACCATTGGAGGAACCTGCTGTCAAGGTCGCTCCGCTCCTCTTCGCTCTCTTGACAGCAGGTTCCTCCAATGGTGTAAAAAACGCGCCCATGGCCTTTGCGAAAAAAACAACATCCTGTTTTTTCGCTCAAGAAGAGTGAAGAGTCACAGTAAAACACCTGCTATGCAGCAGAGAGCGTCACTGCTCTGGTCGTGCCTCCTTTCGTTGGTTGCGCTCCTTCATACGGTACGACTTCCCATTGATCGTCAGGACTTCTGCGTGATGTAACAAGCGATCAAGCAAGGCTGTTGCCAGAACCTCATCATTCATGAGTTTTCCCCATTGTGCAAAGCTCGTGTTGCTGGTGAGAATAGTGGCCCCTTGTTCATAGCGTTCACGCACCAGGTCAAACAAGTGATTGGCTTGAAGCGCGGAAAGATTGGTGTACCCAATCTCGTCAATGACCAGCACCTGTGGCGTAATGTAGCGACGAAGCCGCGCTTTGAGTGCGTGATGTTGATTGGCCTGCTCCAGATCTTCCACCAGGTCCGTGAGGGTGCTGAAAAAGACCGAATAGCCAGCATTGAGCGCGTTTCCAGCCAAACTGAGCGCTAAATGGGTTTTCCCAACTCCGGGCGGTCCCAAAAAGATCACGTTGGAGTGCGTACGTACAAACGAGAGGTCTGCCAATTCGCGCACCTGTCGTTCATTGATGGCTGGCTGGAATGAGAAATCAAAGGCCTCGAGCGTTTTGCTTCCCGGAAGATGAGCCGCTTTTCGCCGATTCTGATGGGCTGTGTGTGTGCGTGCTTCCACTTCCAGAGAAAGCACGCGCTTCAAAAAGGCATCATAGGTTAAGCTGTGAATGCGCGCCTCTTCCATGAGATTGGCCAGCTGCGGTTCCACGTACTTGAAATGGAGCGTTTTCAAGAGCTCTGGGATGTCCTTCATGGTGTGACCTCCTGGCTGAAGAGGTGATCATACTCGGCTAAATTCCGGATCTCCACCGTGGGAGGTGTGATCTGATGCCCAAGGGGTTGCTCGGTCTTGCGCAGAGAACCGGTCGGCGACACCTTACTAAATTGGGTGGGGTGCTGCACAATGTCCTGGGAACGAGGACGTTTGGTGAGGGTGGCGATCAGACTGCCCTTGGAAAACACACGCAATTGCAGCTGACGTTCACGCACCTGCACCACGGAGCCAGCCACGGGAGGTTCTGCCGGTAGGCCATAGAGCACTCCATCGTAGGACAGGAAACCGTCCCAGCTGACGCGGCGCTCCTCAGCACCGAAGCGCTCCCAGGCATAGTCAGTCGGCAAAGGACGCAACTGTTCCTCGACCCACCTGTTCATCGGGATGCGACTTCGTGGTCCGATGGACCTTTTGATTGAGCCGATCGCACCAGGCTCGTGCTTGTTGGTTGAGATCATCAATATCCGTAAAGCGAACGCCAGGCCAGAAGCCATCTTTGATCACCCCCACACTGCGCTCCACTTTGCCTTTCGTTTGGGGTTTTCGAGCCTTGCAGACACGCGGCGCCATCCCTAAACAGGCCGCAAAGTCCGCAAAGATGGGATTCCAGATCGGCGTGTTGCCATCCATGTCCAGAAACACACTTTTCATGCGATCGGTGAGCGCGGCTTGAGGCAGGCCATCAAAATATTCCAAGGCAGCCATCATACAGCGAATCATGGTCGGGGTATCACAGCGCTTCACAAACGTGATAAAGCGCATGCGAGAATACCCAAGGATGGCGATAAAGCCATAGAGTTTGTGGTCTTTGCCTTCCTTCTCGTAATGGAATTCTCCCCAATCGTATTGCATTTGCTCACCCGGTTTCGTTTCGTAGCGCTGGATGGGATACTGTCCGACTTTTGCGGGACGTAACGTCTGCACATAGGCTTTGATCGTCGAAAGACCACCGACATATCCTTGGGCTTGTAAACGTGGGAACATCACCTCACAATTGTACAAGTGATCTTCTGTGATCCACGTGCGAATCTGCACTTTGTAAGGATCAAGGATTGAGCCTCGCTTGGGACGAGGAGCTGCAATGGGTTTTCCTCGCAGATAGCGGCGCACCGTATTGCGTGCGATGCCAACGATGCGCGCAATTTCTCGAATGGATTTCCCTTGAGCCGACATTTCATGTATGGTATGAATGGTGCCACTCCTTATCATGGCTACCTCCCTTGTGTCTAAGATAAGCACAAGTGTAGCCTTTCTTAAGGGGTGGGTCAATTCTTTCTTGGCCTTCATGGGTCAATTATACATTGGCTTCTATACGGTGAGGTGGAGTTTGGGGAAACGCTGACCACGGCCATCCGGCGCGAGCTGCTCGAAGAATTCAACATGGTGATCGAGCCGCTCTGTCAAATCGCGGCCTTTGACCACCTGTTGGAGGGCGGCCAGGAACACTGGGTGTCCGTGGCCTTTATCGCTCGGCATATCTCAGGAGAGCCTTGCATCAAGGAGCCGGGGAAGTGCAGCGACTTCGGCTGGTTCTCTCTCGATGCCCTGCCCCCAATGCTGACGGCGTTATCGGAGGAGCACCTGCAGGCCTACTACAGAATGTTCGGCGCGGGGAGGGTGAGGGACCTTTCGTATGTGGGCAGTATCGGGCGAAGCTTCACGCGCGTGCCTCGCAGGGCATCTGGAGGATCATGGTCCATTCGAGCAGAGTGGAGCAGTTGATGGGTGACCTGATGACACAGAGGAGGTTGCGAACGAGAGATACGCGGGTATGCTTCAGAGAGCGGACCGGGGACTACTTGCCCCACCAGTCCGGCGCCTGAAAGATCCTCGTCTACTGACAGGTCAGGAAAACTCTATCGGCGAAATGGGTCTACTCCACCTCGTGTGTATGCGACGAAGGAGAGCTTCAGCATCAGTTGATCACTAACGCTTGCTCGGTGGGTGTGGTCGCACCCGGCATGACCAGGACGCCCCCGGTCGAGATTCTGATGGAGCAGCTTGCGCGGGAGTTCGGTACCGACACGAGGAGCCCGGAGCAGAGGGAGCTCTCTACGAGAGGGGCCCCGTTGGCCCGGCTGGGCGAACCGGAGGAAGTCGCGGAGGCCGTGCTGTATCTGGCCACTGCCAGCTTTTGCACCGGGACCATTCTGAGCATCAGTGGAGGGAACGTGCGGGCCGTGATGTGCTGATCGGACCTGGGAAGCTTCGTTGCCTCTTGCCCCACCTGGCTGGTGATTGGCCCCCCTCAAGAAGGATGCGAAGAAAGGTCGGCGGTTCGTCATACGGCTACTGAAGCTTGTCTGGCTGGGAAGTGGGTGCCCCGAAACGATATAGGATTCATCGCTGTAAGTCCGACATGCTATACTGTGGGCAGCAGGTATGTTCTTGAGTCGAGGAGCAGTCACATGTGTGATGACCGTGGCGTCCGGTTTCCCCTGGGTAGTCAAGTGCAGTTGGAGGCACTCTCCCTCGACCCCTATCCGATGCTCAAAGCGCTCCAGGAGCAGGAGCCGGTCTCCTGGGTCGCTGAGTCGCAGGCCTGGTTTGTCACACGGCGCGCCGACTGCCTGTCCATTCTGCTCGACAGTACGACTTTCAGCGTGGCCTCGGCCTCTTCGCTGCTCGAAGATACGCTTGGCCAGACCATGCTCAGCACCGATGGCGTGAGACAGCGCCAGCTTCGGCAGCCTTTCAATGGGCCGTTTGCCCCGAGAGAGGTGCGGGCCCAGATGACCGCTCCCATCACGTCCTACCTCCAAGGCTTGATCGATGGATTCGTGGCAAGAGGGCAGACAGACCTGAAATCTGCCTTTGCGGACGCGCTCTCGCTCTGGACGGTGATGACGATACTTGGGCTGCCCATCCACGACTTCCCTACCGTGCGGGGCTGGTTCACCAACATCGCCCATGCCCTGGGCAACTTCACCCGCGACCCCCATGTGCGCGAGCGTGGGCAGGCTGCCGCCTCCGCGTTCGGGTTTTACGCCGCCATGCATCTTGAGCGGCTGAGGCGGGAGCCGGACGACTCCGTCCTCTCGGCGGTTGCCTCCTCTGGCGAGCTGTCGAACGAAGAGATCCTCGCGGCGGCGCGCGTCATTGTCTTCGGCGGCGTGGAGACCACAGCCGCGATGCTGGCCAACACCTTGTGGGCTTTGCTGATCCACCCGGCTCAATATGCGGCAGTGCTGGCCAACCCTGCCCTGCTCTCCCAGGCCATCGAGGAGGCGCTGCGCTGGGAGCCGCCGGTCCAGAGCTGCACCCGCTTCGTGACCCACCCGGTCGTCGTGCAGGGCATCGCCCTCTCACCCGGCGAGATGGTGCAGTGCATGGTGGGAGCCGCCAACCGCGACCCAGAGCACTTTGCTGACCCAGATGTCTTCGATCTGAAGCGACCCAACGCCAGGGATCACCTCTCGTTCGCCATCGGCAAACACTTCTGCCTGGGAGCCGCGCTCGCCCGGCTGGAGGGAGAGGTCGGGCTGCGCCTGCTGCTCGAGCGGTTGCCGGGACTACGCTTTGATGCAGCGCGGCCCAGTGCTCCGCAAGGGCATGAAT
>WNGK01000947.1_pt1 | contig 30670 bp, 36 predicted proteins | sample 5400601 | NCBI WGS metagenome assembly WNGK01 (sample SAMN13153376, study PRJNA577476) | soil metagenome | isolation source: 60 cm soil or saprolite under Garry oak tree replicate 1 | place: USA:California | collected 2016-06-15 | reverse complement strand
GTGTCTGGAATAGCCAAGGCTGGGCGACGCCTCAGATAGTAACAGTGACGGTATTCGTCGAGTCGAGTTCCGTGGGAGTATACTATACGAGTATTGACTGGATCAACCCGGTCTAGTTCTGATTGTACAAATAATCGTCCTTACCGGTTAGGATTTTGAACTGAACCCATTTATCACTAGTCTCTTCCCCCCGGCGATAGAAGAGTCTGGGTGTGAGCAATGTGAAGGGTCTGCTGCTTGCTGGTGGGCATGGAACGAGACTCCGCCCTCTGACGTATACCGGTAACAAACACATGCTGCCGATCGCAAACAAGCCGATGTTGATGTACGGGTTCGATCAGCTGAGGGGCGCCGGAGTGAACGAGATCGGTGTCATCCTCGGACCTCTGCAGGAAGGCATCGTTGATGCTCTCGGTGACGGTTCAAAGTTTGGAGTCCACATTACGTATCTGGACCAGCCCGACCCGAAAGGCATCGCGCATGCGGTCCTAATCTCGAAGAAGTTTCTCGGCGACTCTTCATTCATCGTTCATCTTGGGGACAACCTTCTGAAGGATAGTATTCCTGAAATGGCTGAGGAGTTTCAGAGCTCCGGTGCTGACGCGACTGTAGTCCTTAGCCGGGTAAAGGATCCGAGCAGGTTCGGGGTGGTACAGATTGAGAAGGGGAAGATAGTCAAACTTGTCGAGAAGCCTAAGCAGTTCATCAGCGACCTAGCACTGGCAGGGGTCTACTTCTTCCGACCCACCATCTTCCCGGCTATCGAGAAGCTGAAGCCTAGCTGGCGTAACGAGTTGGAAATCACAGAGGCGATACAGGGCCTTCTCGATATGGGTGGGAGGATAACCTATCATGAGGTCTCTGGATGGTGGAAAGATACCGGGCGGCCTGAGGACATTCTGGAAGCCAATCAACTCGTCTTGAAAGACTTGAAACCGTCCGTCAAGGGAAAGATCGAAGAGGAAGTTCCCATTTCAGGCAACGTCGAGGTGGGAGAAGGGACGATCGTACACCGCGGTGCAGTTCTGAGGGGTCCGATAGTCGTAGGGGAGTATTCCGAGATTGGGGGTGGAGCTTACGTCGGACCGTACACTTCAGTGGGAAGCCATGTCAAGATCCTCGGTGCTGAAATCGAGAACAGTATCATACTTGATGGGACGGTAGTTGACTGCAGAGAGAGAATCGTGGACAGCATCATCGGGAAGAACTCTAAGATCATCTCTGATCACACTTACCGCCCGAGCGGGAGAAGGTTCGTGGTCGGCGAGAGCACCTTCGTCAGCCTCTAGGAGACCTCTCTTTGAGGCTATTTCGGATCATGACTGGTACTAGTCTATGTTGACTGCAAGCAGATAGACCAGAGCTACTGCTGCAGAGAAGAGGAAAATCGGCGCATAGAATAAGGCCATAAGACTAACGAACAACACTCCCAGAGCAACAAATTCGCTTCTTGTTTTTCGGTTCGTCCAGTCGATGTTCCAGATCCCGAGCGAGTATAGGCTGAGTCCGAGGACGACGAGTATGGCGATGACGTTGAAAGCGAGCACGGGAAGGAATGAGCCTCCTATCGGCTTGTCGTTGGGCGGATAAGGAAGACTATTGACAACGGATCCGAATAGATAGTTGACTGCGAGAACGTCGGAAATGCCGAATATGCCCCATATCAAGGGTAACAGCAGGATTCGCTTCTGCATCAGGCCAACGATCATCGGTTTTTAGCCACATATTCATATAAGGATTTGGCGAAAACGACCCACGTTGAGGGTGAAAGAGTTGAATTTTTGGAAATTGCTGTTTCGAGCCTGGTTCTACTTCAGGCAGGGCTACAATGTCTATTTGGCCTTCTTGATCGGATTTGCCAGCAACATAGTCGTCCTCTATAGGCTCGGGGTAACAGACAACAAATACCTATCCGCGATCTTTCCGAGCCTGACAGTCTTCACAATTGCGGGTCTCATTATTGCAGTGCCGGTCGGGATTCTCACCGGGCTGTATCACATGAAGAGAACCGGCGCCTTTGCCGCTGACGCTTCTGTTTCAATAGAAGCAAATCCATATGTCTACCGCGCCGTCCCCGGCAAAGAAAGGGAAGTGTTCTTGCCTTTGATGATGCTCACCGCTAAAGGACTCGCCCAGGTAATGGAACAACTGAAGACGATGACCCTGGAAGAGAGGAGTGAATTCGAGGATGTTCTGGCCAAAGCGGACATTTTGTTGAAGGGTCAAGCAGTCGGCCTTACGAACCAGCGATCTTCTGGAAAATGAAGAAACAAGAAAACGTTCCGTGACACAGTAAGTTTCGATTGCGGTGGAGGTGGCATGAAGCGATGGCAGCTTATGCCTCGGATAAGGTGGACCTTGAGTTTGCGATCGTCCTAACGTCCGTGATAGTACGAGCGCGGAAAAAGGATTGGAATTTCTCGACTATTTCTCTTACACCCTCTTCGAGGGTATGGCGCGGTTTGAACCCAATTCTCCCGATCTTGGACCCGTCAAGCTCGTAAGATACTTGATTTAGGTTTGGTGTGGGCGTGATCACCACTCGCAAATCAGGCACCTCTTTTCCAATGACCTCGGTAATCCGTTTAAGCGAGGCGTTCTCCCCGACAATATTATAGATTTCTCCCTTCATTCCAGGCTGGGTCAGTGCGAAGCTTAGCGCTTCAACTGCATCTGAGACATGAAGGTACGGCCTCTTCTCGTTCTGCGCTGACTCCCAAACAGTCAAGGGCATCCCGATACAAGCAAGATAGGTGAACCTGTCAACGACAGTGTCGAAGCGCATTCCTATGGAGTATCCGAATACTGTCCCAAGTCTCAGAACAGTCGCGTTAAGACCGGTCTGTTCGGAAGCGTTGAGGCACGCCTTCTCTCCTTGTAGCTTAGACTCTCCGTACGGGCTTATCGGCTTGCAGGGATATGTTTCATTGACCACCCCCGTCGTGGGACCATAGACGCTCGCCGTGGACGAGTAGACGAGCTTCTTGACGCTCACTTTGAGGGCGTAGTCCACAACCTTTCTTCCACCATTGACGTTCACGTCGAAGGTTAGATCCTTCCTCTCGAAGGAGAGGGGGGCGTTAGTTATTCCGGCGAGGTCCACAACCATGTCAACATCCTGAAACGCTCTCTTCAAGTCATCATCTTTGCGAATGTCTCCCTCGATGAATTCGAAGCGTCCGTCGGGTGGAAGATCCATGATGGCTATGTACCGCTCTCGCATCATATTGTCAATCACTCTAACTGTGCTACCTACGAATTTCCTGTTCGAGGCAAGGTCTCGGATGAGCTTGGACCCGATGTAACCGCAACCACCAGTTACTAGAACGACCATATCTTTCTCTTCCAGGAGAGTCGTGACTCAACCTTGAAAAGCCTACGGTTTCGAAACCATAGCGCACCTTTGGAAAGGCTGTTGATAATCGGGGCCACAGGGCTGGTCGGCTCCAAGGTGTCTTCTTCGGCGGCAGAGCATGGCTTCGAAGCATACCACACACAAAATGCTCGAATGGCACCCCTCCCTCGCATGTTTCAGGCTGACATAGGTGACCGCCAAGACACCCTCCGGCTGGTCAGAGATATCCAGCCGAGTGTGATCGTCAACACCGCCGCCTTGCACAATGTGGATTACTGCGAGACTCACAGAGAAGAAGCCTACAGGGTAAATGTTGGAGGCGCGAGAAATCTTGCCGAGGCAGCGCGCGAGAATAGCAGCCGTCTAATACATCTCTCCACTGACTACGTGTTCGATGGAACACGTGGGCACTACAGTGAATCGGACGCGCCTCATCCACTACATTATTACGCTCAGACGAAGCTGGACGCTGAGAACATCGTATCGCAACTATCAAACTATGCAATAGCACGACCCAGTGTGATCTATGGATGGAATCCACTCGAGGCGACAGGGATCGCTTCCAGCTCTGGTAAAACAACAAATTTCGCCATGTTCGTGCTGGACAAGCTCAAGAAAAGCGAGACGGTCAAGGCGGTAAATGACCAGTATAGCTCCCCAACATTTGCTGATAATCTTGCCGAGGCTCTGTTGAGGCTTGCAAAGCGTTCTGACAATGGCATATTTCATACAGCCGGTGGGTCCTGCCTAAGCAGATACGAATTTGCAGTGAAGCTTGCCGAGATCTTTGGCTATCCAAGCGGGCTGATCGAACCTGTCGACGCAAGCGCGTTCAAGCAAATGGCATTGAGGCCGAAGAACAGTTGCTTAAGAATCGAGAAAGCTGAGAAAGCCCTCGGAATGAGGTTTCTCACCGCAGACGAGGGCATTATGGAGATGAAGAAACATGGTGCGTTTCAAGTCGTTTCAACATCGAAGGCGTTCTACTTGTGAGGTGGCCGGTTCCAGTCAAAGGGCTTGGAAGTCTTAGGATCTACTACTCGGGGATCATTCCACTGTCTCCTTTCTTCATCAGGATGGTTTGAATCATAAAGACGATTTACATAATAAATTGTCAGAGACGGTTTCTCGCCAAGGGTCTTGGTGCCGTGCCAGTAAAACCCTGGTATCCTGACCACTTGAAGTTGTTCCTCACTCGCCACGATCTCGTCGAGCTGTCCATTGGTTGCCGAACCTTGCTTGTCATCGTAGGCACAAATCTTCATGGCGCCTCGTAATACTACAAAATAGTCTACTTGGCCTCGGCTATGCCTGTGCCAGGCTCGGATCATTCCTGGATAGCTAAACGAGAGATTGGCTTGGACTATGATGTCTTCTCCGAGAAGATCTTTCCAATCTTGACGAAGAACTTCCGCGAAGAATCCTCTCTCATCTACGTTCTTCCTGGGCTCGTAGACCTTCACACCGGGGAGCATACACCGCTTTCGGCATTTTCCGGTAACTATTAAGAATCACTTTCGGCTGTTTCCAATTCTTCATTACCTCCGTACAAAACGAGCGGACCCTTCGAGTTGGAGCGAGCCCATCCGCAAAATGAGCGCTAATATGCCTCTCGGTATCTGGCTGCCATTCGGTTCAAATCCTTGACCCGATGTCCGGAGTGGCCCAAACCCAATGGACCATTCCGATCGACGAAAACTCCCCTGTCACTTCGGTGTCATATCCTTGACTCTGCAATAATTTGCATACGTCACATTTGCACGATCCATTCGAGGGAGCTCGCGCACGGTGCACCTCTACGGCGATTACAGGTCTGAATCTAGATATCATTCCTATCGCTCCCTTAAGAATCGCATACTCCAAGTTCTCGGCGTCTACCTTCACGAAATCCAGTTTGGTGAATTTGGTTTGATATTCGTCAAGTTTGGCTGTCCTAACGAAGCTCACGCTATCATAACCGAGTCCGTAATGGGACGCCTCTAGACTAGTCGCTCCTGCTCGAATATACAACGGACTGATCCCATTGACATCGGACAGAGCCACCCCTCTAACGTGTACATTTCTAAGATGGTTTAGGGCAATATTGAGCCTGAGCACTTTATTGTGGGCAGGGCTGGGTTCAAAGGCTGTTACACTCTGAAATCTCCTAGCCAGACGAAGGGTGTAGGATCCGATATTCGCTCCAACGTCGATAGCTTCCCATCCCGACAATCCACTGATTCTATGATGAAATTCCAATCCTTTCACGATGAATTCTCTGGGGTCCTGGGGTGGCGACTCCGCAGCGAAATACCAGAATTTCAAACCGTCCAGCGTAGTCTTTCGTAGGGGAAATAATCTATTCACGATCAGATTTCCGTATCTACGTAGCCGCCAGTTTGCGGTAGTAGTTTTCATCCGCGTGTAAGTCTTTCCCACATATGATGCCATGCGACGGTGGTCATCTTGATCGACGATCGCTACTCGAAGGACCTGAGAACCTTTGGCTGTGTAAGATCGATCCCGACTCGTTATGTTAAGCGATCAGCAATCAACTCGGCTCTTCGGGGTTCAGCCTTAGTAGCTTGAACAATCGCCTTAACCCACGTTTTGAAAGCTTCCGGACCAAACCTTTGGGCTCTCTGAGACATTTCTGTTATTTCATCTGGGCGGACTTCTCCTTCTAGAGTCGCTCTTATCTTGGTTGCAGCCTCGTCGGCGCCGAAATAGGTGTCACCTACTCCCAGCGCTCTGAGGATGTCAATTGCACCCGCATTCCGAGGCGAAAATGGAATACAACCCGCTGCAACTGCTTCGACAACCGCAAGCCCGATTCCGGCCTCAATTCCCGTATAGAGATAGACCCTACTTTCCTCTAAGACCTCAGGACGCTCATGCACGAGTGCGTCGATGTAGGTCATATTCCTTGGCATTCTTGAGAGTAGCCGATGGGAGTAACCAGGATATAGCTCCCGAAGCTTTTGCGGATTCTTGCCAATAAGAATGAACATGTAATCTGGTAGCCGAGAAGCAATCTCTAGGTACAGCTCCAGTCTCTTCTCCGGAACAATACGGGCCGCTTGCACAACCTGTTTTTTCTTTGGAAACTTCGGAGCGAAATCTATGCGGCAAGGTGGGAAGGCAAAAGAAGAGTTAGCATAACCCTTCTCTCTGATATCGGTGAGGACTATCGACCCTATCGCGAAGAACCAGTCCTGCCCCTCTCTACGTTTCCTCCAAACTAGCCTTGAAGTTTGCCTGAGGACTTCACGTGCAGGCTCTTTTAGAACGTCCACTATGATATCGCGCAAACCGGAGTGGCGGATTTCCCAAGGGTGATGTAAACGAAGAGGGGCCGCAGCTGGGGGATACCCGTACAAATCTATGGCGTTATACACGAAATGGAAGATTTTCTTAGGGAGAACGAATGGAGATGATTGTGTACTGAATACTATATTAGCATCCGTGTCTCTGAACATCTGCAAAACGCGCCTTGCATAGGAAAGTCTTTGAAGCGGGGCTAGGAATCGGGGATTTGCCCTAAATTCGGGTATCTGAACATGATCACATCTATCCATCACTTGTCCTAACCTGTATATTCTCTGTATATCAGAGGGATTGAACAGGTCGCAAGCGATGCTCACTCGATATCCCATCTCCTGGAGCGCTTCACATACAATGAGGCAAAGGTATTCTCCGCCCGCATAGAAAGACAGAATTGGGTGAATTACCAGCGCTCGCTTCAACTGTAGTTATTCACTCATCACAGTTCTCCAGCCATTTGTGGCCCCTGCCTCGGCGAGACCTACTCGGGCCCAACATATTACATCATCGTGGCGTTATGATCCTTGAGAGGTACGCGAGAACCATACCCTACCTACTTGGGTATTCACTATTTCTGGAACCCATGCGCCTTTGATTCCAAGCCGACAATTTCTTTCCTGTTTTCCACGTGGGCATGTTGGGACTTTCGATGAGTCTAAAAGGTTACAAATCTATGCTTTGGGCTGGGCCATTGTATCCTTTTCTCGTAATTGGAAGGCTTGTCGATGTAGGGTTGGGTTTCACACGCGCACTTGCGAAAAAATTGAAGCGAGCCGCTTCTCGAATCTTTCGACACTGAAATATTGAGCCCTCTGTCCAGCAGCGTCGGAGGGAGAGATCCTCATAGCTTCATCTACCATAGTCGGGACCTCATCTATAATTTGCCATAGGAATCCGACTCTGCCATCAACAATTTCCTTCGGCCCGCCAGAATCATGAACTATGGGTATGCATAATGCGGACATAGCCTCAACAATGCTAATCCCAAAATGCTCCCTTTCCATCAGATGCAAGTAGACTTTTGCTTCTCCCAGAAACTTGTGATACGTTTCTACTGATGGGTTAAAGATGGTTCTTCCGTTCAGAGGAGCGGCCCTCGATAGGCCAATCGAATATCCAATGAAGTTCGGGTCTTGAGTAAGCAACATGGCGAATTCATAGTTTGGGCGTAGCATCGCAACTTTCCAGAAGAGTTCAAGCCTCTTTACCGGGACTGCCCGAGCAACTGTGACGACGAGATTTCGTTTCGCGCCCGGGCTGACCATATTGCAGGCGGGATAAACCAGGGCACTGGGTCGTTTCCAGTCTTCATCTAGATGGGTCTTAGAATATTGAGATATTGCAAGAACAAGCCCTATTCTTGAAATCTTCTGTAAGTAGTGCAGCCGTAGAGGCAACCAACGAATAGCGCTCGCCAGGGCTCGAGGAGAATCGGCGTGGAACGGCTTAGGAAAGAATCTGGGAGAATATCCCCACTGGATGACTGGCAGATTCATGTCAGGGACATAACCGGGGTCCTGAGTGGAAAAAATGAGGTCGAAGGGTCGGGGGTGAGAATTCGCGATTTCCTCCAGCTCATGCTTTTGGGACCGAAGATGATGAATTAGATGAGCGGAAGTTCCAAAGCTTCCCATCGTCTTTGACGAGGGATAGAACATAGGAATGATTTTGTCGAATAATCGGCTATACCCGAAAAACCTCTCTGTGCGCCTCGTATCGAAAATCTCTGACAGCAATGTCACTTCGTGCCCAAGCGACAAGAGGGCTTGAATCGTTTCGCAGCAAAGCCTTTCTCCCCCACCCAGAAAAGTCATCACAGGGTGGACGATAAGAATCCTCATGAGGACCACGAGCTCACTAATTCTCCAACTTCCAATTTTTCTTGGCGTTGAGCCGCTAATGTGAGATTAAGGGTAATTCCACGTGTTAACTCTCGACCGCAGGCCAAAGTCGCGAAAAGTATCCAAGGATCGCGTCGCTCAAAGACTGGTTGCAGTGGCAAGGTGCCTCCTCTCAAACAAGCAACGAGAAATCCTTGCTACGACGTGGGATTTTCTCTGGAGATTACGTTTTCAATTCGTGTCTGGAACGTCTCCAGATCGAAGATTCTTCCTCTCTCAGCAATCTCGGCCGATGCAAGCTTCGAAATGCTTCGTCTCCTTGTGACTTCAGTCATTTCGTTCATCTCCGACCTAATGAAATTCACGGCGCTGTCAATCGTAGTATACCGAAATCCGGCACCAGCAGCGGCGATTACCTCTGCCGCTCCTCCCTCTGCGGGTGCAATAGGCACACAACCTGCGGAGAGGGCTTCCATCACGGCGATGGTCATTCCTGGCTCTATCCCCGTGTGAAGATAGATCCTACTCTCCTCTAGCAACTCTGGCACCTCACGGATTCGAGACTCGACATATTCAACGTTACTCGGTTTGCTAGCCAAAAGGTGCCTTGCATGGCCCTTGTAAATCCGATTTACCCGCTCTGTGTCTCTGCCAACCAAGTAGAATGTGTATTCTGGAAGCCTGCGTGCTATTTCCATGAAATCGTCCAGCCGTTTTTGGGGGGCAAGGAAAGTTACCTGAACAACTTGATCCTTCTTAGCTCGAGGTCGGAAACCTATTCCATAGGATGGGTATACGAGTTCGACCGTCTCATAACCGACCTGCTTAAGGCCTTTCGAAAGTGTTGAGGAAACAGCGAGATAGGTCGTTCGAGTCCGTTGTTGCTGGGTTGTGGTTCGATATAAGAGCTTGACACCCCAGTTGTAATTCTCCCAGAAGGGCCGAAGTTGAGACAATTCGTACACGAACCGGAAAAGCGGTTTGTCAGGGAGAACGTTGGGACGCCTCGGGTCTCTCGTCACAAATATAACATCAGCATTTTGCTTCTCAAAGAACTGCTTTGATCTCGAAGCAAACAAAATCCCGGGTAGCGAAGAAAAAAGAGCCAATTTTCGACCCAGTTCCGGGATCTTAATATGCTCGCATTTTCTCAAGACGTCACCCATACCGAAGGCCTGCTCGACCTCATTAGGTTCGAACCTGTCACTGACAAGTTGAACTCGATATCCCAACCTCTGAAGGGCAACGCAGGTGCTCATGCATACGAGCTCTCCTCCTCCAAGGGACCTAAGGCTATCCTGAATCACAGTCGCCACTTTCATGGACACACCCTACCATAATCTCTCTTAGGAGAATCAGTCAACTTCCTGGAAGTTCGCCTGAGTAAGATGCGCGATAATGCTGAAGTCTAATGTTTCTGCAGTCTTCAAGCCGAGCTCGCCCGCATCTAAGAACCAAGTCTCTTTGATTCGCTAACTGGCGCATTTCCTAAGGCAGACGTCCTTTACGACTATTCTTGAAATGGTAGGCTGAAAGTTCGATAAGGGACATTCGCGCTTTCAAAGCGGCGAATGATTTGAACTCTTTCTTAGACGCCAATTGTCTGACACTATTCCTTCAAGGCCTGTCTAAGCATCCAATATTCTGAACTTGGGCAGGGGGACGATGAACTTTCCGCCATTTTCGAGGTATGCTTTCTCCTCCTTCGCGATTTCATCGAGAAAGTGATGCGGCAAGATGAGAAAATAGTCAGGTTGATCTCTTCGAGCTTCGTCTTTCGAGACTATCGGTATCAGGGTCCCAACAGTTTTTCGGCCCCATTTTTCTGAGTTCGCATCGGCGGCTTTTCCGATTAGAGCATGGTCGAGACCGCAGTATTGAAGGATAGTGTTTCCTCTGTTGGAGGCACCATATACATATACAGTCTTCCCACTCCCAACCTCTCTCGCGACGAACTCATGGACATCTGTCCGAATCTTCTTGATGTTGTCTGCGAACGCTTCATATGTTGCTTGCTCCTTCAGAGCAAGTCGATCCTCCTGTTTCTCTAAACTATTTACACTGTTTCGAATCGGATGAAGTCCCTTGTGACAGATGAAAGTGCGAATACTGCCCCCGTTAACGCGGTTCGTTTCCACGTCGAACACTTCCAAACCGTGTCCTGCCAACAGAGTCTTCATTGTCCCCAAAGTGTAATATTCCAAGTGCTCGTGCCCAATGTTGTCGAAGCCGTTTTGTTCCAACATTGTGGCCAAATAGTTTTGTTGCACAACCCAGACACCGTCTCGAGCTAAAATCTGAGAAACATCATCAACGAAACTGTTGGGGTCCTCTAGGTCGTAGAACATTGCAACACTGGTTACTATCTTAGCCTTCCTTTCGCTAAATTTTCGTTTGAAAGTCTCGGCACTAAAGAAGTCGTTGAAGATCCAGTTGGTTCCGTTGCGGGCTTCTTGAACGAGATTTTCGGCGGGCTCGAATCCTACCAAGAACAGTCCTTTGATCGGGTAGGAGCGCAGAAGGGTTCCATCGTTACAACCAATATCCAATACTAACTCGCTTGGACTCGGTTTCGCGATTTCGCAGGTTCTCGAAACGAGATCAGAGAGCGCCTTTCGCATTGTAGGACTGATTCCGGACTTGTACCAATAGTGACGATACAAGCTCCCTCTTGAGAACGTGTGTCTAAGTTGGACGAGGCCGCAGCTCGAGCATCTGACAAGATCCAAGGGTGCTTGTGGGCTGTTTCCATCTGGAGTTACAAAATCGGACACGTACTGGGTCCCTAGGGAAAGGACATCGACGAGGTTCGGCGATTGACAGACCCGGCAGACCTTGATCGCGTTGAACATCATTTAGCGCTGGAAGGCGTTGGGCATTCGCGGCTATTTTTAGCGTTCGCCAACGAAGAGGCGTGAGAGAGGACCAGTTCGAGCAGAGTCTAATGTTCTGTAAGATGAGGCGTTAAGGCCAACAGGCACACATTCTAGTATCGCTGGTGAGACTCTTCTATCCTGCAAGCTGGGAAGCATGGCTAGCATATGCAGAGGTGTTCGACTATGAAAGTGGACTTGGTTATCTGGACTCTTAACGGAGAGGCCACCCTCACAAGATGTCTCGACGGTATCAAGAAAGCCGTGCCAGCTTCAGTAGTCTGTCATCGGTATCTGATTGATGGAGGTTCTGTTGATGCTACGCGAGATATCGCGGAGAAGTTTGGCTGGACAGTGGCTATGGCTCGAAAACGTGGGATTCCATTCCAAGCCAACCAGGCGCTAGGCCTTGTCGACACTCCTCTTTTCGGATCGTTTGAACAGGATGTCGGGCTGAATCCAGCCTGGTTCAACAGGCTCATGCCTAGACTGGTCTCGCAACCGGAAGTGGCCGTGGTCCAGGGGTTGCGAACTGCGACTGGTAGCAGATACTTGGAAGCAATCGACGGATATGTTGTGAGACATGGTCTCGTCCCGGCATGGGTCTATTCGATTGACAATAACCTGTATCGGACAGACGCCATAAGATCCGTCGGTGGTTTTCCGGAGGATTTTCCCATGAGTACTGATGGTGCGTTGAGGAATAATCTCTTCCGGAAAGGTTGGAAGTGGAGAGTCTACAATGACGTAGTCTCTCGACACTACAGAGATAGTTTTGTCGGACAGATGAGACACTCCGTCATTCAGACTGCGGTCGGTAAGGTTTTGTGGGAGACGTATCCTGAATATCCCGCGTCTAGCAAGTTTGGACGGCTCCTTGCCACTCCAATTACTGGTGCTAGAATGGCGTCTGAGGCTCATCAACCGGGCGTGTTCTTCGGCTACCCGCTGCTGCGGGCGGTCAAGGTCTTCGGTCGTGTGATTGGCTCGCTGTCGAAGAAGTATCGGTGGATCGAAATCCGTGCGGATTCTTGATTTTGCAACGTTGCTCTCCAGGGCAAGGTTCTCGAGAAACCTTTTGGTTGTCCTCACGGTCTAATCTGGTCATGGCCCGGGAAATGACAACCGAGAGGGTTAGGAGAATCGCTTCAGGGAATTGTGTTCCATGCAAAAATACCGTGCCCTACACCATCGAAGAGGCCACTGAGCGTTTGGGGGATCTCTCTGGCTGGTCGCTTCAATCGGACTCAATCCAGAAAGAGTTTCGGTTCAAATCCTATCTCTCTGGCCTAGATTTTGCGTACTCGCTGGGAAAGATTGCTGAGCTGGAGGATCATCATCCCGAAATGCTTGTAGGATGGCGTAGAGTGAAAGTGATATTCTCAACGCATGCGATTAAGGGTTTGAGTCAGAACGATTTCATCATGGCGGCGAAGGCCGAACTCGCATATTGGACAGCTCACGATAGCGAGTTCGAGAACCGGAAGCTTGACTCCTAGGATCTCGCTGCTAGGCCTAGAAAGGACCCTTTGATCATCTTCTGAAGTATCCCTTGCGCCAAGAGACGAGAGCAACACCGACAGTCGCTATGGAAGCGATTCCAGCCATGATACCTGTCGATGCCTGAGAACTCAGCCATGGCAGTTTGACTTCGAATGTCGCGAGAGCGGACCCACTACCAACCGCGGGAGCGTTAACGATTGCCAGCAGAGAATAGGTACCGATCTGTGCAGTCCTAGGAAGTGAATAGGAGGCTCTGAAGAGTCCGCTCCCTTCCGAGGTTACGTTTAGTATAATTCTGGAATTGTCAGGCTGGGTCAGGTTCAGTCGCACTTGCAAGCTCGACGAGCTCAGAGGAACTCCGTTGAGTGTCACAAGCAGGTTAGAGACAGCTGTGTCTCCAGGGAAGTAGACCGTTCCGACTGTCAATGTCAATGCGACACCAGTCGGCCCGCTCGGGCTAACGACAAATTGTGCAGTCGCGATGACATTCGAGAATTCGTCAACAGCCTTGATCTGATGAGGACCAAGTTGCGACTGGAGCACGTCCAGTGTGAAGTTGAAGCTACCGCTTGAGACCGACGTCATTCCTACGAACATATCGTCAAATGTGATCTGAATCAATGAAGTGGGAATACCCGTTCCTTGAACCAAGACTTTGGTCCCCACCGGGCCGGAGGAGGGAGAATCCTGGATAGAAGGGACATTCACCTGAACCTCGCTGAGGCTGAAAGAAGTCCAGTCATGGCTGGGCAACCACCAGGTGAATACTGGGTTGCCAACCCAGATCGCGTTCGCCCGCGCGACACTAGCGACAGGTCCTATTACCGGAAAGCCATCGACGAAGACTGTGTATTGACTGTTCACGTATTCTAGGACATAGTCGTGAGTTCCGAACTCGTCGTTGATATGATAGACTTGATTGCCAAGGAGTTGTACTAAGAGTCCGGTACTATCGGCCCAGATTAGGAGTATGCGTGGATGCCCCCCTGGAGGGTTATTTCCTACCGGATCGGTGTTGTTCCATCTGTTCACGAAGAAACCATCGCCACTACCCGTGAGAGAATCATACGTCAGCTTAACTTCGAGAACAAAATTGCCCGAGGCTGGGAAAGGAGAGGATTTGCTGGGGGGACCGCTCCAGATGTAGGGAAACGTCTGGCTGGCAAACGCGCTGAAGGTTGCGGACCCTCCGCTGACCGAGACCGACCCGTACGGTGGGTTCTGTCCTCCCCCTTGACACAGCGTTACCGACGGGTCAAGCCAGATGCCAGGCGCATCCTCATGATTCGCTGCAGTCGACGAACACCACCTCAAGCCAGAAGTCGCGAAAGTGGTGTCCCACTTGCTGGAATTGATGGACGAACCGCTGAAGTCATCCCTGAAGAAGGGCGCTTGGTTTGCCGAAGTCGACGAAACGATCCCTGCACTAGCCCGGGTTGTTGAGGAAATAACCATCATCAAGGATAGCGAGAAGATCATTACCACGGCAAATCGAGTTGCAAGCATATGATTGTCTAATTCACTGCCCGAAATAGCGTATTAAGGATTCGGCATTGTCCAACTTGCGTATCGATGGGATATTCCTGCAGCGTGAATGTCTAACGGTTCTTCTTGAGGTGTTCTTCTATTACCTTAAGCCTGTTTTCTATGGTTGTTAGTTTGTCTAGTATTTCTTTGAGTATTCTTCCGAGTTCTTCTTCTCGTGGTCCGATGTAGTGTCCGGGTCTGAGTGGTGAGGGTAGGGGTTCTATGGGTCGGGGTCGTAAGGGGTCCGGGAGGTTGGGGCGCTCCAAGTGATTTCCCGTGATGGTGGTCTTTTGTCTGTTTTTCAGGGTTTTCATCCACCAAGAACATACTTTTTAGAGTATGAATAGTAGGAGCATGTTGCCCGACAAAACCTACTTTTCAGAGTAGAAAAGATAGTTTATCCGTTCCGAGAAATCGTTCAGAACAAGCCTTGATTCGGAATCGGGGCTGGCGATTCTGATCTGCGAGATCCTCGCGCTGATTCTAGCGGATAACTTGCAGCTGGGAAAACCTTCGACCAACTGATTCTGCGCCCCAAAACGCAACCCTCGCCTATTTCAGTTTCAACCGCCGGGACTCCTAACCAGAAAATCTCAAAAGCAGTTGATCCCCGCGACACAAAACAGGTTTTCGGGAGGAACCTTCATTGCATCAGAATGCACGATCTCTTATCCTTTTCTTTTTCTGTTATCTTTTTCGTGACCCCCCCGGGGGGTATCTGAAACAAAAAAAGTCCTTCACACTTTTGCACCCGTAGCCGCAACCCATGAACTGTTGGGACTATTCCCAGAAGAAGAGGTCACAGACTCTTCGTGAGACGAGCCCTACTCTTTCCCATTGCCCCCCGTTATTCTACTGGTATGGGTCGTGTGGGTTTCTTCTCATCGCTCTTCGCGAACCGGACCTCCAACACCCCGTTCTTGTAGGTCGCCTTCGCGGTTCGCGGATCGACCATGTGCGGCAGCTCCAGCTCCTTCAGATACCGTCTCTTCGCCGAGTCCACACTAATCTTCAGCGCCCGGTCGGTCGATTCCAGCTTGATCTCGTCCTTCTCGACCCCAGGCAACTCTGTAACAACCACAACCTCCCTCCCGTCATCCATGACATCCACCAGCGGCTCGCGCTCCTCCTTGACCAGCGGACCCCGAGCACCCTGCTCCACGTTCCCGAACTCGCGGATGACCGGCTTCCCGTCCGGACCGACAGACATGGAGAAGCCGTAGACGAAGGGTGAGGCGCCTTCTTGCGCCTTCGGCATCTCGACCGCTTTACGCATCATATCATCCATCAACCGATCCATCCGTTCCATCTCGTCAAACACGTCAAACCACCAGCCCGAACGAGTACGACGTCTGCGAACTTCCTTGCGGGGAGCCAAAACCTAACGACCGGAACCAGATACTATCCAGAGACTATATTGGAGTTCCTACTCTTGGGCCGGCTCATATCATACGCTTAGCCAGACCATTAATATCCGCACCCCGATAGCCCAACTCGCCACCATCAGTCGCAGCCCTCCGCAGACTCCTCTTGAATCCTCCCCTTGGAGGATGGAACCTGAACGGCACCTTCAGACCAGCCCGCAACAGTTCTTGTAGACTCGTCTCTCCCGCCACGACCGCCTTCGCCAGATCCTCAAAACTCGACTTTCCCAAGAGTCTGAGAAAACCATCATCCAGTCCATCAGCCCCGTCACGCTCGCCCCTCCTCTCTAAGACTCGTGACAGCAGATCCGGACTGACCTCTCCCCAAGCCACCAGAACCTTAGCTGAGCGAAGCATCCCCAGATTCGACGGCGTATTATCGAAGAGTCTAGCCTGAAAAGTCCGCTCAAGCTTCAACGACTCCATCGTCCTCCGAACATCCGGATCATCCGACGCAGTCCCTCGAAGACGAACTGCCAAGATCGGATTCTTGATCGACGACTCCACCTAGTTCACCCAGTCGCTCTGCGTCACAACATTATACGTCTGAGTCAACGCGTCAAAAACCGCCAACGCCGACGATGACAAGGTCGACGTAGACCCAAAAGTCCGGGTCCAGCAATCCCTAACACCGGCCAATCGTAGAACCTGTTTCGGAATCTCCCCGGCCACCAATCCCAGACCGCGTGGCCCAGGCAACACCTCCACCCGGACACTCCCCGTCTTACCAGTAACGTTGAACGGGACAGTGTGCTGAGTCCCACAACGACACTCCCAGCTCCCACATCCACGCCTGACAGGAATAATATTCAGCTTAGCTTGAACGGTTCCCTTATCGATCGCAGTCCGGACTTGGCGCGCCTTCCCCTCGCCGATCCCGATAAACCCGTCACCATTACCGATGGCGACAACTGCTCTGAACCTTGACCTCTCCCCGGCGTCTGTCTGTTTCTGGACAAACCCGATTCCTAAGACCTCTTGCTGGATATTTGGCAGGAGCGTGTCCACGATCTCCGGCTCTTTAATCCTCAACCCTTGCGTGAAGATCTCTTCCATCGATATGATCTCTCCTTGCTGGACCTGTCGGCCGAGCTTTGTCTTCGGAACCCATCCGACTTCTTGACCTGGACGCTGGCTCATTTGGCAGCCTCTAAAGGTGCTGTTGAGACGGTCTTCCTAATCTCTTCGAAATGTCCAGACAGATCCTCAGGTTTCAACCCTCGGCCAAGATAAGCGCTGAATCGTTTCTTGTACAGATCGTGCTCCCCCGCCAACGATTTCGCGTATGTAGCGATGTGATTTCCTCCGATCCGTTCCATAGTTGGAAGCTTTTCTGGAGAGTGTGGAACAATGAGACCAGAATCCGCCAGTCCTTTCAGCACCGCAAAGAGCTTCGAGCCTTTCGTCGGACCCTTGAGCCCAAGATCCAGAATTGCCTCTGTGATCCCTTTCCCCACAGCTCTCCGAGCCGCGAGCGCTCCGGTCAAGTAGGCTGATGGAAGATTTCCAAGCGCACCCTTCCAACCTAGCTTCGGGAGCTCTCGGGAGGATGCTGAAGCCCTCACGATATCCCCGGTGAGAGTGGCGTCGGTAATCTGGACTGTGACATACTTGTTAGTGAGACGGACAACGGCCCGTGGCTTGCCGGACTTTACTAGCGCTCTGCGGAGTTTGTAGTCTGTCTTGCCCTCTCTTCGTCGCCGATATGGGAGCGAGTAGCGCTGGCTGTCAGCCATTGATTAACGCTTCTTTACCAGTTGATGGGCCTTTACATACTCATCTACATGCGACCCGCTACGGAACGCTCCACCCTTCGCCATACCCAACAGAGTCGCGTAGTTTCCCGGCGACAGCAGTCTCTTATCTCTGAGCCATCGTAAGTGTCTCCGGATCGCTCTTATCTTAAGAACCCAGGCCTCCTTGCCAGGTTTCTGACCTCCTTTCCGGCTTCCAGCCTTCTTCCTCCGCCCAGATTTGGCGCGATGTCTACCTCTGCTGACTCCAGTCTTAGGCAGGAGGCTGATCCTACCTTCGCGGATGAGACTCTTTATCTCGTCCCGAGTAATAGCCGACTGGACCCGGTCATTCTCTTCGGGGTCGATCCAGACCCTATTCAGTCCGCCGCCCAGAAGGCTTGCAGCCAGTCTCTTCTGGTTCTTCAGACTCATTCAGAACTCTCCTCTGTCTTGTCAATATCCTCGTCCTCAGCGATCTCAGCTTTCTCTTCCATCTTCTCCTCTCCGGTCTCTGCGGGTAGCGATTTCTCCGCTTCTATGGAGGGCTGTTCTGCCACTGCTCGTCCTTCTTCCTTCCCAGGATTCGCTATGTGAAAATTCAGATCCTTGGCTTTGGCTAAGATTCCACGCCGCTTCTTCTCTCCAACCCGCGCCGCGATTCTGACAATATGCACCTTCGGATCCAGCTTCTCCAGTTCAACTTCTCGCCAGACCAGCATGTCGATGAGCCCCCTGGGGTGGAGTCCGCGTGTCGAGCGGGTTGAGCCGTATCCGTTCTTGACCTTCGCTGGAAACCCGCTCTCCTCCTTTCTCATCTTACTCGTAACTCCCCGCGGCCTACGCCAGTTCTCCTTGACCCGCTTGTACCTCCAGCTCTCTTGGCGTCTGAACTCGGGTTTTGTTCCTGCCATCTCTCTCACTTTTTCGGCTTGATTGACGTCTGGGCTGGTCCCTTTCCAGAGACGTATATTCCGTCAAGAAAGACTCGAAGATCCTTCTTCTTGATCTTTGTGCTATCTTGAATGTTCGCCGCGGTCTGGCTCACAGACTTCAAGTCAATGCCCTCCACTGAGATGTCCTCGCCCTTCACATCCACCTTTACTCCTTCAACTATCTTCGCGTATCTTGGCGTCTTTTCGCCGGTGAAATTCTCGATCTTCAACACCTTAGCCTTCTCATCCACTTTAACCGTGACGGGAAAGTGGGCGTAGACGGTGCGCAATTCGTACCGGTAGCCCTGTGTGACGCCCCTTAGCATGTTTCGCACATGAGCCGCTGCAGTTCCCAACATTCCAATCTCCCTTTTGCGCGGCCAGGTCGTTTCCAATCGCACCTTGTTGTCGTTCACGTTGATCGAAACTGGCAGGTGGGACAGATCTTCTTGCAGTGATCCCAATGGGCCCTTGACTTTCACTGTCCGTCCCTCAACCTGCACGGACACCTGGTCGGGGATAGAGACAGTTCTTTGAAGAGTCTCGAACCTTGTCGTCATGTTCACCTTTCAGAATACGTAGCCTAGGAGCTGGCCTCCAGCTCCAGCCTCGCGCGCCTCCTTGTGTGCCAAGACTCCCTTAGGTGTTGTGAGTATGAGTATTCCGACGTCTCGAGAGGGCAGGTAGCGTTTTCCCCATTTTTCGAACTCCCCGATTGTCGATGAGAATCTGGGTCTTACGCTTCCGCAGTCGTTGACTCGCCCTAGGAGTTGTATCTTGAATTTTCCGCCTCTCCCGTCGTCGACGAATTCAAACTCCCCCACATAGCCGTACTTCTGCATGACGCGAAGTACTTGGCCCATCAGTTTGGATGCGGGGTAGACTATGCATTCGTGTTTGTGTCTACGTTCGTTGTTGAGAATGGATGAGAACATGTTGGATATTGGTTCCATTCTTGGTCACATGTATTTCTTGAAACCGAGTCCCACTGCTACCTCTCTAAAGCATTGTCTGCAGAAGTTGAGTCCATACTTTCTCACGATGGGTCCATACTGGCCGCATCGTTTGCATGGCCGAGCTCCCTTCCCATACTTCCTCTGCTTCTTCGCTTTCAGCTTGGCCATGACGCGTTCAGTTTCCTACGTTTGTTCCGAAGTTGTTCTGCATGAACTTGACGGCGTCCTCCCTTGACACGTAGTGGTTGCATCCCATCTTTGCAGGACGGATCGCTCGCGATCGGATCCTGTATCCGGGGCGTCCAAGAGTGACATGAATCGTTGCGCCGAATATTCCTAGCTCGGGAACGTATCTTGTTCCTGGAATTTCTATGTGTTCTTTGATTCCAAAGGAGAAGTTGCCATAGTCATCGAAGCTACTTTCGTTGACCTTGTTGCTCACTGCTTCTAGCGCTCGCTTAAGGAATTCACCCGCGTCCTTTCCCCGTAGAGTTACGACTGCTGCTATTGGCTCTCCTTTTCTGACCCCGAAATCTTTGATCGCTTTCTTCGCCTGTTTAGTTGTGGGGGTCTTGTTGGTAAGTTGGTTGAGAACCTTCTTCGCCTTTTCGAGTGGTTCTCCTGATTTGCCGGTGGCGATGTTTAGAGTGACCTTTTCGATTCTAACGACTCTGAGAGGGTTCGTCGACTCCTCTGCCATGGTGTGTTGAGACATCTTATTTCTCTCCCAAACCGACTAGTGATGCTTGAGTCCCTACGGGTATCACGTATTCTGCTGGTGTGTCGAAAGCTTCGGTTGCTGTCTCGATCTTTACTATCTTGGGTCGCGCGTGAGTTCCAGCGGTTATGGTTGTGATCTTGCCGAAGATTCCCTGGTTTCTACCATCGATGACCAAACCGAGGGCGCCTGTTTGAAATGGCACCACTCCCATCATGTTCTGCTTGGGTAGGCCGATTTGCATTGCTCCTCCGGGAGCGAATCCTCCTTCCGTTTTCTGTCTAGGAGCCTGGCTTGGAACGATGATGCTTCGGCCGTCGTGAAGGTTGATCTGGACCTTTCCGCCTTCGACATTCCTCTTGCCGACTATCTTACAGAGTTTGAATCCGGCCTCTTTCTCAGAAATCGGCGTTGGTGTTAGCCCCCGGTTGGGCTTTGGTAAGATGCGGAAGATTTGACCGGCACCTTCGATCTGCAAAACGTCCATGAGCCCGACGGGGAACCGGTGATCCCTTCTAACTACGCCGTCTATCTTGACCTTTCCTGTGTTAATGATTCTCGTTCCCTCTTTAGCGGTTCTGGCATATCCTAGGATCTCTCGGATAATAATTACGAGCGGGAGGCTCTTTTCCCTAGAATGAGGGCCAGGTCTCGTATTGGGCGCCCAAGTTCGTTCTTTGCGCTTGATTGGCCAAAACCCTGGTGCTGGTTCGCGTTTCAGTTGCCTGGGTCCCGACTTGCGTGCCATCGACTAAGCCTCAACGGTCTTCGATTTCTCGGAGAGCAGTCCGCTTCGCCACTTGTCGGATAGGTTAAGGTTCGTGATTAGCACTTTGCTGGAGTGAACGGGAAGCTTTGACGATATGCCGGCCGCCTTCTCGCGGGTCATGCCTTCTACGAAGATTCTTCCTGTGGAATATTCCACCTTCTCCACTTTTCCGACTAGATCGGCGAATTCGCCCCTCATTATGCGAACCGTGTCTCCAGTCCTGAGTGGTATGCGTCTGACCTTGTGTCGTGCGGTCAGGTCGTCAGATAATCGAGCTGATAGCATCCTTCGCTGTCGATGCTTGGGCGCTTGGAAGAGTCGTTTCCGCTGCTTCGAAGGCTTCGCGCTTGCCATACTCTAAATCACCGTCGAAGCTAGGTTAGCCACTCTAGGCCATCTCTCAGCCGCCTCCCGAGCGACAGGTCCCCTGATCTCTGTTCCTTTCAATTCCCCCTCAGGGGTCATAATGACCGCCGCGTTGTCTTCGAATGAGAGTCGTGTTCCGTCAGGCCTACGCAGTGCCCGCGCCTGTCTTACAACGACTGCTGGAAAGACCTGCTTCCTCAAGTCGGGTTTACCTTTGGATACAGAGACCATTATCATGTCTCCGACGCAGGCTGCGGGAACCCGTCGGAGACGTCCGTGGTATCCTCGGACGTTTATCAGTTTCAACTCTTTCGCTCCAGTGTTGTCAGCGCACGTCAATCGAGAGCCAACTGGTAGGCCTCGAGCTATTCTGGGCCTATACTCTACCATTCCGCGGGCGCTAACTGCTCTCGTCTTCGGTGCTGGCATGTCTATTCTGCTACCGCTTTCCTATCTATCACGACAAACGAGACTTCCTTGCTGAGCGGTCGACACTCTGCAATGGTCACTCGGTCACCGGTGGCCGCGGCGATGCAGGGTGGATTGTGGGCGAGGGTCTTGCTTCTTCGCCTCTCGTATCTGCTGTATTTTGGATAATAATGCAAGTAGGCTCGCTCAACTGATACAGTCTTCGGAGATTTTGATGTGGAAACTGTTCCTTCAAAGACTCTTCCTCTGACCGAGAGGCTTCCGTGGAATGGGCAGATTGGATCATTGCACCCAGCTTTGGGCGGTTTGACGTCGAGTCCAATGTTGCGTACTACCATTTTGCGAGCCCTTTCTTCACCCTGTCTTCCGGTCGATGTCTCAGAAGCAGCCCTTCAATAGGGACTGGTTCTCCAGTTGGAAGAGTCGCCGTGAATTGAGTGTTAGCCTTTGGCACTCTGACCAGTCGATTCCCGCCTTCGATTAGTAGAGTGTTTCTTGTTTCGTCCCTAACGATCCCAAGAAGGCCTGTTAGTCCCGGGTCCGGGCAGGCGTTGATGGTGACTTGAAGGCCGATCCATTCGTGAGCTAGAATGTTTTGTGCGGTTATCGGCATCTATTCGGCCTCCTCCGTTATGACTGGACTGTTCTCCGCTGTTAAGAGTCTGGCTACGGTTCGGCGGAGCTCCTTCACTCTTGAAGGATTTTCTACAGTTCCTCCTGACTTTACGGACGTTCGTATTGTTGTGAGTTCGGCTCTGAGTTCTGAGATCTTTTTCTTCCGCTCTTCGGGAAGCATCTGTTTCATCTCACGCTTGCGCAGTATTGCCAATTGGCTCCTCCTTCAGCGTTTCTACCTCGGCACTTTCCACGACAGGCGTTTGAACTGTTGGGGTCGGCGCGACAGTGGGCGGTGGAGTCTTCATTGTGGGCTTGTCTATGAAATCGACTGTGGGAGGCAGTATTCTGACCTTGATGCCGAACAGTCCTTGTTTTAGTTGAACATCTGCCACTGCGACTTTGACGCTTTTCAAAACTGGATCTCCAACTCTTGGCAGATATCCGGCTCGGAATTTTTCGAATCTTGATCTCTCGGTGGTGAGTTTTCCGCGAATTATGATCTCCACGCCTAGGGCTTGCGATTCCATGACTCTCTGGATCGCCCAGTAGGCTGCTCTTCTGAAATGCACTCCTCTCTGTAGCGCCTGTGCGACCTGTGATGCGACTACTTTCGGATCCTGTTCCGGAATCTCTATGGTTGCTACAGATAACTGTGGATTCTCTATTCCAAATTTTGTTTCGAGAAGTTTTGTGAGGTCTTTGATGCTCTGTCCTCTTCGACCGATGACCATTCCGGGCTTTGCGGCGTAGATTACGACTCTAGTTCCAACGGGGCTCTTTGTTAGCTCGACCCGGCTGTAACCTGCTCGTTTCAGATCTCTTTGGAGCAGTTCGTCTATCTCGAGACGTCGAGAAACGTCTTTGATGAAATACTTGGTTACTGACAATTACTCTGCCTCGAACCCTACGAGTTCGATGTGGGTGGTTGTTCCTTGGAGCAGGTCTGAGCGTCCGAATGCTCGGGGGTTGCGTTTCGGAATCTTGTTGGCCCTCTGGGCGGCCGCATGGATTATCTTGAGCCTCTCTGTGTCAAGGTTACGGTACTCTGCGTTTGCCTCAAGCTCCTCCAAGAGCCGGAGAAGTCTTCCAGCCGCCTTTTGGGGATATCTTCCGGCGTAGAAGGGTTCGGTAAGATTTCGACGATGTGGAACTTCTTTGTGATAACGACGATACGCTACCGCGACCTTCTTCTCGATTACTCGTTCTAGCAGCTTCTTGGCTTCTGGGAGCTTCATTCCTCGGATTGTCCGGCAGAGTTCGACGGATGCCTTTGGGGATATTCGAAGCTCTCGGCCCGCGCACTTCACAGTGCGGTCTGGGTCCAGCCCAGTAACCGAGTATCCCCGTTCTGGCATTTTACTCACGGAAGGGACCGACTCCGGCGTATCTTGCCCTAAAAAGGTTCCTTGTTCGGAAACAGAAAATTTGGGCATAGTTACGAATCGTCAGCCGGGATTCCGTCAAGCGATCAGTGTCGCGAATCCTCTGCATCAATCAGTGTTACTGTAGCATCTCGTCTCAGGTTACTCTAGGCTTATCGTGGATTTCCTGACCGGTAGGAACGGGACATTATGGAAGAGGCAATTGAAAGGGTCCACACTGGTATCCCTGGGTTAGACCATGTGCTTGAAGGCGGATTTCCCAAAGGTGCACGAGTTCTACTCGCAGGTGGCGCTGGATGTGGGAAGACTATCTGCTGCGGGCAGTATCTGTACAAGGGCGCGACACGCTATGGTGAGCCTGGCGTCTACGTCTCGACGGAAGAGCCTCCGACGGAGTTCCGAGCCAACATGCTGCGCTTCGGCTGGGACTTCAAGAAGCTCGAATCTGAGAAGAAGATCGGCATGGTCGACGCGGTCTACCAGCGGGTCGAGTCAGAGATGGCTGAACAGGAGTCATTGCAATCGATTCTGTACAACTTGCGGTCGAAGCTCTCCGAGGTCAAGATACTGGTCGAGCAGTTGGGAGCGACGAGGCTAGTGGTGGATTCACTGCCAGGTTTTGGATTCAGGGTCACTGATCTCAACACTCTGCGGGAGATATTCCTCGAGGTCGGGCTGTTGTTGAAGGACGTCGGCTGCACTACGTTGATGACGACGGAGATCGTTGAGGGTTCAGGGCTCATCAGCCGCTATGGTATTGAGGAGTTTCTCGCCACTGGAGTCATGGTGCTCTCGCTCGTCAAGCAGAGCTCTCCGCTTCGGAAGCTCTTCGTCCGGAAGATGCGTGGAACCAGTCACAGTCTCAACGACTTCGCGTTCACCATTGGGACCGAGGGTGTGAACATCAAGGGACCGATCGGTGTTAGAAGTGCGAGTCAGGGTCGTAGGCGCCTCCATACTCAACGGAGAAAGCGCCGGAGCCGCTGACTCGGGCTTCGAAGAAGTCGTTACGGGGACGGTTCCAGTATCCGACGGGTCGGGGGTAGTGGAACAAGGGGTTCAAGGGCAAGCCCAACCTTTCGACCAGCAGGGCTTCGCAGGAGAAGACCGGAGACAGCAGAGACAGGCACAGGTGTAAGAATTGCAGAATCTTTCAAGCGGAATATCGGCATTCGACGAGTCCATGGGCGGACTTCCCTCGGGTAGCATCATCCTCTTCCTAGGCGAGGCAGATACGGGAATGACTACTTGCGTTCAGCAGATCATGTATCGAGGATTGCTCGATGGTCGGCCCGCGGTATATTTCACAACTGGCCGTTCGTGGGAGGATATTGTAGCAGAGATGAATTTGTATGGCTGGGGTCTTGAAAGATATTTCGATTCGCGGAAGATGTGGTTCATTGACAGCTTCGGGATGAAGAAGGAGAAAGCGTCAGGGATGGTTAACTGGGATATTGGACCCGCGAATCTCTTGGCGAAGGAGTTTCCGCAGGTTGTTGCGCCTCTGGGCGCTTGTACGCTCGTGGTGGACAGTTTGAGTGATGTTATTCGTTCCGCGCCGTTTCCGGCTGTTGAGCAGACGCTGAAGGCCTTGCAGACTCACGTGCGTGAGACGTCGGGATTGTATCTTCTGTTGGCCAATAAGGGAGTGCATAATGAGCATGTTGAGAATACTGTGAAGCATCTCAGTGATGGAGTGGTTGATCTGTCGACTGAGCCTTTTGGCAGCGAGGATTATGCTCGCAAGATGCGTGTGTTGAAGATGCCTGGGGCGTTCACTGATATGAAAGTGTACGCTTACCGTGTGGGTTCTGCAGGGATTGAGATGGCGGCACTACATCGGGTGAGGTAGAATGATGACAACCGTTGCTCTCCAGTTCGACGAGATCATAGGTATCCTTGCGAATGCGGGGTTCCTCTGGGCCCTATTGCTGGCTACTTGGGGGGCTGTGAGTTACTCGTTTATGAGACATCGTAAGCACGGGCCGAAGGTGGGTCCTTCGCAGACTGCTGGGGCTGTGAGTTTCAGCTTGACCAAGCCGCGGTTGTCGGAGGAAGAGATCTTTCGCATACTGACAACCACCGAGACGAATATTCAGATTGTCCGGATCTGTGAGTCTCCGAAGACAGCTCGCGAGATCTCAAAAGGTCTAGGGGACATCTATCCTGGTCATAAGGAGAAAGGGTTCCCGGCAGAGAAGCTGGGGGAGCATTTGGCGAACCTTGAGCGGTTGGGAGCGGTCAAGTTCAACGGCGAGAAGTGGGCGGCCAGCGATATCGGTATGAAGATGGTCCGGAAATACTTCGGCTAAGACTGTTCCACGAAGACCCTTTTTCTTCAGTAGGTTGAAACAAGCGGCGGTTCTTCTTTTTTCGCTTATCTGGGGTGTGCACCCCTACCCCCTTCCCCGAACAGATTTCACGAAGGAAGTTTCTCTTTCCTAGGGGAAACTGATCGTTTTGTGCATGTTTGAGCCCGGTTTCTGATCAAAACTGCTTTTGGAGTAGTCTGATCCATGTGGTGGGACCGTTCTGGACGATTTTTCGCCGGGTTGAATTCTCAGGTCCTGGAAGAACAGCTTGAAAGCGTGAATGTGTTTTTTGGCTTTGACATGCTCTCGGGGGGGTTGAGAAAAGATAACAGAAAAGAAAGAGTTAATGAAAAAACAGAATGACTGCTCGCGACCATATCGGAGGGTATTGACCTCTTTCTAGAGAGCAGTTTTGTGTCGCGGGGCAGATTTTTTTGTAAATTCCAGGAAGGATCAGATCGCTGGCTGAAACGTTTCCTGGCGAGATTAACGATTCGCCGTGCAGAACCGCCTAATCCGCCATTTTCAACATGGGCATTTACGGGATGATGCAAGCGTGAACTGGGCATCATATGGAATCCCCTCTTTTATTCGAGATCCGGGCTTATTCTGAACGATTTTCTGACCGGGACTTGCGACTATTTCTACTCTGAAAAGTACTATACCTCATGAGCGGCTTCTCTTTCAGTCTCTTCCTCTCCCGCAGAGGATTACTTTCATCGCTCTCTGCTCATTTTATACGTTCAACAGTATAGCTTGAGAGCTTACTCACCGGAAGTAATCCATGTTGACCCAGAAGAACACTCTACTGCCCCCCGGCGAGATAGTCCGAGAAGCACTCTCCAGACCCACCATATTCAAAAACGAAGAACCACTAAGCCTCGAATGGCTACCCTCCCGGCTCCCCCACCGAGAGACACAGCTGAGATTCCTAGCAGAATTATTCCGGTCCGTCATAGACAGGCCCGGAACCACCAGCCCGAAGATCCTGGTAACTGGCGACATTGGAACTGGGAAGACTGTCCTCACGCAACGCTTCGGAACAGACATCACCCGGACAGCCAAGACACTCAAGCTGAACCTCCAGTATATTCACATTAACTGCAGAGAATTCCGCGGCAGCCTCTTCATGATCCTCAAACGAGTCCTACAGAACTTTACACCCCAGTTCCCCCAGCGAGGATTCTCCAGCGAAGAACTATTACACATACTCCTAGACCAGCTAGAGAGCAAGAACCTACACATCATCCTCACACTAGACGAAGCAGACGTACTGATCAAGGCTGAAGGATCAACCAGCCTCTACAACCTCACAAGAATACAGGAGGAACGTCCCGGCCGACCAGTCAGACTATCACTAATCGTCATCATACGAGAACTACGGAATTTGGATGATCTCGACAGGAGCACCCTGAGCACGCTCCAACGAAACGTGATACGACTAGACCGTTACACGATCAGCCAGTTGGAATCAATCCTCAGAGAACGAGTAGAACTAGCCTTCAAAGAAGGAACCATATCCGAAGAGGTCGTGGAATTCGTCGCTGACATGGCAGCACCAGCAGGCGACGCAAGATACGCGATCGAACTCGTCTGGCGAGCCGGAAAATACGCAGACACTGAAACATCGCGAGAAGTGACTGCTGAGCACGTCCGGGCCGCGGCCCAGAGCGTCTACCCAGTCATGAGAACAGACTACGCCCAACACTTGAACCTACACGAGAAATTGCTACTCCTAGGCCTTGCCAGGACCCTAGAGCGGACCCAAGAGACGTACGCGTCCATGGGCGAGACGGAGATAGCCTACAAGATGGCCTGTGAAGAATACAAGGAACCCTACAGGGCCCACACCCAGGTCTGGAAGTACGTCCAGAACCTCGGCGCCACAGGCATAGTCTCCACCCAGCCCTCAACCGCAGGCTTCAGAGGAAAAACAACACTCCTAGGACTGCCCACAGCCCCGGCTTCCGCTATACGCCGATGGCTGGAATCGAGTCTAGTACGCCGGCCCTAGCCCTTTGCTCGAGAAACATTCACTCGCTAGAGTCCTCTCCAGCACCGGACGAATCAAAATATTAATGGTCCTCTCTCACGTGGGGGAGCTTCATCTTACAGAGATCGCAAAGCAAACGGACCAGAGCTACAGCTCCACCGAACGCCACCTCGAGGACCTATCCGACGCAGCGATAGTTGAAGAACACGACTATGGAAGAGTTCGAATGTTCAAACTTAGACTCGATAATCCGCGCGCGAAGATACTCAGGCAGTTAATACTCGAATGGGACAACAGCCCGATAACGCAGCAAATGCAAGAACACGCTTAAACGGCCCCAGAGCCATTCTAAAGCTAGGAGTCGTTGATGGTGATCAAGTGTGCCGAATGCGGAACCGAGTCGCCCCTCAACACAGAATGCGAATACTGCCACAAAACCTTCTGCGAAAAACACATGCCCGAACACAAAGCTTGGGAACACAGACACGAAAATCTAGCGGAGGACTCATCTCGGCTCTGGAAACGAAGACGCGAATCACCCTAGCCAGAACCTTCCCACTAACGGTCCAGTCGACTCATCTGCTCCACCCTCGAGAACGTCTATTAGAATCAAGCAACCCCAGTCCAACACATGTCCGTAAACTGGGCACTACCCTTCGACGAGAGGATCGTCCCAGAGAACCAGCGGACACTCATATCGATCAAATCCTACCATAAGCTCCACAAGAACACCATCGCCAACTACAAACAGTTCTGGGCCGGCATTGCCTCCGAGCTCGACTGGTTCAAGCCTTGGGACAGAATACTCGACGAGACCAATCCACCATTCTACAAATGGTTCTCAGGCGGACAACTCAACGCATCATATCTCTGCCTCGATAGACACGTCCTCACTTGGCGAAAAAATAAGGTAGCGATCATCTGGGAGGGAGAACCAACCGAGAACGGCCTACCCTCACAGATTCGGAAGCTGACATACCAAGACGTCTATCGCGAGGTAAATCGAATCGCTCACGTTCTCAAGGAGAAGTATGGCATCAGAAAAGGAGACACAATAGGATTCTATCTCCCGATGATTCCCGAGTTCCCAATCTTCATGCTCGCAGCGGCGAGACTGGGAGCCTGTTTCACCGTGATCTTCTCTGGTTTCAGCGCCGACTCCCTCGCAGAGAGACTGTTAGACGCTGATGCGAAGCTACTCGTCACCGCGGACGGGGGCCGAAGGCGGGGTAATCTCGTCAAGCTGAAGGAGATCGCAGACGGGGCCGCTGAGAAAGCGGCTTGCGTGAAAAAAATCATTGTCGTCAGACACGCAGGGAATAACGTCTCGATCGACAAACACCGGGACGCCTTCCTCGACGATCTCCTGCGAGACATACCCGGGACGGTCTACGTTACGCCCGAGCGAGTTAGATCGGAGGATCCGCTCTACATTCTTCACACTTCCGGGACGACCGGCCGACCCAAGGGACAAGTGCACGATACTGGTGGATATCTCACTCTACTACATGCAACTATGAAGTGGGTCTTCGATGCGAGGGACGATGACGTCTACTGGTGCACCGCAGACATAGGCTGGGTTACCGGCCACTCCTACATTGTCTTCGGCCCTTTGATGGAAGGAATGACTGGGCTGATGTATGAGGGAGCGTTGGACTACCCTGAACCCGATAGGTGGGCCTCGATCATTGAAAGACATGCTGTGAATATTCTATACACTTCCCCAACCGCAATCCGGAGTTTCATGAAGAATGGCGAAGTGTGGGTCCGGAAACACGATACTGGTTCAGTCCGCCTCATGCACTCGGTCGGCGAACCAATCAACCCTGAGGCGTTTCGCTGGATGTTTCGGCATGTTGGGAGAGAGAAGATTCCGTTTGGTAGCACTTGGTGGATGACAGAGACTGGTGGCATTCTAGTAAGCCATACTCCCGGGCTCTACATGGTGCCTATGAAACCTGGGACGAACGGGCCGGCTATTCCTGGAATCGATGCTGGCGTCGTCGACGATAATGGTGAAGAACAGAAAGCGTTGGGGAGAGGGTACCTCCTCATCAAGAATCCCTGGCCAGGAATGCCATTGACTATTCACAAAGACCCCGATCGATACAAGGAGGTGTACTGGACCAAGTTTCCCGGCAACTTCTATCCGGGCGACTATGCGGTGAGGGACGATGACGGTTACTTCTGGATCCTGGGCAGAGCGGACGAGGTAATCAAAGTGGCTGGTCACAGATTGGGCACATACGAGCTGGAATCTGCCCTGATCCAGCATCCCGCCGTTGCGGAGGCCGCTGCAGTAGCCGTGCCGGACGAATTGAAGGGAGAGGTGCCTGTCGCATTTGTAATATTGAGGGCTGGTCAGGCTCAGAGTGAGCAACTTAACCGCGAGCTTAACGATTGGGTGAGGGAAAAGGTGGGACCTATTGCTTCCTTGAAACAGATATTCTTCGTCTCGAAGCTTCCAAAGACTCGTAGTGCCAAGATAATGCGTCGGGTTGTGCAGGCTGTGGTATCTGGGAAGCCTATCGGTGATGTGACAACGCTTGAGGATGAGGCATCCGTCGACGAGGTCAATCGAGCATTCTTGGACCTGAAGCAAGAGATAGAGTCTCGGACCGCATCTCGTGAGT
>WNGK01004392.1_pt1 | contig 30673 bp, 31 predicted proteins | sample 5400601 | NCBI WGS metagenome assembly WNGK01 (sample SAMN13153376, study PRJNA577476) | soil metagenome | isolation source: 60 cm soil or saprolite under Garry oak tree replicate 1 | place: USA:California | collected 2016-06-15 | reverse complement strand
GCCGCAGTGCGCTGCGCGCTCAGCCGCCGCGAGGAGAACCTCGTCAGCGGCAATCGCAACTCCACGATCCAGCGGCTCGTGGCCGGCGCGCGCTCCGACGGAACCCTGACGGCACTCTCGGGCGAGTACGTCAACGCAATCGGCTGGGACGGATTCTCGTGCCCGACCTACGGGCCGATGGAGATGCTCTACGACTGCGAGAACGTGCGTACCCACACGTTCAGCACAAAGCTGAACACCCCGCCGAACGCTGCCTTCCGCGCCCCGGGCTTCGTGGAAGGAACGTTCGGGCTCGAGTCCCTGCTCGACGAGCTCGCCGCGAAGCTCGATCTCGACCCGCTCGAGCTCCGGCGCCGGAACTACGCCGACCACGACCTGGTCGAGGGCCGCCCATTCTCGTCGAAGAACCTGCTCGACTGCTATCGGATGGCCGAGCCGCACTGGGCGCGCCGAGCGGCCGTGCGAGCGCGCTCCGACGACGTCTGGAAGCGCGGTGTCGGTCTTGCGAGTCAAACCTGGTACGGCGGCGGCGGCCCCCCGTCGTACGCGTGGATCCGGGTCGGCTCGGACGGCCGCGCCGTCGTCGTGACGGCGATGCAGGACATCGGCACGGGGACCCGGACGGCGATGGCGCAGATCGCGGCCGAGGAGCTCGGGGTGCCGCTGAGCAACGTGCGGGTCGAGCTCGGCGACTCGGCGCGCGGACCCTACGCGTCGATCTCGGCCGGCTCGTCGACGACGCCCTCGATGGGCCCGGCCGTTCGCGCCGCGGCCGCCGATGCGAAACGGCAATTGATCGAGATCGCCGCTCAGCGCTACCACCTCGAGGAGCGCGTGCTCGACATCGAGGACGGACAGGTGATCTCGGCGGACGGCGGCTCGTGGCCGCTCGAGGAGGTGACCGGACTGCTCGAGGACGCCCAGATCCTGGGCAAGGGCGCCCGGGGGCCGAACCCGACGGGGATGCGCGTGCTGACCTTCGGGATCCAGGTCGCCGAGGTCGCCGTCGACGTCGAGACCGGGGAGATCCGCGTCGAGCGCATCGCTGCGATCCACGACGTCGGCCGGATCATCAATCCGCTCGGCGCTCAGAGCCAGGTCGAGGGAGGGATCATCCAGGGGATCGGACACACACTCTCCGAGGAGCGCCTGCTCGACCCGCAGAGCGGCACGACGCTGACAGTGACGCTCGACTCGTACAAGCTGCCGACGATCGCGGACGTGCCGGAAATCGTCTGCGAGTTCGTCGACAAGCCGGACGAGCATCTGACCAACCTCGGGTCGAAGGGGCTCGGCGAGCCGCCGATCATCCCAACCGCCGCCGCGATCGCGAACGCGATCCGCGACGCGACCGGCGCGGACATCCATTCGCTGCCGATCACGCGCGAAGAGATGCTCCGCGCGCTGCGCGAGGCGGAAGAGCGGCGGCGAACGCCGGAGCGAGTTGGAGCTAGTCCGGCCTGAGTCCGCCGAGGCCGCGGCGGCGGCGCTCGGGAACGGCTCCGTGGCGCTTGCGGGCGGGACGGAGCTCGTACCGCTGCTCCGCGACGGGATCGTTCGCGCCGACAAGTTGGTCGAGCTCCGCGACGTCGTCCCGCGCGGGGTCGACGGAACGCGGATCGGAGCGGGCACGACGCTTGCGGAGCTCGAGGCCGATCCGGAGATCCCGCAGGCCTTGCGCGAGGCGTGCTCGCTCGCGGCGTCGCCCCAGCTGCGGTCGATGAGCACGCTCGGCGGCAACCTGCTGCAGGCGACGCGGTGCTGGTACTGGCGGCTCAAGTTTCCCTGCTATCTCCACGGCGGCGACGTGTGCAACGCCAAGGCCGGCCAACACCGTGAGCACGCGATCTTCGGCAATGACCGCTGTGCGTCGGCGCATCCGTCCGACCCGGCCGCGGCGCTGCTGGCGCTGGGCGCGCGCCTGCGGACGACGAGCCGCGAGCTTCCGCTCGCCGACCTCTACCGCCTGCCGACCGACGACGACCGCAACGTGACCGCGCTCGAGCCGGGGGAGCTGATCCTCGAGCTCGATGTTCCGCAGCCGGAGGCGAGCGTCTACCTGAAGGCGATGGAGCGCCGCAAATGGTCGTTCGCAATCGTCGGAGTGGCCGCGGCCCGCTTCGCAGACGGGATCGGGCTCGCTTTGGCGGGGGTGGCGCCGATCCCCTGGGCTTTGTCCTCGGCCGATGGGCTCGAGCAGGCGACCCCGCTGCCGGGAACCGCCTACAAGGTGCAGATCGCGCGAGCCCTGATCCGTCGAGCGGTCGAAGCGGTCAGCGCGCCGGCAAAAGCCTGACGCGTCCAAGCCGGCGCCTCGTTAGATGTTGACGCGTGATCCAAGGCGTACCCAGCCTCCTCCCCGCGGCGAGCGTAACTCGGAAATCCAGACGTGTCTGTGACGCGGGTGTGAACAATGTGCGCCATGGTCTCTGCAGTCGTCCTGGCGGCGGGAGCTTCGTCCCGTTTCGGGTCGCCGAAGCAGCGGCTCCTGCTCGAGCCCGTGCTCGAGCGTGTTCGCAGGGCGCACTCGATCGACGAGATCGTCGTCGTCGTCGGCGCCCACGCGGTCGACACCGATGCGCGGGTCGTGCGCTGCGCCGACTGGCAGCGAGGCCCTGGCGCCTCGCTGCGCTGCGGGCTGGCTGCGCTGTCGCCGGCGACCGAGGCGGCGGTGGTCATCCTGGCCGACGGGCCGAAGCTCGCGCCTGAGGCGATCGACCGGGTCGTCGCCGCCTGGCGCGAGGGCACCGGCGACATCCTCGCCGCAAGCTACGGCGGCAACCGCGGGCACCCGGTCCTCCTCGATCGCGAGGTGTGGGCGCAGATTCCCGACGAGGGCGCACGCGCGCTCGAGCCGATCCTCGTCCCCTCTGACGACCTCGGCGCGCCGGGGGACGTCGACGTGCCGGACGACCTCCGCGGGAGGGTGGGCGGCGCCGGCGAAGAATGAAGAACGCGTCCCATGTCGGTCGTCGCACAAGTCGAGCAGCAAGAGCCTTCGCCGCTCGCATCGGCCCGTCTCCAGCGCAAGCTGACGGTCGACGAGGCCGCTCGCCGCGCCGGACTCACGGCTGACCAGATCGAGTGGCTCGAGGAGGGGCGCGTCTACCGGTTTCCCAGCGCCGACGACGCCCTGGTCGCGGTCGTCCTCTATGCGACGGCGCTCGGTATCGACCAGGACGAGGCGCGCGGGCTTGCCCGCCTGCCGGTCGAGCCGCGCCCGGAGCGGTATCCGCGCAGCCGAATCGTCAGCGTCGCAGCGGGAGTCGTGGTGCTCGTGGCCCTCGCCGTCACCCTCCTTGGCGGCTTCGGAGGCGACGCGAAGAAGAGGAACCTGGAGACGACGGCCCTCCCACCGCCGTGGAAGTTCAGCGTCGACGTCCTGAACGGCGGCGGCGACATCTACTACACGCGGGCGCTCGCGAGCAAGATCGGCGGGCTCGGTTACAAGATCAAGCGCGTGGCGAGGGCCGATCGGTTCGACTACCCGAGCACTGCCGTCTACTTCGAGCCCGGCGGCGACGCCTACGGGAACCGTCTCGCCCGCCAGTTGGGCGTTCAGGCGAAGCCACTTCCGGGCGGCAGCAACCCGCGCCGCCTCGTCGTGATCGCCGGGCCGCCCCGAATCGGCTAGTGGTCTGACCGGTGACGTTGCCCGTTTCCTGGGTCGCGAGCACCAAGCCAGAGGCCGCGATCGCCCGCGGGCAAGGCTTGCAGCCTTGACAAGGGCGAGCGCGGACTCTGGGGCAGCGTGATCGCGGACGAGGCAGCTTGGTCGACGTTGCCGGTCAGGCCACTAGATCAGGGGCGTGCGCAGTTCGGCGAGCTTCGTCTTCAGCTCCGGCGACATCGGCTCCACCACTGCCTGGCGGACGAAGCGCCGCAGCTGCTCCTCGAACCGGTAGCGCTTGCGGCAGTACTCACAGCCGGTCAGGTGGTCCTCCGCAACCATCCGCTCCTCCTCGCTGAGGTCACGGTCGAGGAAGGGCTGCAGCAGCTCTTCGCACTGATCGCATGGATCGATTGCGAACCCACTCACGTCACGTCACCTCCATCAGTAACCGCCCGGTCGGCGAGCTCCCGCTTCAGGATTCGCCGCCCGCGGTGTAGGCGAGACATCACGGTTCCCACCGGGATGTCGAGGATCTGCGCCGCGTCGTTGTAGCTGAAGTCGCCGATGTCGACGAGCACGATTGCGTCGCGAAAATCATGGGGCACCGCCGAGAGCGCCGAAACGGCGTCGTCCTGGGAGAGGCGTTCGAGCACGCGCTCCTCGTCCGGATTCGGCGCCTGCGTCGACTCCTCGAGCTTGTTGTAGAGGAAGTAGTCGCCCTCTTCCAGCTCGAGCGCTTCCTCCTCGAACCGAACCCGGTCTCGCGCGTCCTCGGCGAGTCTTCTTGCCTCTGTCTCAGGTGCCGTCTCACCCACGGCGGCCACCCTAGCAACGTTCCTTTCAGCCTCCAACGCAGCGGCCCGGCCCCGCATTCCCCGTTAGTTCCCGGTCGCTTGCGGGTAGGGCGGGTCCTGCCACCAACCGAAAGGCAGGTTGCCATGAAAGGGTTCGAGGTCGTCACCAGCGACGACTGCAAGATCGGTCACGTTGTCGAGGTCCGCGACCGGCACGTGATCATCGAGCACGGGCTGCTGATAAAGACCCGGCACGCCGTGCCGGAGACATTTGCCCACACCACCGACGGCGACCAGATCGTTCGGCTCAGCGTCTCGAAGGAGATCGTCGAGAGCTCGCCGAAGCTCGAGAACGGTTCGATCGACACCCAGGCCGTCGCCGAGCACTTCGGCCTGGCGGAAGGCACGCCGGCTCCGGAGACGGAGGGGTCCGGCGAGCTGTTGCCGGACGATTCCGCGCACGGCGCCGATCAGGATCTCCTTCGCGCCGGTGGCCAGCCGGCCGACCAGGAGCGTGCCGAGATCCGCGAGGGCGGACTCGATGCCGACCAAGACGGCACGACGACCGGCTACCTCAGCGATCGGGGGTCGGGCAAGCGCTAGGAGGGTTTGACGGGATACCCCTCGTCGTCGGCCCGGCTATTCCGTCAAACCCTCCTAAACGGACTGGGCCGGGCGGAACCCGCCCTTGGCCATCGCGGCGAGGAGCGCTTCGAGATCGGTGCGCTCCTCGTCCCAGCTGAGCGTCACCGTACCCATCAGGTTCGCGTTCGCGAACTCGAGACCGTCGTGGCCCTGGAGCGCCGCCCCCAGCCTCTGCACGCAGCGTTCACAGCGGATCCCGCTGACCTGGAGCGTTTCCGACCGAACGGCCATTGGCCTTCAGCCTAGCGTCCGCTCGACCAGGTCGGCGCAGACCGCTTCCAGCCCTTCGCGCCCGCCGATCTCGAGCTGGCGCTCGCCCTCGCAGGTCGACGGATCGAGAACCGCGAGCTCGTCGGTCGTTCCAAGCTTCTCTGCCGCCGGCCCGACGAAATCGAGGAGCTCGCGTGCGAGCTCGGGGGCGCGAACCAGGCGCGTGCCGTCGGGGTGGATGAGCTCGGCCCCAGGGCCGAAGCGCAGCGCCGCCCACCGGTTCTGGGCGTAGTCGCCGCGCTCGGCCGGCCGAGCCTGTTCGACGTCGACGGACGCACAGAGAGCCTGGAGCAGCGCGGTGAGCGCGGCGGTGACGGCAAGGCTGGTCGGCTGGTCCGGCATTCGGATCTCGAGCGTCCCGAAGCGGGGATGGGGCCGAACGTCCCACCAGAAACGCGTGTAGTCGTCGGCGAGCCCGAGACCGATCAGGCGCTCGACGAAGCTCTCCCAGGCCTCGTAGGAGCCGAACGCCGGGGGCGCCCCGGCGCGGGGGAGCTGCGCCAGCACCTCGGCGCGGTTGGACGCGAGCCCGGTCGCGCGCCCCGCGAGGTAGGGCGAGTTCGCCGACAATGCGAGCACGAGCGGCAGCCACGGCAGGATCCCTTCCAGGGTCGCGTAGCAGGCTTCGGCGGTCGCCATCCCCACGTGGACGTGGAGGCCGCTGACGCCCTGGCGGCGAGCGGAGACCCCCGCGAAGCCGACGAACTCCTTGTAGCGCGGATCGGCCGCGATCTGCTGCTGCTCGGGGTCGCTGAACGGATGGCTGCCGGCTGCGGCGATGCGAAGGCGGTTCTCCTCGGCAATCCGCGCAGCCGCGCGGCGCAACTCACTTAGCGCTTCGTGCGCCCCGCCGACCGAGTCGCAGATGTCCGTGTTCAGCTCGACGACCGAAGCGAAGAGCTCGGTCTTCAGCCGCCCCGGCAGCTCGAGCTTCTCCGACTCGCCGATCAGCACCTCCACCTCAGGCGCGAGCGCGAGCGACTCGGCGTCGAGGATCATCACCTCCTCCTCGACCCCCACCGAAAACGGCGAACTTTCGCCGAAACGCTGCTCAATCAAGAGCCGAAGGCTAAACGCCGCCGAACGCGGCCGAACGAGCTGTCCCTAGCTGCGAGCCCAGCGCGGGGCCCGGTGCGTGAAGGCCTCGCCGCGAAGCGGCGAGGGTCTGCGCGCGGTCAAATTCCCTCCAGTCTTCCTCGGCAGAAGAAGACTGGAGGGCCCGGGCAGGCATCGGGCCCTCCAGTAAGCGCTCCCGCAAGCCGTGCTGGCGACGGCTGGCGCGGGAGCGCGGCCCCCAAGGGGTCAGGGGCCTTCCAGGACGGTCAACCGGGGGAAGATGGCTGCCGTCCAAGCTTGACGCCGAGAGTCAGTTTCTTAGTGCCGCGATAGACCACGAGGGAGAGCGACTGGCCCGGCTGCTTCGCCGCGATCAGGTCGCGGAGCTGGTCGATCGAGCTCAGCGCGACCCCGTCGGCCGAGACGATCAGGTCACCGCCGATGGGCCAGCTTTCGCCCGAGACGACGGCGGTATCGGGACCCGCGCGAAGCCCGGCAGCAGCCGCACCGCTGCCGGGCTGCACGGTGGCGACCAGGAGGCCGCTCTGCGAGGGGAGCCTGAAGAGCCGAGCGATCTGGGCCGTGACCGGCTTCGCGGTCATGCCGATGAAGGCGTGCTCGACCTTGCCCTTCTTGATCAGCTGGGCGACGACCGTGCGAACGGTGTTGACCGGGATCGCGAAGCCGATGCCGATGTTGCCGTCGCTGCCCGTATTGCCGGTGGCGATCTGGGCGGCCACTCCGACCACCTGGCCGCGCGAGTTGATCAGCGGACCGCCGGAGTTGCCGTGGTTGATCGGCGCGTCCGTCTGGATCACGTGGTCGATCGGATACTGGTTCGGCGCGCTGATCGCGCGCTGAACTGCGCTGACGATGCCGGCGGTCACCGAGCGGTCGTAGCCGAGCGGATTGCCGATCGCGACCACCGAGTCGCCGACCCTGACGCGGTCCGAGTTGCCGAACGGGAGTGGCGTCAGAGCGCGTGACCGCGCGTCGACCTGCAGGACAGCGAGGTCCGTCGACGGATCGGAACCGACGACTCGCGCCTTCATGTTGTCGTTGTTCGAGAAGCTGACCTCGACCGACCTTGCGCCGGCGACGACGTGGTAGTTCGTCACGATGTGGCCGGCCTTATCCATCACGAAGCCGGACCCGAGCGCCTTCTGGGTCTGCGTCTGGGGCACACCGAAGTTGAAGAACGGATCGGAGCTCGTCCTGATCACCTGCGTCGAGGTGACCTGCACGACGCCGGGCGCGTCCTCGTGGAAGATCTTGTTGATCGACAGCCCCCTACCGGGTTTCGCCGTCTCAAACGAGGTCGGCGAGTTGCCGCCGAGCGCCGGCTGGATCTGCCGCACGGTTGTCGTCGTGCGGCCCACCCCGAGCGCGGCGGCCCCGACGAGCGAGACCACCCCTCCGAGCACACTCGCCGCGCCGAGCGCAGCGGCCGGCAACACATGCCCCCGTGAGCTCACGGTCCGGTTATAACCCCGCCCCGTTGCAGCGCCGTTAAGCGTGCTTTGCGTCTGTGTTAAGCCTTCGGAGGCTTGCTTTTTCCCGCGCGAGTAAGCTGCCGCCCTACATCAAGTGCCCGATATCTCAAACGGAGGGGGGCGACCGTGAAGAGAATCCTGGCAATCCTGGTCGGGCTCGTGGCGGCAGTCGCGGCGGCTGGGATCTTTGCGATTACGAGTGGGGCGAGTCCATCCTGGAGCCTCGTCGGTACGAACGTCGTCGCAAGCGAAGCTGTCGAAGGCGGTGGATACCCGGTCCCTCCGGGCTCGACCAAGCCTTTGCCGGGCACCTGCGGATCGCAGCACCTGAATTCGAACCACTCGGAATCGTGGCTCGCGGTCAAGCCAGGCACCGAGGACCTCGTCGGAACCTCGAAGTTCTTCATCGGGAAGTGGAGCACCTTCTACGACTTCCATCTCGGCTCGTACTCGATCGCCGACGGAGCGACGGTCGCGACGAACCAGGTGCAGGGCTATGAGTGCACCACGGTCGGCACGCAGGCGATGCCGCCCAGCTGGACGAACAACACCGACCCCAACGCAGACTTCGACACCCAGGGGCGCGTGTACCAGACAACACTGCCGTTCAATGCCTATTGGGAGGGCGGCTTGCACCCGAACGGCGAGATCGATGTCTCGTACTCGGACGACCTCGGCCGCCATTGGGTGAAAGGGAACGGCGGCCGAGCGATCGACAGTACGAACAACCAGACGAGCCTTTCGTTTGGACACGTCGAGGACAAGCAGTGGATCGCCGTCAACCACATCCCCGGCAGCCTGTACCAGGACCACGTCTACGCGATGTGGACGACTTTCAACGGTGCCAACGGCAACGGCAAGATCATGGTCGCCGTCTCACGCGATCGCGGCCAGACCTTCTCCAAGGCCGTGCAGCTCTCGACGCCGTCCGCGACGACGCCGGGGAACACCTACGTGTATCCCTCGATCGGCCCCGACGGCACGGTCTACGTCGCGTTCGAGGGCGGGTTCGACCTGAACAAGAACAAGGTCGGGAACATCTACGTGACGAAGTCGACGGACGACGGGCAGACGTGGGGCCCGTTCGTGGTCGCGGCCTCGCCGATCGAGAACTCGCTTGGCTACTTCCCGCCGACGAACTTCCGGGACGGAATCCTCGAGAACTTCGCCGCGAGTCCAACTTATTCGGGCCATCTCTACCTGACTTATGAGAACTGGGATCCGGCCGCGAGCCATTCCGATGTCTACTTCACGCAGTCGACTGACGGCGGCGCGACCTGGTCGACGCCGGCGCTCGTGAACGACGACGCGAACACTGGGTCGACCGACCAGTTCCAGCCGTCGGTCGCGGCGGGGCCTTCGGGCGCCGTCGCTGTCGCCTTCTACGACCGCCGGGCGAACTGCCCGACCGACGACCCGTCGATCATCCAGGCGCACTGGGGGGACGCGAATACCTGCATCGACGTCTCCCTTCAGGCCTACAAGGACCTTGGTGGCGCTGCCGGAGCCGTCCCGGTCGGCGGGAACGTGCGTCTCACGCAGTTCGCGTGGGATCCCGACCAGCCCGCGCAAAAGGTGGACGGGATCTCGCAGTATCCGTGTGCCGGTCACCGAGACCCGTGCCCCGTCGGAAGGGGCTTCATCGGCGACTACTTCGGCCTCGCGATCTCGAACGACAACGTCTACGCGCTCTTCGTCTCGACGCACTACCCGTCAGAGGACGTCTCCGCCGATGGAGGCGGACCGGTGTACTACCAGCAGCAGGTGCTGGCGACGGTTCCGCGGACCAGTTTCGGCACGGGCTACTGAGAAACGCGACACGCCAGGGGTGCGGCCCAGCCGCGCCCCTGGCGCTCGCAAGAGCCGAGCGATCTGGGACATGCCCCCGGAGCTCACTGTCCGGTAATAGCCCCGCCCCGTTGCAGCCCCGTTAAGCGCGCTTTGCTGTGTTAGGGCGACAATGGCCCCGTGAAGGTCCCCGTCACCGTCGCCTGCATCCAGGCGGAGCCCGTGATCCTCGACCGCGACGCGACGATCGAGAAGCTCGGCCGCCTGGCCGCCGAGGCCGCGGGCAATGACGCCAAGCTGCTCGTCTTTCCGGAGGCGTTCATCCCCGCGTATCCCTCGTCGGTCTGGGCGCGTGCGCTGGCCGGGTGGCAGGAGCCGGGCGCGAAGGAGGCCTTCGCCCTGCTCGCTCGGGAATCGCTCGAGGTTCCGAGCGAGCCCGCCGACCGGCTCGCCGAGATCGCGCGCGAGAACGAGGTCTGGCTCGTGACCGGCGTCACCGAGCGCGACCCCGAGCGGCCAGGAACGCTCTACAACACCCTGCTCTACCACGCGCCCGACGGCTCCCTCGCTCTGAAGCACCGCAAGCTCGTGCCGACGAACCACGAGCGGCTCGTCTGGGGCCAGGGCGACGGCGAGGGCCTGCGGGCAATCGAGACCGGGATCGGCAGGATCGGCGGGCTGATCTGCTGGGAGAACTACATGCCGCTCGCGCGGTTCGCGCTCTACGAGTCCGGGGTCGAGATCTACATTGCCTCGACCGCCGACGACGGCGACAGCTGGCAGCCGACGCTGATCCACATCGCCCGTGAGGCGCGCGCGTTCGTCGTCAGTCCGAGTCACTTCCAGCGGGCGTCCGCGTACCCGAAAGACTTTCCGCTTGCGAGCCTGCTCGAGGGGATCGACCTCGTGGGCCGCGGCGGCAGCGCGATTCTCGCTCCCGACGGCTCCTACCTCGCCGGGCCGCTCTACGGCGAGGAGGGAATCCTCTACGCCGAGCTCGACCCGGCCCGGCTGGACGAGGAGCGCCAGCGCTTCGATCCGGCCGGTCACTACCACCGCCCCGACGTGCTCGGCCTACGCGTTACGCCCAACGAGCCTGGCGGTTTCGCTTAGTCTCGATTGCGATAGGAAGATGAAGTGGAGCTCGGCAAGCTGATCGCGCGCTGGCCGGTCTTGCGACAGGCGGCCCAAGACGATCCGCTCGGTCGTGGCAAGGCGGTGCAATCGGCCAAGACCGAGCAGCTGCGCCCGCGCACCGCCGGGGCTCAGCACGTCGTCAAATCCGTCTGTCCCTACTGCGCGGTCGGTTGCGGGCAGCTCGTCTACGTCCGCGACGGCAAGGTCGATCAGATCGAAGGCGACCCGGACAGCCCGATCTCCCGCGGACGCCTCTGTCCAAAAGGCTCCGCTTCCAAGAGCCTCGTCACCAGCCCACTGCGCCTGAGCAGGGTCAAGTACCGGCGCCCCTACGGCACCCAGTGGGAGGAGCTCGAGCTCGACGAGGCGATGGAGATGATCGCCGACCGGGTGATCGACACTAGGCGGTCGACCTGGGAGGACGCGGACGAGCAGGGCAACAGGCTCAACCGGACGATGGGAATCGCGATGCTCGGCGGCGCGACCCTCGACAACGAGGAGAACTATCTGATCAAGAAGCTGGCCCTGGGTCTCGGCATCGTCCAGGTCGAGAACCAGGCCCGCATATGACACAGCTCCACGGTCCCCGGTCTGGGGACCTCGTTCGGACGAGGCGGGGCCACGGACTTCCAGCAAGACCTGGCCAACTCGGACTGCATCCTGATCATGGGCTCGAACATGGCCGAGAACCACCCGGTCGGCTTCCAGTGGGTGATGGAAGCGCGTCAGAAAGGTGCGCGGGTGATCCACGTCGATCCGCGATTCACGCGGACGAGCGCCGCGGCGAGCCTCTTCGTCCCGATCCGCGCCGGCACTGACATCGCCTTCCTCGGCGGCGTCGTCAACTACATTCTCGAGAACGAGCGCTGGTTCGACGAGTACGTCAAGCACTACACGAACGCGCCCGTGATCATCCGGGAGGACTTCCGCGACACCGAGGACCTCGACGGCGTCTTCTCGGGCTTCGACCCCAAGCAGCGCACATACGACACCTCCTCCTGGGAGTACGCCGGCATGTCGGTCAAGGAGGCGGGCGCCGAGCGCGGCGGCACGAGGGGCGAGCAATCCGGCCACGGCGGCCAGTCAGCTTCGCTCGAGTACGGCGAGCCGCCCGAGGAAGACCCGACGCTCGAGCATCCGCGTTGCGTCTTCCAGCTGCTGAAGAAGCACTTCCGCCGCTACACGCCTGAGGTGGTCTCGCAGATCTGCGGCTGCACGAAGCAGCAGTTCCTCGAGGTCGCCGAGTCGTTGTGCGAGAACTCCGGCCGCGAGCGGACGAGCGCGATCGTCTACTCGGTCGGCTGGACGCAGCACACGGTCGGCGTCCAGTACATCCGCACCGCCGCGATCGTCCAGCTCCTGCTCGGGAACATCGGCCGGCCCGGAGGCGGAATCGTCGCTCTGCGCGGACACGCTTCCATCCAAGGCTCGACCGACCTCGCCACCCTCTACAACGTCCTGCCGGGCTACCTGTCGATGCCGCACGCGCGCCAGGACCCCGACCTCGCCACCTACCTCGAGAACCACACCGTCACGACCGGCTGGTGGGGCCACGCCGACGCCTATCTGATCAGCCAGCTGAAGGCGTTCTGGGGCGGGCACGCGACCAAGGAGAACGACTTCTGCTTCGACTACCTGCCGAAGATCAGCGGCGACCACTCGACCTACCAGACCGCGTTCGACATGCTCGACCGCAAGGTCAAGGGCTTCTTCCTCCTCGGCGAGAACCCGGGCGTCGGCTCGTCGCACGCAAAGCTGCAGCGGCTCGCGCTTGCGAGCCTCGACTGGCTCGTCGTCCGTGACCTCTACGAGATCGAGAGCGCCTCGTTCTGGAAGGACGCGCCGGAAATTGAGACCGGCGAGCTCGAGACGGAGCAGATCGGGACCGAGGTCTTCCTGCTGCCGGCGGCGGCACACGTCGAGAAGGACGGCGCCTTCACGAACACCCAGCGACTGCTCCAGTGGCACTTCAAGGCGCTCGAGCCCGAAGGCGACCGTCGCTCCGAGCTCTGGTTCATGTACCACCTCGGCCGCAAGCTCCGCGAGAAGCTGGCCGACTCGGACGACCCGCGCGACAGGCCGCTGCTCGAGCTGGCCTGGCAGTACACGACAAGCGGCCCCTACGAGGACCCAAGCGCCGATCAGGTGCTGCGCGAGATCAACGGCGTCGGACCTGACGGCAACGCGCTTGGTACCTACACCGAGCTAAAGAACGACGGCTCGACGTCGGCGGGCTGCTGGATCTACTGCGGCTCGTACGCGGACGAGCAGAACAAGCCGGCCCGGAAGACGCCGGGGCAGGAACAGGACTGGATCGCGAAGGAGTGGGGCTGGGCCTGGCCGCTGAACCGGCGAACCCTCTACAACCGCGCTTCCGCGGATCCCGAGGGCAAGCCCTGGTCGGAACGCAAGAAGCTGGTCTGGTGGGACGCGGCCGAGAAGAAGTGGACGGGTGCGGACACGCCTGATTTCCAGGTGGACAAGCCACCGACGTACGTCCCCCCGGACGAGGCCACGGCCGAGGACGCGATCGCCGGCGACCATCCGTTCATCCTTCAGGCCGACGGGCGCGGCTGGCTGTTCGCGGCGGCAGGACTGACGGACGGGCCGATGCCGACGCACTACGAGCCGCACGAGTCGCCGTTCGGAAACCCGCTCTACGGGCAGCGATCGAACCCGACGCGGCAGCTCTTCGCTCGCCGGGAGAACCCGTACAACCCGGCGGAGAGCGACGCCTATCCGTACGTCGTCTGGACCTACCGGCTGACCGAGCACCACACGGCGGGCGCAATGAGCAGGACGCTCCCCTACCTCGCCGAGCTACAGCCGGCGTTCTTCTGCGAGGTCTCGCCCGAGCTGGCGGACGAGCGCAAGCTCGAGCACGGCGGCTGGGCCACGATCGTGACGGCGAGGACGGCGATCGAGGCGCGCGTGCTGGTGACCGAGCGAATGAAGCCGCTCGCTGTCGACGGCCGGACGGTCCACCACGTCGGCGTTCCGTATCACTGGGGCACGCGCGGTCTGACCACCGGCGACTCGGGCAACGACCTCTTCCCGGTCGCGCTCGACCCGAACGTCCACATTCAGGAGGTCAAGGCCGCGACCTGTGATATCCGCCCCGGGCGACGGCCGCGCGGTCGCGCCCTGCGAGAGCTGGTCGAGTCCTATCCCTCGACGCATGAGGTCTCGGCGTGAAGCACGCGGTGTCCATCGGAGCCGTGTCTGGGGGTCAGACCCCGGACAATGGCCGGAACGGTCGATCCCGTGTTCACGCGCCGAACGCGCGGCATGTTCGGCCGGTCTGCCGTGTTCATTCGAGCCATGTCGGGGGTCAGACCCCGGACGTTCCGATGAGGGCACCGGCGTGAAGCTCGCGGACGGCGTCGAGACCTACGGCCCCGAGGCGGAGCGGCGGGTCGGCTTCTTCACGGACACGTCCGTCTGCATCGGCTGCAAGGCCTGCGAGGTCGCCTGCAAAGAGTGGAACCTCGTCCCCGAGGACGGGCTCGTCTGGACCGGCAACTCCTACGACAACACGGGCGAGCTGAGCGCGAACTCCTGGCGCCACGTCGCCTTCATCGAGCAGCAGGCCCCCGATCCGCTCAAGCGAGGCAACCAGGACTTCCGCTGGCTGATGGAGTCCGACGTCTGCAAGCACTGCACGCACGCGGGCTGCCTCGACGTCTGCCCGACCGGTGCGATCTTCCGCACCGAGTTCGGCACCGTCGTGATCCAGGACGACGTCTGCAACGGCTGCGGTTACTGCGTCACGGCCTGTCCCTTCGGAGTGATCACAAGGCGCGAGCTAAGCGGCGACGGTGCCGCGCACAAGTGCACGCTCTGCTACGACCGGCTGCAGGACGGAATGGAGCCGGCCTGCGCGAAGGCCTGTCCGACCGACTCGATCCAGTTCGGGCCGCTGGACGAGCTGATCGAGCGTGCACGGGAGCGCTGCGGTGACCTCGTCGAGGCAGGGGTCTCCGAGGCGCGCCTCTACCTCGCGGACGAGAACGACGGGATCGGCGGCGCGGGAGCGTTCTTCCTGCTACTGGACGAGCCGGAGGTCTACGGGTTGCCTCCGCAGCCCATCGTGCCGACCAAGCACCTCGGCACGATCTGGGGCGCGGCCGCGGTGGCAGCCGGCGTGCTGGCGGTCGGCGTTGCGGCAGCTTTCTTCGGGGGCGACGAATGACAGCGACCTCGCCGACAGACGCGCTCTCGTACTACGGCCGGCCGATCGTCAAAGAGCCCGTCTGGGAGAAGGACATTCCCCTCTACTTCTTCACCGGCGGCCTCGCGGGCGCATCCGACCTGCTCGCCCTTGGCGCACAGCTTTCGGGCAATCCGCGGCTGCGGACTTCGGCGCTCGCGGCCGCGACGGCCGGCGTTGCGATCAGCCCGTACTTCCTGATCAAAGACCTCGGGCGGCCGCTGCGCTTTCTGAACATGCTGCGTGTCTTCAAGGTCACCTCGCCGATGAGCGTCGGGACCTGGATCTTCTCGGCTGAGAGCACAGCGACGGGAATCGCCGCCGCGTGCCGGCTCTTCGGCGTCATGCCGCGCGTCCGCGCAACGGCGCAGGTCGTTGCTGGGCTGATCGGGCCCGCGCAGGCGACGTACACGGGGGCGCTGGTGGCGCAATCGGTCGTGCCGGCCTGGCACGAGGCTCGGCGGGAGCTGCCCGTCTTGTTCGCGTCGAGCGCCGCCGCCAGCGCCGGAGGCGCGGCGGCGATCTTGACGCCGGCCGAGCACGCCGGCCCGGCGCGACGGCTGGGCCTCATCGGCGGCGTCGCCTGATGGCGCGGGCCGGACGGCACCGGACGGGCGCGGTCGCCGCGGGCGTGCTGCTGCTGACAGGATCGCTCTGCAAGCGCTTCGCCGTCTACCACGCCGGCAAGCAATCGGCCGCGAATCCGCACCACACCTCGATCCCCCAGAAAGAGCGCGGCGGCCGCGCGGTGACTCAGCCGAGCAGACGGACCGGCAACGGCTCCTCGCCGTCCGGGCCGACGCGGTAGGCGCCGGCGCCCTCGCGCACGCTCACGACCTCCGCGAGCTCCGTTCCCTTGTAGTGGAGGCAGACGCCGTCGTCTGCGGCGACGCCGGGCGGGAACCCGTCGGCAACGAGCTTCGCATAGACCGGCCGCCGCAGCTCCTCACCGTCGTAGTGCGGGCACGCGCTGCCGGCGAGAAAGCCGAGGCCGTCGTGCATGCCCTCGAGCTGAGGGCCGAACGAGTCGGTGACTCCGGCCTCGAACCAGCAAATCATCCCGGCGCTCCAGCCGGTCAACACGATCCCAGCCTCCCAGGCCTCCCGCAGGATCTGGTCGAAGCCGTGCACGCGCCAGATCGCGAGCATGTTCGCCGTATTGCCGCCGCTTACGAAGATGACGTCCTGGTCGAGAGCGAACCGGCGCAGGTCCTCTGGCGGCCAGGGAAAAAACGGCACGAACGACGGCCGAGCGCCCTCTGGTAAAAGCCCGAAAACGCTGAGGACGAGGTCAGCGTCGTCAGCGACGGCGGTGGGGACGACGGAAACCTTGGGTTGCTTCTTCCCCGTCAGCCCGACGGCGTGGGCCACCAACCGTCGCGTCTCCTCCTCGCTCGACCCACCCCCGCCGATTCCGACGATATTCCGCTCAGACATAGGGAGTCCCGACTCTACGTGAAGGACTTTTCCCTGCCGGGTTGCAGTTTTACGGATTGCGAGCCAACCTCTGAGTACCGACGCCTGACCCGTCGTGACCGCCATAGCCGAGACCGCCGCCAAGACTGTCCTCATTTGTGAGGACGATCCGAACCTACGCACACTCGTGCGGCTGGCGCTCGGCGACGACGGTTATCGCTTCTTCGAGGCGCCCGACGGGCCAAGCGGCCTCGCGCTCGCGCGGCGAACGCAGCCCGACCTGATCGTGCTCGATCTGATGCTGCCAGGCCGCAGCGGTCTCGACGTGCTGCGCGAGCTGCGAAACGCGCGCGACTTCGCCGAGACGCCTGTGATCGTGATCAGCGCCTGGTCACATTCGGACGACGCGGCAGTCCAGGCCGGCGCAGACCGCTTCGTCGCCAAGCCGTTCGACCCCGACGAGCTGCGCGACGCCGCGATCGCGCTGCTCGAGGACGATAGTGCCAACGAGTGACCGCCGCCCAAGGTCGCTCTCTGCGCGCCTCGTAGTCGGAAGCGCCTTGCTCGCGCTGGTCGTAGCGGCCGCCTTCGGCGTGCTCGTCTTCGCCGTCACGACGCTCGACGACGCGACGAAACGCGAGCGCCACACGAAGGCCGTCACCGCCGAGACCCTCCGGCTCGAGAGGCTCGTGCTCGACCTCGACACCGGCCTCCGCGGTTTCGTCCTCACGGGCAAGGACGACCTGCTCGCACCGTGGACGAGCGCCCGGGCCGCGCTGCCCAAGAGCTTGCGCGACTTCCAGCAGCTCGCGTCCACCACGGCGGGCGAGCGGCGTCGCGCCATGACGCTCGTCGCGTCGATCGACCAGTACGTCAACGACTACGCGGTGCCTGTGGTCGAAATCGCACGGGAGAGCCCCGCCGCAACGCGACAAACATTCGTCAGCCAGGAAGGAGCACAACAGCTCGCCGCCGTCCGCGACCATTTCGCCGACTTCCTCTCGACTGAGAGCGCTGTCGCGGCCGCCCGGACGTCGACCGCGCAGCGCCGATCCGACGAGGCGATCGCAGCCGCTGTCGCCGGCCTGATCGCTTCGGCTTTGCTGATCATCGGGTTCGGTCTCTATCTCGCCCGGTCGATCGCGCGGCCTGCCCGCGAGGTCGCCGAAGGCGCGGCACGCCTCGCCGGGGGCGACCTCACTACTCGCCTCCGGCCTCAGGGCGTCGGCGAGATCGAGGAGCTGACGCACGCGTTCAACCGGATGGCCGAGCGGCTCGAGGCGAGCCGACGCGAGCTCGAGGAGCAAAACGAAAAGCTCCGCGAGAGCGAGCACGCGAAATCCGAGCTCGTCAGCATCGTCGCGCACGAGCTGAGGACACCGCTTGCGAGCGTGCTGGGCTTCACGTCGATTCTGCTCCAACGGGAGGTCACCGACGAGCAGCGGCGCGAGTATCTCGCGATCATCGAGGCTCAGGCCCGCCGGCTCGGCGCGCTCGTCAACGACTTCCTCGACGTCCAGCACCTCGAGGAAGGCAAGCTGTCGATCGCGAAAGAGCTGGTCGACATCGGCTCCGTCGTCCGAGAGCAGTCGGAGCTCTTCGCGGGGCAGAGCCCGAAGCACCTGCTCGACGTCTCGCTGCCGCCGACGCCCTTGCCCGTGCGCGGCGACTCGAACCGCCTTGCGCAGGTCGTTGCGAACCTGCTCTCGAACGCGATCAAGTATTCGCCCGAGGGCGGCGTCGTCCGCGTCGCGGGCAAGCGGACCGACAGCGTCGTCCGCGTCAGCATTCAGGACGAAGGCGTCGGAATCCCCCCCGAGCTGCAACGAGAAATCTTCGGCAAATTCGTCCGAGGACACGCGACCGCGAACGGAATCGAGGGGAGCGGTCTCGGCCTCGCGATCTCGCGCTCGCTGGTCGAGGCGCACGGCGGGAGCATCGACTTCGAAAGCACGAAGGGCAGGGGGTCGACCTTTTGGTTCGAGATTCCCACCGCCTCACCGGAATGAAATGGCCAGGAAAGGAAGGAGAAACCCAATGCTGAGTACCTCACGGCTGCTGACTGCCGCCGTCATCCTCGGGGGACTCGTCGCCTACGGCAGCCTGAACTCGAACGCGGCCACCGGCCCGGAGTTCATCCGCATCACCGATCGGCAGTTCAGCTACAAGCGCGTCGACGTCGGCGCCCCAGGGCGGAGCCCGGGCGACCAGGAGATCATCTACGACAAGCTCTTCAACCGGAAGATCACTCCGGAGCCGATCGGCAGCGCCCAGTTCCTCTGCACGTTCACGGTTGGGAATACGCGTATGTGCACAGCCACGGTCAGCCTGCCGAAGGGGGAGCTCGTAGCCACCGGGAGAGTTCGCTTCCGCCAGTTCTACGACCTCGCAATCGTCGGGGGCACGCGCCTCTACGACGACGCTCGCGGCACGCTGACGATCACGCGCACGACCAGCCCTCCGCGCCCGGTCCGGGAGCTGCTCTACTTCCGCCTCACCGGCTGACGAAGCTGTAGCGCTACTCGGGCTGAGGCAGCTCACCGCGCGCCTCGGCCTCGGCGCGCTTGCGGATCCGCCCGAGGCGGTCCGACTCCTGCAGTGCGAGACAGAGCCGCCGCGTCACGAACAGTGCGACCACTGGCGCGACGACGACGAGCACACGGTAGGCCCAGATTTGCGCCTCGTAGGAGACGCCAAACGAGACGAAGACCCGGTCTGAGGCTCCGGCGAGGAAGACGACGAAGACCCAGGTGAAGAGCGCCACGCCCAACGCCGTTCGCCAGGGCGCGTCGCGCGGGCGGTCGAGCAGGTTGCGGAAGCCGTACTCACCCGTAAGGCGGCGCTCGAGCCACGGCGCCAGGTAGAGGAGCAGGAAGACGACCAGCGGGAAGAGCGCGCCCCCCCAGAACGGGTTCGGAACGAGCGTGTAGTGGCCGATCGTGACGTCGAAGTCCGGCACGAGCCGGAGCGCTCCGATCAGCCAGCCGAGGTACCAGTCCGGCTGGGCGCCGTTCGTTCCCTGGGCAACGTGGTACGGGCCCCAGAGCCAGATCGGGTTGATCTGCACGAGCCCGCCGAGCAGGAAGAGCACGGCCGCGACGGCGAAGAACAGCCCCAGCGACCTCGGCGCCTGGCCGGGGAAGGTCGGGATACCGACGACCTTCTTCTCCGTCGTCCGCCGGCTCTCGCGGAACTGCGTGTGATGCCGCGCCGCGACAAGGAAGAGGTGCAGCCCGAGGAGCGTCGCGATCAGGATCGGAAAGAGAAAGACGTGGGCCACGTACATCCGCGACTCGAAGGCGGGGCTGCCGGGGAACGGGGCGCCCCAGAGCAGCAGGGCGAGATTCCCGCCGACGAACGGGATCGACATCAGCACCGAGTAGCCGATCGCAAGCCCCATCCCCGAGAGCAGGTCGTCGACGATCGAGTAGCCGAGGTAGCCCTCCAGCAGGGCGACGATCAGCATCGTCAGGCCGATGTAGTAGGTCAGGTCGCGCGGCTTGCGGAAGGCGCCGGTGAAGAAGACACGCAGCATGTGCAGGACGATCGAGGCGACGAAGACGTCGGCGGCCCAGTGATGGGTCTGCCGCATCAGCAGGCCGGCGCGCACCTTGAACGAGAGGTCGACGGCAGAGCGGTAGGCCACGCTCATCTGGTGACCACGCAACGGCAGGTAGTGCCCCGTGTAGTAGGTCTGCGCCGTACTCGGCTCGAAGAAGAGCGTCAGGTAGATCCCGGTGCCGACGAGGATCACGAACGTGTAGAGCGCGACCTCGCCGAGCAGGAACGACCAGTTGTCCGGGAAGACGTAGCGCAGCGCCTTGTTCAGGAAAGGCGCGGTGCCGCTGCGCTCGTCGAGGTAGCGAACGAGCGCGCGGATCACGACGGGTTCCTCGGCCGCTTCGACCGCACGCCCGACCAGGAGGGGCCGACCGGGCCGGAGAAGTTGCCGGCCGCCCGCAGGACCCCGCTCGAATCGACTGCGAGCGGCAACTGCGGCAGCGGCCTCCCAGCGGGGCCGAAGATCACCTTGGCGGCCCGCGTCGGGTCGAAGGTCGAGTAGTGGCAGGGGCAGATCAGCGCCGGGCCTGGCTCGACAACCGGGAAGGTCGGCTTGCGGAAGAGCGCGATCGCACAACCCGCGTGCGTGCAGATCTTCGAGTACGCGACCACGCCGCCCGGCGCCCAGTCGCGGCGCTGCGCGGGCAGATCGAGCTGGGACGGCTCGAAGCGAACGACGACGATCGGCGAGCCGAGCAGCTCCTTGTCCGCCCCCTGCGCGTAGGCGGTGTAGAACGTCTCGCGCTCGATCTCGTCGAGCAGCAGAGGCTTGCCGTGCCCGTCGACCAGCCGAACGCCGCGCCGCCAGGGCGTCTCGTAGAACGCACCGGTGTCGAGCAGGGGACCGAGTGAGAGCGCCGGCACGACGAGCGCCGCGCCGATCGCTGTCCCCGCAGCGCCTGCACCCGCCAGCAGCAGGCGCTTGCGCGTGAACCGGTCGCCACTCTCCTCGACGAGCTGCTCGAGCTCTTCCTGCGACGTCGGATGCCCGGGCAGCGGGTAGTCCTCCTCGAGCTCCTCGGTCACGACCAGCCGCTTGCCGACGACGACGAGCGCAGCGGCTACAAAGCCGAACGCGAGCCCCAGCGCGAGACCGAGGTACTGGGTCTGGTGGGCAAGGTGGTTGAACGAGTAGAAGACGATGAAGCCGACCGCGGCGCCGGCCGCGCCAAGCAGCAGCAAGAGGACAAGCCACTCCGCTCGCGGATCCGGGTCGCCCGGGGGCACGATCCGGGTACGGTCCGCGAACCGCGGCTGACGCTTCTTCCGCCCGAGCAAGAGGACGCCGAGCGCGATCGCCCAACGGCGGATCGCGCTCATCGCTGGAACCTCCTCCCGATCACGAGGCAGCAGCCGACGAGCGCGACCGCGGCGATCAGCCAGGTCACGAGCCCCTCCGGGACCGGTCCGATCCGGCCGATGCTCCAGCCGCCGGGGTCGTCCGGATGCTTTGCCCACTGGACGTAGGCGATGATCGAGTTCAGCTGCGCGTCGCTGATCTGGTTGGCCGGGAACTTCGGCATCAGGTACGGCCCGATCCGGACCGCCTCCGCAATCTGCACCGGCGTCGCCTGAAGCAGCGGCGGCGCGACCGCGTTCGTGAGGTAGCCGCCCTCGGCGTCGACCTGGTGGCAGCCCGCGCAGTGCTCCGTGAACAAGGAGAGCCCGCTCGAGACGTCGCCCCGTTGCGGCTGGGGGTGAGGCACTCCCGGCCCTTTGCCGAGGGAGGCGACGTAGGCGACCAGCGCCGCGATCTCGTGGTCGTCGAAGGGGGACTTCTTGCGCCGCGGCTGATCGTGGGGATTGGCGAGCGGCATGTAGCCGGTCGTCAGGTAGAAGTCGGCCGCTCGCGCGCCGACGCCCTCGAGCGGCGGACCGAGCCCTTCGAGGTCCAACACTCCCCGCGGATGAGAGGTCGAAGTGACCCCGCTGCCGTCGACGCCGTGACAGCTCAGGCAGTACGCGGCGTAGAGACCCTCCCCGGTCTTCGCGTTCACCCCGACGCCGGGCTGCGCGCCCGCCGCTGCGGGCAACGCCAGTGCGACGGCGCCGGCTGCGAGCGCGCGTCTCACGACTGCGTGCAAGGCTGGTGGAAGACCGCGCCGGTCCCGCTGAGCACGATGACGACGAGGAAGAGCACGTTTCCGATCGACGCCGCCAGCGCGAAGAAGTGGCGACGTCCCTCCGGCGGCGGACCGCCGTAGTCGACGTTGCGGGTCTGCCAGAGAATGTTGAGCGCCGCGGCCTCCGCGAGCAGCGCGAGCGCGATTCCCGTCCCCATCAACGCGAGCTCCCACGCCTTGACGTCGACTCCCAGGACGGCGTTCGCCGGGCCGCACCTCGCGATCGTGACGCCGAAGCCGACCACGAGCTGGACGGTCCACGTCAGCGCCGCGCCGAACAGTCCGAACCACTGCAGGAACTCAGGATCCAGGTAGCGAGCGGAGAGCCTCATGCGAGCGGGGAGAGCTGCGTGCCGACGACGCAGAGGGCCAGCACGTTGACGAAGTGCCAGTAGAACGCGGTCGCGCGGAGCCCGTTCATGCGGTAGCTGGTCAGCCCGGTCGCCGTGCGCAGCAGGATCCAGAGGATCAGCAGGATCCCGACGAAGACGTGCAGGTGGTGGGCGCCGAGCATCGTGAAGTAGATCGAGGAGTAGGCGCTGCCACTCGGCGGGAACTCGTGGACGTCGTGGACGAAGAGGTGGAGCTGCATGCCGAGGTAGCCCGCCTGGACGATGGCCGCGAGCAGCAGCGCGGCGCGGGCGCGAGCGAGCTGGCCGCGCGAGGCCGTGACGACGGCGAATTGCACCGGCACGCTGGTCGCGACGAGCAGCCCGGTCAGAACGAGGGGCAGCGTCAGCTTCGGCTCCGGCACCCCCGGCGGCGGCCAGTGCAGGTTGTTGAGGCGCAAGTAGAAGTAGGTGCCGATGATCGTCCCGAACAGCGTCGCCTCGGTGGCGACGAAGAGCGCCATCCCCCACCAGCCGTTCGGCCGCGCGAGGCGGCCTTGATCGATCCGCGCCACCGCCGCGGCCGTCCTGACCTCGCCGCTATGCGGAAGCGCGCTCACGACTCCTGCGGCTCCTTCGCGTGCCAGGCGGCGACGCAGAGCAGGGCGATGCCGTCGAACACCCCTGCTACCGCGTAGTGCTGGGTCAGCAGCATGATGAAGAGGAGCCCCGTGCAGACCGCCACCGCCAGCGGCCACGGCGACTCGCCCGGCATCTCGAGAACCTCGTCGGGAACGGCATCGACCACCGTCGAGGCCGGCGTCTCGTGCCCTTCGTCGAGGACGAGCTCGCCGCGCTCGAGCCGCCGCAGGTCAGCCTGGCGGTCCTCGGCGTCCCAGTTCGGATACGCACTCGTCACCGTCGGGATGACCGGGAAGTTGTACGGAGGCGGCGGCGAGGTGGTCGCCCATTCGAGCGTGCCGCCGAAGAACGGATCCGGGCCGGCCGGCGCGCCGCGGAACCGGCTGTAGAGCAGGTTCCCGAAGATCAGCAGCAGCCCGGCGGTGAGGATGAAGGCGCCGATCGTCTCGGAGAGGTTGTACGCCCCCCAGCCGAGCGACGACGGGTACGTATAGACACGCCGTGGCATCCCCAGCAGTCCGATGATGTGCATCGGGAAGAACGTCAGCGCCGTCCCCAGGAAGGTGAGCCAGAAGGAGAGCTTCGCCAGCCCCTCGTGGTAGAGGCGGCCCGTGACCTTCGGGAACCAGTAGTACATCCCGCCGAGGATCGGGAAGACGGCCGCGCCGAAGATGATGAAGTGGAAGTGCGCGACGACGAAGTACGTGTCGGTCGTCGCCTGGTCGAACGGGATCGCCGCGAACATGATCCCCGTGAGGCCGCCGAGGACGAAGAAGACGATGAAGCCGCCGATGAACAGCAGTGGCGCTCTGAACTCGGGGCGGCCCAGCGCGACGGTCACGGTCCAGGCGAAGACCTGGATCGAGCTCGGGATCACCACCATCATGCTCGCGGCCGCGAAGAAAACCAACGTGATCGTCGGCAGCCCGGTAGCGAACATGTGGTGCGCCCAGACGCCGAAGCCGATGAACGCCACCAGCAGCTCCGCCAGCGCGACCAGCGGGAAGGCGATCATCTTCCGCTTCGAGAAGGTCGGGATGATCGAGGTCGCGATCCCGAACGCGGGCAGGATGATGATGTAGACCTCCGGATGGCCGAAGAGCCAGAACAGGTGCTGCCAGAGCAGCGCATCGCCCCCGTGCGCGACGTCGAAGAAGTGAAAGCCGAGGTTGCGCTGCAGCTCCAGGTAGACAAGGTCGATCGTCAGCGAGGGCAGCGCGAAGATCAGCGAGAGTGAGACCGCCAGCATCGCGAAGCAGAAGAGCGGCATCCGGTTGATCGACATCCCGGGCGCGCGCAGCTTGAAGATCGTGACGATGAAGTTGATCGCGGCGGCCGTCGAGGAGACCGCGTTGAAGATCAGCCCGAGCGCGTAGAAGTCGATGTTGCGGCCCGGGTTGAACTCCTTCAAAGCCAGCGGCACGTAGTCGAACCAGCCCGCGTTCGGCGCCACGTGCATGAAGACGCTCGCGTACATGAACAACCCCGAGGCGAGGAAGAGCCAGTAGCTGAGCGCGTTCATGCGCGGGAACGCCATGTCGCGCGCTCCGATCATCAGCGGGATCAGGTAGTTGCCGAAGGCCCCGGTCGTCATCGGGATGACGAACAGGAAGATCATCGTCACCCCGTGCATCGTCATCAGCTGGTCGTAGGTCTCCGGCGACAGCACCTTCTCGTTCGGCTGCGCGAGCTGCGTCCGCATCAGCAGCGCCTCGATCCCGCCGGCGCCGAAGAACGCCAGCGTCGTGAAGAAGTAGAGGAGCCCGATCCGCTTGTGGTCGGTGGTCGTCAGCCAGCCGAGGACGCCTCGCGGCTCGACCCAGATCCGCCCCAGGCGCTCGACGCGCTCGAGGCCTGGCTCGGTGACGGTGGTGGCCATCAGTGCCTCGTCCAGTGACGGAACGCGAGGGACTGTCCCCGCAGGGGACTGTCCCTGAAGCGGCAACGAAACGCGGCGGCGTTAGAGGGACAGTCCCCGTTCGGGGACAGTCCCTGCGCGACTGTTGCTGGAGGGGGCACTTACTTGAGGCCGTCCAGGTAGGCGACGAGCGCGTCGCGCTCGCTGCTCGTCAGCGCGAAGCCAGGCATCTTGCTGCCCGGCTTGTAGCGCTGCGGGTTCTCGATCCAGTTCGCGAGGTCGGGCGGATCGTTCGGCAGCGTCAGCGCAGCCAGGGTCGTCCGCGTGGCCAGGTGCGTTAGGTCCGGGCCGATCGTCCCGTCGGCGCTCGTCCCGCGGATCGTGTGACAGCCGGAGCAGGGCAGGCTGAGAAAGAGCCGCTCGCCCTCGCGCGCCTGCGCCGTCGCCGGCTTACGTGCTGGCAGCGCCTCGTTCGCGAGCCACTTGCGGAACGTGTCGGACGGCTCGGCGAAGACGTACATCGCCATGTGCGCGTGCTGCTGGCCGCAGAACTCCGCGCACTGACCGCGGTACTCGCCGGGGCGGTTGGCATCGAGCAGGAGCCTGTTCACGCGGCCGGGAATCAGGTCGGCCTTCCGGTTCAGCTCCGGCACCCAGAAGCTGTGGATCACGTCCGCGGTGGTGCCGAGCATGTCGACGCGCGTCCGGACCGGGATGTGGATCTCGTTGGCGGTAACCGCGCGGGTGCCCGGATACCGGACCTCCCACCACCAGTCGTGGCCGATCACCTTGACCGACATCCGGGTCGAGTTCGCGGCCGGCGCCTCGGTCGTCCTGATCACGTAGAGGTCAGACCAGACGAACAGCGCCGAGAGGATCACGATCGGGACGAAGACCCCGAGCCCGATCACGATCGCCGTCCCCGCCCGGTCGCGGCCACCGAAGGGCAGGTAGTCGCGGTTGCGCCGGACCCAGCCGAGGAAGAGCAGGATCACGATCACGCCGAAGCCGATCGAGCAGCCGACGAGCATTACCCACCAGAGCACGGAGATCGAGTGCTCCTGCTTGCTCGCCGGGTGGAGTGCGTTCTGGTTGTCGCCGGCCCAGGCGGCGACCGGCAGAGCCAGCGCGACAGCCGCCACGATTACGGTCCTTGCCGCCCGCCCCAGGCTCCGGCGCAATCCTTCCCTCTCTCCCGGTTCGCACACCCTTCGGCTTCGAGACAATCCTTTCCGCAGGACTCCGATCTAAACGGGCGGCCGCGCGAACGAGAGGAGCGCGAATCGGCTAGTGTCTAGGCAGTGCCTAGGCAGCGCACCTACTCGGCTTCCGAGGCCGCGGCGGCGCTCGGGATCAGCGTCGACACGCTGCGCCGCTGGGACCGGGCTGGCCGCATCCGCACGCGCCGCGACGCCGCCAACCGCCGTACAGTCACGGCAGGCGAGATCACCCGTCTGCGCGGGAGCGAGCCGCACGAGCTCTCGGCCCGGAACCGCTTCCGGGGCACGGTTCGCGAGATCAAGGCCGAGGGGCTGCTCGCTCAGGTCGAGCTCGAGGCCGGCCCGTTTCGCGTCGTCGCGGTCGTGACGCGCGAGGCGGTCGAGGAGCTCGGTCTCAAGCCAGGCGCGCCCGCAACCGCGATCGTCAAGGCGACCTCGGTGATGCTCGAACGGTGAGAGTTCTCGTGGCAGCGCTCGGCGCGATCCTCGCCCTGGCTCTTCCCGCGGGGAGCACGCCGGCGACCCGTATCACGGTCTACGCGGCCGCCTCGCTGACCAGTGTCTTCCCGCGCATCGACAAGGCGCCCCGCTACAGCTTCGCCGGCTCCGACACGCTGGCGGCGCAGATCGCCCAGGGCGCTCCGGCAGACGTCTTCGCTTCGGCGAGCCCGAAGCAGACCGAGCTCCTCTACCACGACGGCACACTCCGCCGCCCGGTCGTCTTCGCCACGAACAAGCTGATCGTGCTCGTTCCGAGCTCGAATCCGGCCAACATCCATTCCGTCTACGACCTCCGGCGGAAGGGCGTCAAGGTGATCATCGGGACGCCCACGGTCCCGGTCGGCGCGTATACCCGCCAGGTCCTCGACTCCCTCGGCATCACCTCGTCCGTGATGAGCAACGTCGTCGACCAGGAGCCCGACGTGAAGGGGATCGTCGCGAAGATCGCCCTCGGCGAGGGCGACGCCGGCTTCGTCTACAAGACCGACGCCAGGCCCGCCGGCAAGAAGGTGAAGACGCTCCTGATCCCGGCCTGGGCGCAACCGCCGATTCGCTACGAGATCGCCGTCGTCCGCAAGAGCTCGCATCGGGCGGCCGGCCGGGCATTCATCAAGCGCGTGACCTCGCTGCGCGGACGCCGGCTGCTGGTGGAAGCGGGCTTCGGACTGCCGAAGCGCCCATGATGAAACACGCATTCACGGTCACCGCCGTGGCGGCGGCGACCCTCGCGCTGGCCTTTCTCGTGGTGCCGGTGGTGGCGCTTTTCCTGCGCGTTCCGCCCGGCGACCTGATTCACGCGCTGGGGACGTCCGCGGCGCAGGACGCGCTCGTCGTCAGCCTCAAGACCAGCGCGATCGCGCATGCCGCGGTGCTGCTGGTCGGGACCCCGGCGGCGTACGCAATCGGTCGCCGACGCTTCCGCGGGCGGGCGCTGCTGCTGTCGCTGATCGAGCTGCCTCTCGTTCTGCCGCCCGCGGTGGCCGGGATCGCGCTGCTCGTCACCTTCGGGCGGCTCGGCCTGCTTGGCGGCACGATGAGTGCGTTGGGAATCGACATCGCCTTCACACAGGTCGCGGTCATCCTCGCCGTCGCCTTCGTCGAGACCCCGCTCTACCTACGAGCGGCGATCGCGAGCTTCGAAGGCGTCGACGGCACGCTGCTCGACGCCGCGCGGACGCTCAGAGCCCGGCCGTTTCGCGTCTTCGCGCGGGTCGCCCTCCCACTCGCAGCCGGGGGACTCGGCGCCGCCTCAGCGCTCGCGCTGGCCCGGGGGCTCGGCGAGTTCGGGGCGACGCTCCTCTTCGCCGGCAGCCTGCAAGGCGTCACCCAGACCCTCCCGCTGGCGGTCTACGCCCAGTTCGAGCTCAACCTCGACACCGCCCTCGCCATCGGCGCCGAGTTCGTCGTCTTCGGCGCCGTCCTTCTGCTTGCACTCAAGTTGATCCCCGGATGGACCCGCTCCATTTCTCTCTGGACATTCCGCTCCGCGAGTTCGCCCTCGACGTAGAGCTGACCGTCGGCCGTGAGGTCGTCGCGCTCGTCGGGCCCTCCGGAGCAGGCAAGACCACGCTCCTGCGCGCGATCGCCGGGCTTCAACCCGCCCTCGGCCGGATCTCGGTCGAGGGAGACGACTGGCTCGATTCGGCTCGCGGCATCGACCTGCCGGCGGAGCAGCGGTCGGTCGGCCTGGTCTTCCAGGAGTACGCCCTCTTTCCCCATCTGACAGTGCGCAAGAACGTCGAGTTCGGCCGGAAGGGCGGGGCCGCACTGCTGGAGCGCTTCGGCCTCGCGACACTCGCCGATGCGAAGCCGCGCGAGCTCTCGGGCGGCGAGCGCCAGCGAGTCGCGCTGGCGCGGGCGCTCGCGCCCGATCCTGCGGTGTTGCTGCTCGACGAGCCGCTCTCCGCTCTCGACGCTCACACCCGCGGAGAGGTCAGGGCTGAGCTGCAGCAGCTGCTGCGGGAGGCCGACCGGCCGACGCTCGTCGTCACCCACGACTTCGAGGACGCGGCCACGCTGGCGACGCAGGTCGGAGTGGTCGTGCAGGGCCGCCTGCGCCAGCTCGGAACTCCCGCCGAGCTCGTCGCCTCCCCGGCCGATCCTTTCGTCGCGAGCCTCACCGGCGCGAACGTGCTGCGGGGGCGCGCCCGCCGCGCACAGGAGCTGACCGAGCTCGAGCTGCCAACCGGCGAGCTGATCCGTTCCACCGATCCAGCCGAAGGCGACGCGGTCGCGATCGTCTATCCGTGGGAAGTGACGCTGTCCCGAACGTCGCCGGACGACTCGGCGCAGAACCACATCACCGGCGTCGTCGCGAGCCTCGTCCCGGTCGGCAATCGCGTCCGCGCCCGTGTTGGACCGCTGACCGCCGAGATCACCACCGACTCGTCCGAGCGCCTTGGCCTCCAGGTCGGCGGAACCGCGGTGGCGAGCTTCAAGGCAACGGCGACTCGGCTACTGCCTGAGGCCCGCTAGCTGAAGCCGCCGAGCTTGTAGCCCTTCTTCCTCATGTCGTCGGTCGCGGCGCGGGCGTCCACCAGCGCGTGGGACGACTTCAGCTCGTTCAGCGCCTTCTGCACGAGCGCCGGATCCTTCTTCGCCGCGGCCGAGCGCAACGACTCGAGCTCGTCCGCGAGCGTCTGTAGGCCTTTCGCGAGTGACTGGTTGTCCTTCTCGACGTCCTTGGGCGGCGTGACACCGTTCAGGTCGTCGGCGGCGGAGCGAAGCTTCTCTTGCCCCACCTTGAGCTCGCTCGCCAGCACCGACAGCGAGGTGGGCGGCGTGCTCAGCGGCTGGAACGCCTTCGTGATCGCCTGGCTGTCCGTCGCGAGATGCTGCTCGTACTGGGCCTTGGTGAGCGGGGTTCCGCCTCCTCCACCGCCTCCGCCACCGCAGCCGGCAACGGCGAGCGCGAAGCCCAGGGCCGCTAGAGTTGCGACGCCGCGGTGCCTCATTCCGAGAGGCTGAGAAAAGACGCGTTGAACCTGCTCTGGGTCATGCCAGCGGAGGGAGCGTAGCTACTTGATCGACGAGAAGACACCGAGCTGGGGAATTGATCCGGTTCCGGAGCGCCTGCGGGTGCTCGGGCTGCTCGACACGATGCTGCTCTGGGGCAACCTCTCGGTCAGCCTGCTCGTAATCGTGCTCGGCGCGGTGCTCGTGCCGGCGCTCTCGTTGCGGAACGCCCTGATCGCGATCGTCGTCGGCGCGGTGGCGGGGAACCTGCTGCTCGGACTGGCCGGCCTGATCGGCGCCGACGCCCGTGTTCCCGGGATGGTGGTGCTGCGCGCCCCGCTCGGCCGCCGCGGTTCCTACGCGCCGACGGTCGTCAACGTGGCGCAGAACCTCGGCTGGTCGACGTTCGAGCTGATCGTGATCTCGACCGCGGCCGCGGCTTTGTCGAAGAAGGTCTTCGGCTTCGAAGGACGGTGGCTCTGGGCGCTGCTGTTCGGCTTGATCGCCGTCGGGCTCGCCCTGCTGGGGCCGATCGGCTTCGTCCGCCGCTACGTGCGCAAGTTCGCGGTCTGGGCAGTGCTCGCGTCGCTCGTCTACCTGACCTGGTGGGTGCTGGACAAGTCCAACCTGCATGCGTTCTGGCACGCCAAGGGGCAGGGCGGCCTCTCGCTGGGCTCGGGGATCGATGTCGTGATCGGCAGCATCATCTCGTGGACGCCGCTCGCGGCCGACTACACCCGCTTCTCGCGCGACCGCCGCACCGCCTTCTGGGGAACCGGAATCGGGTACTTCCTACCGACGCTGTGGTGCTTCGGACTAGGAGTGCTGCTCGTGCTGTCCCGGAACATCAGTGACGCCGCCGACGTTCCTGCCGCGGTGGCCGCAGGCGGTGCGGTCAGCGCGTTCGCGCTGCTGGCGCTGACGGTCGACGAGTCCGACGAGGCATTCGCCGACATCTACTCGACGGCCGTCTCGATCCAAAACGTTCTGCCTCGGCTCTCGCAGAAGCTGCTGATCGTCGCCGTTTCCGCGGTCGCCACGCTCGGCGCGATCGTGATCGAC
>WNGK01000946.1_pt1 | contig 30684 bp, 21 predicted proteins | sample 5400601 | NCBI WGS metagenome assembly WNGK01 (sample SAMN13153376, study PRJNA577476) | soil metagenome | isolation source: 60 cm soil or saprolite under Garry oak tree replicate 1 | place: USA:California | collected 2016-06-15 | reverse complement strand
TACCTGGAACAAATACTTGATCAGACGGGTGCACGAGTACTGATTACTTCATCTGACGGTACGCTCGCGCTGATCCGCCAACACCGTAAGCAACTTGAGCGACGGGTAGCCATTGCGCTGGCAAAAGATCCCGCCCTGGGAATAGCGATCAACAAAGACCGGACGTTAGAGATTGCCACTCAATTGGGAATTGCTGTCCCGCGAGGAGTAAAAGTGGGGTCGGTGAACGAGGTTTCGGCAGCGTTGCACGAGATCGGCTTGCCTGCAGTAATCAAGCCAATCGAGTCATGGTTATGGGGCGAGCAACAAGGCGCAAGGCTGGTATGTAAACTTGTGACAACTCCCGAAGAAGCGCGGCGGGCAGTAGAAGAGCTGACACGTTTGGGCGGCAGCACACTTTTCCAGCAATTCCTTTCGGGCAGGCGTGAGGCTGTGAGTTTCATGTATGCCAATGGTGAAATGTATACACGTTTTGCTCAATGGGCTAAGCGTACTCAGCCACCACTCGGTGGTACATCCGTGCTACGCCAGGGTATAGCCATCCCGGCGGACATTGGCGATCAGGCAGAGCATTTAGTTCGTGAAATCGAGTTGGAAGGCTATTCGGAGATAGAGTTTCGGCGCGACAGCAATGGAATGCCCTACCTGATGGAAATCAATCCCCGCCTCTCAGCTTCGGTTGAAGTTGCGGTACGGGCAGGAGTTGATTTCCCTTATCTTCTTTATCAATGGGCAAATGGAGACCCAATCGATCATGTGAAAGGCTATCGGGTGGGAGGCTGGATGCGCTACCTGGAGGGTGATATTTTAACGACGATGCAAACACTGTCACAGCGCGGCAGGCCAGGAGTCCAGCCCCCAGCTCAGGCGATACTTGATTTCTTGCTCACGTTCCTCAAGCCTATGGGCTATGACTATATGGATTGGAAGGACCCTCGGCCGACCTGGACAGCAACGACAGGTTTTGCAAGTTACATCGTGAGACGGTTGGGAAGAAGTCTTTCAAAGAGGTAATCTCGATAATCAGGTTGTTGGTTGTGCAGAAACTGCCGGGATCTATATCTACTCATTAAGTGGATGAGGAGGACTGAAAATTGCGAAAGCTCATACTAGTATTTATTGCGGCCTGTTTCTACTACGGTGGGGGGGTGCTGCTTGTCCACAAGTGGCACCAGCACAAGGGAGGACGCCTGGTGATTCTGAATTACCACCGGGCGAGCGGAGGCGACCTGCGCCGCCACCTGCTCTACCTGCGTCGCCACTATCGCATACTTCATCTCGAGGCGGCGTTGGAAGAACTCTATGCACCGCACAAGCAAAAGAAAGGCACGCTAGATCGACGCACTCCATTGGTATTGACCTTTGACGACGGTTATTACGACAACTACACGCATGCCTTCGCGCTGGCCAGAGAGTTGCAGGTGCCTATCACCATCTTCCTCATACCAGGTTATATTCAGAGTGGCGAGCACTTCTGGTGGTTGGAGGGCAAACGCCTGGCGAGCAACGCGCAGGTAAGCGAAGTCACCATCCATGGCCGCACCTATCACCTGGAGCGTACGGGAGAGCGAAGGGCTTTGGCGCTGGCTATCGATACGCGCTTACGCGGTGCCAGCTCGGTGATGGAGCGCGAAGCGTTCCTGGCATTTGCACGCGAGCTATTAGAGGTGAGCAAGGGAGTTACGGTGGAGGGAGAGATCGAACGGTGTTTGACGTGGGCGGAGGTGCGCGAGATGGAAGAGAGCGACTGGGTTTCTTTTGGTGCTCATACCATGCATCATCCCATCCTGGCCTACCTGGCAGACCCGCACGAAGTTCAGCGCGAGGTGCAGGAGTGCCGCACGGTGCTCGAGCAGCAGTTGGGCCACCCGGTGCGCACCTTCGCCTATCCGGTAGGGCAAATCCAGCATGTTAGAGATGTTGTCCTCCAGGCAGTACAGCAAGCGGGTTACGATTGGGCAGTCACAACCATGTACGGCTTCAATACATCAAAAAGCGATCCCTACTTGCTCCGGCGCATCGAAGTAGCTGCGAAACAGCACTGGCTGATAATGGCAGCCGAAGCGGCCGGCTTGTGGGGCTTCTTCTCTCGTTTGCGCTGGATTCCTTTTGTGCGCAAACATTTCACAGTAACGTCCTGGAAGTAGCGCATCACTGGTATACCTTTTTATGTTCATCCAATTCTGAAAACTCCCCGTGCTAAAGCAACGGGGGTTCTGAGCGGTGCTTCCACGCTTCCAGTCTCCCCTGCGTGAGCAGAAAGGCTGGCTCTGGTGTGGCTTCGCTCAGACTGCTGGGCCGACGCGCTCCGGCTTTAGCAAGGCCAAAGCTTCGGGGCAAGGACTGCCCTTCATTCGCGCGTTGTTGCGCCTGCTCGTGTGCGGCCCGCAGGCGCGCTTCCGCACCTTCCCAGGGAATGACATACTGGGCACACGAGGGGAGAAGATGATCTGGATCAAGATAGGCAGCGAGAAACGCGGAATACAGGTCCCTCTGCACGGGACCGACGCCACAGGCGCACTGATGCCATCGCTGCGATAACGGCTTTTTCAGGCATCTCCCGCAGCCATGACAGAACTGGCTCAGTTTCGTCGAGCGCGCGGGAACTTCGATCAGGATGCCGCCCGTGCTTGCAACGGTGCGCTTCAAGAGTTCTACAAACATCCCTGGGGCTCTCAGTCCAACGCTTCGCCCATACTGCTTCTGCCACGCCTTGTAGGAAAGCTTTTCGAGGATGACGGTGTTGCCCACGGCCACGATCTCATGGGCCTTTTTGCCATGCAGACTCTTGCGGTGGGCAGCCAGCTTGCGTTCTTTAGTGGCCTTTCTGCGCCTGGTCTTCTCGTAGTTTCGGCTCGCTTTCCAGTGGAGCTTGTTTTGACCTTGCTTCTTGATATGCCCTTGCTCATCGTAGTTGTCGGGATTGGCCGCCCGCCTCTGCCGATCCATCTGGCGTTGGAGCCGACGGACTTCCTTCTCATCCGCTACCAGCTCTTCACAGAGCACCTCCAGGCTCGCTTCGGCCTGCTGTGGGACCAGCGCGATGGTAGATGGCCCTAAATCGGCCCCGACCGTGTCGCTTCCCACTGTGTGCTTGGGCTTGCGATACGGCACGCCTTCCAGGGCCAATTGCACATCGTAGCGGTATCCCTGGGCGTCAGCCGCCTTCGCTTGTGGGCTGCTGGCCTTGCGTTGCACCAGGCGAACGTACTTGATGCGATGATCCAACCCGTATTTCACGACCGGGTCATTCCAGTCGATGCTTGCCGCGAGCTGGTCGTCTTTCCAGATGAGATAGCCCTGGTTGCCTTCCGCTGGCTTGTGCAGCACAAAGCGAAGGCCGGTATCGTTGCGTTTGTTTTCAATGCTGGAAAGTCCTCGTCCCCGGCTCTTGAAGCGTACGCGGCGGGCTTCTCCCAGGCAAACCCGATTGAGGGCATCGTAGGCGCGGGTGGCAAGGGTCTGGGCCAGCACCGCATCCAGGTGGTCGGCGATCCAGGCTTGCCTGACTGTTTTGGCATACTCGTGCAGGGCGTATTCGCTGAAGCCGTACAGCTCCCGCAGCGCTCGAAAGGCCATCGCTCGCTCTTGCTTGCGGGTACGAGGGAGCGCACGCGCCGCTTGCCAGGCCGGATCGTCCCGCATACGCCGCAGTCGTCGTTGTCCTTCCGAGAGCACAGCGTTGTAGAACTGTCTCCCGGCCTCCAGATGCCCCCGGATGCGTTTGGCCTGGCCCGCATTTACCTCCAAAGGAAGTTCCAGCAAAAACGTCGGCGTTTTACGACGGGGCTCTTTTTCTGTTTGCTCGCGCTTTGGCGGCTTCTTCTGCTTTTTGCTCATGCCACTGCAGTATACCACCCCTGCCTTTCGAACGCAAGTTCCATCTGGATGAATCACGGGGCTTTCCCGCTCGGTTTTCTGTAAGGCTATTGAGCATGTTGGCGCACATACCAGGTTAGAGGCACACAGGCCAGTGGTATCATAATGTATACCTAAAGGCGTCTTTTTCAATAGCATTTGAACACCAACAGTAACCAATTTAGCATGGAACTATTATACGCTTAGCTCAGATAGTGCCTTTGCTGGCATGACTTACTGACATACTATAGAAGAGATATCATACCAACTATGCCGGAACTCTCAGAAACCAGGCGTGCACTGCTTGAAAAGTATTTACGCGGGGAACTCACGCAGTCTCCAGAAGTTACAGATACGCCTCCCCCACAGGCGAATACTGAAGCGACTGGTCCGCGTGTAGTGCCTATCCAGGCCAATGGTTCAAAACGGCCTTTCTTCTTTTTACATGGCCAATGGGAAAATATGGCTTTCTATTGCTTCCCCTTATCACAAGGTCTGGGAGCTGAGCAGCCATTTTACGTAGTGGAGCCGTACACGTTTGAGAACCTACCCATCCCTCCACCGTTCGAGGAGATTGCGACAATTCACGTCAAAGCAATACGCGCCGTTCAGCAGGAAGGACCGTATCTACTGGGAGGCTGGTGCAATGGCGCTCTGATGGTCTACGAAATAGCTCGCCAGCTCCAAGAACAAGGCCAGAAGGTTGATCTGCTGGTATTGATGAATTCAATGGCCCTCGTCTATCCTTTCCGCTATAGAATTGTTCGCAATGCGCTGCTTCTCTTCGGCAAATTGCTGCGCGTTGGCGAAGAGAAGCAAATAGATTGGTATGTCCGTTTACGATGTACACGTCTATACCTCTTACACGTGAAAGATTTTCTACGCATCCGCATCAGGAGATTGCAGGCCTCCATGGGCCTGGGAACCGCCGAACAGATCGAGCGTTGGAGCAAACGCAGTGTTACATTTCCCCGGCTCCGTTCGTCCATCCCGAAAAATGAGGCTCTTCGACAGGATTATGAAAGTATATTTACCTGGTTGACCCTGGGATATAAGCCGCCGAAACCTTATCCTGGGAAGATCACCTTCTTCTGGTCGAGTGCAGACTGGTCTGCTAAAGAGCCTTTCCGTAATGGGTGGCGCAAAGTGGAGAAAACCCAGGAGGTCGAGATTCATATCTTTCCAGGCCCGCACATGGCTCTTGTAACCGAGCAGCTCGATGTATTGATTGAAAGTTTGCGCACGTGCCTACAGCGGTGTGCAGAAGTCGCGAGCCAGGCGAGGGGAGAATAATCCCTCCCTCTTTCCTTCAAGTGCGCCCGACAAATTCTCTGGGTGCGGTTGATACTTCAGGTGTGCTAGCTGGTGATCCAGGACGTACTATCAGCAGCAGACCAGCCAGCACACTTCCCCAGAGAATGACGATCAGGAGAGGATTGAAAGGCGTATGAAAGCGTATATAGCTGCTATAGCCACCCAGCGTAGTCATCACGATTCCGTACAGCACGACGAGCAAGAGAACTCCCATCGCCTGCACTGAAAGGAGACGGGTAGTGCGTCGCCAGCATAACAAGAAGATCCAGGCTGCGGCAACGAGAGGAAATCCCAGATTCAATTTGTACAGGACGTGAAAGACAAAGTCCATGCCGAACAGGGGACGTGCAAGGAGTCCGTGCGGGTCAACTTCCGACTCATAATAGAAATAATCCAGCGACGAGAACAGCACAGGCACTGACTTCGCGAGAAACTCCACAGGATGGTGCTCAATAATGGACTGCGCATAGGTGCCAACAAGCGCAAAGTGAGTGTCTTTGAGTTCGGGGTGCTGTTCAAGCAAGTCATAAGGATTGATATCACCACGAGAGCGAAAGGTATTCGTGGTCTGCGCGATCGTCGCATACTGGGAAGGTGCCTCGTTCTGCATATTGTACTGGATCACTTTCCCCAACTCATTGATATTTTGGATATCCGATATGCCCATAAAGTGATTCTGTGTCGCATTGATAAAGATGTAGCCACCCAGGACGGCGTAGATCAAGAAGACAGAGGCCAGGGCATGCAATAACGGACGACGGAGAGTACTGCCTTGCCTGGTTGCCACGAGCACAAGGTAGGCAAACAGTGGGACCGGCAAATAGCTCCATTCAAGTCGGGTCAAAATCAATGTCAACATGCATGCCATCACCAGCCACAAATAGCGTATGCGCAGGGTTCGTGCAAAGAGCACGGCCACTAATGCCAGTGTCACGACGAGCCAGAGGGCAAGCGCTTCGGATCCGATCGGTTTGACGAACGAGAGCAGCACCACGTTTGTACCTACAAGCAGTCCGAGCAGGAAAGCCACCCAGCTCCGTTGGAGCACGAGCAAGGCGATAACATAGATTTCGAGAGTGGCGAGAATGAACAGGATGCCGTTTGCGATACTGATGGCCATCATATTGCCCTGGCCTGCCAGGGTAAAGACGAGGACGATCAAGAGTGGAAAGCCGGGAAGACGATGCGGGTCGACAAACTGCCCATGTGCAGCAATACGTTGCGCGTTAGCAATGTACTCAAATGAGTCTGGGCCCACATAAGGTTGAGGGTTGTTCACGTAATACACTACGACCACGAAGGTCGTGAGAAGGAGAAGTAATCCGCCAAAGAAATAGGTCTTGTTCGTTCTCCAGTCCATAGTGAGTGTGTTGGCAGCGCCACGAAATAATTGGCGAAGCCAGTTGGAGAAATGCAGGGCTGCACGTCGGTCATTCATAATCATCACCTCTCTGCTAACATAGACACGGCACACTTAAAACACGATTACCAGCAAGCCATTGCTTTCATTTGATACTATTTTGATCTGGAATCCCTCGCTACTCACGTCATTCTTACGAGAGTAGCATCGACACGATCTAAGGTCGGGCAGCCTGCGAGCGCCATGGCGAGTTCCAGTTCCGCTCGCAGCATCTCTAACACGCGATAGACCCCTTCTGCGCCGTTCGCAGCAAGCCCCCAGAGCGCTGGCCTCCCAATCAGAACGGCACGTACCCCCAGAGCCAGAGCCTTCAGTATATCGGTACCACGACGTATTCCTCCATCCAGGTAGAACTCACAGCGCTTACTAACTGCTGCTGCAATCTCCGGTAATACCTCGATACTGGCGGTAACCCCATCCAGTTGACGCCCTCCATGGTTGGAGACGATGATGCCATCTACCCCCTGTTCAACGGCCAGCAGCGCATCCTCCGGTGTGAGAATACCCTTGAGTATTAGAGGAAGAGGTGTCAAGGAACGCAGCCAGGCCAGCGATTCCCAAGTAAGGGCAATTGTTGCTTCAGCAGCTTCATTGTTTGGAAAGTTCGCTTTGCGCAAATGCGACGGCAGGCGAAAACCACTGCGAATAGATCGCTCCTTGTGGCCCCAGCGAGGCGAATCGACGGTGAGAACCAGCGCTCGATACCCAGCGTCTGTGGCCCGATGAACAAGTTCTTCTGTACCCTTACGGTCAGTAATGTAGAGCTGGAACCAGAGCGGGCCACTGGCTGCATTTGCGATTGCCTCGAGGCTTCGTGTGGAAGAAGTGCTGGCCACCATCAGCGCACCAGCTCTACCCGCGCCTTCGGCAGTGGCACATTCACCTTCGGGATGGGCAAGACAATGGAACGCGGTTGGCGCAACCATAATGGGTATTTTGACAGGGGTGCCAAGCACAGTCGTGCGCATATCGCAGGCGCTGACATCGACCAGCGTTCGTGGTCGAAGCTGAATGCGCTCGAAAGCAGCGCGATTGGCGCGCAGCGTCACTTCGTCGTCGCTGCCGCTCTGATAGTAATCCCACGCAGCAGGCTCCATACGAGTCTGGGCCAGCGCTTCAAATTCAAAGACATTCACAGGTTGCATAACAAGAAAACCTTTTATACCCGGACTTCTAGAATGCGCAGGAAAAAGTCTTGAATGGTTACGGAATCGATATCTCCGCTTATGGAGAGCGCCGCGCAGTTCCCATCAGGCCAGCATCCAAAACGGAGCAATGGCGCATCCAGCTTCTCGACCCTTTCTACAAGCTCACTGCACTTCTGCATTTGTTCCTGGCGTGAACCTCCCAATCCCTCCGGCACGTCGATATACAAGGCAAACCCTGGCACATCTTCAGGCGCACACATCATGGTTGGATAGCCCTGCTCGCGCAGGAAATCAATCACCTCCTGCGGAGTATGTGACGAAACACCGAGACCGGGGAAGATTGCTGACTGAACAGTAAAGCGATGCGCCTTCACCTGACTCTCGATGCCGACCCAGGATTCGATCTCGGCCTCTGCTATTTGAAGATGACGCGCGAGCAACACAGCGCGCGGAGTGCAAGATGCATCCACCTGCCAGCGGCCTGCGGATAGCGAGCGAATGTTCCACGCAAACTCGCTGCGATCTTTCCACCATCGCGCGATGTCCTCAAGGCGAGTAATCCAGACTGGCAAAGCAAAACTGCGGGCTGTGGCTAATAAAATCTCCAGCGCTCGTCTGCACAGGACAGCGCGCTCAGGGTGCAGATTGAGGGTGTATAGCCCCCCGCAGGCATAAACTCGCTGCATGATTTCACTACAGATACGTCCAACTTCCTGTGGGTCGGTAATGCGCAATCGATCAAACAACATCTCATCATCAGGTATACTAATAGGAATGCGCAACAGCGATCCTTCAAAGTGCGGGCGCAGCGCGTAGATTGTACAGGGCGTGGCTTGAAAGAGCGCCAGCGACTTTTCGTATCCACCGCGCAACAGCGGCGACAGGCTTTCAGGGTCGATCACCTCGTGCAACACCGCCACATTACTCTCGTAGCTAAAGCCGCAGCCGGCAAAGACGCGCAGCGCATCCTCATTCCAACCCAGGTAAGGATTGCGAAAGCCTTGAAAGGGGATACGCGCCTCTTGAAATACCGACATCGCCTGATGCGTCTGAGCATCCTGTTCTTGTCGGCTCAAATACCGGAAATCGTTGTGGACAAAGCCATGCACGCCGACCTCTGCCCCTGAGTCAACAATTTCGCTAATCAAGTCTGCGTGCCGACGCAGCACGACCGCAGGTATAAAAAATGTTGGTGCCGCATGATAGGCTTGAAGTGATTGAATAATGGTATAAAGGGCCTTGCGCGTCTTTTTCTCTGAAAAGCCAAAGCGTGTGAAGACCGTTCTGAGCCGCCGCGCGAAGTTTTTTAGCCCTTTGGTTTTAATTGAGAAAGCCACCAGGTTCATCGCAATATTATCCCTGAATACTCCAATTACTCCTGCACAAGAGGATAGAATAAGTAGGCTCAGATTTATGTATTCACTGATGTGGAGATACAGTAGAGAACGGGCAACTGAAGTGCACATTCCTCTCCTTCAATTTAAAGGGCTTACCATCTATGGTGGGCATTAGAGTATCTTTCTGTCAACCACAAGATAGCAGTCTTAACACTATCTCAACATCTATGACAACCGATTTGACATTGAGCCATTGTATCCTTATGTAAGGCAGCGTCTTTTTTGAAAAGTCTATGATACCTATCCCTGTTCTTCAGGTGAATATCATACATTTGTTATGCGCGAGAGTATTTGCCGTTGCTGCTGATAGCTGAGGATGAACCAATTTTATGGATTTGAGGTATGATGATGCAAACTGAGATTCGAGAGAATGCCCACAACCTGACGGAGCATGACCGGCGACAACTGGCAACATGGAACGCTACCCAGCAGGAATTTCCCTCTGATGTATGTCTTCCACAACTTGTGACGAAGCAAGCCGCAGCGACACCCAATGCGGTCGCGATCGCAGCGGGTACAGAACAACTGACCTATAAAGAGCTGAACCAGCGTGCCAATCAGCTCGCCCACTATTTGCAAACGCTCGGTGTACATGCTAATGTTCTGGTCGGGTTATGCGTGGAGCGTTCCATCGATATGGTGGTAGGGCTGCTTGGCATCCTCAAGGCCGGGGGGGCCTACCTGCCAATTGATCCTACCTATCCGCCAGAGCGTCTCAGCTTTATGCTGGAAGATGCTTCCGCACCCGTACTGGTGACATGGCATACGATCGCGGCAAACCTGCCAATTGGTCATGCCCGGCTGGTCTGCCTGGACACGGATGCAGCAGTTCTAGGGCAACAGTCAACAGATGAACCAGCCTCAACTGCTACAGCCACAGACCTGGCCTACGTCATCTACACATCAGGATCAACCGGGCGGCCTAAAGGCGTGCAGATTACCCACTACAGCCTACTCAACCTGATCTTCTGGCACCAACATGCTTTCGAGATAACCCCTGCTGACCGCGCCACACAAATGACCAGTCCGGCGTTTGATGCCACCGGCTGGGAATTGTGGCCCTATCTCACCATAGGCGCGCAGGTGCGCATTATTGATGAGGAAGTACGTGTGTCGCCTCCCTCACTGCGCGACTGGCTGGTGCAACATGCCATCACGATTTGCTTCCTGCCTACTGCTCTGGCCGAAAGTGTCATCGGGTTGAAATGGCCCGCCGAAACCGCATTACGCTATCTGCTCACCGGCGCTGATACGCTGCGCCGCTATCCTTCGCCTGATTTGCCATTTGCTTTTATCAACAACTACGGCCCGACTGAGTCAACTGTCGTCGCCACTTATGGGCGCGTACTTCCCAGCAAGAATACCGATACGCCGCCCTCGATTGGCCGCCCTATTGCCAATACCCAGATTTACATTCTCGATGAACAGTTGCGGCAGGTTCCCGTTGGCGTTCCAGGCGAGCTTTATATCGGCGGCACGGGCCTGGCTAAGGGATATCTCAACCGTCCTGAACTCACTAGGGAGCGCTTTATCCCTCATCCCTTTAGTGATAAGCCGGGCGAGCGCCTGTACAAAACAGGAGATATGGCGCGCTTTCTACCCGATGGGCAGATCGCGTTTATGGGGCGCGCGGATTTTCAGATCAAGATTCGGGGCTACCGTATTGAGCCAGATGAGATTATGTCTGTGCTAAATCAACATCCATCTATCCGATCAAATATAGTAATTGCGCGTGAGGACGAGTCTGGAGAGAAGCGATTGGTTGCTTATCTCGTGCTCACGCCAGGGGAGCAGATCACGGCCGGTTCGCTGAGGGAAACGCTTGGCGCCTACTTACCTGATTACATGATCCCCTCATCTTTTGTCGTCTTGCAATCGCTGCCGGTGACGCCAAATGGTAAGGTAGATCGCACCGCCTTACCCACTCCCGACGCAACGAATACTCTGCGTGACATGTCCGTTGCGGCCCCAGAAACAGCCACTGAAGAACGGGTCTCCCAAATTGTTACGACACTGCTCAAATTAGAAACGGTTGGAATCGACGACAACTTCTTCATGTTGGGCGGGCATTCGTTGTTAGGGACGCAGATCATCGCGCAGATAACCGAGATGTTTGGGGTTGATCTTCCCCTGCGCAGTCTGTTTGAAGCTCCCACCATTCGATTGTTGGCTGCCGAAGTTGAACAACGTATTATTGCCAAATTAGAGTCGATGAGTGAAGACGAAGTTTTGCGTCTGCTGGGTAAGACTACTACACCTGATCTCGTCAAGTAGTCAAGGGAGAATTATTCATGACTATGCATGCAGGACCACCAACCACGACAGGCAAAAAGGAACCACCATTAAGCCTTTTCCAACTACTTGATCCTGAGGTTCTCGCGAATCCCTATCCCCTATACCACCGGCTGCGCAGCGAAGATCCTGTTCACTGGGATCCATATCTGCATGCATGGGTCGTTACCCGTTATGCTGATGTCGTTCACGTATTCCAGCGTTTTTCAGCGGACCGCACGCCGACACCAGAGCAGCTCACCGCGCTTGGGCTAACAGCATTGACTCCCCTGGCGGAGGTGATGGTACTTCAGATGCTCTTTTTGGACCCGCCAAATCATGGTCGTGTGCGCGGGCTGGCATCGAAGGCTTTTACGGCACGCCGGGTGGAAGTGCTGCGCACACACATCCAGGACATCACAAACAGCCTGTTGGATGCGGTGCAGGATAAGGGACGTATGGATGTGATCGCGGACCTGGCCTATCCCTTGCCAGCCATTGTGACGGCAGAGATGCTGGGGGTGCCAACTTCAGATTGGCAACAACTGACAGCCTGGTCTGCTGACTTTGCCCAGGTACTGGGCAACTTCCAGCATAATCCAGACCGGGCACCGCGCGTAATTAAAAGTTTGCAAGAGATGAGCGCGTATTTCCGCGATGCAATTAAGGAACAACGCAAAAACCCGCGCGATGGCCTCATCCACGCGTACCTGACGGCTGAAATCGACGGAGATCGTTTTACAGAGGACGAAGTGGTAGCCAATACCATTGTGACGATGGTCGGAGGCCAGGAGACAACCACCAACCTGATCGGCAACGGTGTCCTCACGCTACTGCGTCATCCAGACCAGCTGGAACGATTGAAGCAGGACATATCGTTGATTCCTGCGGCAGTAGAAGAGTTGCTGCGCTACGAAAGTCCCAGCCAGCATACAGCGCGCCTGGCTCCAGACGATGTAGTGCTTGGTGGAAAAACGATTCGCAAGCGGCAAGCTGTTATCGCTGTGATGGGCGCGGCAAATCGTGATCCGGAGCGTTTCCCTGATCCAGATAAGCTGGACCTGGGTCGCCAGGACAATCGACATGTTGCCTTCGCGTGGGCCAGTCATTTCTGTTTTGGCGCACCGCTGGCAAGAATTGAGGGACAAACGGCGTTCGCAACCATGCTACAGCGCATGCCGAACCTCAAACTTGAATCCGGCCCTATTACCTGGCGAGAAAACCTGGGGCTACGTGGCCTCACCTCATTACCTGTGACATTTTAGGGTACCTGTTGTGAAACGCTCCTCATAGTTCTGGGGAGCGTTTCACATATTTTGGCTATATATATCAGGAAAGCCTTTGTAATGACAGATCAACCAGAGCTTTACTTCGTTCACCCAACAGCGGAAGTATCTTCCGACGCGCACATTGGAGCAGGCACGCGTATCTGGCGGCAGGCGCATATCCGCGAACACGCGCATATCGGGGAAAGCTGCAATATTGGTAAAGGTGTGTACATCGACGCGCACGTGCATATCGGCTCGAATGTTAAAATCCAGAACCATGCCTCTATTTTCGAAGGGGTGACACTGGAAGACGGTGTATTCATTGGTCCCCATGTTTGCTTCACCAACGATATGTTTCCCCGCGCCATCACCCCCGATGGCAAGCTCAAAAATGCGGATGACTGGGAGATCACACCCACGCTGGTCAAATATGGCGCGTCGATTGGCGCTGGCGCCATCATTGTTTGTGGGATCACGATTGGTTCATTTGCACTTATAGGCGCTGGCTCTGTGGTGACACGCGACGTGCCGCCACACGCGCTGGTCTTCGGCAACCCTGCCCGCCAGCACGGCTACGTCTGCCGCTGCGCGAGACGCTTTACTCAGATGCGCGAACGGGATGGAGAACTGGTCGGGTGGTGTGAAACATGTGGAAAAGAGTACATGCCTGGAGGTTCTGGATAAGCCTCCTTCTCTTTTTCGAGAGACTCGTATTTTTTGCGCTTTTCTGCTTCGAGTGATATAATTACGTGGAAAAGAGCTTCCAGGATTTGCAGCGCGAGGAACAAAAGCGGATCCAGGCGGAACGACAGCCATTATTATGCGACTATTCGGGGAACACAGGTGGAAACCAGGAACAATGCGCGAGGCATTATAAAGCTATCCTCCTCACAATGACAAACACCCCAGTCCGCCCAAACTTTCAGCAGTACCCTCTGTTTTTCTGCGTGATTTCCGTTTTCAGCTACAGCGAGAAGAATGCAAGCGGTGAGAGACTTTGGGGAGCAATCAGTCAGAAAGTACGCAAAAAGTTCTTTTCGTGTTACAATGGCGCGAAGAATTAGCATGCAGCCATTTCAGCATGATGAGGCGTGTTTGGAGAGTATACATCGATGAATGACACTATGCAGCATAACTACGGTAATATAGACATCAATAATGGGAATAGTATGGCTGGCCCACCCGTGAGTCAAGCGGCAGGTAGTGTTACTTCCTCTGAACCAATCTCGTCTACTTCGGTGTTCAATTTCACGGACCGCTTGCCGATTTTCAGCTACCTGGTCAGCTCCAACCGCATACGCTGGTATCGCGTGATTATGCGCTTTTTCTTGCAATGCCACCGGGAATTGTATCGCTATCAACTCACTGCCCAGGAGGTGCGTGACGCGGTAAGGGAAACTTTTGATAGCGATTACACGCTTGAGCAGTGTCAAAACGATCTCGCGGCCCTCAAGGAATGGGGGAATATTACCACGATCTATGACTCGAGCCGGGCTACCTCGATTGCCAGCTTTCTTTCGCCCGCACTGCTCTATCAGGCAACGCCGGAGGCCATGGCCATTGAGACCTTTCTCGATGAGCAGGCACGCGCTAATATGGGCAAAGGGTCGTTGCGCCAGGGTGATTTACCGCACCTATGGAAGTCGCTGCAAACGCTCGACGAAGCCTTGCGCTCGCTTCCGACCGAACTTACTCCCACACGCGGTCGCGAAATGGCTGAGGAATGGCAGCGAGCGTTTGAGATATGGAATGCCATGGCGCGTGAGGCAGCTCAATATCTTGCTAATATGATTTCTGCTGCGCAGCAGAGCCGCCCTGAGCTGGATGCATACCAGCTATATAAAGCGGCTGTAGTGGCATACGTACATGGTTTTGCCCAGGCCTTGACCCAGTACAGCCGCCGCATTCGCACACAGCTCGCCGAGTGGAACGAGAGCGGCAAAAAAGAGCAGCTGATTGAGATCGTCGCGCAGTATCTTGAACCACCCGCGCCGACGCTGGAAAACCGGTCAAGCCGGCAGGAGCTGCTGCAAGAAGCGCGCAACCAGGTGGATGCCCTGATGCACTGGTTTGCACTGGGGAAGAACGCCGATTCTTTCCGCCGCAACGCCCTTGCCGAGGTCGATAAAGTCGTGCGCCGCGCATCTGTGCTGGCGGCTTCGGCACGCCCGAACGCGAACTACGCGGCCAATCTGCACATGTTAGCCCATCAACTGTTCGCGGCAAAAGATGGTGAGACGGCGCAGCAGCTCTTCAGCCTGGCATTCGCCAACCTGCTTCCCGTCCATCTGCCGGAAAGTTTTGCTGGCGCTCCAAGCGCGGCACACGATACTGAGACTGGCAGCGCCTGGCAAGAACCACCCAACGTCAACCTGCGCCTGCGCCCGATCAGCCGCTTTAACCGCAGCGAACACGCCCTGGAAGACCCGGTGATTGATAACCGCGCGCTCACTCGCAGCCTGGTGAGGCAGTATGAGGAAAAGCTTAAGGAGGAGCAGCAGCGCTTCGCCCGGCTATTCTCTACAACAGATCTCGATCTGGCAACGTTCAAGCAAATCACGGCTGAAGAGCGAAACATCTTGTTAACCGTGATCGATAGCTGCCTGGGCGATGCGCGTGGTCAGTACCGCGCGCCCGACGGTTCAACGATTGTCCTGCTCAATCCCGACGAACAAACCTACACCGCCCTCCGCGCACCTGACGGAGTATTACTCCTGCCATGCTACCATTTACAGCGCGAGGAGCTGCAAGGGAGGTCTGCATGATAGAAGAACGTGAAATGCTGCCAGCATCTCGCCAGCGCAGCTCTGAATTGACGAAGGCGCACGTGGCGCTGATGGAAAGGGAGGTCATCCTCTCAAAGCAAGTCGACCTGTTCCGGTTGGTCAATCGCCACTATTATACCTTACAGAACTGGCATGACCAGAATACCGGCTGGCGCATCCAACGCAGCGCAACCGTCATCCGCCTGGTACGGCAACTCAGCGCCACAACACCTGGGTACGTCTATGATCGCCTGCGAGAGCCGGGAGACTTCGCCTGCCTTACCTGGATTCTCTGGTACGCAGAAAACCGGCAGCTTACGGGTCGCGGCAACGACCAGCAGTTTTTACTCTCCCAACTGGCCGAGCAGATTTCAGAGCAATCCCTTATAGGTGTTGAAGACGAAACGGGATTCGATTTTCGCAGGCCAGCGGACCGCTATAGCATCCAACGCGCACTGCAATACCTGGAAGACCTGGGAGGTCTGCGCCTGGTGGATGGGCAGACGAAGGAATGGGTCGAGCAGACGAACGATGCCGACGTGCTTTACGAGTTCACGGAGGTCATACATTCCCTGGTTTCAGCGCTCAACCCACAACTGCTGACAATGGCCGCAGCTTACCTGAACGACGAGGGAAAGACGCTGCGGCCCACCCTGCTACAAGATATGATCGGAAATCTTTTTCCCGTCGCCAGCACCAAACCGCTGATTCGCGCCTGGCGTACACTGCTGCTCGGCCCGGCATTGTTCAGGTATGACGATGCTGAAGCGTTTGTTGAACTGGTAGCACATGCCGACGAGGTAGCTAACGAATTGCTTGATACGTTTGGCTGGCTGCTAGATGTGAAACGGGATTACGCCTGCATTGTGCGGGCCAGTGGTATGTCAACAGGCCCGGTAACGAGCCTCACTCCCTTTGGCACCAGCGACCAGATGGCGCTGCTCATGTGTACCGCCATACGGGAACAGGTGAGCGGAGGCGCGTGGCCGAAGCCCGATAGCTATGGCTGTTTGCATGTCACGACCGAGGACATGAACGCGCTGTTTTATACGCTGCGCGAGCGTTATGGCGAGAACTGGGGCAACGAGGCGCGCAGCAAAAGTTCTCGCACGTTGTTGAACGATATCTATAGAAAAATGCGCCAGGTCGGTCTTTTGCGCGGACCTGATGGCGCGGGAAATGTGTTGATCTTGCCTACGGCGGCCCGGTACAGCGTTACCTATGAGAAAGCGGGACAGGAGTCAAAGGCAACATCAAAGCAAAAAATAAAATCAATGGCGGCAGCTTTGCCGGGTATGGACGAGGCGAAATGAGGATAGTCGCCGAGGTCGCTTCGGAAGAGGGAAACAACTATGCAGTATACATTAGATAATTTTACAGAATGGTCCACATCACCAAACGGAGCATCAGAGGACGCCCTGGCGCGCCAACTCGAGCTGTTCGTTGAGGTACTACAGGCGCAGGCAGGAGGGCCGCGCGGCTATCGTCTTCGCCGCATCATCTTGACCAACTTCTGGCTCTATGGACTACAAGAATTTGAGATACCGCATGGACGGCTCTTCCTGGCAGGAGAGAATGCCTCGGGGAAATCAACAGTTCTGACGGCAGCGCTGCCGCTGGCTCTCGATGGCGATCTTCGCCCCAACCGGCTCGATACTTTTGGGGGCCGCGAAAGGCACATGGAGTACTACGTGCTCGGCGGAACCGAATCAGCCACGCCCTACAGCCACGAGCGGCGCACCTCCTACATCGCGCTGGAGTTCGAGTGGTGCGATCCGGATCATCCCCCTATCGCGCCCGAATTCCGCCAGCGCTGGGAGAATGGAGAACAGGAAAAGGCGCGCTTCCTGACCATCGGCGTCAGCCTGGCAGGAAACATCAATGCCAGCGACCATATACGCCCACTGCGTTTTTTGATCACCGATGGCTCACGGTTGGGATACGAACTTCACACCGTCTATGAAACGGGCAGCAGGCACGATAAACGCGCCTTCGACCACAGCCGCTTTAAGCAACAATTGGAGGGGCACGGGATTATCTGCGATACCCAGGCAGAATATGAACGCCAGGTAGCACGCTACCTGTTTGGCTTTAGCGATGTCAAAGATTTTCAGAAACTCATCAATCTTTTGCTGGTACTGCGCCGTCCCAACCTGAGCAGCGAGTTGAGTTTCTCGCGGGTGCACGACTATCTCAAGCAATCACTGCGCAAGATCTCCGGAGAGACCACCTCCCATGTGATTGGGACGATCGAGCGCATTGATTCCATTCAGGTCGAAAAAGAACGTATCCAGGAGGCCTACAGCGCCGCGGAACGCCTGCACCGTTCGCAGCAACAGCTTGCGTTGAGTAGAGCGAGGCTGGCGGCCTGCGAGTATACCGGCGCGCAACTGGCTGAGGACAGCGCGCAAAGCCGTGTCACCAGACTGCGCAGGGACCTGCACACAGCAGAGCATGAGCGCGGAAGGGCTGCTGAGCGTGCACAAACATTGCAGGCCGAGCAGTACCAGGTGAGTGGTCAAATCAAGGCCCTGGAAGCCAGTGAGGGACTTCAGGTAGCCAAACAACTGGCAACGGCCCGCGAACGCACACGCGAGGCGCAGGCACAGGCAATGCTCCAGGAACAAAGCCTGCAGGCGGCGCGCCAATCAGGGCAAGCAAGCGCGGCGAGCCTGGAACGCCAACGGGTACGGTTCGAAAAGATGAAAGCCGAGAGTGCTGCACATGTGCGCGAACTGCGCGCTATGGCCGCGGAAGAAAGCCAGTGGGAAGTTGCGGCTTTCCAGCTAGAGGAAGCCCTGAGCCAGGTCAGTAGTATCTCGACAGAAACATCATTCGCTCCAGAAGTTCCTGCGAGTATTCCGCTTCTGGCAGGAGAGCAGTCAGAAGAGCGCATTACCTGGCTGCACCAGCTTGAAGAGTTACACCGGCAGCGCGAGAAGCAGGAAACGCAGGTACAGCATGCCCGTCAACTTGAAACGACACGCTTTCAGGAATTAGACCAGGTGCGCCGCCGTTTTCAGTCTGCTCAGGACCGCTCCGATGAAGCGCGGCTCACGCTCAACAAGTCATTAGAGCAGTTCACTTCACAAGAAACCTTGCAATTTCTCGAGGAAACAATCTCACCAGAAGGCGATATAGCCGAGGATGACACTTTGCCCGCCCGCGTGGTAGAGCAGTACATCAGTGCTTTGAACAACTACCGCCAGGTGATTGAAACGCTTGAGGGTGAACTGACCCAGACAGCACAGCAGGTGCGTGCAAAACTGAACGAGTACCAGGTGGCGCAGGGAGGGAAGAAACACGAACTCGAAGAAGTGCAGGCGCTTTATGAGCAGAAACGCGCGGAGCCAGAGTTCACGCCGCTGCGTCCAACGCGCCACACCCTCGCCCGTGCCAGGCTCGCTGAACAGGGCATTATCGCCCTGCCGCTCTACATGCTGCTTGACTTTACCCCCGACATCGATTGTGAGAGCGAGGAAGCCGGGCGTATTGAATGGATGCTGGAGGATGCGGGCCTGCTGGATGCGCTGGTAGTAGCCCCTTCCCAGGCGGCCCAGGCCGATGCGCTACTTGCAAGCGAAGGGCTGAGCGATTGCCGCCTTGATATCGATGGAATTCAAGTCCTCCTCAAAAATAGACGACCGGGCGCCGCCCAACATGAGGAGCACTACAGAGACGGACGCGATACAGCGAACTTCGACGGGCTGCGCTTCGATGCCACCGTCAACAACGGAGACAACCAGGATTGGGAGCCGGTCGTCAATACTTTCCTGACCGCTATTGGGCAGCGCACCGACGATACAGATGCGGCCAGGCTCTCGTTCAAGCAAGACGGCACATGGACACATGGGTTACTGTCCGGGCGAGCAGGCGGTGGAAGCGCCAGGTGCATCGGTAAAACGACGCGACTGCGGGTGCGCCAGCGAGAACTCGAAGAAATTGCGACGAAACGCTCCCAAATCGATGATGAACTGCAAGAGATCACGCAGAGCATTGCACGCTACGAAACACAGCTAGCAGAGATACAGGAGAAGCAGGCGCAGTTACGTAAGGCGCTGCCCGGTAGTGGCCTGGAAAAGAATTTGACCGAACTGGAACAGGCAAAAATTGCCCTGGACGATAGCAGGAATACGTATCAAAAAGCGCGTTTCCAGACACAAGAAGTGAGGCAAAGCTACAATAACCTGCTGGCCCGTTTGGAGCGAGCAAGCAATGGTGTGGCGGCATTCGCCAACGATCAGCAGCTCGTCCAGAGCGCACTGTTGGGAGTCATCAAGCTCAAAAACCAGGCGCAATCGCTGCAAATGCAACTGTCAAGCCTCATTTCCACCTGGGAGGAGTTCCAGAAAGCGCGCGAGGCACGCGAACAGGCCGTGATCAACGAAACGAATGTTGCGCACTTGTACGAGCGCATCCGCTATCAAGCGTTACAGGCGCAGGCGGAAGAAGAGGAACTCCAGCGGGTCGCCGAATCCTCCAATGCCGAGGAGCTAAGCGAGCGATTACAGGCGCTGCGTATACATCTTGAGACACTCGTCAGCGAACTGAACGAGGCAAAGATCGAGTATAGCCTGGCCAATGAGCGTGCCAGCAACGCGACAAACCAGTTGGTGGAGGCAGAAGAACGTTTGCAACAGACGCAGCATGAGCGAAATGAAAAGCAAGCGCATTTCGTTGATCTGCTGGCAGCTTACCCGGTAGAGGAACTGGTAGCAGTGCAACAGGTGATTTCAGAAAGCAGGCATGCCGCCCAACGATTACTCGGCGGCGCGCTGCGCGAAGCAGATATTCCTGGGCGCAAAGAGGAGTTAGAGAGCGCCTACCGGGAGGCATACAACGTACTCTCCCGCACATTCAACCGCGAGCAGCCCATCCTTCTCGAATATGGGCCGGACCTGGATGACCAGGGGATAGTACTCTTCCTGAATGAGAATAAGTGCAGGGCGGTGGAACTGCTCGAACTCTTGAGCGAACGCATCGAGATGCAGAAAACGCTGCTGAACCAGGAAGAAACGAAGCTGTTCGAGGACTTCCTGCTGCACGAAATTGCCGAGGCGATTCGCACCTCCATCTTTGAGGCGGAGGAATGGGTTCAACATATCAATAAAGTGTTGAGCGGCCTGCCTATGATTGGTGAGCACTACGCGCTCCAGTGGAAGCCCCCAGCCGAATATGACCTGGCGAAATTAGGCAGCCACCTCGCCCAACATTACAAACTGCTGCGCAAACCAACGCAGGCGCTGACCGCCGAAGAAACGGAAACCTTGATGAGCGCATTCCGCCAGGAAATCGACGCGGTACGGCTGCGGCAGCAGGAGCAGGCCGACATGAACTTCATGGACGCGCTGGAACAGGTCTTCGATTACCGTGAATGGTTCCACTTTGATGTACTGGTGACAGCTCCTGGTGGGCAACGGCAGCGTTTGACCGACCGCGTGGCAGGCACACGCAGCGGCGCCGAGCAGCTTTTCGCGCTCTATGTACCACTCTTCGCGGCCCTGGGCGCCCTTTACCAGAGCGCAGCCAAAGGCGCACCCCGGCTACTGGCATTGGACGAGGCATTTGATAAGGTGAGCGTCGCCAATACGCAGCGCATTATGGAGTTCCTCGTCTCACAGGATTTCCAGTGGATTATGACCGGGCCGCAGATCAGCGGAACGGGCGCGAAGATTGCCGCCTGCGCGAGGTACCTGATGATCCATGAAAAAGGCTCGCCCATCGCTACCGCTTCAGCTTCTTTCTGGAGCGATAGCCAGAGCCTCTAGCCTTGCGCAACATGGAGATAGAGGTGAACGACCAGCCAGACCTACATGCCCAGAGAGCGGCCCAATTCTTCGCCCAGGCGGGGTTATCCCGCCTGGTTACAAAACTCTATGAGAAGTACATCGAGGTAGGACAGGTGGGAGGGCAGATTGTACTACAGGACTGCACCGCGCACGAGCGGCGAGATATTGCCAGCTTTCTCGGCAAACCGCTTTCGACGAATACAACAGTCAAGCTAAGGCTTGCCGGTATCGATAAGGCGCTTCTGCACAGTTTTCAGTGTACCTTGCCCGATATGCTCCGCGCCTACTTTCCTGAACGGGAGATTGTCACCCGCGCGGAACAGCGAGCCATACATGCCGAGCACCAGGCACATTTTCACGAGGCTTTGGCAGCTCTCGCCGCAGAACTTCCTGAAGATTCACGTGGGCGATGCTGGCTCCAACAAGGGCCGCACGGGCTGGAGTGGCTCTTTTCGCGTTACAAAAACACGACAAGAGCCGAACAGGAGCGACAACTGCAACAGGTACGCTATGTCGCTCATCTGCTTGACCAATTGCCAAAGCCCGAGGCGCCTGAAAGATTGGCGCTATTTGCTCAACGCACCAGCGGTGATCCACATATGCTCGATGCCGATAGGGCGGCAGGTCGCCTCTTCCTGCTGGCGCTGCATGACCTTACAAAAGACAGAGAAGATAGCACTCTGAGTCCGCAAGACCGCGCACAGGAGCTGCGCCTGTATCGCGATGCTGGTCTGCTTGTCGATACCATCTCCTCAAGTGTAGCAGTGTTTAACCTGGCAGGGGCAACATATCGCGATGGCACACCTGACCAGCTTCTGCAGGCGGCAGGCAGGCGAGTCTTGCTGCTGCCTTTGCGCCAACTTCTCGATTGGCAGAGCGCTGCGCCTACGCAGGCAGCTATATATGTGGTTGAGAACCCGCAGGTTTTCGAAGAGGTGATCGCATGGCCGGAGTCAAATAGCAGGTATCCCACGCTTATATGCACATCGGGCTGGCCTAGCGTAGCAGCGTTGAGGCTGCTTGATTTATTGCTGACAGACTCACCTGATCACCGCTTCTACTATAGCGGCGACTTCGATCTAAAGGGACTGCAGATCGCCGCCTATTTGATGGCACGCTATCCGGATCGTTGCCACCTCTGGCATTTTGATGTCGATTCATACCTCTCTGCCCTGCAATCCGACGGTATACAAGCTTCTGCAAGCGAGCTAGATCTACTCGACACACTTCCTTCGGACTTTGCGCCGCTGGCAGCATCTATGCAGGAGAAGGGAAAATGGGCATACCAGGAAGGTATCGTAACAAGTCTCAAAAAATGTTTCAAAAAATATAGCGAAACATAGATTGGTAAAACCACATTAAGTGGTGGAGGCATCATAAATTGAGTTCGATGTTGTGGTAAAGGTAGCGCGGCTGTCACATACCTTAAAGGAAATGATTAAGGGCGTATAGATCCATCGGGCATGGTTGCGCCTTTGAGTGACTTAGCTTGCTTCTCTAATTCTTCAATAGTAATTCCGGTAGCGTCTTTTAAGTTGGCTCCGCTTAGGTCAGCGTCGCTCAATTTAGCTCCACTTAGATCAGCTTCGATTAAAATGACATCATTCATGATAGCACTGCTTAGATCAGCCTCCCTTAGAACAGCCCTTTTCAGATTAGCTCCTGTTGGGCCGATAACATATTTTCCCCAACTCAGACGAGCTTCGCGCAGGTTAGCTTCGCTTAGAACAGCTCCGCTTAGATCAGTCTCACTTAGAATGGCCTTACTCAGGTTAGCTTTCTTCAGGTTAACCTTGTGCAGATCGCTGAAGCCTAGTGGAAGTCCACTCAAATCAGCTCCACTCAGATCAGCTCCATTCAAACCATTAAGATCAGTAGCATGTAAATGAACGATGCACTCAGTTTTGCTACTTGGGTCGGATTTGCTAATGAGATCGGACTCGTGTAAAAACTGAATGACACTTCTTTTACGACTAGCATCCAGCTTAGAAAGTACTGTCAATGTTTTTGCACGTGCAATATGCTGCGCCTCATTCCGTGCATCAAAATGTAAAACGGGCTCAAAAACCGGCTCGCGTATTTTCTCGTGCAATAGTAACTCCGACATTTTATCGATGTATGCTTGTAGTGCCGCTTCATGTTGGTTATCTTTTCTGCTTTCGCGTTCTAATTTCTCTCGTTCTTTTGCAGCGCCCTCTTCCCTCTGCTTTTGCGCTTCTTCAGCTTTCTGGTCTCTATCTTTTTGTATTCGATTGAGCCAAAATCCAGCAATGGCAAGCGCTACTGGTATAATAGCCAGTTGCAGCCAATTCCAAAGCGTTTTCCCTGGTTGGTAGGCTTCAGTTCTGGTGACTGTACCAGCCGTAGGCCCACTGAGAGTACGTATTGTCGATACCTGGGTATATCCGTTGAAGCCAGCCACATCAAACGAGTAGCCAATGATGATCAATACAATGGCAGCCACAATGATGATTGTAGCGACTGCAACATCTACCCGACGTTGCTTTATTTTCTTCCACCATGAACGAAACCTTGCTTCTATCACTTGCTCTCTCCCATGCAGTATATTCAGCATGAGTATAACAGAAGAATATATTAGTGCATAGAGCGAAACCTACTTTATAGCATATGGCACGTTCGCTACTACCGGCCTTATTGGTGGCTTCTCTGTTCTTGACCACCGGTTAATGTGCTTCTACCCATAGATTTTTATAGCGTTGTATTGCACAATTACCTGCCAGATGAGCAAATCCAACAAATGTAAAGCAAATGACTACGATGCTCATTCTAACCACCAATTTCCTCTTAAGTCCCCAAACTCGCTACAACATCCATTGACATCCGGTACTCTCCACTGTATACTTGCTATAGGACTTTTTTGAGGTGAACAATGACAATTGATGATTATCGTGTTCAGCTCGGATGGTCAAAAACCAAACTCTGTAAGGAAGCGGATATCGATATGAGTACACTTCAGCGGGCTATTGATGGACAACCCATCTATCGCGTTACTGCTGGTAAGATTGCCCAGGCAATAAGCAGTGAGCTTCAACGTCGCGGTGGCTCTCCTATCCGCTACACTGACCTTGAAGGAGTTGTCTTTGCTGACTAATCCGAAGCTGACCCCAAGGGGGTGATGCCAGAAACGCCCAAGCACAAAGCCCAGGCGTTCCCGTTTAGACCTTTTCTTTCTGATGTTGAGTGCTGCCGACCTTGCAAGTACACGCGGCACAAAACATACCAATTATCGTCCCTTGTAGTGCTGTTTGTTAGACAGTGGCAGCAGAACAGCTTTCTATGCTGTTTTTGCTGCCAGGACAGGCTAAAGGTCTATGGTAATAATGCCATAAATGGGCTTGCCTGTCAATTGAAGAAAGGCAGAGCTATGGAAGACACCATACAGCCCTACGGTGACAATTTTATGTTTGTCATCCTCATGGAAGACGAGATACTTCACACTCCTGAAAAGCCGTTCTGTAGCATTGACCCTGCTTGCCCTTGTCACGAAGACCCCTTGTTACTCTCTGAGGTTGCAACATTTGTACAACAAGGTTTGATGACACCTCAAGAGGCAACGGACTTTGGAGCGGGACGGACTATTTAAGGGGGAGAGATGACAAGCAGAGATCAGTTGCCAGAACCAACCGCCAACATTGTAGGAAGAAACCAACGCCAGCCAGTAACCCACCGATCAGCGCAACGCTTGCAGCCACAAAACGATGCTACCCGTAGCACCCTAACCGCCGAGCAGGGGAGAAAAGCACCCACAGGTGCGCTTGATCTCATGCATGGAAGATCATTTGAGGAACAGACGCTCACTGCCCACAGCTACGATCTCTACGAGGAAAATGAAGATGGATACCAGGAGAGTTGGCCTGGACGGTTGCCGAGCAGCAGCAGACGCTATCCTACCCATGCAGGGCAAGACGAACGACCCCGACGAACCGACGACCACCCACAAGAAAGATTGCCCAGGCGCAAAACAACGGTAGATGTTCGCGCACCAGCAAAGGAAACACGAAGACTCCCAAAAACCCGCTTTCATCCCCTGGTGTTTGTGGGACTGGCGATGTTAGTCATGATAATTGGCTGGTTGACATTTTCAGCACTTTCAAGCTGGTGGAGTGTGCAGCAAGACGACTGGCATTATGGCAGGCCACGCACGTTTCAAATAGACGCGGTTGTCGGCCACAACGATAGCCCAAGTCACCCTAGCCACTTCATCGCGATCAATCTCAACGGGCAAATTCTGGTCATTGAGATACCAGGGGGGAACGCCGCAAAAGCGCAAATCTACATCGGGCCTCGTTTGTTTGGCACAGGACAAGACCTTGACCCTGTTACGTTAAGTTTTGAGTCCTGTACCACAGCTAATCGACCAGACTTGAATATTCACATTCAGGGGAGTGATAAAGTGATCTGCTTTCCCAACAACGGGAAGACGTTTGATAGCCAGAGTACACAACACTGAGGGAGCGGCAGCCATGCCGCTTCACTGGCAGGGAAAAGACACCATGAACCAATTCACGCAAGCCGTTTTTGACACGCTCATCGAAGCGATAGAGGAAGATGAACAACTACGAACAGACCTGCAAACCATGCTGTTCAAGGAGTACACGCCGTTCTTGACGGAGGAACAAACGTTACAAGCGAACATCCACGCGCTTCAAACCTCTGTGCAAAACCTGCTCAACCAGTGGGTTGACTGGCTGCCTGACACCACCAGCAACCAACTTGACGGCGAGTTAGCACTGGCAGCGTTACAAGAGGTCTATTGGAGTGTTCTCGCGGGACTCCTGCAAGAACACTTTGCACCGTCCGTTACGAAGGGAGGCAACCATGCACGTCGATGAAAAAGCAAGCAATACATCGGTAGCACCAACGCAACCCATAAGCGAACCATTGACCCCGCTTCCTCCTGAAAAGCAGCCACCAGCCATTGAGGACGACAGCCCCGACGCGATATTTTTTCGTGCTGTTTCAGAAATCCCGACGCAGCCACTCAACCGCCTCTTTACGCCGCAATGGGAGCTAGATAAGAAAATAGCGCGGGAGTGTGCATTCACACTCTTTCTGTTTCTTTTCTCCTTGATTGCAACCGTCATTGTCCGAATTATCTTTCAGCCAGTTGTTACCGTTACTCTCTTGCCTGTACATTCATCTGTGCAGATGACCGCCACTCTCAAAGTAGAGACCCGAACGCTTGCGCCTGTTACCATCACCAGGACACTTACCGCACCGACTACCGGACATGGCCGCCAGGACGCGACCAGAGCCACAGGAACCTTGACCTTTTATAACGGCCTCTTTACGCAACAAACTATTCCCACAGGAACCGTCTTTTCTGGCAGTAACGACATACACATTGTGACAGATGAACCAGTCACGATACCAGCGGCCAATCCGCCACAGTTCGCAGAGGCAACCGTAACGGCTCATGTCTTTGAGAAAGGCGCAGCAGGAAACATCCAAGCAGGAGAGATCAGTACAACGGTTGCAAATGGTGTATTGGTGAAGAACCTCGCAGCGTTCACAGGTGGAAGAGATGCACGCGACTACAAGGCAGTAGCAAAGCATGATCTGGATACTTTGACCGCACAACTGCAACAGCAGCTTGACCAGGCAATGCCCCAGGCATTCACCTTGCGATCTGGTGAAGCACTCCAAACAACACACTGCACGACGCACATAACCCCCGATCATGGCATCGGAGAAGAGGCGCAAGCAGTGACAGTGAACACCTCGAAAACGTGCGGAGCCATTGCCTACAACCAGGACGAGCTAACCAAGAAAGCAGCCATCGTTTTCAATGCCACACGGTCAGGAACAAAGTATGAACTCGCTGGTACTGTGCGAACAACGGTGATGAGCATTTCACCTCTAACCGTTCGTTTGAGCGGTCAATGGGAGTATGCCTTTAGCCAGGACTATGAACAATATCTAGCCCAACAAATACAAGGAGATACACCAGCAGAGGCAAGAGCGTATCTGTTCAAAACTGGCTTAGTATCTCGTGTCACCATCACGCCGACGCAGAGTTTACCAGACTACTACCATATCAAGTTTCTCATCCTCATCGGAGTGTAAGAAAGGATGACGAAGCGCTTCACCAGAGAAGCACGCCAATCCAGAAGGAGCAACCATATGAAAGAAGTCTACAACCATCAGGAAATCGACACGCTGATTGACCAGGGGCAACCCGTCGCCTTTACCCGCCACCTGGAGGTGCGGGTTACCGCCAGGCGTGTGCGGCCAGAGAGTGAGACCATCACTGCCCTCATTCGCTTCTGTAAGGGGGACTACCTCCTGGGGTGAGTTGGAGAACGAGTACGCCACTCTGGCCGTGTTGCTCAAGGTGTTTGCCATTGGCGAACTGGAAGACATCTGGGAAGTCCCGGACTGCTCAAGCATCTAACGCCAGCAGCAGCAGAGGGAGGTGAACACGATGCAGTTAGTCGAGCAGCATATCATTGGCAGCAATGACCCGCGCTACCGCGTGATTGACGAAGCAGCGTTCAAGTCCAAGAACCTGTACAATGCAGCCAATTACGAGATCCGACAGGCGTTCATCCATCAAGGCATCTATCTGTCCTATGAAGAGATGGATAAACGCATGCAGTCGCATGAAGCATACAATGCACTGCCAGCGAAGGTGTCACAACATGTGCTCAAGCAACTTGCTGCTGCGTGGAAAGCGTTCCGTGAGGCAAAAGCGGCCTATGAAGAAGACCCCTCCAGGTTCACTGGACGCCCACGACTCCCCAAGTACAAGCACAAAACGGAGGGCCGCAACATCCTTATTTACACCATGCAAGCTGTGAGCAGAGGAAAGAGAAGCTTGCAACGAGGCATCATTAAACCCTCGATGCTGCCTATTGAGGTGAAAACACAACAAGACTCCAAGCAGATCGATCAAGTTCGCATTGTTCCTCGTCACGGCTACTATGTCGTCGAGGTTATTTACAGCAAAGAACCAGTCCAGGCGCACGTAGACCCTTCTTTCTGCGTTGCCATTGATCTAGGCGTAACGAATTTAGCGGCGATAGCTTCAAACCGAGAGAGCTTTGTCCCTCGCTTGGTTAACGGTCGGACGCTCAAAGCCATGAACCAGTGGTACAACAAACGCATGAAAGAGTTAAAGCTGTGCCTTCCCAAAGAAGATCGAGAGCGTGTCACCAAGCAGATGGAGCAGATTACCACCAAGCGTAATCGACAGGTCAACCACTACCTGCACGCTGCCAGCAAGGCCATTATTGACTTCCTGGTAAAAGAGGGAGTGGGTACGATCATTGTTGGCAAAAATCCGTTCTGGAAGCAAGAGGTGGGTATGGGTAAGCGCAACAATCAAAATTTTGTTGCCATTCCTCATGCGCGGTTCATTGACATGCTCACGTACAAAGCGGAGTTAGTAGGCATTCAGGTAGAGATACAGGAAGAGAGCTACACGTCAAAAGCGAGCTTTCTTGATCTTGACCCAATTCCTACGTACAAGCCGGATGACGACACGGAGTACACCTTTAGCGGGAAGCGCATTGGACGAAGAAACCGTTTGTATCGCACCAAAGAAGGGCGGATCATCTGTGCCGACGTGAACGGTTCCTACAACATCTTACGCAAAAGTAAGCCTGATGCATTTGCTCACGTAAATGCAAAGGGAATAGCGGCCTACGTAGTTCAGCCCGTACGGTTAGCCATAACCGTCTAAATTAAACAAAACGTGTGGTGTCCATAGATGTCCACATATTTTGGAACTATCGCCCATTTGCTGATCAACGATGAGGTTATCTTCTTTTCTTCTTCTTTGGTGTGCTCAGTTTGCTACTCGCGGTCCTTTGCTGAGCTTTCGTCAGATTTAACACCTGACGGAACAACATCACACTCTCTGAATCCGGGTCGATGCGCTCGGCCTTTTGCAGGAATATTTCAGCCTGGCGATAGTCACCGCGATCCATGTACATCGTTGCCAGGTATAAATGCAAAACGATTGAATCGGGATTTGCGCTTATACCATCCTCAATAGCCTCAAGGGCTTTCTCGGGTTCGTTCTGATCGGAGTATATTTTGCTGAGCGAGTAGTAGAGATCTTCGTTATGCGGTTCTAGCTCAATGGCATGTTTGTAGCTGTCTTCAGCCTTTTCATAATTATCGAGCGCCTGAAACGCTTCACCCAGGTCGGCCCATGATTCGGCAGAGTCCGGTTGGATATCTACCACGCGTTGATAGTGGGTCAATGCCTCCTCAAAGCGCTCTTGCTCCGTCGCAATCTCGCCCAGGTGCATCTCGATATGAGCTACCTCAGGTGGATCATCCGTCATGGCTTTGGCCTGGAGCAGGTGATCCTCTGCCTCATCAAGGTTTTCATCCTTGTCTATAAGTACCTCGGCCAGGGAGATGCGCGTCTCAAAACGATCCTCAAGAGCCAGTGATTCGCGCAGATTCTCCTCGGCCAGTCCCTGGAAATGTTCACCGCGCTCATCGTCACCCTGGTCAAAGTACTTCGCGCTCAGCTCTCTATGCGCTGCTGACATGCGTCTCAAGTTCCTTGCGCGATCTTCATCTACAAGATCCGTCAGCGGTTCGAGGTAGACGAGGCCACGCTCAAATTGCCCCAACATGAACAAGTGAGCAACAGCTTCCTCGTATACTGAAGGATTACCCGGCAACTTCTTGACGAGTACATCCATATAAGAGGCCGCTTGCATCAAATGCTGGAGCATTTCCAATGCATATTGCGGAGCATTTTTATCGGTCGGCTTATGCTTTCTGGTAATCTCACCAATGCGGTCGATGTGTTCATCTTTGATCTTTTGCAACTCTTCAACCGAGAGATTCAGTGCATTGATACCCTCATCGGTCATGCTCTGAATTCGCCATGCGCCTTCCTCCTGAACCAGGGAATAGCTTGCCCAGAACCAATGTCTCCCCGTTTCTTCGTAAACTGCAGTTGCCTGGGGCATTTCTGGCAGTGGTTCGCTGTCGATGGATGTCTCATCTAGTTCGATGGACCAGCCAGCTTCGATCACCTTGTTGGTAGGAGTGCGACCTGCGCTCCACCTGTTGGGAAGCCAGAGCTTCGGTTTTTGAGGTTCTCGCTCAAAGATAATGCCTGGCTCCAGGTCGATTGGATTTGCTTCGTCGAACCAGACATCACGGCGGTCAATCCACTCCTCTTGCGAAAGTCCTTCACGGAGTGGACTGTCACTGGAGAGGAGGTCATACGCTACATCGAAGTCACCATCAACCCACGATTCGACAAAGGTTGTAACTACCGCCTGGGGATTTAAGTCATCTAAATCAGGGTAATACTCATCTTCTTCGTCCTCTTCTAAATCGAGGTAATCCTCATCCTCTTCGTCCTCCTCTTCTAAATCGATATCTTCGTCATCGGGGATGGGAGCATCCAGGATCAATTGCTTTATTAACGCTTGCTGATAGCGATAGTCCTTACTCGGCT